>ENA-UESH01000052-UESH01000052.1-human-gut-metagenome-genome-assembly--contig:-NODE-52-length-104069-cov-15.986989_pt1 | contig 104069 bp, 87 predicted proteins | sample MGYA00243001_ERZ508002 | MGnify/ENA primary metagenome ERZ508002 (study PRJEB26167, sample SAMN06115447) | human gut metagenome | host: Homo sapiens | place: China:Anhui | collected 2015-08-07... | reverse complement strand
AGGTGTCGAAATGAAACCGGAAACCAGCATCAACTATAAGAAGATCGTGGACGACGTGCTCGAGAAGATCAGCCGCGGAGAGCTGCAGAAGGGCGACAAGCTGCCGACGGAGCTGTGCCTTGCGACCAAATTCGAGGTCAGCCGCACCTGCGTGCGCGAGGCCATCAAAAGTCTGGAGGCCATGGGCATCGTGCAGAGCATCCAGGGCAGCGGCTCGTACATCACGAACACGCCGGAGCAGTCGATCAACCGGCCGCTGTGCGCGCTGTTCGCGCTGAGCAACGGCACGCTCGAAAACGTGCTCGACCTGCGCATCGTGCTCGAGTCGGACGTCTGCCGCGACATCATCCGCACCGCGACCGATGACGAGATCGAGCGCCTGTGCGCCCTGGCGGACTATGATTATAATGAGCCGCCGATCAAGCAGCAGGCCGTGCTCGACTCCCGGTTTCACAACGCGCTCATGCGCATGTCGCACAACGCCCTCATCAAATACATCTACACGACGCTGGCATCCCTGATGGACATCTACCGCGAGCGTGTGCTGGAAAAGACCTGGCGCCGCGACGAGAATGCCCTCACCCGCGCCGGACACATGGCCATCTGTCAGGCGCTCCGGGACCGGGACGAGGCTGCGGCCGCCGCCGCCGTGTATGAGCATCTGGCGCTGATCGGTGAATACCGTGAGTGCCTGATCGAGCAGAATGAGGAGGATGAGGCAAGGCGCCGCGCACAGGAGGCGAAACTATGAAAACATTCCAACTGCCTGCCAACAGCAACTACGGCGACCAGCCGATCCCGGTCACGTTCCCGGACAACTGGGACGTACACATCTCCAGGATCCACGGCTATGACACCCCGGCGCTGACCGAGGCGCAGATCCGCGAAAAGCTCCACGCCGCCATCGGCACCAAGCCCATCAGCGAGGGCGCCGCCGGGAAAAAGAGCGCCGTCATCATCATCGACGACATCACCCGCCCCACGCCGTGCGAGCCCATCGCCCGCGCCGTCATCGCGGAGCTGCACGCCGCCGGCGTGCCGGACGAGAATATCTGGTTCATCATCGCGCTCGGCACCCACGGCGTCATGTACCGCACGGAGTTCGTGCGCAAGCTCGGCGAGGAGCTCGTCGAGAACTACGAGGTGCACAACCACAACCTGTTCTTTAACCACGTCTTTGTCGGCAACACGAGCAACAATGTGCCCGTGGAGATCAATGCCGACGTCATGTCCGCCGACTACAAGATCGCCATCGGCACGACCATGGCGCACAGCTACTACGGCTTCAGCGGCGGCGCAAAGTGCATTCTGCCGGGCGTGAGCTCGCTGCGCACGATCATGCGCAACCACAGCTTCACGACGACGACGGAGTTCAACATGGGCAACCCCCACACGCTCATGCGCAGCGACGCCGAGCAGGCCGCGCGCATGATGGGGCTGGACTTCAAGGTCGACGCCATCCTCAACGGTCACGCCGAGATCTGCAACCTCTTCGCCGGTGATTTCGAGGCCGAGGAGCGGCAGGCGGCCGCCTATGCCGCCGAGCACTACGCGGCGAAGTTCGTGCCCGACTGCGATGTGGTCATCGCCAACAACTACTTCAAGCCCGCCGAGGCCAACTGCGCCTACACGCCCGAGGTCATCGCCTCGCTCAAGGACGGCGGCTCGTTCGTGCTCGCGGCCAACTCCCCGTTCGGCCCGTGCGTGCACTTCCTGTACGACAAGTGGGGCCACTCCGCACCCGGCGGCATGATGTGGTCGGGCTGCTACACGAAGGGCAAAAACATGGCGCACGCCGTCGTGTTTGCCGAGCACACCGTCAAGGGCATGCGCGACCCGTGGTACATCGACGAGCACTCGGGCGCGGAGTACGTCAAGACGTGGAATGACGCCCTGCGCATCCTCGACGACGGCACGCCGAAAAAGGTCGTGCTCTACCCGAACGCCGAGTGTCAGGTGCTCGATAACTCCAAGGATTTTTATAAGCGCTGAGCGGCGCTGCCGTCAGACTGCAGCCCCTTTGTCAAAAAGGAATACTTTTTGACAGTCAAAGGCGGAAACGCGTTGCGTTTCCGCCTTTTTTCGCGTACAATAGGGGGAAAGGAAAGCGAGGTGAGCGCGCATGGAAACGCGCGTGGCGCTGATCGGCATCATCGTGGAAAACAGCGAGAGCACAGCGCAGCTCAACGCCCTGCTGCACGATGCGGGGCGGTACATCATCGGGCGCATGGGGCTGCCCTACCGCGCCAAGGGCGTGAACATCATCAGCGTCGTGCTCGACGCGCCGCAGGATGTGATCTCCGCGCTCGCGGGGCGCATCGGCCGTCTGCCCGGCGTGAGCGCCAAGACCGCCTATTCCAAGCCGTTCCCGCCCGCCGGGGACTGAGCCGACCGATCGGAGGGACACCCAATGCACATTCCCAAGGGCGCGAGCCAGACGTGCGCGCTGCTGACCTTTGACGACGCGCTGCACTGCACCGAGCACGACGACTATGACGCCGCGCGCTGGCTGTACGTGCCGCCGTACTACACCGAATACCGTTACATCCTCGGCACGCGGGGCGAAAACCCGCTCATCTGCATCGGCATCAACCCGTCGACCGCGCAGCCGGGCGATCTCGACAACACGCTCAAGAGCGTCGAGCGCATCGCCCTCGGCAACGGCTACGACAGCTTCACGATGTTCAACGTCTACCCCCAGCGGGCGACCGACCCGAACGCCATGGACACCACCTTCAACCGCGCGCTGCACGAGCAGAACATGGCGGCGTTCCGCTACGTGCTCGGGCAGTACGCGCCCGGCAACCGGCCGGCCGTGTGGGCCGCGTGGGGCACGCTGATCGAAAAGCGGCCGTACCTGTTCGACGCGCTCGAACAGATACTCGCCATCGGCGAGGAATATCACGCGCAGTGGCTGACGTTCGGCGCGCGCTCCAAGGCCGGGCACCCGCACCACCCGCTGTATCTGCGGCGCGACAGCGTGCCGGAGGCGTTCGACGTGCGCGCCTACTGTGCGGCGCAGCGCGCGCGGCTGAAATGACGCAGCAGAAACAGATAACAGCAACGCCCCCGGCGCGACCAGCTGGTCACGCCGGGGGCGGTTTCACGGTTCGGCAAACCGGAAGTCAGCGATTTCTTTTTCCGGTATTCTCTGTCCCACGGATTTCCTCATGATAGAAATAATCCACGATCACCGGATGTCCCTGCGGGACTCTGCCATAAGGCATTTCATTATCCACAAAGGGACATGCATACTTCTTAGCCATTTCCTCAGCTTTTACTTCAAGAGCTTCAAAGTAGCTGCGGTTATGCTTGTTATAGATTTCATCGTAAAGTGGTACAAGATCAGGATGTTTTAAAGCGATATAATCCATAATTGTCTTTTTGAAGCCGCCCCGAAGATTGAGATTTTCGAGCCAGAACAGATCACACTGATCCTTTACCCGCTCAAAGATTGCTTCAAAATCTGTAATACCGGGAAATACCGGGGATACGAAACAGACTGTACGGATACCTGCATCATATACTTGCCTCATAGCAGCGATACGCCGTTCAATGCTCGAAGCAGAATCCATATCGTTCTTGAAATTTTCATCCAGTGTGTTGATCGACCATGAAACGGTTACGCGTCCAAGCTTCTTCAGCAAATCAATATCCCGTATCACAAGATCAGACTTTGTGCAGATCAGAATATCTGCGTCACTGCCGATCAGCTGTTCCAGAAGTTTTCTGGTATTCCCAAATTGCTCCTCCTGCGGATTGTAGCCATCCGTCACAGAACCGATAACCACCCTCTGTCCGGCATATTTCTTCGGATTCTTAATTTCCGGCCAATGCTTCGCGTCAAGGAAAGTGCCCCATTCCTCCGTGTGTCCGGTAAAGCGCTTCATAAAAGAAGCATAACAATACTTGCAGGCATGTGTGCAACCCACATAGGGATTGACCGAGTAACCGCCTACAGGCAGACTGGACTTGGTCATGATGTTCTTTGTTTCCACCTCATCAATGAGGATTCCATTTATTACTTCTGCCATGAGCTCTGTACCTCCAACACTTTATTGAATTCTTCCGGCATTTCCTGAATCATATTTTCATCCCCTATGATTGGGATTAGGTCTTCCTTCATAAATACCGGAATGCCAAGCGTATGTGCCTGGTTTGTCAGAGACCATGCCCATTCCGGCTCCGTATGAATCTTCCTGCTCTGAGCTCCGGTCATGGTGCCGACAACAATCCAGTTGATTTTGGAAAGGTCAACTGTGCCGGGATCATCGAATAGCGGCTCAAAGGTAACATGGTAGTGTTTTGCTCTGATGTTTTTCCGAAGGGCGTCAATACGCCACAGTTCTGCTTTCCTCGTCACCGTAACGCCAAACCATGCGTTTTCCAGCTCGGTATCAAAATCTAAGAGATCGGGTCGCTTGGTGAGGAACAGGAACTGATGCTGTGGATTTTCACGGATCTTTGCAAATACCTCGTCTCTCCATTCCTGCTTCCAGCCGGAGAGATCGCTCATGCCGGTAAGAAGAAAGTTCTGCGGACATTTCTTTTCCATCATTTTGAGCTTGCTCGGAAAGTATTCCGGGGCAGCGAAATCATCGATCATATGCCAGCGTTTCACATTATTGCGGGCATAGCAATATGCACACCCCACAGTACAGCCGATGACAATATTCATGTTTTGAATCTGATCTTTTATACAAATACTCATGACTTCTGCCACTCCTCAAGATTCTTTCTTATACGGTCAAGGCATTCCTCAAACCGCGTAATTTCTTCCTCTGAAAAACCTTTATAGTAAATGCTGCCCATCTCATCAGATACAGAATCGTACTCTCCCTTTAAGGCATGTGCTTTCTCGGTCAGAAACAGAAGTGTTTTCCTTTTGTCCGTTTCAGACTGAACGCGGCTTATCAGCCCTTGATTTTCCATTCTTTCCAGCATCGTCGTAAGAGATGTTATCGCCAATCCGCATTTTATCGAAAGTGACCTGATTGAGATTCCATCCCCCTGCCAAAGTACATAAAGAATGCGCCCCTGGGCTCCATTGAACGCATCAATATTCTTTTCGCTGAGAATCTTCTCAAAGATTCGGTCTCCAAGCTGTTTTATCTTAGTGACAAGAAATCCACCATTCATTTTCATAGAAAAGCTCCTATATAGTAGTTTTATTAAATAATACCATATAGGAGTTTTATTGTCAACAGTTTATATGTCCAAATAGATATAATTTCCGATTTGTCGCTTCGTTGTATCGCCCCCGTGGACGCTTACCCTGTTTTCGGCTTAAAAAGACGCTCCTTTTTGTTCATCATCGCCAATGGGAACCGCGGTCGCACCCGTGGTTCCTTTTCATTTGCGTAAAAGGCGTTGCCGGGATAATCGTTAAGACCAGAGTTGCGGAAAAGAAAATTTCTTACGACCGGCTTATAAAATCCCGTCAAAACGGAAAATTTATAAAGAAAACCAAATAATATACGATTTAAGGCGACAGAACATTGTTCTACCGCCTTTTTCTTATAACTTTATATTCATTTTGCCCTTCGTTTTCGCGTTATAGCCATTATCTCAAATTTCGCTCGGAGAAATAAGCCCACGGTAAATACTGAAATACAGCGTCGGGTTATCGCGATAAGGCAAAATCGGAGTTTCAAGTTCGTCTATCGTTTCTATCTCGCCTTTAACGTAACTTTCAAGGCGGTCTTTACAAGACTCTAAACGCATTAAAAGTCCGCCGAGACGCGCATCCTGTATTTCAAATCCGAAAGGCTTATTTTCGGTATACCACAGATTTCTGTAATCTTTATAAAACCTTTTCAAACGTATAACGGCTTCCGAGACATCGCAGCAGATATCGGCGATTCCCGCCCTATCGCCCGCTTTATATGTTTTACGGATTCTTACGCCGAGATTATATTTGAGTTCTAAAACGCGGCAAAGCGAAGAAAGCGCGGTAAAAATATATCCGTACTTACCCGCCACGCCCGCGGCTTTCGTTAATTTTTCGGCATATTCGCCGTAGGCGATTTTTCCTTCCTCTTCGGCAAGGTCGTCGAGCAGCCCCAAAAACGGGTCGCTATACAAAAATGCTTTGCACGGGGTTTCGAGTTCTTCGTGTTTCACGGGCAATAAATTCGGAATGTCGAGAAGCAGAAAATCGTAAAAATCGATACCGAACGTCGCCTTAAAGCCGTCCGCGATTTTTTCTTCGTCAAAAATGCCAAGTGAATATTGTTTAACGGCGTACAAAGACGGAAGAAGTGCGAAAAACGAACATTCTTTGCCGTTGTCACCCCACATAGTGATAAACACGTTTTTGACATTAAATTTATTTACGGCTTGCATTGCCGCTTTCATAGATTTAAGCGTATAGCCGTTGAAAGGAGCAAAACCACCCCAGCACCATGCTCCGCCTGCAAACCAGAAATCGTTTTTAATGGCTTTATGAGCCTTCATCATGGTTTCGTAATCTTCGGTTTCGGTATGGTAATAATCCCAGTAGACGAGTTCGACGTTTGCCGGGATTTTTTCGGAAAGATTTTCTGAAACGCAAAGGTCTTTGCCGTAATATTTGCCGCAGTTTTCTATACGGAAAAACATATCGCTCCACATATGAAGCGTAAAACCGTATTTATCGGCTATTTCGGCAACCCTTTCAAGATGCCCTAAAAGCAGTTCGTAACGATTTTTATATCCGTGTTCGTCGAGATATTTGCCGAGCCCTATGTAATGCGCCTCATCCATACCTATATTTACGATACGAGAAGTAAAAGTTTTTGAAAGCGACGCAAACATTTTATCGATAAGCGCGTAAGTCTTATCGTTTTCGACCAGCAAAATATCGCCGATATCTATGATATCTTCGTAATGCGGCAACTTGGCAAGGTTATTGAAGTGCGCGAGGGTCTGAATCGACGGCACAAGTTCTATTCCCTTTTCAACCGCATACTTATCCAGATCTTTTAATTCGGTAGTCGAATAGCCTCCGCGAAGATAGCCGAAATAAGGCTCGCCCTCTACTTCGTAAGTATCTTCCATATAGAGCTCGAGCGTATTATAACCTATTTCTGCGAGAATATCTATAAACTCTTTGATTTTTTGCGGTTTCATTACGGCGTTGCGCGAACAATCGAGCATTACGCCGAACCGTGATGAATTTTCCATATAAACCGTTTTTTCGGGCGGGGAGGCATTCGCCGCTCCGCCCTGCGTTTTTATTAAACTCTCTTTTTCTTTATAACTGCGACCGCACCGGCAAGGCACAAAATCGCAAGTACGGGCATTACTCCGTTTACCGAGCCGCCGCAACCTTTTTTATCCGCCGTAGGCTTTTTGGCGTAAGTAACGGTGATGTTTACGTCGCCCGTTACGGTGAGTCCGTCAATTTCGGTTTCACCGTTTTTGATAGTCATATTATATCCGTCTTCGGCATAAGCAGAGAAATCAACGGTTCCGTTATATTCTACCTGCAAAGTAACCGTATCTTTTTCAAGTCCGTCGAAAGTTACCGTAACGGTATACTTTCTTGCGGTTTCGTTAAACTTGGGAACGAGAGTTACGTTGCCCTTAACCGTATCGGTATCGAAATTCCACTTCGTGTCGCCGTTATACCAGCCGTCGAAAGTATAAACTTTGTCAACGGTCATGTCTTTGGTCGGGTCTGCGGGTCTGGTAAGCTTGCTACCGTAAGCAACTTTCGTTGCAGCCGTTTCGCCTATTTTAACGTCGTATTCGTTGAGCGTTCTCGTTTCGGTATAAGTCTTACCGTTTTCCAGCGGAAGTTCGGTCGGTAAATCGTTCGTATAAGTATATTGAGCATTGGTAGTACCGAGAAACTCTCTCGTTTCGGCAAGTTTTTCGGTTCTGTTTTCTATCGTATAGACAATATCTTTTTCCGTCCCGTCGCAAAGTATCAACTTCGCGTTATAAGTGTTAATAGTTTCGTTAAATTTCGCAACGAGCGTTACGTTACTCGTAACCGTATCGGTTTCAAAGTTCCACTTCGTATCGCCGTTATACCAACCGTCGAAAGTAACGGTGTAGCCGTCTTTCGTTTTGGTCGGTTCTTCGGCGGGTGCGGTAATTTTAGAACCGTAATTATATTTAACAGCCGCAGCCTCGCCGATAATTACGTCGAAAGTCTTAATGGCTTTGGTAAGCGTAACGGTAATGTCTTCGGCTTTGATTTCGTTGTTTTTCCACGCGTAATCATACGCGGGGTCCGCCTCGTAAGTCGGATAAGTCAATGCAGTGTCCGCAGTGGTAAAAGTCGCTTTGCCGAGTTCGTTGCCGGTTTCGTCTACGAACGTCGCAGTATAAACCTTATACCAAGCGCCGTTCACCTTTCTGAAAGTAACGTCTTCGGTAGTTCTGTAAACAACGCTCGAACCTGCATTCCAACGAGCGTAAGAGGGAAACTCGCAACCCGCCTCGACGGTTATTTCCGTAGCGGAAACGAAAGCGGCAGACTTAAACGTAAACGCATTGTTTGCGTAAAGATTGATATACGGATCGCTTGTATCTTTATTCCACTCACCGCCGACTGCCGTTTCACCGACTTTTATATGCGACAACGTGTTAAGCGCGTTTATGTAAGTATAATTTTTACCTTTATCGTATTTGTCGGCTCCCGCATAGTCGCAAACCGACAAATTAAACCACATAAAGCCCATCGCGTCCCAACCGTTTATAGCCGTAAGCGACGTAACGACGGTATCTATATAGCGAAAATTATCGGAAACTTGTTTTACCCATACGCCGTCCACCTTTTTGAAGGTCGATGTTTCCGTCGTTTTATAGACGATTTTATCGCCCGTCCCGCTCCAGAGCGCGTAGGACGGAAATTCGCAACCTTCTTCGATTACGATTTCGGTTGCAGTAGGAAAATCTGTAAATTTGAACGCAAATCTGTCTACCGAATTATCGAACATATTAAGATACGGATCAGTGATATTTCCGTCCCAAACCGAACCTGCGGCAGTTCCGTCGACTTTTATTTTCGTAAAAGTATTAAGACTATTAACGGCGGTATAATCTTTACCTTTGTTGTATGTACCGTTACTGTCTTTGAAGTCCGTACCCGTAAGTTCAAGCCTCGGATATGTAGTAAACGCATCATTGACCGAAACGGATGCAACGGTCGTATCTCTATAGATATAGTCCGTCGTCGCATCGTCTGCGCGGGCGGCGGTTGCAGACTTAACCGCTCCGAAAGTTACGAAGGTTGTTACCGCGCACAGACACGCGATAAGCATTGTTTTAAGTTTTTTCATCATTCTCCTTTATAATTTTAAGTCTTCCGACTATAAATTCATTTTATCCCTTTATTCCGCCGACGGAAGTGTTTTCCATGATTTTTCTGCTGAATATCGCAAAGAAAATCAACGTCGGAATAATTACTACCGTGGTTGCCGCGAAAATCGTAGGCCAGTTGTTTTTGCTCTGATATTTGTTGACTATCATTTGCAATCCTACGGCTATCGTAGGTTTTGCGCGCATAAACAGATACTGCGAGAAGTAATCGTTCCATGCGCTTATAAACGAGATAAGGAAGAACGCCACCACCCCGCCGATAACCTGCGGAAGCATTATCTGAAAGAACACCCTGGTGTGTCCCGCACCGTCTATAAAAGCGGACTCGGCATAAGTCCATGAAACCGACTTAAAGTAAGCGTATAAGTACAGAAATACCGCTCCGAAACCGCCCTGCATAAGGAAGTTACCCGAAAATTTGTTGAGCAATTTCAACTTATACATAAGGTTATACGTCGCCGAAAGCGAACCGGTTGTCGGAATCATCATACAGATGACGACCATTGTATAAATAAACTTACTACCCTTAAACGGATATTTCGCTATGATATACGAAGTCATACACGAAAGAAGTATGCCTATGCCGACTCCGCCCGTTACGAGAATCGCACTGTTTAAGAACATGCCGAAAATACCGGTTTTAGCGAATTTATACTCAAACACGGCTTTATAGTTCACCGTAGTGGGATTATCCGGCAACGACCATATATCCTTGAAAAAGTCCGCAGAAGACTTAAAACTGTTATAAAACATCATAACGAACGGATATATGAGCGATATTGCGTACAAAACGAATATAACGAATACTATCGTAAGCGTTATCCGTTCGTTTTTAGGTCTTTTCATTTGCTCCTCCGTCTTTTATCCGCAACGAAGAACACCACGGGCAAGGCAAGCAGCGATATCGCAGATATACCGACCGACGAGCCGCAACCGCTCTTTTTAGCGGTCTCACCCGACGAACCGTCATTTTTAATATCGATAACTACCCTTAATTCCTCGCCGAACTGGTTACGGATATAGAAGTTGCGCGTACCCGACGGGAATTTCTGTAAAAATTCTTTCTTTATCGTAATCGTATTGTTTATTTCGTCTACGATATAATCTTTTTCGGTTATTTTAGAGCCGAGAATTTCAAAAGTATATTTACCGACGTTTAAGTCGAAAATCAGATCTTCCGGTTTCGCCGTATTAAAGGTCTGTCGGCTGTCGCCCGAAATTACAAGGTCGGGGTAATTGCCTTCTTCATAGTATTTATCGAGATTTTTAACCGAAACGTTATCCACCGTAAAATTGGTCCAGTTGGTCGAACTGAAAGACATATAACCTGCGGTATCGGTATCACCGAACGAAACTACGGGTTTCCACTCCGTGTCATTCTCATTTAAGAGTTTGAATTCGACGGTTACCGTCGAATTTACCGCGGTAACCCTGATCGAAATCGGCGCATTCACGGGCGCATCGACGGAAATTTCGACCGAGCCGTTATACGACGGAATATTCCAGCCGAAAAGGGTCAGAAACGATTTATTCGGGTCGTCAGCCTTTTTCCTGCCCATCATAAGGCTGTAAACGGATCCTGCCGCGAAAGTGCTTTTATACGAACCTTTATGGAAAGAGAAACCGAACCACATCGATTGCGGCGTCCACACGGTTACGTCGCCCTCTGTGCTGCTCGTGGGTTCGTATTGATATTGAAGTAAATCGAACTTAAACTGCCAGTCGCCGTAAGAACGTTTCGGTCCGAACATCGCCGAGTCGCCCGTTCTGTCGAAACGAAGAGCTCCGTTTTCAAATTTTAGACCGCAATCGGCGGTATTTCTCGTATAGGTAACGCCTTCTTCGTTCGGCAGAATATCGTTGCTTAACGCTACCGAACTGCCCGATTGATAAAACCAATCGTCGCTTACCGCGTTTTCGTTGAAATCGGCGGTTAAATTTTTACCTGCCGATTCGGCGTAAACGTAGCGTTCTACCGAGATGTTATCGATATAAAATTCAGCCGCGTTATCCGAAAAATTACCATACGCAAAATATCCCGCCACGGCACCGCTCTCTACCGTTGCGGTAACGCATTTATCCCCAAAAGCGAGAGTTAAGTCCGCATTGCCGTTGGTCTGCACAGCAGAAACGGAAATGCTCTGATATTCGCCATAAGCAAATGCTACTTCGTCGCTGCTCGCAATCGTCGCGCCGTTGCACTTAAACACGGCTTTTGCCGTTCCGTTTACGAGTTCTATGCCTGCCGTCAATGCGGCAGGATTATAAACGTTTGAGGTTTCAAGCCCGAAAGCGGCTCCGATAAACCCGTTTTCGGTATTCTCGTTTACGCAGATGTCGAACGAGCCTTCAAGAATTTTATCCGCTTTTTCATCAACCGTAATTTTCTTCGTCGAGAACAACAAATCGTCGCTCTTAGTACCGTTAAAGTTTACGTCCGAAAAGTATATATACGACATACAACTTCTCGTATTAAGACCGTACACAGTCAACGACGACGGAAGTTTTTTATCTTCAAAGTCCGTCTGCGCTATTACAGATTTGATATCATAACCGTCGGAAGAAATTTTAGAAAATTTAACGTTGTCCAAAATCACTCCGCCGCCGCTGTTTACGCCTACGTCTTCGACGTTTATTCCGACGTAACCGTCGCCAATATTAAAATTCTGAAATCCGTTGGCATTAGCCGCCGCTACATGGTCCGCCGTTACTCTGTAACGCTTTACGTTTTCGGCATTCCAGTCATATATTCCGCTATCGGACAAAGGCGCGACGTAAATTTCTATCGCGTTTTCTTCACCCGTAGCCGCGCTGCGATAAACCTGTCTTATTCTGTACGAATTATCGCCCGTTAAATCGAGGTTGCCATTCGTCGCCTTTACCCACGCGCCGTTTTCGTATACATCGGGGAATTTATAATCGGCTGATGCGCTTTCAAACGTGAAAGACTTAGATCCTGTGCCCGCATAATATCCGAACGTATTAACGTATCCGTAGTTATAATCCCATGCCGAAGTATCGCTTAAATTTCTACCCTGCATAACTCCGAAGTGAACGCTGCCGGAAGTTACGCCAAGAACATCGTATTCCGCCATTAAATCTTCGTCGTCGGCAAATTTAACGGAAGTCTTTGTCGCGAAACAGTTGACGTTATTGCCGGCAGTTTCGTAACCGCCGAGTTTAACGGTCGTTCCGCCGGACGATCTGTACGATATTTTAGTACCGTCTTTTACCTGCCAGTCCCCTCCCGTGAGCGTTGTCATGGTTATATCGTCTTTTATTACCGTAACTTTTTCGTTCGCCGCTTTCGCGCCGTAAACACCGGGGAAAATCACTGCCGCGACCATACAAGCCGCGCATACCGTCGCTAAAGATTTTTTCGTTTTTATTTTCATTTTCACTCCTTAAAATTCTACGTCGGGGACGAGTTTGTCTATCAAAAATTTGCCTAATAATACTAGTGGCGTTCCGACGATAGCCGCGCACCAGCCGATAGCCGCAGCCTCACTTAAATTGCCGCTCGAAACTCTGTTCGTGATAAGGTATGCTATCGTATACCCTTCGCCCGAAGGTCCGCCGTTGGTAAGCAGTTGTGCTGGCAAAAAGTAAGAAAACGATACCGCTATACCCATCATGAACATAGTAGATATAGTGGGCATGGTTAGCGGAACGATTATCCTCGTAAATTCTTTGGTCATCGTTATTCCGTCTATCTTGCCTGCCTCGATTACTTCGGGCGGAATTCTTGCCATAGACCCCGCCACCATAATTACGTTATAGCCGATACCCGACCACAACGAAAACCAAAGCACCATCATAAAACAGGTTTTCGGGTCTCCGAACCAACCGTTTACGGGTATAACGTTGCCTAACCCCATTGCTTTGAGCATTGCGTTTACGGGACCGTAATTTGTGCTGAACATGAACGAGAAAAGCATACACAACGCAACGGGCATTATAATCGACGTAAGATAGAACACCACCTTGAAAAACTTTTCACCCCATACCTTTTTATAAAAGTAATACGCGCAAAGCAGAGATATCGGCAATATTACGAAAGTGTTCCATATAAATATGAGCAAAGAGTTTCTTATGCCGTATCTGTACTGCGGGTGCGAATCCGCCGAGAAGAAAGACTTCAGCACTCTTTCAAAATTCACCCAACCTACGTTGACGTACTTACCCTCGCTTATGCTCCAGGTCTGAAACGCGAGTTTAATCGAGTCGATATTGACATAGAGAAAGAATACGAGCCAGTTTATAATCGGATAAGCCAAAAAGAGAATTATAAACAGCGTTCTCTGCGTTTTCCCGTTTCTGTACCGACCGTTTTTACGGAAAGTTACGGCTCGTTCGGTTTCGGTTTCCGCACTGAAACCCGCGTTGACGTTTTTATCTGTCATAATTTTATCCCTTTACCGGTATAGCGAAAATCGCGTCGCCCGCTTCGAGTTCGTAAGTAAATGTGCCGTTATTAAGGTCTACCGTAGTAGCCTCACCGCGATAGTAGATAACCGCCTTATCGGCATTCTTAAAGGTAACGGTTATCTTGTTTTTACGATCGGTATACCCGGGGTTTTCGTAGTTTAACATATAGAAACCGTCGTAACCGGATGCGTCTTCGAATATGCCTATCGCGAGATCTCTTTCGCTTTCGATTGTTTTGATACGGTCGTGTTTTTCGACAGCGTGTTTCACCGCCTTGAACGACGAACTTACCTTGCCTTCGGACAGAGTGCCTACATTGAGCATTATCCCCTGCCAGTCGTAAGACATAAGAACGTGATCGAAATTCAATACTTCGTGATTGACCGTTTTGCTATCTTGATAAAGTTGAGTGACCGTTCCGTCGCCTCGAATCATCGCATGAGTCAAATCGGTTTCGGCACCAAGTTCGTACGGCCACCAATAGGTGAAATGATTGATTCCGTCCGCTCCGAACATAAGTGCGGCGTTTACCATAAATCTCAGATCGTAAATACTCGGTTGACGAATAGCATTTGTAACGCCCGTCGTTCCTATAAACGCATAGAAAGGTATATCGTAAAGTTTGGCGTTTTCGGCGTAGAGTTCGTAATTGCTCAAAAGCCCCGTATACAAAACCGGGCGCGACGCACTGCCTTTAAGCGGATAATAGTCAACCGAAAGCAGATCGGGCGAAACCCTGTCTATATAGTTCTGGAAATAATACTCATAACCCGAAGACGTACCGAGACTGCCCGACGAAGAATACGACGGGAATAGATTGACGAAATAATTCTTACCGGGGAAGGCTTCGGTGTACACCTTTTTAAGCGCGCCGATGCTGTCGAATTGTTCTACGTTAGGTTCGTCGAAAGCGTGATGACCCAAAAATGCGGGATGTTCGTTATATGAAGCGGTTTTGCGTTTCAAATCTTCCGCCGTGGTGTTCGCGTCGTAAATTTCGGGGCGGACGTCGTAATCCATAACGAGTAATTTCATTCCGACCTCACCGGCCAGATCCAACGCTTTATAAAATTCTTCGGGATAATTAGTCTTTTCTTCGTATACGCACAACCCTACGTTTATACCGCAGTCCGCCATCTCCCGATAGCGTTCGAGCGTCTGAAAATCGTAAGTTTCATCGTATTCCGAAGTAATATGTTTCGGCGGCGGAGGATTCCAGCCGCCTATCCACATCACTTTCTGAGTTTCATACGCCGAATAATCCGGCATACCGGTAGGAATAGTTTTCCCGCCATTTTGGCTGCCGCCGCCGGACGTACAACCCGTAAGCGCGGTTATGCATGCCGCCATGGCGACGGCAAAAATCTTTTTTTTCATAAAATCTTCCCCCTTAAATCTGCGTCTGCCAGTAAGACCAGTCTTTAACTACGCTGTTATAATCGTAGTCGACTATCTGCGCCGCCGTCTGCCCCTGAGTTACCATTTCGGTAACTTGTTTGTACTGCCAGAAATTCGCTATTCCCGCCGCCATAAGCGGAGAACTGCTTTCACGATAAAAAATGTTATTTTTCATACGCAGCGACAGAACGCTCTTAGAAAATTCGGAAAGTTGCGACGTGTTCGCTTTCGTGTAATCCACCTTGAAAGTACTCGTGGTATTAGTCTTTTCAAAGAAATCCAGAAGTCCTTCTTCGCTGAAAATAAACGAAACGAATTTCTTTGCCGCGCTCTTGTTTTCGGCGTCTTTGGGTATAACGAGCCATTCGTCGACATGTCCGTAAAGATTCTTTTCGTCAGACCCGCCCGCTATGGTCGGCGGAGCAATCAATGCCATTTCAAAACCTTCGGGAACAACTTCTTTAATACCCGTTTCGAGCCATGACGCACTGGGCGTCATCAACGCTTTGCCGTTGGCAAAATCCATCTGCGAGTCGGTAAGATTGGCACCGAGCGAACTACCGCTGTTTGTAGGCGCACCGTTACCGCCGATAAGCGTCAAAAGAGCGTCGACGGCTTTTTCTCTCGCAGTAGTCTTATATACCGACGGACTTTCCATTTGCTTGAAAGTTCTGATTTCTTCGATTCCGCCGTAATTCGCCCACCATGTATTCATGCTGTAATTCCAGTAGTACGCCGCGTTTACGCCCGACCATGTGAAAGGATAGATATCGTCGTCGGTACTCGCGTTCTTATTCTCGGGCAAGTCTGCGATTTTAGCGATGATATCGAGCATATCGCCCATAGTTTCGGGAATATCCCAACCCTGTTCGTCGAAAAATCCCTTATTAACGACTATACCCGTCATATATTCGGAAAACGGAACGGAATAATACTCGTTATTATATTTGATATTGTCTTTGATTTCATCGTTGAGCGCGCCCTCAAGCGTCATACCGTTACCGAAAGACGAAGAGTACACATCGTCAAGCGGTTCCAGCCAACCTTTAGAGGCATACTTTCTCCAACTCATAGGCGCAACCATTATGTCGGGAACCTGCCCGGTACTCAAAAGGTTTTCAATCGAAGAACCGTACGCGGGATCGCCTTCGAGTTCGAGTGTGATTTTGGCATCCGGATGAGCATTGTTATAGAGTTTTTCCCACGATTTCCAGTGAACGTCAAGAAATTCCCCCTCGAAATATCCTATCGTAATCTTCGATTCGCCTTCCGTCGGATTCTTGCCGCCGCAAGACGTAAGACACGATGCTACGACGACGCACGCAAGCGCGGCAGCCGTCAATTTTTTGAGTTTAAGAAAACTTTTCATTTTTGCCTCCTTATAATTTCCTCATTTTTACAGCTTTTATCGCTGATTTTGAAAATTAACTTTGTTAGTTTATTAGGTAAAAACAAAACCAACCTATTTTCTAACAAAGTTATTGTATCACCGTTTTCCGAATTTGTCAATACTCTTTACAAAAATTTCACAATAGAATTTTGTAAATAAAAATACCGACGGTTACAAGCCGTCGGCTGATATTTTATACTAAACGTAGTCTTCAAACGTCTTTATTCCCGTTGCGACCGCGCCGTTGTATATCGCGTTCGCGTCCGTAATGAAGTTTACGTCGATTTTTGAGTAAGTCGGGCTTTTAAGAAACATCTCATCGAGTTTTGCCTTTACCGGACCGCTAATGCGCACGATTTCTCCGTCGAAAATTATGTTTGAAACGTCGAGAAGTTCGGTTAAACTCCATAATATCCTGCCCATTACCGCCACGGATTCGTCCAGAATTTTTATAGCAAGTTCGTTTCCTCTTAAACAATCGGCTATAAACCGCTCTTTTGCGTCCGCATAATTAAGTTCTCTTTCGCCCGTCGCTTTTATATATCTGTCGGATATTACTTTCATCGAAAGTTCGGTAGAAAAAATCTTACTCTTCGCGTCGGGAAAGAAATCCGTCGCATCAATGGGGTTCATTCCGAAAAAGCCGAACTCGCCCGCCATACCGTGTTCGCCGCTGAAAACTTTCCTATTGAACACGAACCCGCCGCCGACGCCCTCGTCGATATATAAAAAGATAAAATCGTCGGGTGTAGATGTCTTTTCGAGCACGGACTGCATTGCCGCAGGCATGTCGTTTTGCATCACGACGGGTATTCCGAGCCTGCTTTCGAGATACGCCGCGAAACGTTCGCCGTAAAACTCTCTGAACTTTTCGGCGAACACGAATTCGTCTTTTTTACTGTTGTATTTACCCGCAAATACGAACACGACGTGGTTTAACTTTTTTCTGAACTTTTTAAGGTCGTTTATCACCGAATCTATCACATCGCGTTTTACGACGTAGCCCGTTTCGTATTCCTTTTTATATATACTCTCGCCGATATAATCGTTTACGGTTACGGTTAAAACGTCGCTGTGCGCCAATATGACCGCGAAATAGCCGTATGCGGGATTAGGCGTAATTATCTCGGCGCGGCGCCCCGCCGTGGTTGACGGCAACTGAGTTCTTAAAACCATACCCGATTCGGTCATGGCGGATACTATCTTAAAAACCGCGGCATTAGAAAGCCCCGTAATCTCTTCGAGTTCCGCAAAAGTTTTGCCGCCGTTTCTTATCGTCCTCATAATAACTTTTATATTCGACGCGCGGATATATTCTTGTCTTCTCCCGATCTGAGCCATAAACTCCCCGACAAATCTTCTTTATATATGTAAATATTAACTTAATCGCCACGAAAAGTCAAGAATATTACCGAAACGCCGGCAAATAAAGTTTCATCACGTCAAAAACTCAATAAATCAGACGATAACGGTTATGGAAAATAAATGGAAAATATCCGGAAGACATTATAAAAGACGAGTTCGGATTTTGCCCTGCACTCGCCTTTTTTATATGAATTTTCATCGTGAAAAATCCGATGTCAGATAGGCTTCGGAAATCCGTCCGTCGGAGAAAATCCGTATCCGAACCGCCTGCGGATTATTACATGACACACACAGCAGAAAATCGCCGATTTCTATATGTCGTATCTTTGTTTCGTCAATAAGTATTCCGGCGGGATAATAACCGCCGCTGCCGATACGCTTATATTCTGTCTCTTTGGCAGTCCACGTCTTAATGAGGGTTTCAAACGACGAATCGGTTGCCGCGATTTTTCTTTGCAATTTATCGCAAAACGTCTTATCTGCGCATTTACGCATAAATTCTGAGCGTTTTTCAACGTCTATTCCGCACGGGTTATCCGATATTGCCACGGCAACCGCGCCGTGAGAATGCGAAAGCGAAAAAAAGAATTTATCGCAAACCCACTTACCGTTTTCCGTCCGTCCGAAAGTAACGTCATCGGGATTCATTCCGAGCGATCCGATCGCCGCAAGCAATAAACCCCATACCGCCTCTTTCTCACGTTTTACCGTCGCATTTCCGATCGAAGACAATTCTTTCGCTCGTTCTTCAGGCACTGTCGACGGGAACGTAACGCTGCCGTCGGAACAAAAAAACACGGAGGCAGAATTTGTAGCGTTAAAGTTATCGTTCATCACTCTTCGCCGATTATCCGCAATTTCAATATTTCAAATTCGTCTTTTACGTCTTTTTCTTCATGCATAACGGCGTGCACGAAATCGACTATCGGCGCGTCGAGGTCGTATTCTTCGGCGAGTTCGTATGCAATCTGACAAGCGAAAACGCCCTCGACCGTCTTTGAATTGGTCTTTCTGAATTCGGCGAAAGACGTCTCGCCTATTTTAACGCCCGCGGCATAATTTCTGGAAGTCTCGCTTGAACATGTAAGCGTAAGATCTCCGACGCCCGTCAATCCGTAACAAGTGCTTTCGTTTCCGCCGAGGCGTTTGACAAACCCTCTTATTTCGGCAAGTCCGCGCGTGATTAAAGCCGCCCTCGTATTAACTTTATATCCGAGTCCGTCGGCTATGCCGCAAGCGATTGCAACCACGTTTTTTAGCGCAGAACAATATTCCGCCCCGACAGGGTCGGTATTGACGTATACTCTGAAATAAGGCGTCGAAAAAATATGTTGCACTTCTCTGCATGTTTTACGACAGCGCGAACTTGCGGTGATCGTCGTAAACTGTTTTTCTGCGACTTCTACGGCGAACGTGGGACCGAGCATAGAAACTACATTTTTACGCTTCTCCTGCGGCAGCGTCTGCCTTATCACTTCGCCGAGCGGCAATTTTGTCTTTTCGTCGAAGCCCTTAGCAAGATTGACTATTATCGTATCGTTAGTAAGGTATGGCAAAACTCTCAAAACCGTATCTTCTATCGCGAACGACGGCACGGCAAGAACGACTATATCCGCGCCTTTCGCCGCGTTATCGAAATCGGTCGACGCACTCACTCCGTCGGGTATCGTTGCGGAAATATACTTTGAATTCCGCCTGTTATCGTTTATATCGGCAACCTCGGTCGGATCTATTCCGTAGATTTTAACCGAATGTCCGTTTTCGGCAAGAACGCAGGAAATAGCCGTTCCCCATGCGCCCGAGCCAAGCACGCAAATATTTTTCATCGTTTTTTATTACCTTTTATAATATTTATATACGGAGCATACTCCGCAGGAGAATAATACAGATAATCATCGTTTTTATCGCATTCTACGGAAAAAGCAATGTCGTCTGACGGATCGGCGGTTATAACCAGTTTTATAACTCCTTGCATATCCGTGCGGTAAATCGTCGCTTTGCCGAGGAGTTCGTCGACCACCTTTTTCGACGGATGACCGTAAGAATTTTCAAGTCCGCACGATATAACGGCGTAATCGGGATCGACTGCGGAGATAAATGCCCTGCACGACGAATTTTCACTGCCGTGATGCGCAACTTTGAGGACATCGCATTTCATGCGAAACGGATCGGTTTTATAAGCGTTCAGAATATCGGTCTCTCTGTCATTACCCATGTCGCCGCATAAAAGAATTCTTTTATCGGCATAAGATACGGCGATTACCGCCGAAAAATCATTTGAATCGTCAAACTTTTCAAAATCGGTATATTTCGCGGCATAGGGCAGAACAAAATCGACGGAATATGTAAAAGTTTGGTCACCGCATATAACCGTATTCGTAAAATCGCTTGAATCGTCGAAATATTCGTAATAGCATTTTTCTTTTTCCGCCGCGGCGACATAATCGCCGTAAGCGTCGGACGGCGTATCTTTAATAATCTTTCCGTCGTTAAAACCGTCGGAGACATCGGAGGTCAACGCTTTGACGTACGGGCGGAAAGAATTAAGCACCGTATAGTTTTTATAGACGTAACCGAGCGATCCGACGTGGTCTTCGTCGGAATGCGTAGCAACGCAATAATCTATCGTCAATTTGTCGCCGTTTTCGTCGGTAAGATATTTATCGAGGATACGCTCGGTATCCGCGCCGGTTCTGCCGCCGTCGATAAGCATTGTTTTACCGTCGGGGAATTTTATCAAAGTGGCGTCGCCTTGCCCCACGTCCAGAAAACAGACTTCGAGATTGTCGAGTTCGTCGATCCGAACCGTCGAATTTTTAGTCGTATCGGGTAAATTTTCGATTTTACCGACATCTTTGTTGACGATTACGCCGATTATGAAACAAGTCGCGATAACAAGAGTCAGCGCGGCATAGAAAAATCCGTTTCTGGAAATTTTATACAAGAAATTTCTGAAAGGACTATGAACTTTCTTCCTCTTTTGTTTCTCTTTCATAAATATTACCGTCAGACGACTTTTATTACGGCGACTTTAAGATAAAGCCCCTCGTCATATCCGATAAACGATGCGTGGTCTTTGCCCTGCGTTCTGAGTTCTATAAGTTTAGCACGCACTCCGCTTTCAAATACGCTTTCTTTAACCATCTGCATAAACAGGGGCAACGTAAGGTGCTGCGAACAACTGCACGTTACGAGATAACCGCCTTTTTCGACGATTTTCAAGGCATTGACGTTAATGTCTTTATACCCTTTATATCCTTCTTTAACGGTATCGCTCGATTTTGTGAACGCCGGCGGATCGAGTACGACCACACCGAACTTTTCGCCGGATTTACGGTATTCGCGCAAAACATCGAATACGTCGGCGACACGGGTTGTAATATTCAGCCCGTTAAGCGCGGCGTTTTGTTCGACGAGTTCTATCGCCGTCTTGCTTATATCGACCGCAACGACTTCTTTCGCCCCGTATTTTTTCGCGCAGAGCGAAAATCCGCCCTCGTTACAGAAACAGTCCAGCACGCGTTTATCTTTAACGTAAAATCTGAGATCGTCGCGATTTTCTTTCTGATCGAGGAAATACCCTGTCTTCTGACCGTTTTCAAGGTCGACTATCATTTTAAGTCCGTTTTCGACGATTAACGCTTTCGTTTCTTCGTCGCCGTATACCGATCCTTTTTTAAGCGGTAACCCCTCTTTTTCTCTTACCTGAACGTCGCTGCGTTCATAAATGCCTTTCGGTGAAAATATTCCGACTAGAATATCGATTATATCGGCTTTGATATTCTCCATACCGAGCGAAAGAAATTGCACCGACAACCTGTCACCGTATTTATCGACTATAAGCCCGGGGAGCAGATCGGATTCGCCGAACACGACGCGATAATTGTCGTCGTAGCCGAGTTCGGTACGATAAGCGACGGCGGCTTTTATCCGACTTTCAAAAAAATTACGGTCGATTTCTTCGTTTTTCAAAGTAAGGACGCGTACTATTATTTTTGAATGATGATTGATAAATCCCTTTCCGACGTATCTGCCGTCGAAACTGCGTATTTCGGCGACGCTGCCCTGCTTGTCTTTACCCTCTATGCGTTGCACTTCGTTGGCGAACACCCACGGATAACCGTTGAGAATTTTATTTTCTTCGTTTTTCTTGAGTATAACCGTATACATTATTTTTCAGCCTCGTAAATCTTTGCAAGCCCGCCTTCGGCTGTCTCGCGATAACCCGTTCTTAAATCTCTGCCGGTTTCATACATTGTCTTAACCGCCGTATCGAACGCTATTTTTCTGGTGTCGGTTAAAAACGACGCGAGCGTCACTTCGTTCAGAGCCCTGAGCGCGGCAACGGCGTTACGCTCTATACACGGTATCTGCACAAGCCCGCAAATCGGATCGCACGTCAGTCCCAAATGATGTTCGATCGCTATTTCCGCGGCGTATTCTATCTGATCTAGATCCATGTTTTTGAGTTGAGCGACGGCTGCCGACGCCATTGCGCACGCGACGCCGACTTCAGCCTGACAACCGCATTGCGCGCCGCTTATCGACGCGTTTGTTTTTACGACGTTACCTATAATGCCTGCCGTTAAAAGAGCCTTTATTATCTCTTTATCCGGGATTTCGTTTTTCTGCTGAAGATAACAAAAAACCGCGGGCAGCACGCCGCACGATCCGCACGTCGGGGCGGTTACGACGGTTCCGCCGCCCGCATTTTCTTCCGACGCGGCAAACGCGTATGCGCACACCAATCTGTTTTCCCGAGTTTCGGCATCTTCGTTCAGGACATACTGTTCGTATAAAATTTTCGCTTTTCTTCGCGTGCCGAGTTCACCGGGAAGTATTCCGTCGGCTTTAAGTCCGCGTGCGACGCAGTTTTTCATTGCATCCCATACGCCGTAGGCGTAATCCCAGATTTCGTCGCCCTCGAATATCTCCGCATACTGCCAGAGTTTCAGGTCGTTTTCTTTACAGAATTCTTTTATCTCGGCAAAATTCGCATGCGGATAGACGTCTTTCGGTCGCTCGTATTCGTCGCCGTCAAAGACGATTTCCCCTCCGCCGACGCTGTATACGACCGATTCGCCGAGTTTCTCGCCGTTTTTGCGGGCTATAAGCATCATTTTATTGGGATGTTCAAGAGTTTCTTCCGAACAATCGCCGAAAATTACCCGTGTTTTTGTCGGGCGGAAAGTCTCTATGATTATCCTGTCGGTAAGATGCCCTTTGCCTGTTGCGGAAAGCGAACCGTAAAGCGTGACTTCGTATTCGTCGGCGTCGTGATATTTTGCGCCGAATATGCGACAGGCTTTTTCGGGACCCATCGTGTGCGAACTCGAAGGTCCTCTGCCTGTTTTATATAACTCTTTTAACGATTTCATCTTCGTCCGATATACCTGATTCCTCTGCCAGAATATCCGCCGCTATGCGACACAGTTCGGCGCACGGGCGTTTTTTCATATATTCGGTCGTTCTGACCGACGGATTATCGTTTGACAGCACGATCGTTCCGCCGAGCAATTCGCGGCAGATTATCGAGCCGTTTACTTCTTTATTCCTCGCGGCAAGCCTTTGCACGAATGCATAATGCTCACCCTTATTCACGCCGTTATTATCATCGAATCCGCGCAACAAACCTGCGACCATGCAACTACCGGAAAACGCTCCGCAAACTTCGCGTAAACGACCTATACCCCCACCGAAAGACGACGCAAGCCTGAGATATGCCTCGGTGTCGCCGCCGATAACGTCGGCAAACGCCATTACCACTGCCTGAGCGCAATTATAACCCTGCTTGAAATATTCTTCGGCTTTTTCACCTCTTGTCATTAGTTCACCTCATGCGGTCAAGAATAATCCGAACCATTATCTATATACGATTGACTAAACGTATAATAAAATGATAAAATATATTTATGAGTAAATTGTTATTTAACGACCGTATGACGATTAAAACGGTCGAGAACGGAAAAACGAGCGATTACGTTTGCGAATTTCATAAAAAATACGTCGACGCCGCAAAAAACCTGCGAGACAAAGAAGAATGGAAACACAGCGGCAGCGGCGCGAGTTTCCGCGGCGACGAATACGATTATGCGGTTTCGGAAGAAACCGATAATTCTTATTTCGATTCGCTCGGCTTTTTCGACGGTAAAGACGATATAATCTTTTCGGTTACGGTAAACGAAGTTTCGGGTGTAATGCGTAAAGATTTAACCGCCGAATGCGACGGCGAAAGTCATATCGTTCATTCGCGCGAAAACGTATTTGCAGGAGCGACGCCGAATGCCGAAAAAAGCAAATTCGTAACCTGCGTCAAAAACGGATACATAAATTCTCATCTCGCCGTATACGATTTGAAAAACAACGATTATTACACGCTGACAGACGGCGATTGCGCGGATTTCGACGCCGTGTTTTCCGTGCGCGACGACAATGCGATATTATTCGCGTCAAAAGGCGCGGGACGCGACAGAGACGGCAATTTCGTAAAATACTCGAATTCCTCGCTGTACCGATACGATACGCTGAGCGGAGACATGGAAGAAATCCTCTCCGACAAAGAACGTTCTTTGACGAAACCCAAAGACGACGCCGACGGAAACCTGTATTTCATAAGAAAACCCGAAACCGAGGAAAAACGCTCGGCATGGAAAATTCTTCTGGATATTATACTTATCCCCTGGCGTCTGTTGGTTGCAATATACAGATTTTTAGAGACCTTCACGCTTGTGTTCACGGGAAGAAAGTTCATCAAAGACGGCTCTTCGCCGGTAAAAACAAAAGACAGAGACGGCGGAAAACTATTTATCGAGGGCAATCTTATCAACGCCGAAGAAGAATATAAACGAAACCTGCGGCATAAAGACGCTTACGCGGGTTTCGCGCCGCATTCGTGGGAACTCGTAAAACGCGATAAAGACGGCAACGAAACGACCGTCGCCAAAGGCGTAATAGATTATTGTCTCGGCGAAAACGGCGACGTGTATTACGTCAACGGCAAGCACGTTCTGAAAGTTTCATCGGACGGCAAACGCGAAAAAATCGCAGATGCGTCGCTCTGTACCAAAATCGCCTGTTCCGTATAAATTTCGGTCTTAACCGATAATCGGCATCCCGCGGAGTTTACTCCGCGGGATTTTTATTTTACTGCTGAGGTTTATTCGCGTTCTTAGCCGCCTCGCGAATCTGTTCCTCTATTTCTTTTTCGATTTCGGGATTAGCCGCAAGATAATCTTTTGCTTTATCTCTGCCCTGGGCAATCTTATCGCCTTTATAGGAGAACCACGAGCCGCTCTTTTCGAGTATTCCGAATTCGACGCCGAGATCGACTATGCACCCCGTCTGCGAAATGCCTTCGCCGTAAATAATATCGAATTCCGCGGTCTTGAACGGAGGAGCGAGTTTGTTTTTTACGATCTTCGCCTTCGTCCTGTTACCGAACATTCCGTTACTGTCTTTAAGCGTATCGGTTTTTCTTACATCTATACGAACGGATGCGTAGAATTTAAGCGCCTTGCCGCCCGGAGTGACTTCGGGATTGCCGAACATTACGCCGACTTTTTCGCGAAGTTGGTTGATGAATATGACGCACGTCTTGGATTTATTTGTGATGCCAGTAAGTTTTCTGAGCGCCTGCGACATAAGCCTTGCCTGCAAACCGACGTGAGAATCGCCCATATCGCCTTCGATTTCGGCTTTGGGCGTAAGCGCGGCGACGGAGTCTACAACGATGAGGTCTACCGCACCGCTCCTTACGAGATTATCGGTTATGTCGAGAGCCTGTTCGCCCGTATCCGGCTGAGAAACGTAAAGGTTTTCAAGGTCGACGCCGAGTTTCGCCGCGTAAACGGGGTCGAGAGCATGTTCCGCGTCTATAAACGCGGCAATGCCGCCCATCTTCTGAGTTTCGGCGATAACGTGCAGAGCAACGGTCGTTTTACCCGAAGATTCGGGACCGTATATCTCTATAATTCTTCCGCGCGGAACACCGCCTATGCCGAGTGCGAGATCGAGAGTCAGACAACCCGTCGGAATGACGTCTATCGTCTGATCCGCCGCACCCTGACCGAGTTTCATAATCGCGCCTTTTCCGTACTGCTTTTCAATCTCTTTAAGTACGAGATCGAGCGCTTTTTGCTTTTCTTCCAACATCGTATATACCTCTTTTTATTTTTTCTATCTTATAACTCCGCGAGTGATAAATTTTATCGCCCTGAACATTGCGGAATCTATTCCTTTTCGGACTATCGCGGCGCGGTCGCCTGCGAATTCATATCTGTAAACCTCGGTTTCGCCCATATAACTGACACCGATAAAACACAACCCGACAGGAAACCCCGAATCATCGCTCGAAGGTCCCGCTATTCCGGTCGTCGATACCCCTATGTCCGTACAGCCCGCTTTAAGCAAACCCTCCGCCATTTCGGCGGCAGTTTCGGCGGAAACGGGTTTATATTTTTCAAGCGTTTCTTTTCTTACGCCGAGACGCCTGTTTTTGGCAATTTCGCTGTAAGCGACTATCCCCTCGTAAAAGACCTTACTCGCGCCGGGTACCGACGTAACCGCCGCAGAAAGTCCACCCCCTGTGAACGATTCCGCCGCCGACATTACTATACCGTTTATTTTGAGCAAATCAACGAGTTGCTCTTTCAGGGTAACGTCTCTCAATGCGTAAACTTCGGACGAAAACTCTATCAGAAAACGTTGTTCGATGTCCCCGTATATGGCAGCGTCTTTTTTGTCGTAAGTAAACGCGACTTTTATATCCGCACCGTCTCCGATGACGGTACAACCGTCGACACCGAGTTTGTCAAGTCGTTTTTCGCACTCTGCGGCGGTTAAGCCGTAAAGTTTGAATTCGTCGCAAACCTCGCGTTCTCCGCTCATTCGGCAAAGACCTCTTTATTTTTAACCAGGTAACTTACGCCGGAAATTATAGTAAGCAATACGGATATTCCGAATCCGACCAATGCGATTATCGCGGTAATTCTGCCCGCGGTATCCGAAAATTCATATAGTCCGGACGCCAGCAAAACGACAACAAGGGTCACGTCCGTGAAAAACGTCTTGACTTTGCCGATATATTCGGCGGCAAGCACTTTGCCCTGTTTCGCCGCCATCATGCGGAGCGACGATACGACGAGTTCTCTTGCGATTATTATCACGACGCCTATTCCGCCGAGCATAAGTCCGAGCATATTACCGAGAACCGACGTAAATACGTTTGCGTTCGGATCTGCGACCATAACGACTATCGCCGACGTTACAAGCACTTTATCCGCAATCGGATCGAGAAACTTGCCGAGATCGGTGACGAGATTGCGTTTTCTTGCAATCTTACCGTCGAAAAAGTCGGTTATCGAGGCTATCGCGAATATGCCGAGAGCGACGAAATAATGACAAGTAAACGGCGCATAAAAAGCCGCGATGAAAAACGGTATGAGTATTATTCTGCTTAATGTGAGTTTGTTTGGTAAATTCATCTGACCACCTCTCCGAACAAATCGTAAGAATTGCCGCGTTTTATATAAACCTGATATTTCTCGCCCTGATTGACATCGTATTCGGAAGTAAAATACACTTTTCCGTCGATGTCCGGCGCAGAGAAATACGCTCTGCCGAAAAATCTCTGTTTATCGTAATCTATTCCGTCGGCGACGACCTCTATCGTATTACCGACGTAACTTTTAAGTATTTCCGCCGAAATTTTCTTCTGAACGGCGTAAAGTTTTCTGACCCTTTCGTTTTTTACTTTCTGAGGCAGTTGCCCGTCGAGTTTATACGCAGGCGTGCCTTCCTCTCTCGAATATGCGAAAAAGCCCGCATTGTTGAGTTTTGCCTCTTCTATGAACTTTACGAGATTGCCGAACTGCTCTTCGGTCTCGCCGGGGAACCCCGCAATGAACGTCGAGCGGATCGCTATACCTTTGACGCGCTCGCGCAACTTTTCTATAAGCCGCAGATAACTTTCGCCGCTGCCCTTTCTGTTCATTCGTTTAAGAACCGTATCGTCGGCGTGCTGAAGGGGTATGTCGAGATATTTTATAACCTTGTCGTTATTCGCGATTTCGTCTATCAGTTCGTCGGAAAGGCAATCGGGATAAGCATACAAAAGCCTTATCGATCCGATATTGTCGAGAGATGAAAGTTCACGGATAAGTTCTACAAGCGATTGCTTGCCGTATATATCTTCGCCGTAACGCGTCACGTCCTGAGCGACGAGTATGAGTTCGGCTATATCGCCGAGATTTTCAGCCTCTTTTTTAAGGTCTTCGATCTTTTCCGACCTATATTTTCCGCGTATCGCGGGAATGAGACAATATGTACAGTGATTGTTGCACCCGTCCGCTATTTTAAGATAAGCGTAATGCAACGGCGTTGTTACAACCCTTTTCTGCGTTTCAAACGCCTGCTTATTCGCGCCGACCAGATTGACGCGTTTGCCGTTATACGACTGTTCTATCGCATCGGGCAACAGTTCGTAATCGTTTATACCGAGGAATATATCGACTTCTGTGAGTTCGTCGAACAATTCGTCGATAAACTTCTGGGGAAGACACCCCGTAAGCACGATTTTTTCCAATCTGCCGTTCCCGCGATACTCGTTACACTCCATAACGGTGTCTATCGCCTCTTTTCTGGAACTCTCCAGGAATGCGCACGAGTTGATTATGACTATCTCCGCCTCGGATAAATCCTGCGTCAGATTGTCGTTGCCTAAAATCGAAAGCATCTTTTCGGTGTCGACTCTGTTTTTGTCGCACCCAAGCGAAATGACGCCTATCTTCTTTTGTCTGAATATCATACGTCTCCGAATTTTTCTATGAATTCGTCCATAGAAAGCGTAACTTGTTTTTGTTTACCCATCTGGCTTGCGACGATATATCCTTCGTCGGTCATCCAGTCGACTATTTTAGCCGCTTTCGGATACCCGAACGAAAGTTTACGCTGTAACAGCGAAATGGAAACCGTTCCGAGTTGAACGGCGACCTTCAGCGCGTGAATGTAATCTTCGGGTACGGCGTCTCCTCCGCCGGCACTCTCTTTACCGTTGTAACTTTCGACCTGCGGCGCGCTCTCCTTGGATATGGCTTTAAGCGCGGCGTCATTGAAATAACTCTTGTTGTGTTCTTTGATATACTTTACTACGTTCTTTATCTCGTCGGTACCGATAAACGCGCCCTGCGCTCTTTCGACGTTGGTCATCGTACTCGTTTTATAGAGCAGGTCGCCCGCGCCGAGCAGTTTTTCCGCGCCCGCCTCGCCGAGAATGGTTGTAGAGTCGATCGCGTTGGACATTTTGAACGCCATACGGGACGTGAAGTTCGTCTTTATCGAACCTTCGATAATCTTTACGTCCGGACGCTGTGTCGCGAGAATGAGGTACATGCCCGCCGCCCTCGCCTTCTGGGCGATTCTTGCGATCTTGTCTTCTATATTCTTCTTTTCGACGCTCATTAGGTCGGCGAACTCGTCGATGATGATGACGATACGCGGCATACGGCGTTCACGCCTCGGATCGATCTGGTCGTTGTATTCGTCGATATTCCTCACGACGGCGTTTTTGAGTTTTGTATACCTGTCTTCCATCTCCTTGACAGCCCAGTTGAGCATTGCGACGGTCTTCGGGGCATCGCAAAGTATTTCGTCGAAATACATATGCGGTATGCCTTCAAAAATCGTGAATTCGACCTGTTTCGGATCGACGATGATAAATCTCAGATCCGCAGGGCTGTACTTGTACATAAGGCTGACAAGAAGAGAGTTAAGCCCGACACTCTTACCCGTACCGGTAGAACCCGCTATCAGAAGGTGGGGCATCTTGGTTATATCGGCGACGACGGGGTCTCCCACAATGTTCTTACCTATTGCAAACGTAAGCGACGACGGTTTTGCCTTTACGAAAACTTCGCTTTCGAGAACGTCTCTGAGCCCTACCGTCGACTTTGTGTCGTTGGGGACTTCCACGCCGATATACGGAGTTTTAGGTATCGTCGCAAAACGTATTTCGCTGGCGGTTTTAAGTCTTAATTTAAGATCGTCGGCGTACTTCATAATATTTTTTATGGATACGTCGTCGGGTATCGCCAGATCGAAACGCGTTATCGTGGGACCGTGAACTATGTTTACCACCGTTACGTTTACGCCGCCCAGAACTTTGAGCGTGTTCATTATGGTGGTCGCCTTTTCCTGCTTGAAATATTCTATCGCGCCGTAGTCTTCGACGCTCTTATAAGTCTTGAACAAATCGAGCGGCGGCGGATTGTATCTGAAATCCAGCGGCATAAGGTCGTACGGATTGACTTCCTCGCCGTCCGTCTCGGGTTGTTTCGGCGTTTCTTCTTCATCGCGTTTCGGCGTCGGTCTGACGGGTTCGGGTCTGCGGGTAAAAGAGGTTTCGGCCTTTTTGTCGCTCTGTTTCGGAGCGGAAGGCTTTTCCTGTACGCCGCCGAGCGAAGAAACGTCGACTATTTCGTCGTCGGTCGCAGAACTGTTCGCCTCGTTCATAATCTCGGTTTCTATTTCTTTTTCTATGTCGGTACCGAAATCTTCGTTTACGTCGCGCGAATATCTGTCCGAGACAGGCTCGGATTTTCTGACCGCCTCTTTGTAATTTTCGGGAATATAAATGTCGTCTTTCGGCAAAGGTTCGTCTATACCGCCGTCGATTTCTTCAAACTTATTTCTGTCCGACGCGGTGCCGTAACCCGCATTGTCGTAATCGCCTAACTTGCCGTCCGGATTGATCCGACGCGGAGTTTTGACGTAATCGTTGGCAGACGCCCGGTCTTTACCGTATTCGTCGCTGTACACGCCGTAATTTCCGTCAGTCGGTTTATCGCGGTTATCGTAAGAGTTGCCGCCGTAAGTCGGGGTCGAACCGTAAGAATTGCCTGACGAATTATTCGCAAACGACCCGCCGCCGTAATTGCCCGAAACGTAACCGTTACCGCCGTAAACATTGTTTGCTCCGTACGGGTTTGTTCCGTACGACGTCTGACCGGACGAACCTAATATCTCGTCGCTTCTGCGGCGCGCGTCCATAGCCGAATAATCGCTTGCGCTTTTTAACTCGAACCGATTGTCTCCTACGACAAGCGGTCTTCTGCGGACTTCCCCGCGATAATTTTTAATCGTCGAATCACCCGCATTGTCGTCTACCGCCCCCGTATCGCCGCCGTTGCCGCCCGATACGGAAGAATTTTCCGCGGTGTTTTTCCGACGGAATATCAGTTCTTTGAATACGACCAACAAACACAACGCCGCGGTCGCCGAAAGAAGAATATACGCGCCGTAAACCGACAGACATGTTTTAAGGACGAACGCAATCAGACCGAAAAGCACTCCGCCGACAGTAGACGACCCTACGCCGCCTTCAGCCGCACGGTAACAATTCTGAATGTAGACATAAAAATCGCCTATTTCGCCTGCGGTGGCAAGTTGAATTATCGTGAACACCGAACATAAAAAAGCGGTAAGAGCGACGGCTTTCGTCACCCCTTTGCCTCTGACGATTTTCTTACCGATAATCGCCATTATTCCGGACAACAGTAAAAACAAAAGCAACGGATAGCCGAAATAGCCGGTGAACCCGAGCATGAAAGTCTGCACGGCGCCCCCGACGGGATAGAATACGGCATTGCCCGTTATCATACAAAAAAGAAGAACGGCGGAGAAAAGAGTAACGACCATCCCCCACAGTTCTTTATTTATGAATTCGCCTTTCGCTTTTTTACCCACTCGATTTTACCTCTCGTTAATACCCGTCAAGTATATCATACTATCTCGCTTTTTTCAAGTTAATATATTAAATATATTAAATTTTTTTCGCGTAAAAGAAAAAAGAGGTCGAAAAACCTCTTTTTTTCAGATTCTGTTCAGTTTCGACAGACACGCCCGATTTTATTCTCCGCCGAAAATGCCGAGCAGTACTATGCCTGCGATAGTAAGAGCTATTGCCAGATAATGTTTCCATGAAAGCCTTTCTTTAAGGAATATCGCGCTCCATACGACGGATAACGCGCAATAACAACATATAATCGGGGCGGCAGCGACGGCATTCATCGACAATGCGAAAATATATGCGAACTGTCCCGCGGTTTCACATATCGCGCCGACGAATTTCGGCGCCTCGCGTTTAACGGTGGGTTTATCGCGTTTTATCGCGAAGACGTAAATCGCCGCTACAACTCCGCACATTAAAAACGTAAGTTCGTAAGCGACGTTAGCGACGTCTTCGTCGAGTTTCTCGAGAATAAACGTATCGGCGACCGTGCCAGCCGCGTCTATAAAACAATAGAGAATCGGCAATACGAGCGCAATCCAGCTTTTGCTGTATTTTACGTTTGCTTTTTCCTGACGTTTAAGTTTGGTTTCCTCGTCTTCGCTCATTTCGGCAAAACCAAGCCCGACGACGCCGACGCCACAGGCGAAAATGCCGAAAATCGTGCCGATAAGTTGACTTTGAGTCTCTATACCCGACATCGAAAAGAAGAAAATTATCATAAACAACGAGGCTATCGCGCCCGAACTGTTACATATCGGCGAAGAGACCGAAAGTTCGATGTATCTGAGGGCGATATACCCCAAAACCATCGATAAAATATAGAAAAACGAAGCCGGCAGATAAGTGAGTATCGCCTGCCAGTTTATCTGAACGCCGTTGAAAATTATCTCGTAACCGGCATGCAAACCCATAACGAGACCGACCGCGACGACCATCTTCCACTGACTGTATTTATCGTCCGGCTTAGAGCCTATTTTTGAAAACAAATCCGAGCCGCTCCAGCACAGAAGAGCGACTAACGCCAATACAAACCACATAATGAAATCCTCGTATCAGAGAGTTACAAGACCCGCATTCAGCATTTCCTGCAGAGACATAAGTATACCGACTTTAGCATGCGCCCAGGTCAAGCCGCCCTGGAAAAACACCGCGTAAGGCTCTCTTATGGGACCGTCCGCCGAGAGTTCGATGGACGAACCCTGAACAAACGCGCCCGCCGCCATTATAACCTGACTTTCGTACCCCGGCATATCGCCCGGAACGGGCGTAACGTAACTGTCGACGGGGGCAGCCTCCTGTATACCTTTACAGAACGCAAGCATACCCTTTTCGCTTTTAAGTTCTACCGCCTGAATAATGTCGTGGCGATCCTCTCTGCCGTCGGGCACTACTTTGAAACCGAGTTTTTCATATATATTGGCGGCAAAAATCGCGCCCTTAAGCGCGCCCGCGACGACTGTCGGGGCAAGGAAAAATCCCTGATAAAAACTTGTCATAACGCCGAGACTCGCACCGACTTCCTGCCCGAGCCCCGGCGCGGAAAGTCTGTACGAACATCTTTCGACACACTCTTTCGTGCCGCATATATATCCGCCGATCGGCGCAAGCCCGCCGCCGGGATTTTTGATGAGCGAACCTACGACCATATCAGCGCCGTAATCAGACGGTTCTTCGGTCTCTACGAATTCGCCGTAACAGTTATCGACCATAACTTTTACGCCGGGTTTCACCTTTTTAACGAACGCGATCAACTCGGCGATCTGCTTAACAGAAAAAGTCGGTCTGGTCTGATACCCTTTACTGCGCTGAATGGTAATAAGCGCGGTTTTTTCGTTTATGGCTTTGGCGATATTATCGTAATCGAATGTGCCGTCGGGCAACAAGTCGACCTGACGATAAGTTACGCCGTATTCTTTAAGCGAACATTTCGATTCCCTTATACCGATAACCTCTTCGAGCGTGTCATAGGGTTTTCCGACAGGCGACAGAAGTTCGTCACCCGGCAAAAGATTTGCCGACAACGCCACGGTAAGCGCGTGCGTGCCGCAGACTATCTGCGGGCGGACGAGAGCCGCCTCGGTATGGAAAGTATCGGCGTAAACCCTTTCGATTTTATCTCTGCCGAGATCGTTATATCCGTAACCCGTGGACGCGGCGAAACACGCGACGTCGACGCGGTTCTTTTTCATCGCCGCAAGCACTTTGCATTGATTGTATTCGGCGGTTTTGTCGATTTTATCGAACCTTTCTTTAAGCCCGTCGATTATTTTTTCTCCGAATTCGTATACCTCTTTCGATATACCCAATTCTTCATACGCTTTATAAAACATTTTATCCTCTTTTCGCTTTGTCTATTATTTTTTCGGCGGCGGCATCGAGAGCATCCAACCGCGTTATGATTATGCCGCACGTCTTGTCGCACAGCACGAGAAGGTTATCGCCCGGCTCTATACCGAACAATTCCCTTGCCTCTTTCGGAATGACTATCTGACCTTTTTCGCCGACCTTCGCCGTTCCGTATATTCGCTTTTCGTTTACCGTACCTAGTACATGTTTACCGAGCGGCATTTACGTTGCCCCCGCCGTTATACAAGTTATACTTTTCATACCGAAAGAGTATAACACGGCACGCGCGATAATGCAAGCGAAAAAACGCCCGTTTCGGAAAAATTTCCGAAACGGGCGGATATTTTTATATATCTTTGTTGAGTACCCTGTACAAAAACTCCTTGGTGCGGGGATTCTTCGGCGAATTGAATATCACTTCGGGAGTATCGTCTTCGGCAACGACGCCGCCGTCCATAAAAACGACACGCGTCGAAACGTCTTTCGCAAACTGCATTTCATGCGTGACGACGATCATCGTAAGTCCGCTTTCGGCAAGTTTCTTCATGACAAGCAGAACCTCGCCGACCATTTCGGGGTCGAGCGCGGACGTAGGCTCGTCGAAAAGCAATACTTCAGGTTCCATGGCAAGCGCACGCGCGATCGCGACTCTCTGTTTTTGCCCGCCCGAAAGTTGAGACGGACGCGCGTTGACGTACGCGCTCATTCCGACCGTGTCAAGGTATTTCATCGCCTTTTCTTCGGCGGTTTTCTTATCCCGTTTAAGTACCTTTATCTGTCCTATCGTACAGTTTTTAAGCACGTTCATATTCTCGAAAAGATTGAACGACTGAAAGACCATTCCTATTTTTGTTCTGAGCATATTGACGTTGACGTCGGGACGCGTCAGATCTTCGCCCTTGAAATAAACTTTTCCGGCTGTAGGCTCTTCAAATAAGTTTATCGTCCTTAAAAGCGTCGATTTGCCCGAGCCGGACGCGCCGATTATCGACACGACCTCGCCTTCGTTTACCGAAAAATGTACGTCTTTAAGAACTTCGTGATCGCCGAATTTTTTTACCAGATGTTCTACCCTTATTATCTCGCTCATATTATTTGCCCTCGCTTATGACTTTACTGCCCGCAAGTTCGTAGTTGACCTTACCCGATATTTTCTTTTCTATAAGTTTGATTATACGGGTGATTACGAACGTCAGTATAAAGTAAATTACACAACAGATGAAGTATATCGGGAAGTTTTTATACGTCTGTTTAACTATTACGTTGGTAAAGAAATACAATTCCGTAACGCCGATTACGTTTAGTACGGACGTATCCTTTATGTTGATGACGAATTCGTTGGAAACCGCAGGCAGAATCGAACGCATTACCTGAGGCAGAACGATATATCTCATTGCGGCGAAATGCCCCATACCGATAGACCGCGCGCCATCGAACTGACCCTTGTCTATACCGCTTATTCCGCCCCTGACGATTTCGGCTATATATGCGCCGGTGTTTATGGAAACTATAAATATCGCGGAGACCATAAGATTGAGAGTTCTTCCGCCCGTCGCGAACGCATAGCCCCAATAGATGACCATTGCCTGAACCATCATAGGAGTTCCGCGGAATATCTCGATATACGCCGCCAGCAGGAAATCGACGATTTTCTGCAACACCCGAACACCTTTCTTTTTAGACTTCGGTATGGTTCTGACTACGCCTATCAGAAGACCTATCAGAAGTCCGAACAGCGTCGAAACCAACGATATGAGAAGAGTATACCCTACACCTTTGAGAAAATCTTTATAATATGTTTTAAGCACGTTGCCGACAGATTCAAAGAAACCTTCGTCGGCGTCGTTTTTCTGTCCGACGACGTTCATGGCTGTGGGCTCTTCGGCGACGTAACCGTCGATAGTGCCCGCATTCAATGCCATAAGCATATCCGAAAACGTCGCGAGACTGTCGACGACGGTAAGTTGAGTCGTCTGAGCCTTTAACGCGTCGAGATGGAAAGTACCGGGCTGACCCGCGATTTTAATGCCGGAAACGTCTATATCCGCAAGCGTCGTCTTACCGTAAACAGACGAATCTTTGCGAGTGACTATTACCAGATTGGAATTATAGTAAGGCGTCGAAAACGCAATTTCTTCTTTGCGCTCGTCCGTCGGACTCATACCGGCGACTATGGCGTCCAATGCGCCCGACTGAACCGCGGGAATAAGCCCTTCCCATGTATACGAATAAATTTCGAGTTTAAGACCGAGACTCTCGGCGATGTTATAGGCAATCTGAACGTCGTAGCCGTTGGCATATTTGCCCGATTGATTCGCTATCGGATAGCCGCCGTTTGCGTCGGTATTCTGAGTCCAGTTATACGGAGCGTAGTCGCATTCCATACCGACCTTAAAGGTATTAGCCGACGGCGAAACCGCGCTTTCGGCGCGCTCGTAAGAAGAATCTTCGTCGACGTTAAGGTTTACCATGCTCTGCATCAACGACTTTGTGTCATCGTCGGTAAGCGTGGCGAGATATGCGTTTACGTCAAGCAAAAGCGAATTGCCTTTTTTAATACCGACGGCAATCGCGGTATCTGCCTCGGTCGTCGTAAAACCGGTGGAATTGTTTTTGAGGTCGACGTAACCCAGTTCTACCGCATTGCGTTTTCCGCAACCCGCAAGACAGGTCACGAAGACGGCGAATAGCGCGATTAACGCTATAAATCTCTTTTTCATTCGTTGCTCCTTCAACCTCGGTCGAGGATTGCACGCCGTTGCGGACGACATAAAAAAACGACCGCAACGAAAGCCTTAAAGCAATATTGCGGTCGGTAAAAACCAAAATATCACGATAGCCCTCCGTTTGCAAACAAACGACAGTCGGCGGGATATTATCCCGACGCCCAACGAATTACGCCCCTCGAAAGCCGTACCGTTTCGGCAGATTTCCCTTTCGTTCCGCGCCGTACGAGCGGCATAATATGCGGAACTTACTGATGAGATCTGCGCCTCTATCCGAAATTATTTAATTGATGGGTTTATTTTATTCCTTTATTTTATCCGTGTCAAGCGTTTCACCCGCGATTTTCATTATTTTCGCGACATTTTTCGCAAACATGATAAAGAGTGAGCATATAACCGCTTATCCGAAGGTCTTTGCGCGATCGTATAAGTTCGTCGAGTCCTTCGATATTTATATCGTCGACCCTGCCGCAAAGCGTGCAGGCAATATGTTCGTGCGGGATTATGTTCCCGTCATAACGGCAAGCCTCGCCCGTAACTTCGATTTTTACTATTTCGCCGCTTGCGCACAGCAATCCCAGATTGCGGTAAACCGTGCCGAGCGCGATTTCGGGCATCATCTCTTTCGCCCGTTCGTAAATCTCTTCGGCGGTAAGGTGCGCATGAGAATCGCAAAGCACCTGCTTGACCAATCGTCTCTGCCGAGTCATACGCCTGCCCCCTTTATAACCGATATTACCGAATCGAGTTTAGCCATGATTTCATCTCTGCCCGCCTTTGTCTCGGAAGATATACCGTAGACGTCGTTTTCGGTAAGCGCGAAACGATTCGCTATCGTTTTGAGCCTTTGTTTTACCTGCATGCGCGAAACCTTATCGGTTTTTGTTGCGATGATCGTAAACGGGATCGCCGACGAATGAAGAAAATTTATCATCGTTACGTCGTCCGCCGTAGGATCGTGGCGTATGTCGACAAGCGACAGAGTGTAATCGAAATTCCGTCTGTCGGCAAAAAAACTCTCCATAGTATCCGCCCATTTATCCTTTTCGGCTTTGGAAACTCTGGCATAGCCGTACCCCGGCAGATCCGCCAGAACGAATTCGCCGAAATCGAAATAGTTGACAAGGCGGGTTCTTCCCGGAGTATCCGAGGTTCTTGCCAGTTTTTTCATTCCTGCCAGAGCGTTTATGAAAGAACTTTTGCCGACGTTGGACTTACCTGCGACCGCAATCACGGGTTTGTCGGATTTTATAAACTGCGACGGACTCGCCGCAGACGTGATGAACGTCGGATCAGTTATCTGCATCTTTAAGCGCGATCGCGCATACCTCATTCATGTTTTCTACGGGGTTGAACGTAAGTTCGGCGCGTATGTTTTCGGGAATTTCTTCGAGGTCTTTGACGTTTCCTTTCGGAATTATTATATTTCTTATCCCGAGACGGAACGCCGCAAGGGATTTTTCTTTAAGTCCGCCTATCGGCAAAACTTTGCCGCGCAGCGTAACTTCGCCCGTCATCGCAACGTCGCCGCGCACCTTTCTGCCTGTAAATGCCGATATTACCGCCGTGGTTATCGTAATGCCGGCGCTCGGTCCGTCCTTAGGCGTAGCGCCCTCCGGAACATGGATATGAATATCGGTATTTTCAAAGACGGTCGGATCTATACCGAGTTCGGCGGTGTGAAGTCTCACATAAGAACAGGCGATTTTAGCGCTTTCCTGCATGACCTCGCCGAGTTTACCGGTAAGCATCAACGCTCCTTTGCCTTTCATAAGCGCGACTTCGATAGTAAGAGTCACGCCGCCGACAGACGTCCATGCAAGCCCCGTAGCCGCGCCGATTTCGTCGCCGCGGAGTTCGTCCGTCGCCGAGAACCTCTCTGCTCCGAGCAGATTTTTAACCTCGGCGGTATCGACGATAAACCTCTTTCTGCGTACGCCCTCGGCTATCTTCGTGGCTATTTTACGGCACACCCCGCCTATTTCACGCTCCAGATTTCTGACGCCCGCCTCTTTCGTATAACCGTCGATAAGTTCGTAAATTCCGTCTTCGGTAAAGTTGACGGTATACGAGGAAATGCCGTTCTTCTCTTTCTCTTTGGGAATGAGGTAGCGTTTTGCTATCTCGAATTTTTCGTTGCGGGTATACCCGCCGAGTTCTATGACTTCCATACGATCCAGCAAAGGCGCGGGAACCGTATCGAGAGTATTCGCCGTAGTAATGAAAAGCACTTTCGACAAATCGTACGGAACTTCGAGATAACGATCGCGGAACGTGGAATTCTGTTCGGGGTCGAGGACTTCGAGCAATGCGCTCGCGGGGTCGCCGCGGAGATCGCTGGAAAGTTTATCGATTTCGTCGAGAAGTATGACGGGATTTACGGTACCCGCCTCTTTCATGGCGTATATAATTCTGCCGGGAATAGCCCCGACGTAAGTCTTTCTGTGACCCCTGATTTCCGCCTCGTCTTTAACGCCGCCGAGACTCATTCTGACGAATTTTCTGTTAAGAGCCCTCGCAACGGATTTCGCAACGGACGTTTTGCCGACGCCCGGCGGTCCGTAAAGGCAGAGTATCGACCCGCCGACTTTACCCGTAAGTTTAAGCACGGCAAGATATTCGGTTATTCTGCGCTTTACTTTTTCAAGCCCGTAATGATCTTCGTCGAGTATCTTTTCGGCAGATTTAAGGTCTGTTTCGTCCTTCGTCTCCTCATTATAAGGCAGATCGAGCAACCAGTCGAGATAGCCGCCGAGAACGGTATAGTCCGGCGACGACGGATTCATCTTATCCATACGGGCAAGTTCTTTCAGAGCCTTATCTTCTACCTCGGTCGGCATTTTTTTATCGAGAATGCGACGCTTTAATTCGTCGAGTTCGTCGGTATCGTCGCCGAGTTCTTCGTGAATGGCTTTCAATTCCTCGCGCAGATAGTATTCGCGCTGATTTTTCTCTATGCCCGATTTAACCTTTTCGCTTATTTCTTTCTGAGTTTTCGCTATTTCGATTTCGCCGGCAAGCAACTCGTAAAAAGCGCGGAGTTTTTCGGTAACCGTACGCAATTCGAGTATGCGTTGTTTATCGGGTTCTTTGAATCTGAAATTATACGTCGCGGCGTTGACGAAAGCGTCGGCGTCGTCCATGGCGAGTATCGTCGGAAAAGGATCTTTCATCGTCCTTGCGCCGTCCGACGTCAGATACGCCCGCAATTCGTCTTTGACAAATCTCGAATATGCCTCCGTTTCGGTAGTATCTCCGACTTCCGGAGCATATTCTTCAACCCTTACGAAGAAAAATTCTTCTTCGGAGCAGACTTCGGCTATCCTGGCCGCATACAATGCGTCGACGTTTACCCTGAGACTGTCGCCGGGCATACGGGTACAATGTTTTATGCGGCATACCACGCCGACGTCGTACACGTCCGCAAGCGTCGGATTTTCTATCGACGAATCAATCTGGGACGCCACGAACAGCAACGCGTCTTCGTCGCCCGCAAGAGCCGCGCTCAGAGCGCGCAGAGATTTCTCCCTGCCGACATCGAAAGAAGTCGTCACCGACGGGAGAATTACCTTGCCGCGCAACGCGACCATAGGAATCGCGCCGACGGTCTTCATATCGGTTAATTTATCCGAATCGAGTTCGGTAAGTACAGTAGTATTATCCATTATGGTTATATTATATCCGTTTGCGGTCGTTTTGGCAAGCGTTTGACAGCCGTTTAGGAATCGTTCGCAATTCATTTATTCTTTTAACGCAAAAAAATCATCGGAATTTTTCACCCCGATGATTTTTCATACATTATACGACATAAAACAGAACGAGAAATATCATTCCGGTAAGAAAAAACGCTCCTCCGACAATAAGTAAAAACCCGTACGAAGTCTTCTCTTCGCGTTCTTTTAATTTCTGCCTGTATTCGCGATAAGTCTTTACGGTAAGTTTTGCCGCCGGCACGAACGCGCCGATCACGCATCTGCCGAGGTACCTTATACCCGTAAAAAATCCCTCGTTTGAAATCGCGACAAGAAGTCCCGAAAAAAGTCCGAATATGCCCGCCACGGTAAACGCATCGCAAAGCGCGCGATACGCCTCTTTCTGCGTTTCCGCCGAAAACAGATTTCTTGCGGCGGCAACACCGATCGCGATAAGCGCAAGTACGACCGTCATCACCGAATATTTGATTATTAAGCCGCGTTTACTACGGTTGCTTTGTAATTTCATCTCTGTATTTAGCCTCTTCGGCGGCGTTGCAATACACGAAATGCCCTTCGGTTATTTCCCTCATCGTGGGTTTTTCGACCGAATAATCGTGTTCGGCGATCGGATTGTAAACTATTCTGACACGCTCCTTTTCGGACTTCGGGTCGGGCAACGGTATAGCCGACAACAGCGATTTCGTGTACGGGTGCAACGGATGACGGAAGAGTTCGTCGCTTTCGGCGAGTTCGACCATTTTACCGAAATACATCACGCCGATTTTATCCGAAAAGTATTTCACTACGGAAAGATTATGCGCGATGAACAGTATCGTAAGCCCGAGTTTATCCCTGAGATCGTTAAGCAGATTGATAACCTGCGCCTGAATCGACACGTCGAGCGCGGAAACGGGTTCGTCGGCTATTATCATGTCGGGATTCATCACGACAGCCCTGGCAATGCCTATTCTCTGTCTCTGCCCGCCCGAGAACTCGTGCGGGTAACGCCCCGCATGTTCTCTTACCAGACCGACGGTTTCCAGAATATCGTAGACTTTACGATCTATTTCTTCTTTATCCCTGACGCCGTTTATGATAAGCCCTTCGGCGATAATCTCCCTTACGGTCATTCTCGGATCGAGCGACGCTATAGGATCCTGAAATATCATCTGAATGCGGGTCGTAAGTTTCGAGCGTTTCGCGACGCGTTTTTTAACCGCGTATTCTTTGCGAAGTTTTTTCAGCGCCTGTTCGTCGCCTTCGGCGGCGGCGAATTTTTTCGAATATTCCTTTTCGAGGTCTGCCGAAAGTCTGGCGGCGTAATCGGAATCGCAGCGTTTAGCCTCACCGACAGCCTCTGCCATGGCGACCTTCCGATCGGCGATGAATTTTGCCGCCTCGGTTTCCGCAGCGGCGATTTCGGCTTTGACGCCTTCCGCGGCAGACGGGTCATCCTTTGCTTTAGCCTTTAATGCCTTTATCTTCTCTGCGGTCTCCGCGCGTTTTTTCGCGATTGCGTCTTTATAAGAACGCGTACCCGCGCTCGTTCTGACGCCCTCGAACCACACGTTGCCGCCCGTTATATCGTAAAGACGTATAATCGAACGCCCCGTGGTCGTCTTGCCGCAACCCGATTCGCCGACAAGCCCGAAAACTTCGCCCTTTCTGACCTCAAAACTTACGTCGTCGACCGCTTTGAGTTCTTTATTGCCCATTTTGAAATACTGGCAAAGATGATCGACTTTAAGCAATACGTCGTTATCGTTTTTCATCGGCGGTCGCCTCCTTTTCTTTCATACGTTGAATACGCCGTCTGATAATCTCGGGCATTTCCACTTTCGGCGCGTCGGGGTGTAAAAGCCACGTAGCCGCGTAATGGGTATCGGACACCCTGAACATCGGCGGCTGACGCTCGTAATCGATCGCCATAGCGTATTTGTTTCTGTCTGCAAACGCATCGCCTTTGGGAGGATAGATCATGTTGGGCGGCGTACCCGGAATCGCATCGAGTTTCTCGTTTGTGTCGAGATCGGGCATCGACGACAAAAGCGCCCACGTATACGGATGTCTCGGGTCGTAGAATATATCGTCCGCCGTTCCCGTTTCGACGATTTTACCGGCATACATAACGGCTATTCTGTCCGCCATATTGGCGACGACGCCGAGGTCGTGAGTAATAAATATGACCGAAAGATTGCGTTCGCGTTTAAGTTTATTTATAAGTTCGAGAATCTGCGCCTGAATCGTAACGTCGAGCGCGGTCGTCGGTTCGTCGCAGATAAGCACGTCGGGATCGGCGGCAAACGCTATGGCAATGACTATACGCTGTCTCATTCCGCCCGAAAATTCAAACGGATACTGATTGTATCTCAGTCTGGGGTCGGGTATTCCGACCTCTTCCATAAGTTTAAGGGCTTTCGCCTTGGCAAGTTTCCTCGTGATTTTGTTTACGACCTGCGACGCTTTTTCTTTGAACGCGTCGATAAGTTTTATCGCCTTGTCGTGAAAATCGATTTTATCCGCCGCGGCGATTTCTTTTTCGTATTTATCGCGTATATCGACGAGAATTTCGACTATGTTCGCGCGCGCGGCGTCAAGATCGACAAGGGTCTTCGGAACGACTTCCCATTCGACGTTTTTGCCCTTGGCAAGTTTCGCGTCGCGTTTTGCAGTCTGTTTTGCGAAACGCTTTTCTTCTTTGGGATTCTTTTTAAGACCTTCGTAATACCTGTCGACGGCGTTTCTGAGACTGCCCGTAAACGTATATGCCGAAGTGTCTTTTACAAGGTCGAGTTTATCTATCGCGACGGTTACGGCGTCCGAAAGCGTCCTGCACAGAGCGTTTACTTCCGACCTTTCAGGCAAATCATTCCCGAACGTCGGCAATGCGGCGATTATCTTTCCGACCGCGATTTTCTTCGCCGCAACGGATTTCGCGGCGGAATAAGCAAGGGCGCGGGATTCGAGCGCGATGAATTCGTTCATGAAATTCGCGTCGAGATATTCAAGAGCCATGGCGTTGAGGTCCGAAGTTTTCATTCCCCTGACGTCCGCAGTCGGATTTTTCGTCAGATAATAACCTATTCTGAAGAAGTTCGGTCTTTCGTGCGACAGAATTTCTTCGACGAATTCCTTGACTTCCGCCAAGAGTTTTATGCCGTCGTCGTCAAGGTATTTATGCTCTTTATCTCCGTCGATCGCGCCGGCTATACTCTTTTCCGCAACGGAAATACGATCCTCGTAACTGTACGTCAGAAAATCGTTGCGCATCTTTTTGAGATAGCGTAAAATCGTCTTATACGCGACGTTTTTATCGACCTTATGTTTTCTTTCGGTTCTGAAAACGGCGTCGTCGATATATTCCTGCATTTCTTCGGCAGCCGTTCTCGCCTCGTTGTAAGCGTTTTCGAGTACGTCTGCGCGAATGCAGAAACCGTCGAATTCCTTTGTCATCGCGGTAATCTTGTCGGCGGTTTCTTTGCTCTTGTCGGAAGATTCTATCATCGCAAGGCGAAGATATTCGAGCGTTGCATTGAACTCCTTACGGCTGTTACGTCTTGCCGCACCGTTTTTCAGCAACATAGCCTCGGTTATCTGCTTACCGATTTTCATTATCGGGTCGAGCGCGGAAAGCGGATCCTGAAAGACCATCGCGAGTTTATCGCCCCTGAGCGACACCATATCGCTTTCGGGAATACGCAAAAGATCCTTTCCGTCGTAGACGATTTTACCGCCCTCGACTATCGCGTTACCCGCAAGTATACCCATTATCGCCCTGTTGGTTACCGATTTACCCGACCCCGATTCGCCGACTATCGCAAGGGTTTCGCCCTTATAAAGATCGAACGAAACATCCCTTACAGCCTGAACTTTACCGTTAGCCGTACGGAAAGATATGGTTAAATTTTTAACTTCGAGTTTCTTTTCCATTTATCAATCCTCCGAGCCGCGGAGCGACGGGTTGAACGCGTCGCGAAGTCCGTTACCGAACAGGTTGAAACAAATCATCAGAAGAGCGATGAATATCGCGGGGAACAATACGACGTGCGGCGCGCTTGTCATTACCGACTGCCCAGCCGTCAACATAGAACCTATCGACGAACGGGTTGCGCTGTCGAGGTTTACGACGCCGAGGTACGAAAGCGAAGTCTCGCTGAATATAACGCCCGGAATTACGAGTACCGAACCGGTTATGAGCGTACCGAGAGAGTTAGGGAATATGTGTTTGAACATTATTCTGGCGTCCCTCGCGCCGAGAGTCCTTGCGGCAAGAACGTATTCCTGATTTTTGAATCTGTAAAACTGCATTCTCGTTCTTGACGCCATACCTATCCAGCCGGTAAGAATAAACGCGTATATAAGCGACCCTACCACGCCGACTTTCGACGCAAGATGCAGTTGAAACAATACGGTTACGACTATAAACGGCACGCCGTTAAGTATATCCGAAATTCTTTCCATTACAAGATCGATCGCCCCGCCGTAATAGCCCTCTATCGCGCCGTATATCGCGCCGATCGTAAGATTTATAAGCGATATGCATATCGCCAGCAGGAAAGAAAACCTTGCGCCTTTGGCAAGTCTCGAGAATATATCGAACCCGCGGCTGTCGGTACCGAAAGCGAAAGACGGTTTGAATCCGTACTGATATTCAAAGAACGTATACGCATTGAGCCTTACGTTATAATTTCCGCTTGCGACACTGCCCGGATCGGCGTATCTCCATCTGCCTTCGGTATCTCCGTTGTTGTAAGGGTCGTTTGCGAGACGCATTTCGCTGACGTAATTATCTTCACCCGTCGTATAATAATCGGGTATTCTGTTACCCTCTGCATCGAGTGTGTCGTTACCGTCGGGATCTTTGACGTTCGCGCCGGTTCTGCCCTTCGCGTCGGTACGATACCAGACGTCCGTAAGCGTTCGCGATACCTTGTTTTTAGTGTAAGGCAGAATAACCTGTTTCCCGTGTTCGTCCTGCCATTTCTGTATATTTACATATTCTTCGTAAGTAATCTGCGTTTCGATGGGCAATACGGAGTAATAACTGTTAATGCGAACCTTATAAAGCGTCGACGTATTCCCGAATAAATCGGTGGTCGTTCTGGAAGAAATATATTTCGTAACCGGATTATACCCGGTCTCTTCCGCCATAGCCTCGTATCTGCCGTACAATCCAGAAGATATTTCCTTTTTCTGCGTACCGTCCCAAAAACCGCTGCCGTCGAAAACCGAAAGCCTCGGGGTGAGATGATAATAATACTTCTGATATTGGTCGGTCGCGGTTATGTTCTGATAATTGCCGTTGACGCAGAACGGACCTATTATGGCGTATAAGACAAGCAATCCTATTATTATTGCCGCGACGACGGACCCCTTGTTCTTTTTGAACCGACGGAATGCATCGCGGAAATACCCTACGGGTTTAGTCTCGAATTTCTTATCGTGCATCGAGCCGTCGCGGGCGACGAATTCAAATTTTTCTTTGGGTATATTTTCATATAAAATTCTTTCGTTTTCCATATTACTTAGCCCCCATTCTTATTCTCGGGTCGATTATGCCGTAACTTATGTCGACGACTATACCGGCAAGCAAACCGATAAACGTATAAAACATCGTAAGCAGCATAAAGAAATTGTAATCGGGAACGGTTCTGCCCTGTATCGCATTGACGTACAACGTACCTACGCCGGGTATTGAGAATATCTGTTCGATGATAAGCGAACCGCTCATTATGGCGATAAATTCGCTTAAAATCATCGGAAAGATAGGTACCATCGCATTGCGCATGGCATGGCGCAACGTCGCCTGACGGCGGGTAAGCCCTTTGGTACGGGCAAGCAACATAAATTCGCTTGTCAGCACTTCCGTAAGTTCTGCCCTTGTATACCGCGCGAAACCCGCTATCGTGGCGAACGACATACTGAGTATCGCCGGGATCGCCGATTTGAAAAACGTCGCGCTCCACGCGCCTGCCGTTGCGTCGGCGGTCGCAGACGTCCACCCGAGTTTATAATAGAGCAGATACTGCACAAGAAACGCGTATATGAACGACGGAACGGATACGAATATCATTACGCCGGTAGAAATGATGTGATCCTGCCACTTATTCTTTTTAAGCGCGGCAAACACACCGAGCGCAAGACCGAGCGGTATCGACAATAATATGGAATACAGGTTAAGCGCCATTGTAAAAGGCAACTTTTCGCTGAAAACTTTCCATACGTCAACGCCTGGGTACAAAACTTCGCTCGTGCCGAAATAACCTTCGGTAAATATGTATTTGAAGTATAAGAAGTACTGAACTATTATCGGCTTATTATAACCGAGCATTTCGCGGCGGCGGAGAATAAGTTCTATATCTTTGCCCGCCTCTTCGATAGGAGTGTTCGGCAACAGTTTAACCAATACGAAACACATCGTAATTATGATGAAAAACGTCAGGAGCATAAGCCCCAGGCGTTTCAATATATACTTGAAAAGATACATTTGTATCACCCTTATATAGCAACCGAGTTACGGGGCGGATTTGCCCCGTAACTTAGTTGTTTTTATGGTTTTTATCGGGAGTTTCCCGAAAATTTCATTCGCATGCCGGCGAATTGCTTACTTGTAGTTGATAACACCGCCCGGTTGTTTCTTCGCATAAGCGAGGAAGTCAGCATCGTCCATGGCGTAAGTGTAATACTGAACGCCGCCGCGACCTACACCGAGTATATATTCTTCGGTCTTGTAGTTTATCCTCATGCACTTGAGAGACGCCGTCGCATCGGTCATAAGCGGGAAAATATTTGCGGTTTTCATTATTTTGCCCTCAACCGCCGCAAGAACATTGATACGGATTTCGGAGGCTGCGTTTACGCCCGCATTGATCGTTGCGGTTTTATCGGTAACTTCGCCGTTTTCGACTACCTTTGCCTGTATATCCGTACCCATAAGCGCCTTGCTTGACCAATCGTACAAACTTGCGCGATAGGTCTTTTCGCCGTTACCGTCGAGGTCGAGCGTTATATCGAGGTCGATTTTGGTCTTATCGGTATCTTTGTCATAAGCAAGTTTACCTGTGAAACACTCTATCATGGAGTACGGGTCGAACATCGAACCGCCATAGCCTACGCCCCACAACAAGTCTACCTGACCGGACCTTAATGCCTCGCCGAACCCATCTCCGAGCGTCGCACTCTGCGTGAATGTAAGGTGACCTTCAAATGCAGTATCTTTGACGGCAGCCGTCCAGACCTTTTTCAGCTCTTCAAAGCCTTTTTCATATGTGGGACTTGCAGAAGGACGACCTATAAGAACCTGAACTTCCCATTTACCGCTTGCGACTTGTTCGCTCGTAATGTATCCTCTTGCGACAGCCTCGTCGTAAGCCTGATCGAACAAGGCTTTCGCTCCGCTGATGTCGTAACCGGTTATACTGGCGATAGCAACGTCTTTAGTCGCGAACTGTTTACCCTCGCCGACCTTATCGGTAAGTCCCCAGAAATCGAGTACGGCATCTTTTGCCTCTTCGGTGGAACGGTAAGTTTTACCGGTTTCGGGATCTGCTATTATCATGGACGAAAGCAGGTATTTCGCAACGCCGCTCGTCGGGAAAAGCGTCTGAATGAAAGACTTACGGTCAAGCGAATAACTGAGCGCCTGACGGAATTCGTCTATCGCGAGAACGGTCTTTATAACCGCATTGCCCGCAGTTCCGGGCGTGGCGGTTTTCTGAGCCTCTGCAAGTTTGCTTTCGCTCGGGTTCATCGCGATATACCAGGTCGACTCGGAATCGTTGAAATAAGTATTATCCGAAGTATAATAGTCTGCCATATCTTCGGCTCTCAAAGTATAGGAGTCGAGTTCGCCTTTAAGGAACATCTCCTTACGGGTGGCGTCTTCGGTAATCTTTTTATAAACGACTCTGTTAGTCTGATACTGCCCCTTATGCTCTTCTTCGTAATAACCGTGCCATTTGACGTTTCTGGTAAGGACTATCTGAGAATCCGCGACATAAGTGGAAAGTTTATACGGTCCGTAGCCCGAATAAGTCGCTACGCTCGTGCCGTAACTGTTCTGATATGTTCCGTCATGATAAGAAATGCAACTCTTGTACAGGTCGGGATTTACAAGGAAGAAACTAGTGCAGAGACCGTAACGGAGATAGAAGTTATCCTCCATTTCGTTCTGTAATACGACGACGATTTCGAGATCGTTATTACCTTTAAGGAAACCGACTTTATCGAACGAAACTTCGTCCATATATTTGGCGTATGCCGCCATTTCCTCAAATTCGACGTAAGCATAATTAACGCCGTCTTTCATATCTTTAGTCTTCGCCGCATAAGCCTCGACGTCTGCACAGCCGTGAAGTATAGCGATACAATCCTGCAACGCTTTAAGCGTATCGGCTTTCAGTCTTACTATACCGTTTGCGTCTGCGGCATTTTTAAGCGTCGTCCATGCGGCATAAGTCGAAGTCGTTTCGCCGTCTTTATAGTCGAATTTACCTGCGTCCGCATAAGCGATAAGACCGTTATCGGCCCAGTTGCCGCCGCTTGTAAGGTCTACACCGAGAACTTTATCGTTATAAGTCAGATACCCGTCTTTGTCGGCAACGAATTTTGAAGGATTGACGTATTCGTCATCGCCGAAGTTCTTGGATACTATAATATCGCTTGCAACCCAACTGCCCTGTTTCGCATAGTTTTCGGCGTTAAGTATTTTGAGGTTACCCGCCTGATAAACGTCGCTGGCGCGATAGTTGGACGCCTTGGGGTCGAGAAGTAATTTCATGGATTCGACGAAAGTATCAGCGTCGATCTTATCGCCGTTGTCGAACAAAAGCGTATCTTTAAGTTTGATCTTATACGCCTTGCCTTTGAGGGTCGACGAATATCCGAACTGCGCCGCATAGTCGGCGGAAACGTCTACGGGGTCTCCGTCTGCCATGGAAGGAACTATTTTATATCCGGTATAATCGTCGTTATAGTCAAATACATAAAGAGCGTCTTCGGAGTAATCGAGTATGTACGTCGCCTGATTTGCCTGATAGGTCTGTACGTTCCACGCCGTGGGAAGATCGGACGGTCCGAGACGATAACTGTAAGTTTTATCGTCGTTTACCCAATAGCCTTCGCGAACGGGTTGATCGTCGTTTGACGAAGGTTTATCCTTCTTGCAGGACGCAAGGCATCCGAATGCCAGGACCGTAACCAACGCCAATGAGAGTAATTTTTTCATTGCTTTATGCCTCCTTTATATTTAACGCCGTAACGTTATTATCGGAATATCCGTTAAGGGTGCTTCCGTTCGTCAGAACGGAAACGGGGTACCCCGTCGGGTTCGGGGAAAACTGTTTTTCTTTGATTTTCCGCATCGATTGTTAAATTGTTGAGATTTTAACACATCAAACTACATTTGTCTACTATTTTCACTGTGTTTTCATATTAGAATTCCTTATACCTCCTATTACACGACGCTTTTTACATTTTTGTATATCGGTTTTATATAATAATACACAAAACAGGTAAAAAACGCGCCGCGAAGAAAATTCTCCGCGGCATATTCTTAATTATATACAGACATAAATGTTAAAAGATGCCCTTCGCCTCTTGTTCGGCTTTACGTTTAAGCCAGCACTTACGGCACATTGCGGTATATCTGCTGTTTCCGCCCAATACGACCTGCTCGCCTTTATATAATATGTTTCCGCTATCGTCGAACCTTGCCGTAACAGTCGCTTTTGCGCCGCACTTGCATACGGATTTTATCTCCGCTACGGATTCCGCTATTTCAAAAAGCCTTTTACTGCCCTCGAAAAGATGATTGGTGAAATCGCATGCAAGCCCGAAACACAGCACGGGTACGTTGAAATCGATAACTATATCGCCGAGTTGGTCGACCTGTTCGGTCGTCAGAAACTGACACTCGTCGACGATTATGACGTCGTTATCGCGGTGTTTTTCGGCGTAAAACTTATATAAATTCTCATCGGACGTAACGGCAAACGCCTCGGCGGCAAGCCCGATGCGTGATTTGACTATATCTTTACCGTCGCGCGTATCTATCGCGGGTTTTACAAGCAGAACTTTCATTCCGCGTTCTTCATAGTTGAATTTGGTTATCAATGCCTGCGCGGATTTGGAACACCCCATAACGCCGTACTTAAAATATAATTTAGCCATTTATTCCACCTTGCCGAGTATGAGTTTTTCAGGCTCGGGTTTTTCTTTCGTAATCGTCGTTGCGTCGATAAAACGCTTTTCGGCATCGGCAAAACGATTTTCGTCATCAGTATACATTATAGCGATTACGTCGCCTTTGTCAACAAAATCGCCGGTCTTCTTTACAAGTCTGATTCCCGCCGAATAATCGATTCTTTCGCCTGCCGCATTCCTGCCCGCGCCAAGCAGAAGGCTGGCTATGCCGTAGCCCTCGGTATCGACTTTGCCTATATATCCCGTTGCGTTCGCTTTTACTTCCGCCGAATATTTCGCCTGCGGGAATTTCGTGGGGTCGTCGACGACGCTTACGTCTCCGCCCTGAGCCCCGACCATCTCTCTGAATTTACGCAAAGCCGCTCCGCCCTTTACCGCGTTTTCGGCTTTTCGGCGACACTCCGCCTCGCTGCCGTATCCCGCCAGATACAACATATCCGACGCAAGCGCGTAACAGACTTCCGTCAGATCTTTCGGTCCGTTGCCCTTTAACGTTTCTATAGCCTCTTCGACTTCGAGAGAATTGCCTATCGCGTAGCCGAGAGGAACGTCCATATCGGTTATAAGCGCGCTGATTTTTTTGCCCGCTCTCTTACCTATATCGACCATAAGCCGCGCAAGTTTTTCGCTGTCTTCTTTCGTCTTCATAAACGAGCCGCTGCCCGTCTTTACGTCAAGAACGATGCAATCGTCGTCAGCGGCAAGTTTTTTACCCATGATGCTGGCGGCGATAAGCGGCATACTGTCTACCGTTGCCGTGACGTCGCGGATGGCGTACAATTTCTTATCGGCGGGGGCAAGCGACGCGGTCTGCCCTACTATCGCAATGCCTATGTCGTTTACTATCCGTTCAAATTCTTCCGTAGAAAGCGAAGTGTTAAACCCCGGAATAGATTCGAGTTTGTCGACCGTTCCGCCGGTATGCCCTAAGCCCCTGCCGCTCATTTTGGCGACTTTGACGCCGAGTGACGCTACTATAGGAGCGATAATAAGGCTTGTTTTGTCGCCGACGCCGCCCGTAGAATGTTTATCGGCGCGTATGCCTTTTATTTTTGAAAAATCGAGTCTGTCGCCCGAATCGCGCACAGCAAGAGTTAAAGCGGTGGTTTCGTCGACGTCCATTCCGCGAAAATATATAGCCATACACAGCGCGGAAATCTGATAATCTGGAATGCTGCCGTCGGCGCAACCGTTGACGAAAAATTTTATTTCTTCGTCGGAAAGTTTCCCGCCGTCGCGTTTCTTTTTGATTATATCGTACAATCTCATATTTTCACCTTCTTATATTTCGACGCCCGGACATATGCGCCCGTATCTTCGTTATATTAAATACGCCGCGAAACGTCGCGGCGTGGTTCTTATCTCATACCCTTATCGTAAGGTATACCTTCGGCTTTCGGCGCGCGCGATTTGCCAGACGTAAACGCAAGGACTATAAGCGACACGACATAAGGCATTATCTTTAAGATTTCGCCCGAATGCGGTATCGACGACAGCCAGCCGAAGCCCATATATACATAACTAAGCGATTGGAAGAACCCGAACAGCAACGCCGCCGCGGCTATTTTGAGAGGTTTCCACTGTCCGAAAATCATTACGGCAAGAGCAAGGAAACCCGCGCCCGCCACGCCGACTTCGAAATTCCAGGTGCTGTTTACCGATGCAATATAGACAAGTCCGCCGAGTCCGCCGAGTCCTCCCGAAATCATAACGCCCGCATAACGCATTTTATATACGTTTATACCGACGCTTGCCGCCGCCTGAGGATGTTCGCCGCAAGCCATAAGCCTTAAACCGAATCTCGTTTTATATAATACCACATATGCTACGAAAAGTAAAACGAGAGTGACTATCATAAACAGATTAAGTCGTAATTCGCCTATCTGAAACACGAAATGTTCCTGCTGTTTGATATATGCGAGATATGCCGAAAAATCGGAACCGTTTGTACGCTTTGTATTGAAAGCCTTTATAAACACGACGGCAAAAGCCGTAGCCAGCATATTTATCGCCGTGCCGACAAGGGTCTGATCGGCTTTGAAATTGATGCACGCGACTGCCAGCAACAGCGAACCCACCACGCCCGCGGCAATCGCCGACAACAGGGTTATGACTACCGTTAAAAACGCGTTGAAATTATCGGGGAGCAGAACCATTGCCATTGCGCCGCCCATCGCCCCGAAAACCATTATTCCTTCAAGCCCGATATTGATGACGCCGCTGCGCTCCGAAAACATTCCGCCGAGTGCGACGAGAATAAGCACGGAAGTAAAAACCAACGTATATTGAATAAGGTTAAACATTTTCTTTTCCCTCCGCGTCGGCGGCCTCTGCCGCCCTTTTTCTTAACTTTGCCACTCGCTCCGATTCGCGCTTTTCGGCGTTTCTCGTACCTTTTGCAATGAGCGTTTTTATAAACAGAACGAAAGCGCAAAGATATATGATGATTGCTATTACGAAATCGGCGACTTGCGGATTATAATATTGCGTGTCGAGTTTTCCGCCGCCTATCATGATATGCTGAACGAAATAACCCGCAAAAATCGAACCTACGGGGTTAAGTCCGCCGAGGAACGCAACGGCTATTCCGTTAAAGCCCATACCTGGCAGAGAGCTGTAACCCGTGTTGTATTGTTCTATCCCGCTGAGGTAATAGAACGCCGCGCCGAGCCCCGCAAGCGCGCCCGATATAGCCATTGTGACGATAATGTTTTTCTTATCTTTCATACCCGCGTATTTTGCGGCGTTTTTATTGTAACCGGTTGCTTTGAGTTCGTATCCGAATGTCGTTAAATCGAGTACCACTTTAACCGCGATAGCGATCAGCACCGTAAACAATATGGCAATCGTGACGTATTTGTTATCGCCGAACAGTTTCGACAAGCCTATATCGGGGATAACCGCCGCGGGAGCGTTGTTACCGAGGTCGAGCGTATAAACCGAAGTGCTTTCTTTAACGTTTCCGAGCAACATGTTCGTAAGATACAGACCTATCCAGTTGGTCATTATGCAGGAAATTACTTCGTTTACGTTACAAAACGCTTTAAGCGCGCCCGAAATCATAGCCCACACCGCGCCCGTAACCATCGCGAGCAACATACAGACATACCACGGACAGTGCCATGCAAGAGCCGCATAAAGCGCGGCGCACGCCCCGATCGTATATTGTCCCGCAACGCCTATATTGAACAGACCCGTTTTATACGAGAACAAAACCGACAACGCGCACATTATAAGCGGAGCCGCAGAAACGAGCGTGCTGCCGAGTTCGTATATTCTGCGCTGTTTTCTCGAACTTTTCGCCCAACTTTTGAGTATCGAAATTATCCCTTCGCCCGCGTGTTCGGGGTTTATGCAAAGCAGTAACAAAAAACCTACGAGTATTCCGAGAACGGCGCATATCACCGACGCGAACGCCGACGTAAACTTTTCGTTTTTTAAAAGAGAAAGCAATTTCGGCTCTTTGCCGTTTACGGAAACAAATAACGACTTAAACCAATTGCCCGTTGCGACGAATACTTTTTTTACGTTATTCATTTACGTTTTCTCCTTTATCGCGTTTTGCACCGGACATATAAAGACCGAGTTCCTGCACGGTGATGGTTTTAGGGTCGAATTCGCCGACTATTTCGCCTTCGTACATCACGAGAATTCTGTCGGACAAATTCATAACCTCGTCGAGTTCGAGCGATACGAGCAACACGGCGGAGCCTTCGTCGCGCGAACGCACTATACGGTTGTGTATGTTTTCTATAGCCCCTACGTCAAGACCTCGTGTAGGCTGTACCGCTATGAGCAATTTATGCTCTCTGTCAAGCTCTCTCGCAACTATCGCTTTTTGCTGATTTCCGCCCGACATAGACCTTACTACGGTCTTTACTCCCTGACCGCTCCTTACGTCGAACTCCTCGGCTAAGCCGTCGGCATATTCGCGCACCGCTTTAAAATCAATAAACCCGTGTTTGCCGAATTGCGGTTCGAAATATCTTTGCAAAACCATATTTTGTTCGAGCGAATAGTCGAGGACAAGTCCGTGTTTGTGTCTGTCCTCGGGGATATGGCTCATGCCCGCTTTACTTCTGTTTCTTATCGTAGCGTCGGTAATATCTTTGCCGCAAAGCAATATTTTGCCCGACTCGACTTTTTCAAGCCCCGTTATGCCGTAAACGAGTTCGGTCTGACCGTTCCCGTCTATACCGGCAATGCAGACTATTTCGCCCGCACGGACGTCAAACGAAACGCCGCTCACGGCGTCTTTTTTATGAATTCTGCTTTTAACGTGCAGATTTTCGACTTCGAGTACGACCTCCTTAGGGGCGGAGGCCGCTTTGTCGACCGAAAACTTTACGTTTCTGCCGACCATCATTTCGGAAAGTTGCTCTTTAGTTGTATTTTTAACGTCTACCGTACCTATGTACTTGCCCTTTCTGAGAACAGTGCATCTGTCGGCGACAGCCATTATCTCGTTTAATTTATGGGTTATGAAGAGTATTGACTTACCCTCTTTGGCAAGCTCTTTCATTATCCCCATAAGTTCGTCTATTTCCTGCGGGGTAAGCACCGCCGTAGGCTCGTCGAATATAAGTATCTCGTTATCGCGGTACAGCATTTTAAGTATTTCTACGCGTTGCTGCATACCGACCGTTATATCTTCGATTTTTGCGTCCGGGTCGACTTTCAGTCCGTATTTTTCGGACAGAGCCATAACCTTTTTCCGCGCCTCGGCCTTTGTCAGAAAACCGTATCTGGCGGGTTCGGCACCGAGAATTATATTATCGATAACCGAAAAAATGTCCACGAGTTTAAAGTGTTGATGAACCATACCTATCCCGAGCGCGGTAGCGTCGTTCGGATCTTTTATCTCTACTTTTACTCCGTTTTTTCTTATCTCGCCCTTTTCGGGTTGATAAAGCCCGAAAAGCACGCTCATAAGCGTAGATTTACCTGCGCCGTTCTCGCCGAGCAGCGCGTGTATCTCGCCTTTTTTAAGTTGCAAAGTCACGTCGTCGTTGGCAAGTATGCCGGGGAACTCTTTCGTGATATGCAACATCTCTATTATATAATTATCGTCCATTATAAAGCGACTCCGTAATTTTTTTAAAGGGCTGCCGCAAGTTTTTACAGACTTGCGACAGCCCGCTGTCGGCTATGCCGTTATACTATTGTGGAAGTTGCATAATTGACGGTTATCGAGACTTCGGGGTGATTTTCGGTATTGCCGCTTACGGTCTTTTTGCCGTCAAAAAGGTCTTTTACCAACGCCTTATAGTCGTTTACGGTAAACTTAGTCATTGTCCAGGTATCCATAGGCAACTGAACGTAGTTGTTTTCGGGGTTGTTTCCGTCGATTATTCCGAGAGTGGAAATCTTGCCCGCATATTTGGAGAAGTTGCCGTCGACGGTGTCGGTAAGAGCGGTCAAAGTGGTTGCCGCAAGACCTTTCATTGCCGAGGTTATGCAACGACCTTCTCCGTAGCCTTTATTTATGATAAAACTCTGGTCTACGTCTACGCCGATAAGTTTCTTGCCGTCGCCCTTGTCTTTCGCAGCCTCGCAAGCGGAAATGTATATACCGCCGCCGCAGGCGAACACCACGTCAACGCTCTGATACATGGTATCCATATACGCCTTAATCTTCGGGTCGGGTCCGAACTTGTTGCCGTAAACGTATTCGATAGTGACTTCGTTTGATATATTTAATTCTTTAGCCGCGTCGTTCGCACCCTGTACGAAACCGTATCCGTAACGGACAACCGCGGGGACAGCCATTCCGCCGAGGAATCCGAGTTTGGTATAACCCTCTTTAACCGCCGCATAGCCCGCCATATATCCCGGCAATTCTTCCTGATATATAAAGCTCGTGAGGTTAGACGGAAGTTTATAACCTGCCTTTGCGCCTTCGAAATCGCCCGAACCTACGTCGATTGCGATAAATTTAACGTCGGGGTTTTTCTCAGCGGTTTCTACAAGTGCGCCCGCAAATGCGTATCCCGGGGTAACTATAACGTTATATCCCTCTTCGATAGCGTCGTTTATCGAAGTTACGCGCGCCTGTGTGGAATCGCCTGTCGGTTTATAATATTTGTATTGTATGCCTTTTTCAGTGCCGAATTTCTTGACAGCCTCCCAAGTGGACTGGTTGAAGGATTGGTCGGTTATGTCGCCGTAGTCGGTAACCATAGCGATTTTGTATTCGCCCGAATCGTTTCCGTTGTCTTTGTTTCCGCAAGAAACGAACGCAAAGCAACCGATTGCCATTGCAAGGCACAAAACCATGCTCAAAAGTTTTTTCATAAACTTCTCCTTTCGGGTTTTACCCGAGTTCTATTATTAAATAACGGATTTTTATCCGATATTTCCTTATAGAAAATTCCGCGTTTTAACGCGGAAAGGCGTACGCCTTTCAGTTTATCGAACGTCCGACAAAAATTGCCTTCGCTTTATATTTTAAACCGTTTTCACTCTTCCGTCAACTCGTTTTGAAAATTATTTCAAATTTTTTTTACCGAAAGAGAGCGGCAGCACCTCGTTTAAACGATATTCTTTATATTCTTTCTCGTTGCCGAGTACAAGTATAAAATTTTCGTCGCAGAATTCCGCCATAACCTGTCGGCATACTCCGCACGGCGAACAGAAATCGAGCGGTTTTTCGTTTTTACCGCCCGCTATCGCGATCTTCGCGAAATTCCTCACTCCGTCGGACACCGCTTTGAAAAACGCTACCCTTTCGGCGCAGACCGTCGGCGTATAAGACGCATTTTCGATATTACAACCGGTATACAGTTTTCCGTCGGCGGTCAGGAGAGCCGCGCCGACCCTGAACCCTGAATACGGAACGTAGGCGAATTTACGCGCCCCGTCGGCGGCGAGCATAAGTTCTTTGTCGGTCATTTTGCACCTCACGCTATGGCAAGAGCGATTTCCATCATCCCGGTGAAGGAATTCTGACGTTCTTCGGCGGTCATGTTTTCTTCGGGATAAATAAACGAATCGGAAACGGTACAGATACAAAGCGCCTTTTTACCTGCCCTTGCGGCATTGCAATAAAGCGCGGCGGATTCCATTTCTACGCCGAGAACACCCATTTTGCTCCATTCCATACCCGAATTTGCGTCGTCGTAGAACATATCGGAAGAAAGAATATTGCCGACTTTGAAATTCACGCCCGCCTTTTTACACTCGACGACCGCTTTTTCTACAAGATCGTAAGACGCTATCGGGCAGAAAGTTCCGGGCAGATTATACTGCAACGCGTAATTGCCGTTCGTACACGCGCCCATGGCGATTATAATGTCGCGGGCGTGCAGATCGCGGTCGAAACTTCCGCACGAACCTATACGGATAATATTTTCGACGCCGTAAAAATTGAAAAGTTCGTACGAATAAATACCGATCGACGGCTGACCCATTCCGGACGCCATTACGGACACGCGTTTACCCTTATAATAACCCGTATAACCGTTTACGCCGCGCACATTGTTTACGAGTTTCGCGTCGTCGAGATACGTCTCGGCGATAAACCTGGCGCGCAGAGGATCCCCCGGCATAAGCACCGTCGGTGCGAAATCGCCGTAAGCGGCGGAAATATGCGGCGTAGGCACGTTTTTATGTTCGTTACTCATTTCTCTTCGCTCTCCTTAACAAGTTTTACTATTCTTGACGTTCCGAGTCTCGTCGCGCCGAGCGCGATAAAATCTTCGGCGTCTTTTATTGTTTTTATTCCTCCCGCAGCCTTGATTTTTACGCCCGCGGCGACATTCTCTCTGAAGAGTTTCACGTCTTCGCGCGTCGCGCCCGCAGTCGAAAAACCGGTGGAAGTCTTTATAAAGTCGGCTTTCGCCTCGCCGACGAGTCTGCAACAAATCTTTTTCTCGTCGTCGGTCAGAAGGCATGTTTCGATTATTACTTTAAGTATTTTATCTCCGCATGCGGCTTTGATTTCGGATATTTCGTTTTTGACGAAATCGTAATTACCGGCTTTGAGTTCGCCGATGTTTATTACCATATCGATCTCGTCCGCACCGTTATTCAGGGCGTCCTTAGTTTCAAAAACTTTTGTCGCGGTGGTATTGTACCCGTTAGGGAATCCTATCACGGTGCAAATCTTCAATTTGTCGCCCGTATATTTTTTTGCGCGCGCGACATATGACGGAGGAATACACGCAGAGGCGGTATGATACTTCATAGCGTCGTCAAGCGTAAGTTTTATATCTTCCCACGTCGCGGTCTGAGACAAAAGAGTGTGGTCGCAATACGATAAAATCTGTTTTATATCCATAATTCAAACACCTTCCGGAACAAAATTGCCCCGAAAAACAGTATAACACAGTCGAATAGGTATTTCAATCGATAGACAAAAATATTTTGTAATTTTTTTTTGAAAAACAGGTCGAAAAAACTTGTCTTTTGCAATTTAATATGATAGAATAATATACGCTTTGACGCTGCTATGGCTCAGTAGGTAGAGCACGTCCTTGGTAAGGACGAGGTCACCGGTTCAAGTCCGGTTAGCAGCTCCATATTCAACTCAGTTAAACCCCTTCGGTTTGACTGAGTTCTTTTTTTGTTTGACGTTTACCGTTATTATCGGAGTTGCTCACCGGCTTATCACCGCCGAAACGGCGCGGCATTCCCTTTTAGTCATCGATGTGCTTTTTATTCTTGTCCGGCATATAAAAGAGGGCGAGTTATTTCAACTCGCCCTCTGTCGTGTTTTACAATATATCCGTTTCGCCGTTTCTCAGTTTTTTGACTATCGTCTTTACCGTGGCGGCAAATTCGTCATACTTAGTCAGATCTTCGCCCCAGACGCTCTCGTCCTGCATGAACTTAATCACGCATCCGCCGTTTGCAAAATATTCGAGATTCTTCTCGTCGTCTTTCATTTCTATGGTACGGCTCGGAAGTTTTGCGTAATACTTTCCGTCTTCGCCTTTCGTCGTTATCTTATATAACGCCATAAGGCACGCGAAACCCTTGGTTAAGTTCTCGGGAATCTTTCCGTATTTTTCATAATAGTCCTTAAACGACGGCAATACCCTCGCTTTCCATTTCGATATGGAATTCAAGGCTATGCTCGTCAGTTGATGGTTTAAGTAAGGATTGAAAAATCTCTCTTTTACGCTTTCAGCAAATTCCGTAGTCGCATTTATATCTTCCGACACGAAAGGTATGATTTCGTTCGTAAGCGTTTCGTCTATAAATTTATACAATGCCTTATCCGTCATGCAGTCGTAAACAGTAATTTTCCCCTGCCACAATCCAACGGGAACGAGATTCGTATGACTGCCGTTCAGCACTCTGACTTTACGCTTTTTATAATACTTTATATCGTTCGTTAATACGACTTCGATATTATGCCTTCCGCTCTTTATATACTTACCTATTTCGCCTTTATTCTCTACCGCCCAAAGTCCGAAAGGCTCGCCGACAGAAACGAGCTCGTCTTTTTCTCCAATGAGTTTATACAAATGCTCTTTGGTCTCTTCGTCTTTCGGATACCCCGAAACTATTCTGTCTACAAGCGTATTGCAATAATAGTTTTCGCTATCGTTCCACTTCCCGAATTCTTCCGGAAGTTTCCAAAGGTCGATATATTTACTTACGCACTTTTTGAGTTCGTCGGCGTTATTGTCTATGAGTTCCACGGGCATAAGATATACCCCGCCGAGACCTCTGTTGAAACGCTCGAACAAAAACTTCGTGAGTTTTGCGGGATAAGTTATATGCTCGAATCCGTCATATTTGTCTTCCGCGTTAAAACATATTCCCGCCTCGGTGGTGTTTGAAACTATTATCTTCAGATCTTTATCTTTCGCAAGCGAGATATACTCGTCGTAGTTATCAAACGGCGAAATAACGGAGTTCAGAACGTCTATTTTATACACGTCTTCGACCTCTTCCCCGTTTTTAACGCCGCGCAGAACGATATGATATTTATTATTCTGTTTTCCAAACTTTTCGAGCGTTCCGAACGTTATGGGCTTTACGATATTCACTTCGTATTCGCCCGATCCCTCTTTATTCAGCGTATCGAAATACGCGTCTACAAACGTCCTTAAAAAATTGCCCTCGCCGTATTGTAATACTTTTATCATTTTATTGTTTCAACCTCTCTTCATGCGGTGTCCGCAGGCGAACCCGTCGTAATCGTCAAGGAAAAATTCCGCGCGTTTATTCATTTCTATTCCGACATCATCGCCCTTGAAACCGAGCGTTATGAACAGATTGCCCATACAGTTATCTATAACGTAAATTCTGATAAGCAGTTTTTCTTTCTCAACCCATTCGGCGGCTGCGACGCAATCGAATTCCCTGCCGGACGGAACGGAAACCCGTTCGGAATAGTAATTCGTTTCGGGAAACGTTCCGCGTTCATAGCGACACATTCCGAATTTTATGCGTTTGACGCCGCGTTTGTTTTCATATACGAACGTGCCGCCGTCTTTGCAGAATTCAAGCGCAAAACGCTTTATGCCCATATCGTTAGGCTCTAATTCATATTCCGCCCCGTCGACCGCAGGACGAAAATCGGAATCTTCGTCGCCGTCGGATTTCGGCAGACCGAACTCCGATATACGCTTTTCGAGATTATCGGCAGCATTGCTTTCGGGCAGACTGTCGGTCGAAATACGGTCATAAACCTCGGATACCCATTCGTAGAGGAATTCTCCGCAAAAATCGTCGCCGCTTACCTGCGTATCTCCGTTACATACGAAAAGAAAGTCTTTATCGGGGAAGAAAAACGCGTATTGCGAACCCATACCGTACATCGAATAACCTTTATCAGTGATCCAGAACTGATAACCGTACCCGCGAGATTTTCTTGGCGTATAGTCGTTCCGTGTATAATTCGCTATTTGTTTCGAGGTCGCCGCCGCGATATATTCGGACGGCAGTAAACGTTTACCGTTATGTTCGCCCTTGTTCATCACCAGAAGGCATACCTTTGCAAAATCGCGCAGAGTGCAGATTACTCCGCTCGCGCCCCATGCATACCCGTCGGGAGACGTAACGCAACGGATATTCCCGCTTACGCCTATCTCGTCGAATTCGGGACGAAGATATTCGATAAACGTCTTACCCGTCAATTTTTCCACCAGCGCGCCGAGGACGAAAGACCCCGACGAATTATAATCGAAAACGGTGCCGGACGGTTTTACGCCCCTGACCTTAAAGAAACTTTCCGCCCACGGTAAATCCGGACGCAAAGCGTAGGAATCGGTAAGCGGAGAAACCGACATTTCAAGCATGTCTTCTATGGTGGTTTCTTTTACTTTTTCGTCCGTATTTTCATCGACAAACTCCGTGAAGTACGAACAGATTTTATCGGTCAGTTTAACTTTGTTTTCTCTGACGAGTTTACCTATAGCCAGAGATACGAACGACTTACTGCATGAATACAGCCTGTGATTAAAGTTTTCGTCGAAAAACGGTTTGGCATAAGCCTCCGCCGCGACGTTGCCGCGGCGGATAAACGCGAACGAATGGATATTCATTCTGTATTCGGTAACTTTATCGATAAATCTTACGACGGCGTCGGAAGGTATCCCCTCCGATTCGGGCGTAACGTGTTTCAATTCGTACATAACGTTTTAATAAGGCATTACATATACCGCATAACCTGCGGATAGGTCGAAATCGATTTTTCCGTTTACCAGCGGTCTGAGTTCGCTTTTGCCTTTATACCAGATTTTCACCGCTTTGAAATTATTGCCGAAATCGAGCGTCGCGCTTAAAGATACGTCGCTGAATTTGGCATTGGACGGAGCCTGCGGGTTCATAAGCATATACATATAACGCCCGTTCGCCTCGTCTTTAAGTTCGGTAACCATTGCCATCTGCGAAGTCCCGACGGTAACGTCTTTCAATTCGGCGAATTCGTCCTGTTCTTCGTCCGCGCCGAAAGCGGCGGAAAGATGCAACGTCGAATACGACGTGGGTTTGGTATAATAATAACGCATTCCCGTATAATCGAAGTTGAGTAAAACGGGCGCGAAATCCTGCATTTCGGAATGTATCTGTTGCATCGTATAATACAGTTGCGTGCGCTGACCGTTACGGGTTATATACGCGGAACCGTCGTAAAATTCGTTATCCACGCTGTTCTGTTGTTTTGCCCAGTAAGTAAACGACGCAAACGTCTTGATGCCGAAACCCATATATGCATTCATCTGCCAGTACATTTCGCTTTTATCGGGGGCTTTAAGGTACACCGTATCGCCCGACAATTTACCCATGCCCATAGTCTGAGCCACGGCGTCGAGTTTGCAGTTGAATTCCTTTGCTACCTTATTTAGTATTCTGAGGTTCCTGAGGTGCGTATCGAGAATGTAATACTCGCTTGCCACACCCGACTTTGTATACTGACGGATAGGATACGAATCCATACAGATACGGTCGCAACCCGACCATTCGCAGAACTGTCTTAAATAGAGTTCGTACTGATCGTAAACGTTGAGACTCGCATATTCACCGTCGGGATCCTGAAACCTTCCGCTTGACGCCGTAGAATCGAGCGGCAGAAGATTGAGTTGAACGTAAATTCCGTCCAGAGCCTTTTCGCACGCCTTATATGTGAGCGCGGCTTGCGGCAACTGATTCCAGAAAGGTTCGTCGACCAGCATTACGCCGTAAAACGCGGGATGATCTTTATAAGGTTCGAGACAAGTGCGGATATATTCGACCATATCGTCTTCGGTCTCAAACTGCAACCCCTCGCCGACCAGCGGCTTTACGGACGCCGAAAGAGCATCCAGACGAGAATCGTAAACGATGATACGGGTTATCCCGGCGGCATACGCCCTGTCCATCGTGCGTTTAAGCACGCTGGTTTCAAAGTCTTCGCCCTTATACGGTTCGTTACCCTGTATCAGAAGAGTATTGAACCCCGCCTCTTTATATTCGCGGTATCTTTCTTCGGTACGGTAATCTTCGCCCGTATTATACTGTTCGTCGTCGCGGAACCATGTTCCGTCGGTCGGTCCCGTATAGCCGTACGTCAGAAACTCGCCGTCGTACGAAGAATAATCGGGCGCGCCGGAAAGATCGACGGAATTGTCTTTACTTTTACACCCGCTTAACGCCACCGAAAGCGCGGTGGCGGCAACGAGCGCAAAAGCCGTAAATTTAGATAATTTTTTCACGCTTGCTCTCCTTATTTAACAATCAAAAACACCGCATCGCCCGCGCAAAGCGAATACTTGCCGTCAATCGGTTCGCCTGCGGGACGTTTAAGCGAAAACGCTCTGACAGTCTTGCCGAATTTAACGTTTACCGAAATTTCGCAGGGTTCGCCGAATCTGCCGCGAGGATCGTTGGCATTGAACAGACAAAGCACTTTTTCATCCGTTACCGCGTTATGCAAAAGCGTAACGACAAGCGAAGTCTTTCCGTCGCCTTTTATGTCTGCCAATCGCCCCGTATCGCCTTTATCCATAGGTTCGATATGACTTTCCGTCACGGGCAGATCGGTATAATATCCGCTTTCTTCGTATCGTAAATCAAGCAGATAATCGGATATGCCCGAAAGCGCGGAATGTATCTTCTGCATAGAGAAATACAGCGGCGTTTTTTCGCCATTCTGCGTCATGAAAGACGTTCCGTCGACGAAATATTCCAGATCGCTGTTGCGTTGTTTTCTCCAGTAAGTGAAATACCCGAGACTTTTGACGCCGAATGCAAGCGCACAGTTGATCTGCCACAGCATTTCCGCCTCGTTCGGAGCGCGGTATACGATTTTGTCGTGAGCGTAAAACGCCTGAGTCTGACAGACGAAATAGAAGTTCAGATTACGCTTTCTGACTTCCGCCGCCGCAATCTGAAAACCTTGCAGATGTTCGCGCCGTATGAAGTACCCCGCCTCCGGTTCGAGACGCATGGGGTAAGAGTCGAACATAAGATACGGCATCCCGGTCATATCGAGATAGGTTTCGACGTACTTTTTATATGCGACCGCCTCGTCGTCGATAGTCGTACCGTCGTAATTTTCGACAAACAGGCTGCCGTGCCCCGGGTAGAAAGGCAGAATATTGTTCTGAATGAAAATATCGGGCGCAACCTTTCTTGCCGCCTTTACGACCTGAGACAATGCCTCTATCTGAAACCATCTGGGTTCGTCGACAAGCATAAATCCGTAGAACGCGGGGTGATTTTTATAGTCCTTTATGCAACAGGCTATAAAATCTTCAAGGTCTTTTTCTGTCGCAAATCTCTTGCCTTCGCCGATGAGACCGCCGCGAACCTCTGAACAATCGAATATTCTTTTATCGTAGACGATTATCCGATTTATGCCCGCCGCATAGGCGGTATCCATGTTCTTTTTGGTCTGACTTGTAGCCCATGTCTCGCCGTAATACGGGTCGTTGCCTTCAAGCAACAAAGTGTTAAGTCCGCATTCGCGGTAATAGGTGTACTGTTCTGCCGTTCTGAAATCTTTATTCTGAGTGAACAGCCGAGTACCGGAAAAATACGTCCCGTCTGTGCCCGACGAATATCCGTACAACACAAATACTTTATCTTTCATAATAGTCCTTTTAGTCGCGGGGCGGTTTAACCGCCCCGCGTATTTTGTTTTTACGCAGCCTTTTGTAAATTCCATTTAAAGGTAATGGTCTTGCCTGTATACACGTTTTCGTTCTTGCTGTAAAAGTCGCCCGCGCCGTATACTACGGCGTATCTGTTTTCAAGCGACGGAAGAAGATGCGTTACGGTCTTAACGATATTCGCAACTTCCGTTCTTTCGCCGTTTTCGTTTACGGTGTAAAGAATGAATTTAAGCGTTACCTGCTTATCCGTGCCGTCCGAACTTTCGATTCTGTAAACGTAATTCGTGTTTTCGTCAAGCATTTCGATACCGAAACGCGAGAATCTGCCGCCCACTTCGTAACTGACGTCCACGCCCATTTCTTTATTCGCGCCGAACCATTTGCGGTATTCGAAGCCGGGAATATCGGAATAATATTCCGCACCGCCGGCGTCGGCAAGATACGGTCCGGTTATATACAGACGCTTGTTATAAGTCAGATCACCGTGACCGGAAGTCTGTACGAACAGACCGGTGTTTTCCTTTCCGCCGCCTACAGCGTTGACTCCGTTTTTATCTACGAACAAACCTACGTTGGGTATATTCTGACCTTTGAACGTAAATTCGAGAGCGTCGCCGACATTGTATGCGCCGAGCCCTTTATAATCGTAAGTTCCGCCGAAGCCGACGAGAACTCCGTCTTTCATCTTTTCGGTTACCGCCGCGGGTTGTAAAGTGAGTTCGTTGCTTTCGGGGGGCGTTTCAATCGTCGCCTCGAAAGTAATGGTTCTGCCGTTTTCGATATCGCCCGTTCCGTACGCGACGGCGAAACGATTTTCAAGAGAAGGAAGCAGATGCGTTACGGTTTTGGAATACGCCGTTACCTGCGTTTCGGTTTCGCCCGACACGGAGTTGAGCGCGAAGTTCAACGTTACGGTTGCCGCAGAAGCGGTCTTCGCCGTGGTTATTCTGTAAACGTAATCGGTATTATCGTCAAGCATATCGATACCGAAAAGCGATAATTTGTCGCCGTAACTTATATCTACGCCCATTTCGTAGTTCGCGCCTACCCATTCGCGATAAGCGGTGTATCCCGCTGCGCTGACGCCGGGATAATATTCCGGTCCGCCCGCGTCTACTAGATACGGTCCGGCGATGATCAGGCGTTTGTTGTAAACTGCCGAGATGTGACCGGAAGTCTGCACGAACAGACCGGTGTTTTCCGTACCGCCGCCTATCGGGTTGACTCCGTTTTTATCTACGAATAATCCCACGTTGGGAATGTTTTTGCCCTTGAATCTGAACGTAAGCACGTCGCCGACCTTGTATTCGCCGAGTCCTTTGTAATCGTAAGTTCCGCCGAAAGTCCATTTTCCGTCTTTCTTCGTGTCGGTTATCTTCGCGGGTTTAAGCGTGATTACGCCGTCGGGGATTTCCGCTATCGTGACGACTACCGATTTTACTTCGGAGTCGTGGTCGAACGGCATACGGGCAACGGCTTTATACCATACCGTGTATTCGCCGGCAGTCTCGGCAGTGGGAATTTCGGTCGAGAAAGTCTCGTTGTCGAGCGAATAGCGCATTTCGGAATATGCGTCTGCCTCGCCTGCGGTTACGAGTGCCTGAGCCTTTCCGTTTTCGACGAGATTGGCAACGGCGACGGGCGCGGTAGTGACGACGCAGTCGCGCGCGACCTTGTTAAGGTACAGACTTACGAGTTTGTCTCTCAGTTCGGGATCGGCGGTATATGCCACCCTCGCGACGGTTTCGACGGAGCGGACGTTGTCGTCCGCGGCGGCGAATTTATAATGAGTTTCGCCGTTGACGGTATATTTCACATATCCGACGCCGATATAGTCGCGACGAAGGTTTTCGTCTTTCATATTGACGACCGAGCCGTAAAAATACGCCTTGCCGTCGCTTTCCGTCGCCATGGCGTCGCCCTCGGCGCAGATTATGCGTTTCATGCCGGCGGCGGGCGTTACGTTGTACACGGGTTCGCCGTCGGTTTCGCCTACCTGCCAGTAATAAATCGCATTATCGCCGACAAGATGAGTTTCGTCGGCAATTTCCTTACCCGTTACGTTATAACTCGCGGCGGCAATGAATACGCCGTACTTTACGTCGGTATAAACGTCCGACGCGGATAACGCGGCGTAATCTTCGGCGGACATCGAAAAAGCAAATTTTATTCCGCTGTCCGACCCGTCCGTTCCCGTGGTCGAAAGTCTTATCGACGCGCCGTGTTTCATAGTAACTTCGGGCAATGCCGCATCGTCGGCTTTAGCCGATGCAAACGGCAATACCGCAAACGACAGGCAGACTGCGAAGAGTATCGACAAAACCGCTGTAAAAATTTTTTTCGTCTTCATCATATATTTTTCCCTCCTCAGTCTTCCCAACCGATGTCGTCTTTGGTGACGTCGGACTTGCCGCCCGAAGTGGCGATCGCGTCTTGCGCGTCGATAACTTTTATGGTTATCTCTGCAGGTTCGTAATGCTTTTTCATAATTTTATCTCCTTTATCATACCGACGCAGGCTGTTCGCCGTCGATATTATTTTTATCTTTTGAAAGAACTTCGCTGTAAACAACGGTTAAGTTGTTTCTCGGCTGTTCGGTGTCGCGCGTATCCGATGACGGCTCGTTTACGACGGTCGCAGAGATCTTACCTGCGCTTTGCGTACCCGTTCCGTCCGTAGTTACGATGTCGTAATCGGGGTTGACGGTATAAGCGAAGGATATGTCTTTACCCGAATAACTGCCCGCGCCGTACACGGTCGCATACACGTTTTCGAGCGACGGCAGATAATGCGTGACTTCTTTGCGATAGGTCGACACGAGAGAGGTGACCGAATTTTTGACGGAATACAGTTCGCAGATTATTACGACCTTGCCGTCTGCGCTGCCCTCGGCTGTCTTTATTCTGTAAATATACTTTGTCTTTGCGTCGAGCATATCTATACCGAACAGCGAAAATCTTCCGCCGTCGACCGTATAACTGACGTCGACACCCATTTCATGGTTCGCGCCCAGCCATTCGCGATAAGTGAAGTTGGGAATATTCGCATAAGCCTCTACGCTGCCCGCATCGATAAGATACGGTCCGGTTATATACAGACGCTTGTCATAAGTCGCCGAACCGTGACCAGAAGTCTGTATAAACAGACCCGTGTTGGCAGTCCCGCCGCCGACGGCGTTGACGCCGTTCGCATTCGTGAACAATCCGACGTTGGGAATGTTTCTCCCCGTAAACCTGAATTCGAGCACGTCGCCGACACTGTACGCGCCGAGACCCCTGAAATCGTACGTTCCGCTGAACGTTATAAGCCCGTTTGCGTCCCTCGTTTCCTTTATCGTCGCGGGTGAAAGCGTTATTGCGTCGGGATCGACTTCGGTGTCATACGGATAGTCTATCCTCTCGCCCGACAAACTGTAGGTAAATCTTAAATTGGAATGAATCGAACCGAAGAACGCTATCGTCTGCGAGTTGAAATCTACCGTATCGTAAGTTCTGTCGACCGATTTCGTAACGTCGACAATGAGAACGGGCGTATCGCCGCTCATATCGTACAATTTATAATTGAGCGCAAATATATTGAAGTCTTCGGAATCGAAGTCGGCAGACACGTCTGTAAGTTGAAAACGATATTTCTTGCCGTCTTCCAACAGGTTATAACCCATTTCTGCGCTCCTGTTGAAGTTCGGAGTGCCGCTTGCCGCCGACCCGAGATACGACAACTTATCTATTCTGCCGAAATACGGCGGATACCCGTCGTTGCCGCGGTACTGCCCGCCCGGATCCAGTCTGTTCGGACCGTTTACGGTAAGCCTCTGACCGATTGACGTAAGTTCGCCGCTGACGTTGCCGTTACCGATATAAAAGCCCGTCCCGGATGCGGTCGCGCCGCCGACTACATATCCTTCCGGCGACTTACCGAGATAAATCCCTATGCCGGGCAGATTTTTACCCTCGAAATCGACGGTAATCGTCGACCCCATACCGAAACCGCTGTCCGCAATACCGACATACCCGAGTTGATCTGTTATGCCGCCGTCTTTATCGTCGGAAATTTTACCCTCTTTCAAAACGACGGTATTAGTTCCGTCGGAATTTTTGCCGACAGAAGACTTATATGTGTAGACGTTATCGAAACCGTCGGCCTTAACCTCTTCTTTGGGGGCTTTGACTATGTTCGCCTCGTCGGGGATATACTGAATGTCTATATTGTTGCGTATATCTCCGTAAATTACGGATTTGCCCTGCGAAAAGTCGAATTCCTGACCTTTTGTATAGTAGAATTCGCCCTCTATACCTATTTCGTGCAGTTTATCGCCTATCACGCAACCGGACACGCCGTTCGCGGTGGAATAGGATTTAACCTCGAATATCTCGACGTTGACTTTAAGTCTCCATGCGTCGCGCGCCTCTACCCACGCCACCTTGGAAAGCGAATACTGCATAAGGTAATGCTCGTCGCTGTTAAGGTCGCTAATACCGAAGTCGTTATTGCCCGGAATGGGAGTTCTGGCGGCATTGCCCGTAAGCATGTTCGGGAAGAAGAACACCCATTTGTGTCCGCTCGATTCCTTTGCCACGAAACTGAAAAAACCGCCTTTGGTCGTCTTGATATTGTATTCGTCGTCGCTGCCCTCGTCGGGAATAACGTAGAAACCGAGTTGCGGCGCATTTTTACCTTTGAACAGCAGACTTAACTTCTTGCCGTCGCCGAGTTTATCGGCTACGACCGCGTAATTTATATCCGACAACGCACCCGACATCAATTTGAAAGTATACGGGTCGTTTTCGGCGTAAACGACGCCCTTGCCCTTTTCGATAACTTTTACGCCTTCGTCGGTCTGAGTTCCCGCAGACGGATCCCTGATAACGTTTACGAGGAAATAGTCTTCGGACGAATTACCTTCGGATTCCGCCCTTACGGTAAATTTATATTCGCCTATTTCGGTGAAAGTGAAAGTCTCGTCGCCGTCTTCGACCGTAAGGTCTTCCCATACGGCGTTAGCCGCATCGAGTCCGACGTTTACCGCCCTGAAAGATGCGCCGACGACTTTTGTTGTCGCCGTAACGGGCTTGAGGTTCATGGACGCGTTCGACATAAGCCAGTCGAACGCCCTCGTAACTTCGCCCGAATCGGGCATACGGATAGTCTGAGCCGTATGCGATACGGTTATCGTCGGCGGATCGGCGATGACCGTTACGGTCATAGATGCGCTTTTGGACGTTCCGCCTTTTTTTGCCGTATACGTTATTTTGTGTTCGCCCGTCATTTTAGGATAGAACACCATGTTGAAACCCGAAAATTCTTCGGAAACGTTCCTGTCCGATACGGGGTTGTAATATTCTACGCTTACCTCTGCGTCTTCGCCGTCAACCCTGACGATATAGTCGTCAAGGTCGATGTCCCGGCTTAAAAACACTTCGGTCGGTGCGTCTTCTTTGAAACGCGGCGTTTCGGGCGTGCCGCCCGAAGATTTACAACTTGCCGCGAAAAGACACGACGCCGTTATCGCCAGCGCGGTCAGTACGGTAAGCCATACGTTTTTCTTCATAAAATACTCCTTTGCGTTTTATCCCTTTAATCCGCCTGCGTTCATATTGGTGAGTATGAGTTTCTGCGAACAAGCGTAAAGAATAAGAATGGGGATCATCGATATGCACACGACCGCGCTGTAAAGCGCCCTCGCGTTGTAAAAATAAGAAATGCTCTTTTCGGTAACAAACAATCCGTACGCTATATTCGGGTAATCCCTGAGATATATAAGCGAAGTGGTATAATCGTTCCACACGGTTATGGATTGCTGAATGGCAAGCGCGGCTATACACGGAAACGCCTGCGGCAATACTATTCTGAACAGCACCGTCAGGTTGTTTGCTCCGTCGAGTTTCGCCGATTCCGAATAAGTCGGACTTATGCCGCGGAAAGTGCCGTACAGAACGATAAACGCAAAGTCGAACGCACTGAACCATGCAATCCACATAAGCGCGGGATTGTTGATGAAGTTGAGTTTGGTAAACAACTTATAACTCGCCGCGCCCGTGCCGACTATGGGGATAGTCTGCGAGAAAATCACCACCGCGTACAGAAAGTTCCTGCCGGGGAAACGGAATCTTGCGACGGCGTAGGCAAGAAAAACGCTTGCCATGATGTTTACCGTAACTTTGACGCCCGTTATCCATATCGAATTCAGCAACATATCGAAATACGTGAAGTCTTTATACTTGAAAGTCGTGAAGACTTCTTTCCAACTTCTGGTCTGCCACTCGGGAAGAGTGAACGGACTTGCGTTCGGATTGACGTAAAGTTCTTCAAATTCCGAAAGTTCTCTGAAAGAATTCAGGAAAATCGAAAGAATCGGGTAGATATAAATTACGGTCATCGCGAGGAAAAACGCGAAAAACACGCAGAGCGTTACTTTTTCGGACGTAGACTTCTGTCTGAAACCGTCCGACCGCCATTTAACCATATTTTTTACTTTCATATTACGCTCCTCTCAGGTCTCTACAGCCTCGACGAGACTTTCGAGTATTCTCCTGCCGACAAGAACTATCGGCAGCGTTATAAGCGTTATGAACAGTCCTATCGCGGCGGGATAACCGTACGGCATCTTCTCGGAACTGGTCAGCGATAACCTGTATACGAGGTACTGAATATAGAACCCCATAGTATCTAGTCCGTAACCGCCCTCGCCGTTGGTGTAAAGGAAGACGTTACCTTCGCCGACGAAAATCGTACACAGCGAAAACGTCAGCAGTGTCGACACCGTGGGCCATATACACGGCAGGCAGACGTTGAAAAATTCGCGCCAGAAACCTATGCCGTCAAGTTTGCCGACGTCGAAGAGTTCTTCGGGAATTCTGGAATACGCGCCCGTAACTACGGCATTTCCGCCTGCTATGCCGTAGATGAATACCGTAAGACACAGCGTCGGGAACGCGGTTTTGATGTCGTACATAAGCCCGTCGCTCATAACCGAACCCGATATGCTCGCGCCCGCCTTTTTCATAAAGTATACGACCGCGCCGTAATTGCTGAGCAGTTGTTTCATCGTGGCGATCCATACTACGCCGCCGATCAGACTCGGCAACATATATATCACACGGAAAACGTAATGCCCGAATACTCTTCTGAACAATACATACGTCGTACAGAGCGCGATCGGAAACACCACGCAATTGGATATAAACCACAGCGTGAACGAACGCAATATCATCGTCAGGATATTTGTTCCGTACTGATCCGCATGCGTAAGTCCGTACCATACCTGTCTGAAATTGTCGAAAGTCCAGCTACCCGCCGGGTCTTTGAATGCCAGCGTGAACGAACTTATATTGACATAAAACCAGAAGACCGCGAATTGCAGAACCGGTAATGCAATCAACAAATAGACGAAAAGAAAGTCTTTTTTCTCGAACTTGGAATACGAACTTTTTCTTTTATTCGTCATCGCTTTCGCCTCCCCGCCGCCGCACGGCGTTTACATCGTAATTTTTCTTACCCATTCCGACCAGTTTTCTCTTACATATGCGCGAACGTCTTCAAGCATATCGTTTGCGTTCTTCGTATATAACGCTTTGTCGCCCGTCTTTTGTCCGTCGCTGTAAATGGTCGCCTGTTTTCCGATGATTTTGCTTACGAAAGACAAATCGGAATTCGGGAATATAAGATTGTTATGTCCTACTTTTAATCTTAAATCGGTTGCGTTCATCCATACGGGCGTCGCATAACCGTTTTCGACGATCGCCTGACACTGCTTGTTGTACGGCGTGTCTTTCGCCTGCGAAAAGTCGGTCATATAAGCCGTGAAACCGTTACATTCACGATTGTAAAGCGTCGCATTGTCGTCGCTGGCGAACATTCTCAAAAACAGATAGCAAATATCTTTTACCTGAGATTTTTCGGCGACGAACGCGCCCGCCGCAAGCGCGGAACGCGAGCAGTATATGCCGCGCGCCTTCATGACTTCGGTTACGTCGGACTCCTGCAAATCCCAGTTCTTCACGGTTTTAGCCTCTGCAACGATCTGAGCGGCGGTTTTGCCCTCGTCGGCTCTGTCGATCGTCCAGGACAAAATCTCTTCGCACTTGTCGTCGTCGAAACCGTAAGCCGTAGCCGAGCCGAATAATTTCACGCCGACAGCCGACAGAACGGGTACGTTTGCAAACGCAAGATTGTCTATGGTCGACTGATAGTTGGTTATAATTTCGTTATAAGCCCAGTTACCGTCCGCCATGAACACCGCTCCGCCGCGTTCGCTCATAAGTTTCATATGAGCGGTATCGATCGTGTTGTTGTTGGATCCGAGCGCGACGAACGATTTATCGTACATATTGAACATCGCCTCGAGCATCTTTTCGAGAGACTCGTCGTCATACACCGTATAACCGTTTTCGATCATTTCGTTGCCTTCGGCATCGGTATAACCGTAGAACTGTTCGTATTTTGAAATACCCGCATACTGAGCCTGCCACGCCGTAACGAAGTGTATCGGATAGCCGTTGTCTCCGCCGAGGAAGGTAACGGGATAAATCTGAGATTCGAGTGAACCTTTTATACCCTGAGCCTCGTCGCCGGTATATATAAGTTCAAACGTATCGAAAAGTTCGTTGGAAGTCTTCGGAATCCTCGTTATGCCGTACTTGGCGAGTTTTGCGGTGTTTACTATCATTCCGCCTATATCGTTGCTTGTATTGAACCCGTATACTCTGCCGTTTACTTTAAGTACGTCATCGGGAAGAGCCACACGCATTTTTTCGGAAATAAGCGTCGTGCTTTCCTCTTCACCGTTGAAGTTTATCGCAGGCTTGTTCCACACCGTATCGGTAAGGTCGGCAACGAGTTGCCCGTATTCGCCGCCCTCGGCAGTGAATTGCGACATGGTGTTGTTGACGTTGACGAAATAAAGGTCTACCCAGTCGTCTTTTGAATACAACTCTTTCATGGCGACTTTGCTTTCGAGATCCGTCGAACTTGCAAGCACGTTGGCTTTATACCCTTCTTCGGCGTAAACCTCGTTGAATTTATCGGCGAGAGACCTCAGCCATGAATCGCCGTAGCCGCCTATGCATGCGCGGATATTTATGGTCTTTTCGTCGCGGACGATCTTTTCTTTGCCCTTACAACCGGCAAGAGCAAAAACGGTGGTAAGCGAAAGTACGGACGCCGCAATACCCGCGGTTATCTTTCTGAATTTTTTCATTTTTTCCTCCTGTATGATTCCGCCGTACGGCGGAACTCGTTATTTAGAATACTCGGCGATCGTTTCGGGCGACAGCAAGGACGCCGAATCGGGATCGCACCAAACCGTCGTATCGACGTGCTTTTTCAGGAGCGTAGCCGGTACTTCGTCGGTTATATCGGTCGTGAAAGTCTTGTATATAGCCTCGGCTTTGACCTTATACGGAACGACGCAGATGATATGTTCGCACTTCATAATTTGCGGACAAGTCATCGATATTGCCTGCTTATAGGTGTCGTCGACGGATTTGAACCACCCTTCGCCGACCTGCTGCTGCAGGCATCTGGGCGCAAGCGTTACGATTTTATAAGATCTCGGGTCATTAAAATCTGCCGGCGGATCGTTGAACGCGATATGCGCGTTTTCACCGATACCGATCATTCCGAGGTCGATCTCGCGTTCGTTTACGAGTTCGGTGAGTTTCGCAATGGTCTTGAAAGGATCGTCCAGTCCGCAGATAAGATGGACTTTGCCGGGCAGAACCTTTTCGACGAATCTCTTGGTGAGATAGTTGTTGAAACTTGCCGGATGATCGGGCGAAATACCTACATATTCGTCGAGATGGAACATTTCGACTTTATGCCACGCCACGTCCTGCTTTACGAATTCCTTGAAGAATTCGAGTTGCGACGCGCCCGTCGAGAGCAATAATCTTGCCGAACCTTTTTTTGCGATAGCCGCGTTAAGAACGTCGGCTGCCTGTTTTGCCGAAAGTTTTGCCATTTCTTCGGTACTGTTTGCCACTATGAGTTTCATATCTTCTCCTTTTTATACAGAAATATTTCGCCGTTCACGCCGTCGAATTCTCCCGCGGCGCAGAACGCAATTTTCAATTCGTTTTTACCGTCTTTCCATTTCGGGGCAAACGCTTTGTTCTTTGCGTCGTATACCCTGAAAGGTTTTATATCGTCTGGCGGAATTTCTTCGCCGTTCCAGTAAATTTTATAATCACCCGAAAGCGTACCGCCGTCGAAAAGCACCAGTTCGTCTCCGTTTAATTTATCGATATACGCCTTATACTCGGCTTTTATCGGATATTTCGACTTTTTCCTGGGTGCGACGTCGAAGTACGGTATAACGTATTCGCCTGCGTATATTTCGTCGTCGGTGCCGATAAGTTCGCGCACTCTCGAATATTTGCGGTCGTTGAATACCGATATGTTTTCGCCTTCGCCTATTTTCACGTCGTAACGCGTTATCGCGCTTACCGCGCCCTTCGGCATATATATCCACTGCGGATTTTCTTCACATTCCAGCACGGTGTTGCCGAGAGTTTCGTACGAATACTTCCCGACCGCCTTACGATCTTCTTCTGCGCAATCGATAACGATCACCGACCCGTACCCCTTTATGCCGACTTTCAGAATACCGTCGCAAGATTCTGTTTCCAAATATTCGTCGTGTTCGGCGTCGTATACGACAGTCCGACCGTCAACGGGAATTTCGACTTCGGCAAAAGATTTGTCGTTCTGATACAAAAACATCAGTTTTTCGTTGCCGCGATATTTAGTCAACGCCAGAATGTTTTCCCCGCCGACGAGACCTTCCGCAGGCGGAAATCCGTCAAAAGAGCCGCCGTCGAACATGACGCAATCCGCACCGGCGGCAGTCATTCCCGCACAGGCGGAATCTTCTTCGTCTCCGCCGCGTACGAATATGACTTTATCGTATTCGCAGTTGCCTATCACTACCTTTTTATCCCGTATTTCGGCGGTGTTCGCGCCTTTGACGTCGGTTATATCCCAACCGATTTGGTTTTCGGTAAGATACCGGGCGACCGAATACAGTCTGCGCTGCATTTCTTTGGCGCGATCGCTCGGGAATACCCCGTCGTTGCGCATCGGGAAAGGAACTTCTTCGGCAAAGCCGCAACTCGGCAAGACGACGAGCGTATCGTTTTTCTGCCGAAAACCGCAAAGCAACTTACATACCCTGCCGGCGTATCGCGCGAAGTCGAGATATTCGTCGAAGTGCCTGTCCTGAAAGAAAAACGATTTACCTGCGTCCGTCCGCTGATATGCGCCGTAGCCGTAATGGAATGCGTGCGGCGCAAGCGCGGTTATTCCGCAGGCAAACAGCCAGTCGCCGACTTTGCGCAGTCCGTCGTAACCGAAGTTGAACGGATTGAGCGCAAAACACTCTGCAATCGCCCTTTCTTTGCCGTTCTGCGTTGCGGACGAAACGACTATTTTAGAGCCGATTATAAGCGCGCAATGCTCTCTGTCGCCGACGTACCTGCCTATGACGTCGAAACCGGGCATACCCATGAGTTTCGTCTGGCGGTATACGCTCTGCGCGCAGAGCGAACCCGAAAGCGGGTCTTCTTCGCCGTAAAAATGTCCCGTCGCGATAAGTCCGCGTGTTTCGCACCACTTCGTTATCGGCGAAATAAAGTTATCGATGAAAAGTCGGGTTATCGTCTCGATATATTCCCGGCGTACCTTTTTACCGTCGCCCGTATATTCGGGAGACAACTTATAGTAATAATCCGTGACGTCGTAGCCCCAAATCAACGCAAATTTTTCCGAAACTTCGTCTGTATAAGGCAACAGTCCGCCCGCGGAAGGCTCGTCCATAAATATTCCGGGAATTGCCGTTCCGAAATATTCGCCTACATACTCCGCGTATTTTTCGTGCGTGCGGGCGATAAATTCTTCGGTGGTTCGTTTGTTGAGGCAATCCGCCTGCAAACCGTAATGTCCGTCGGTACACACGGGTTCGAGATAAGCAACATATACCTCGGTCGCGTCGCCGACATCCGCCTCGAACATAATCTCGGAATACGACGTTCCCGCCCTGACGTGCGGAAAGAACAATTTACCCTGCATATCGCAGTAATACGTCTTATCCATATCTCTGCGATACCAATACCTGCGCACGACGCCGAAACAATCGGAAAGTTTTTCGCATTTCTCTTCGCCGCCGCAACGCCTTACGGCATATCCGAACAATCCCCTGACTTTGCCTAAAACCTTTTTGGCAACGCCGTTTACGATTTCTTCGGGTTTCAACTTTACGACTTTAAGACTGCAAGCCTGAAGTTCGGGATGTTCGATTGCTATCTGCCCGCCGGCATTGCCGCTCGGGAAAGAATCTTCGTCGTAAAGCCAGACTTTCAGTCCGCGCTTAACGCTTTCTTCCACAATGAATTTTATCCGACCGAAAAACGCCGCCGTACCGTAAGTCTCGTCCGTGATGCCGTCTCTTACATGAAGAAAGAAAGCGTTTATGCCGTTTTCTTTCATTACGTCGAGTTGTATCTTTACTTCTTCTTCGCTAAACGTATCGTTGAGAAAATAAAACGGAATCGGCTCGTAATCGATATATCGTCTCATAAAATTTTCTCCTTTAATGGGATTCCTCGTCATCTGACGAGGAAAGGGGTACCCCTTCAAACCGTCTTTTCGCTTTTATCTGAGTTGCGAAAGATAATCGGTTACGTCGACGGTCCTGCCGGTTTCAATGCTTTCGTTGGCGGCTATACCTATCATCGCCGAAACCATACCGGCGTAACTGTCGGCTTTCTGACCGAGCGGATCGTCTTTTTCGTTACCGAAAATCATCGCGATGAGTTTATCGTCGCCGCCAGCATGAGTGCCGTTTGCCTTTTCAAAAGCAATCGTCTCCGTTTTATAGTCTCTGTCTAATATCACTATTTTATACTTGTCGGTTACGCCGTAGCCGTGTTCCCAGCACTCGGCTATTATAACGCCTTTTTCGCCCGTGATTACCATTCTGTAACCCTCGTGTTCGGAAAAGAGATTAAGCGTATATGTTAGCAGCGTACCGCCGCGGTATGCAACCGAAACCGACATATTGTCGTAAATATCGCCGCTGCCGTCGAAACAACAGCGATCGCGGATATATCCGTCTTCCTTTTCGGCGTCGAAATACATTATTTTGTCAAGCGCGTCCGTCTGCGACAACGCCGATTCGCATGTCTTTTTGTGCGAGCAATCTTTGCAACGTTCGCCGAAACATTTCGATTTATCGCTATAATACACTCTGTTTGCAAGCGCGGTGACCTTCTGGGGTTCGTCGCCGAGTAACCAGTTTATAATATCGAAGTGATGAGTGCTTTTATGGAGCAACATCCCCTGCGAATTCCGCATCAGCCTGTGCCAACGTTTGAAGTAATCGCCGCCGTGCCAGCGCGTAAGGCAATATTCGTAATTGATCGCCAGCGGCTTGCCTATTCTGCCCGACGAAACGACTTTCTTGAGTTCGTAAAAATAAGGCATAAAACGGCAGTTGAAAGTTACCGTTACGTTGTGTCCGCTGCGTTTTTCGGCGTCTCTTATCTCTTTACATCTTTCAAAAGTGTTCGTAAGAGGTTTTTCGGAAATAACGTCGTATCCTTTATCGAGCGCACGGACGATATATTCGTGATGAACGCTGTCGACCGTGGTCACTATAACCGCGTCGGGACGTTCTGTATCGATCATCGTGTCGAAATCGTCGTAAATGGTGCAACCATCGCCGATTTTATCCCTGAAAACTTTGCAACGGATCTTGTTTATATCGTATACGCCCGTTATTTTCGCCTCGTCGGCATAATTTTCGACCAGACGCGTAACGAACATCATATAACAACGAACGCTCGCGCCGACGATAACGTATTTTTTCATCGTTTACTCCTCCGAGCGGACGATTTCTCCGCCGCGAATAACTTTTTTTACTTCGAGATTATCGTTCATAAACACGAAATCCGCTCTTTTCCCCGTTTCTATCGTTCCTCTGTCGGTAAAGCCCATGGTTTTTGCCGGCGTCGCCGACGCCATTCTGCTTATGTCCGCGATACCGATACCGAGCGTCGCCATAGTTCTGACAAGTCTGTCCGTCGTCGCTACGCTGCCCGCAAAACCCTGTCTGTCAAGAGTTTTCGCAACGCCGTCTTCGACTATTACGGGCAATCCGTCGTCGTTTCTGCCCAGCATAGAGCGTTCGCCCTGCCCGAGCCCCGCCGCGCGCATCGCGTCGGTAATAAGGCAGATTTTATCCGCGCCCTTACATTTATATATAAGTCTGAGAAGTCCCGCGGGAAGATGTCTGCCGTCGGCTATGATCTCGACCGTCAACCGATCGTCGTAAAGTCCGGCCTCTACCGCACCCGCTATTCTGTACGCGTTTTTTCTCGTTACGCCGGTCATACCCGAATAAAGGTGTGTCATAAGCGTATAACCGTTGTCTGCTGCCTCGATTATCTTATCGAAATCTGCCGAAGTATGTGCCGCCGACATGACCAGACCCGCCGAATAACCCGCCCTGCCGGTTTCCATGCCGTTTTCGAGTTCGGGTGCAACGCTCACGCGGCTGATAAACGGATATTCGGATATAAGCGATTGCAATTTCGCTTTGCTCGGCGTATCCATTTTTTCGGGCGATTGCGCGCCACATTGTTCCGGCGAAAGCCAAGGTCCTTCGATATGCGCCCCTTTAAGCGGAGTATTTTCCGTAGCGGCGTAGTATTGCCCCAGGCCGTCGAGAGCGGATTTTATATGGTCTCCCGTATCCGTCATGGTCGTCGGAACAAGCGTAGTCGTCCCGTGAGACATATGAAAGTCTGCGATTTTTCCTATTTCTTCCTGCGAGGCGTCCATAAAATCAAACCCCGCCCCTCCGTGACAATGCAGATCGACAAATCCGGCAAGCAGATAACATCCGTTGCCGTCGATAACGTCGGCGGACGGCAGAATATCCTCTCCGACATATACAATTTTACCGTCTTCGTAAGCGACCGTGGCGCGATCGGAAACACCGCCGGGCAACACGGCTTTTACGCATACTATTTGTTTTACCATGATAAATAAATTGTATCAGAAAATATTGTATTTTTCAATATCAAAACGCACTCAATACATCGAAATTACATATATCGCCCCATAATGCTTGACTAACAAACTTAATTGATATATACTCGTATCGCTATGGAATTTCTTGAAATCGAACGCCGTAACCAAACGCAGGCGTTCAATATGTCGTATACGCAATTTCACGATTATTATGAACTTTACTTTTTGTTGTCGGGCGAAAGAGAAGTTTTTATCGAAAACAAACTGTTTTTGCTCCGCAGCGGTTCGTTCTGCATAATACCGCCTTTTTCGATGCATAAAACCGAAGGATCGGCATATGAACGAATAAACCTTTACGTCAGTAAAAACCTGCTTAACGAAAGCGAAAACGCATACCTTATGCGAATAAGCAAACAAGGTGCGTTTTCTTTTTCTCGCGAACAGATACAATTCATAATACCGCTGATAAAAACGGCGTCCGCAACCGAAACCGCAGACGCCACGCAAAAATATAATTTTTTATTATGTATAACCAAGACGGTAATTGCCTATCTGCAAATGCAGCCGCTTACGTTATCTCCGCCGATGGGATCGACATATTATCCTAAACACTCGGACACGATGATAATGCAAGTGGTCGCGTTTATAAATCAGGAATACAGACAGAAAATCACGCTGGAAACCCTGCAAAAGAAATTCTATGTATCGAAAAACACTCTATGCAGGCGTTTTAACGAACAGATGAATTGTTCGCCGATACAATATATAACACATATGCGGCTTAACAAGGCAAAAATGTATCTGTCGTCGACGGACAAAAGCGTCAACGAAATAGCCGAGTTATGCGGATTTCCGTCGGCGAACTACCTCGGAATAATTTTCAAAAAGCAGATCGGAATATCTCCGCTTAATTACAGAAAGAAACAATAGACAAAAACGGCAATTAACCCCTAATTCAGTTATTTACTGAATTGCATTACGACAATAACCGTATTTACAGACAATAAAAAATCCTGCAAGAAATCTTGCAGGATTTTTTTACCGTAATTTACGGAGATTATTTGATGATCTTCGCAACAACGCCCGATCCGACGGTTCTGCCGCCTTCACGAATAGCGAATCTGAGACCTTCTTCGCAAGCGATAGGCGTAATAAGAGTAACGTCGATCGTTACGTGGTCGCCGGGCATAACCATTTCGACTCCTTCGGGAAGTTTGATGGTTCCGGTAACGTCGGTAGTTCTGAAATAGAACTGAGGTCTGTAGTTGTTGAAGAACGGAGTGTGTCTTCCGCCTTCTTCTTTGGTAAGGACGTAAACCTGACCGCTGAACTCGGTGTGAGCCTTAACAGTACCGGGTTTCGCGATAACCTGTCCTCTTTCGATACCGCTTCTGTCGATACCACGAAGAAGAGCGCCTACGTTATCGCCTGCCTGAGCCTCGTCAAGGGTCTTTCTGAACATTTCAAGACCGGTAATAACCGAAGTGGTGGGCTTATCCTGAAGACCTACGATTTCAACGGGATCACCGACGTGACCTACGCCTCTTTCAACTCTTCCGGTAGCAACCGTACCACGACCCGAGATCGTGAATACGTCTTCGACGGGAAGAAGGAACGGCTTGGCATCGTCTCTTTCCGGAGTGGGAATGTAGGAGTCGATAGCATCCATAAGCTGAAGAATGCACTGAGTTTCGGGAGCGGAAAGGATTTCTTCCTTCGACGCACCGCTGGACGCTTTTTCAAGAGCCTTAAGCGCAGAACCCTTGATGATGGGGGTATCGTCGCCGGGGAATCCGTACTCGTCGAGAAGTCCTCTGACTTCCATTTCTACGAGTTCGAGAAGTTCGGGGTCGTCTACCTGATCGCACTTGTTAAGGAATACGATGATGTAGGGAACGCCGACCTGACGAGCGAGAAGAATGTGCTCTCTGGTCTGCGGCATCGGACCGTCGGTAGCGGCAACAACGAGGATCGCGCCGTCCATCTGAGCAGCGCCGGTGATCATGTTCTTAACGTAGTCCGCGTGTCCGGGGCAGTCAACGTGAGCATAGTGTCTCTTATCGGTCTGATACTCAACGTGAGCAGTGTTAATTGTTATACCTCTCGCCTTTTCTTCGGGCGCTTTATCGATCTGGTCATATCTCATTGCTTCGGCGTCGCCTTTGCAAGCCATAACCATCGTGATAGCCGCAGTCAAAGTGGTCTTACCGTGGTCAACGTGACCGATAGTACCGATGTTTACGTGCGGTTTGCTTCTGTCAAATTTTGCTTTTGCCATTTTTGTTTCCTCCGATTTATGATTTTGTTTTAATTTTTTGTATTACCGCCGCTGTCGCGGCGCGGTAATCGAATTTTAATCGCGGCGTCTTCGGCTTGCCGCATCGCCCTTTCGTATCGATTATATATTGTTGTTTATTCCGCAATGAAATAAACCATAAATTTCAGTTTAACGATCAGTCGTCGTTGTGCTTAACCGCTCTTTCGCCGATAATCTTTTCCGCAATCGACTTCGGACATTCGGAGAAGTGGTCGAATTGCATGGTGAACTGACCTCTGCCCTGAGTTCTCGAACGAAGTTCGGTCGCGTAACCGAACATTTCGGAAAGCGGAATGAACGAATCGATAACCTTGGAACCGTTTCTGTCTTCGGTGCCGAGGATTGTACCTCTTCTCGACGAAACGTTACCCATAAGGTCGCCGAAGTAATCTTCGGGGGTTACGATTTCTACTTTCATTATAGGCTCTAAGAGTACGGGGTTAGCCTTCTTCATACCGTCTTTGAACGCAAGCGAACCTGCGATCTTGAACGCCATTTCGGAAGAGTCGACTTCGTGATAACTACCGTCGTAAACAGTCGCTTTGAAGTCGACCATTTCATAACCGGCAAGATAACCGTTCTTGCTCGCCTCCTCGATACCCTTTCTGACGGGTTCGATATATTCCTTGGGAATAGAACCGCCGACGGTGGCATCTTCAAAGACGAAACCGCTGCCCGGTTCGAGGGGCTCGAACTTGACTTTACAGTGACCGTACTGACCTTTACCGCCGGACTGTCTCTTGTACATTCCTTCGGCGTCGACCGCCTTTCTGAACGTCTCTTTATAAGAAACCTGTGGCTTACCTACGGTAGCCTCGACTTTGAATTCTCTCAGAAGTCTGTCGACGATAATTTCAAGGTGCAACTCGCCCATACCCGCGATTATGGTCTGTCCGGTTTCTTTATCCGTATAGAATTTGAAAGTCGGATCTTCTTCCGCAAGTTTCAAAAGCGCGAGTGTCATCTTTTCCTGACCGGCTTTCGTCTTGGGTTCGATAGCGACCTGAATAACCGGGTCGGGGAATTCCATTTTTTCAAGGACGATAGGATGATTTTCATCGCAGAGCGTATCGCCGGTAGTAGTCTCTTTAAGACCGACTATAGCGCAGATGTCGCCCGAGTAAACCTTGTCGATTTCCTCTCTGTGGTTGGCGTGCATCAATACGAGTCTGCCGACTCTCTCCTTCTTGCCCTTGGTGGAGTTATAAACGTAAGAACCCGATTCGAGCGTACCCGAATATACTCTGAAGTATGCGAGTTTACCTACGAACGGATCGGCAACCATCTTGAACGCAAGACCCGCGAAAGGTTCGTTATCGTCGGTCTTTCTGACCTCTTCTTCGTCGGTGTCGGGGTTTACGCCTCTTACATGGTCGACGTCGATCGGGCTGGGAAGATAATCCACGATAGCGTCGAGCAGGTGCTGAACGCCTCTGTTTTTATAACTCGAACCGCAAAGAACGGGGTTCATCTTCATCGCGAGGGTGGCTTTTCTGATCGCCATCTTCATCTCTTCCTGCGAAAGTTCGCCGGTTTCAAAGAATTTCTCCATCAGAGCGTCGTCCTGTTCGGCGCACGCTTCCATGAGGTTCTGTCTTGCCTCGGCGGCTATATCCTTATAATCGTCGGGGATAGGACCTACGGTGAAATCTACGCCGAGATCGTCGTGATAGATTATGGAATCGTTTGCGACAAGGTCGATTATTCCGCAGAAAGTATCTTCTTTACCGATGGGAAGGCAGATGGGAATAGCGTTGGCTTTAAGCCTTTCCCTCATCATCTTTACGGCGTTGTCGAAATTCGCACCGTTGATATCCATCTTGTTGACGTACGCTATACGGGGAACGTGATACTTGTCCGCCTGACGCCAAACCGTTTCGGACTGAGGCTCGACGCCGCCTTTCGCACAGAAAGTGGCTACCGCGCCGTCGAGTACGCGGAGAGATCTTTCGACCTCGACCGTAAAGTCGACGTGTCCCGGGGTGTCGATGATGTTTATTCTGTTGCCTTTCCAGAAACATGTGGTTGCAGCCGAGCAGATCGTTATACCTCTTTCCTGTTCCTGAACCATGAAGTCCATAGTGGCGGCGCCGTCGTGAACTTCGCCGAGTTTATGGGTCTTACCGGTATAGAACAGAATTCTTTCGGTGGTAGTAGTCTTACCTGCGTCGATATGCGCCATTATACCGATGTTTCTGGTATGATTTAAGTCGTATTGTCTGGGCATATTATTCTCCTAGGCTTACCAGCGATAATGCGCGAACGCCTTGTTCGCCTCAGCCATTCTGTGAGTGTCTTCTTTCTTCTTGACAGCGCCGCCGGTGTTGTTGTAAGCGTCCATCAGTTCCGCGGCGAGCTTGTTGCTCATATCGCGGTCGCTCCTCTTTCTTGCGGACGCGACGATCCAACGAATCGCGAGAGTCTGTCTTCTCTCGGGTCTGATTTCGATGGGTACCTGATAGTTGGAACCGCCTACTCTCCTCGCTTTTACTTCGAGAAGGGGCATAACGTTGTTCATGGCTTGGTTGAATATATCCATCGGCTCGACGCCTAACTTTTCCTGCGCTTTGGCAAGAGCGTCGTATACGATGGTCTGCGCCGTACCCTTTTTGCCGTCAAGCATTACCTGATTTATAAGTTTGGTAAGTACTTTATTGCCGTATATAGGATCGGGCAGCACGTCCCTTTTGGGAACGTTACCTCTTCTTGGCATTTTAATGTCCTCCTTTTAATTATTGATTATGGGTCTCTGACCCGTGTCTGCTATCGCTCTTAAACCTTCGGGTCTCCCCTCGGGGAGCGAACCTTCCGACGGACGAGCCGTCGTACTGCCTACCGTTGCGGGCTGATTAGGGATATTCCGCTATAAGTAGGAATTGTTTTTGTCGCGTTCAGGCGACGTCCGACGATCGCGCCTATTATTTGGGACGCTTTGCGCCGTATTTGCTTCTTGCCTGTTTTCTCTTCGCTACGCCTGCGGTGTCGAGAGTACCGCGGATGATGTGGTATCTTACGCCGGGCAAATCTCTGACCCTGCCGCCGCGGATAAGAACGGAACTGTGTTCCTGAAGGTTATGACCTTCGCCCGGAATATAAACCGTACCTTCCTGCTTGTTGGTCAGACGAACTCTTGCGATTTTACGGAGTGCGGAGTTAGGCTTTTTGGGAGAAGTGGTCGTAACCGAAAGGCAGACGCCGCGTTTCTGCGGGCAGTTACCCATGATGGGAGCCTTGCTCTTCTCTTTAGCCGTTACTCTTCCGCTTTTGATGAGTTGGTTGATGGTTGGCATTTTTTACCTCCTTATAGTATTCGGAATATTCTAAAAACGGACCCTAAACCGTTAAAAGAAGTAATGTTTGCGACTGCGTTTTACGCCCGATTTACGTCGCGAAGACATAAAAACGGCATAAAGACACAAATATCGTAAACACATTTTAACAGATAAAAAAAATACAGTCAACTTTTTTGACGCCGATTTTTCATTTTATGGCAAAGAATTTTCATAAATTTTCGCACCATAATAAATTTCGGACGATTTGTTGCTTTTGCAATAGATAATCGTTATCGATATATGCTATAATTACCGCACTTAAACGGGTCGGCGAACAAGATCGCCGACCGCGCGTACTACCCGACCGCAAAGGTCGGAACGGAGGATTTTATAATGGACGCATGGAAAGATTTTGTCCGCGGCGATTACGAAAAAAGAATCGACGTGCGGAATTTTATACAAAAAAATTACACTCCTTACGAGGGAGACGACTCCTTCCTCGCGAAAGCGACGCCGCGCACCGACGCGCTTATGAAAAAGGTAAACGATCTGCTTAAAGCCGAACGCGACAAAGGCGGGGTTTTAGACGTTGACACCGAACGCGTTTCGGGGCTTACCGCCTACCCCGCGGGATATATCGACAAGGATAACGAAATAATCGTCGGTCTTCAGACCGACGCTCCGCTCAGACGCGGCGTAAACCCTTTCGGCGGAATGCGTATGGCGCGCAGCGCGTGCGAACAGTACGGCTACAAAGTATCCGACAAAATCGAAGAGGAATTCAGATACAAGACAACGCATAACGACGGGGTTTTCGCGGTTTATACCGAAGAGATGAGAGCGGCAAGACACGTCGGACTTCTCACCGGTCTGCCCGACGCTTACGGTCGCGGCAGAATAATCGGCGACTACCGCAGAATCGCGCTTTACGGCGTCGATCGCCTGATTGCGGACAAAGAGGCAGCCAAAAAGGCACGCGGACTGAACGATATGTCGGAAAGCAACATCCGCGCGCTGGAAGAACTTCACGATCAGATTTCCGCGCTCAAAGACCTCAAAAAAATGGCGGAATTATACGGTTTCGACATATCGTCGCCCGCAACGAACGCGAAAGAGGCGGTACAGTGGACTTACTTCGGATACCTCGCGGCAATCAAGGAACAGAACGGCGCGGCGATGAGCCTCGGCAGAGTTTCGACATTCCTCGATATTTATATCGAAAAGGATATAAAAGCGGGTATTCTCACCGAAGAGACGGCGCAGGAACTCATAGACGATTTCGTCATAAAACTGCGTATCACCCGCCAACTTCGCACGCCGGAATACAACGACCTTTTCGGCGGCGATCCCACCTGGACCACCGAGTCCGTAGGCGGCATGGGCGAAGACGGCAGAACGCTCGTCACCAGAACGTCGTTCCGTATGCTTAATTCGCTCTATACGTTAGGTTCCGCCCCCGAGCCGAACCTGACGATTCTATGGTCGCAAAAACTGCCGGAGGGATTCAAAAAGTTCTGCGCGAAGGTCTCCGTCGACACGGATTCCATACAGTACGAAAACGACGACGTGATGCGCCCCGTGTACGGCGACGATTACGCCATAGCGTGCTGTGTTTCGGCAATGAAAATCGGCAAACAGATGCAGTTCTTCGGCGCGAGATGCAACCTCGCCAAACTGCTGCTCTTCACTCTCAACGGCGGCAAAGACGAACGCTACGGCATTCAGGTCGCACCCGAGGGTAAAAAATTCGAGGGTAAACTCGATTACGTCGAGGTTATGTCCGCTTTCGCGAAATACCGAAAGTGGCTGTGCAGGCTTTACGTCAACACCCTCAACGTAATTCACTATATGCACGACAAATATGCATACGAAAAAATACAGATGGCTCTGCACGACGACGTGGTCGAACGTTTCCTCGCGTGCGGCGTCGCCGGACTTTCGGTAATAACCGATTCGCTTTCGGCGATAAAATACGCAAAAGTCACGCCCGTGTACGGAGAAAACGGACTTATAACCGACTTTAACGTCGAAGGCGATTTCCCCAAATACGGAAACGACGACGACAGAGTAGATTCCATCGCCGTTGAAGTGCTTAAAGGTTTTGAAGAAGAACTTAAAAACACGCCCGCATACCGCGGCGCAAAGCATACGCTTTCCGTACTGACGATAACGTCAAACGTGGTTTACGGCAAAAAAACGGGTTCGACCCCCGACGGAAGAAAAGCGGGCGAGCCTTTCGCACCCGGCGCAAACCCGATGCACCACCGTGACGCGAGCGGCGCGCTGGCATCGCTCAATTCGGTCGCCAAAATTCCGTACGAATATTGCAGAGACGGTATCTCGAACACCTTCTCGATTACGCCTTCCGCCCTCGGCGAAAACAAGGCGCAAAGAGTGGACAACCTCGTCGACATGCTCGACGGATATTTCGCGCAGGGCGCGCATCACCTTAACGTAAACGTCATCGACAGAGAAAAACTCGTTCAGGCGATGGAACACCCCGAACTCTACCCCAACATCACCATAAGGGTTTCGGGCTATGCCGTAAACTTCCATAAACTCAGCAAAGCGCACCAGTTGGAAGTGCTTAAGCGCACCTATCATGACAGAACTTAAAGGCTATATCGATTCGGTATACTGCGGATCTGGCATCGACGGAGACGGTCTGAGGGTCGTCGTATTTTTCGCCGGGTGCAATCTGCGCTGTAAATTTTGTCACAATCCCGAAACGTTGTTCAGACAAGGCAACGCCGTCACGGTTGACGAAATCGTAAAAAAATGTTTACGCTATCGCGGATATTTACGCCGCGGCGGCGTAACGTTATCGGGTGGCGAACCGTTTTTGCAAAAGGAGTTCTGCCTTGCCGTTATATCCACGCTGAAAGCCGAAAACGTGAACGTAGCCGTGGAGACCAACGGACAAATCGCCGACAAAGAAATCATAACCGCCACAGATGCGTTTATAGTCGACGTAAAAAATCAGGAAACCGACGATCTTACCGTATACGACGATTTTCTGTCGGTATGCGACCGCGAGGACAAGCCCGTCGTTCTGACAAACGTCATCGTTCCCGAAGTGAACGGCTCGCCCGATAAAACCGGACAATTAAAATTTCTCAAAGACAGGCACGCCTGCGTTACCCGGATAAAATTTCTGCCGTTTCATAAGATGTGCGAGGAAAAATACAAAAATCTCGATCGTCCGTTTTTATACGAAAAGTACAGAGAGGCGGAACCGTCGGACATCGACGCCGCATACGACATCTGTAAAGAATAAAGAATAAAACAATACAGAGACCGCCCGACGCGAAATCGCGTCGGGCGGTATTTGTATGCCAGACAAGAATAAAACGAACCTTGCCAAAACGCCGCTATTTTCGCGCTTTTTGGCAAATCCTCGTTTGAAGTACGTCCGGTACGTCTGCACTCGTCTTTACCAAAAATCATCAAAAATATCGACGTTTTGGTTGCTTGCAAGTCTGACGGCGGATTTTCAGACTAAGACAAGGCACGCGAACGGGTTAATACCAGACGTATAAGCCGCGAGCGTAACGACGTATTAGTCTAAAATACGTCGTCAGACCACGGTTCGTTTTACTCTTGTCTGGCATACTTTGTATACATACTATCAGAATTTCTTAATGTCGCTAAGTAAAATGTCCTTGGCAAACGATACGGCGTTTTTCACCGCGCCCGCCCTGAACGGATTCGACAAATTCGCATATGCGAGAGTTTCGAGATAACTCTTGCTGCCGCCGACTTTGCAGAGGTTCATATAATCGTTCCATGCGGAGATTTTATCGTCGTGCATCTTCTTTTTGAATTCCATCGCCCCCATTGTCGTGAGCGTATAGTTTATATAGTAGAAAGGATAGAGGAAAATGTGTATCTTATGATACCACCAGCCGCCGCGAGCAAAGAAATCTATATCGCCGTAATCTCTCCACGGCATATATTTTTCTTCGAGTTTCTTCCACTCTGCGGTTCTTTCTTTCGGCGTGAGATCGGGCTTTGAATATACGATGTGCTGATATTCGTCTACCGCGACGCCGAACGGAACGAAAGTTATCGCCTCCTGCAAGTGCTGGAAACGGAATTTATCGGCTTTATCGCCGAAAAACCTTTCGGCGTACGGGTACGAAAACTGCTCCATGCTCATGGAATGTATTTCGGCTATGTCGGTCGATTCCGAATAATAGGCGGTTATCGGCTGATTGCGCATCGCCTCGTAGCCGGCAAAAGCATGCCCGAGTTCGTGCGTAAGCACCTGAATGTCTCCGGTCGTGCCGTTAAAGCAAGAGAACACAAACGGGGCTTTATATTTTTCTATCGATGTCATATAGCCCGTAGCGGCTTTACCCGGCTTGTTTTTCAGGTCGAGCAATTCGTGATCTATCATAAAGTCGATGAATTCGCCCGTCTCTTTACTCATATCCTTATACATTCCGCGTGCAATTTCGACAAGTTCGTCGTCGTTGCCGACGGGAACGGCGTTACCGCCCTCGAATACATAATTTTCGTCGTACGCGCAGACTTTATCGACCCCGATTCTCTTTGCCTGAGCCAGATAGAGTTCATTGCAGAGCGGAACGAGTTCTTCGCGCACCTGCTCCCTGAACGACGCGACGTCGGCGGCGTTATAATCGGTTCTGCCCTGACGAGCATATCCGAGCGGAATATAATTTTCGTAGCCGAGGTTTCTGCCCTGCTCGTTTCTGACCCTGATGAGTTCGTCCCAGATTTCCTCGAAACGCTTTTCGTTTGCGGCGAAAAATTCGGCATATTTGTCCCATGCGGCTTTTCTGACTTTGCGGTCGTTGTCTTCAAAGAATTTCATAACGCCGTAAAGGTTGAGTTTTTCGCCGTTGAAGTCTATCGCCGCGGACGCGATTATTTTTTCGTACTCGTTGCAGAGTTTCGCCTCCTGCTGTTGAAGAGGGATGTTCTTTTCCGTAAAGAACTTGCGTTCGAGTTCGATGCTGCGCATCATTTGCGCGCCGAATTCTCCCTCGAAATCGTTTCTGAACTTCCCGTCGTAAAGAGCGTTGTAAAATTCGACGATATAAGGCGAAATTTCGGGAGAAACCGCCGAAAAATATTCGTTTTCGTCATCGTAAAATTTATCGCGCGTATCTACGGTATGACGTATCATCACTATCGTATAGGCGTCCTGCACATCGGACGAAACCGCCTCGAATTCACGATAAATTTTCTTCGCGTCTTCGTAAGAAGTCGCGTTTTTCATTTTTTCCGTAAGCGAAGAGAATTCCGCTTTGACCTTATCGAAGTCGGGTCTTATATACTTTAAGTCTTTGAATTTGAAATTTTCGTTCACGTTTTCGTCTCCTTTTAACTCTGTCCGATTACCTGTCAAGCAATCCGAGCGAAAAATCTATACGTCTGAGAGTTTCTTCTTTACCGAGCAACGCCGCCATTTCGGTCGCGCCGCCGGGCGTAACCCCCTGACCGGTTATAGCGATACGCATTACCCAGAAAAACGCGCCGCTCTTGACGCCGAGTTCCGCCGCCTTTTCGGAAAGCGTTTTATACAGCGTATCGTTGTCGAACGTGTCGACCGCCTCGACGCACGCCTTTATCTTGGGCAACAAATCTTTGGCAACCTCGGCAGACGTTTTATTCTTCTTATTGTCGAAGAGCGACAGGTCGTATTCGGTCATCTCGGCAAGCCAGTCGATTTTTTCGGGTATTTCGCCGAAAGTCTCGATTCTCGGCTGCATGAGTTTCGCCACCGCTTTAAGATCGAATTTGCCGTTTACTTTCGATGCCCGAAGATACGGCAGAGCGTGAGAATAAAATTCGTCTTCGGAAAGTTCCCTGATATATTCGCCGTTAAGCCACTTCAGTTTCGTCTCGTCGAATATCGACGGAGACTTGGACACTCCGTCGAGAGAAAAGAGTTCGACCATTTCGGGTAAAGTCATCTTTTCGACGTTACTGCCCTTCGGCGACCAGCCGAGCAGGGCGACGTAATTTATGATAGCCTCTTTAAGGTATCCCTTTTTAAGGAAGTCGTCGAAATTCGCGTCGCCGTAACGTTTGGAAAGTTTACGGGTCGCGTCTTTCATGATCGTCGGCAGGTGTATATAAACGGGTCTCTCCCACCCGAACGCATCGTACATGAGGTTATACTTCGGTGTGGAAGAAAGATATTCCGTACCGCGGATGACGTGCGTGATATGCATTAAATGGTCGTCGACGACGTTTGCGAAGTTATACGTCGGCATTCCGTCGCTCTTTATAAGCACGTTGTCTTCGAGTTCGGAATTTTCTACCCTGATGTCGCCGTAGATTTCATCGTGATATTCGCTTACGCCCGTCGTAGGCACGTTCTGACGAATGACGTACGGTTCGCCCGCTCTGAGCCGCCTTTCGACTTCTTCTTTTGAAAGCGACAGACAATGTTTGTCGTATTTTCTGTTTCCGTTTTCGTCGGTAAGACTTTCAAGTCTCTCTTTGGTACAGAAACAATAGTACGCCCCGCCCTTTTCGACGAGTTCTTTCGCGTACTTCATATATATGTCTTTTCTCTCGCTCTGGATATACGGACCGTAATCGCCGCCGATGTCGGGTCCTTCGTCCCATATAAGCCCCGATTCGCGGAGCGAAGAATATATGAGTTCGACCGCGCCTTCGACGTAGCGTTGCTGGTCGGTATCCTCTATTCTCAATATGAAATCTCCGCCGTTCTTCTTGGCGAAAAGATAAGCGTAAAGCGCGGTGCGAAGTCCGCCGAGGTGCATAAAGCCCGTCGGACTGGGGGCAAATCTCGTTCTTACGGTAGCCATATTCGGTCTTCTCCTTAAAAAACACAAAAAATATTTAATATCGTTCGCTTTTTATTTTACCATAAAATAAAAAAAGTGTATAATGAATTTAAGCAAATTTCAAAATTTCACGGTGATTATTATGAACGATTACGTTAAAAACGCTGTCAAAGACTTAAAAACATTGATTTCGATACCTTCCGTGCAGGGCGACCCGCAGGAAAACATGCCGTTCGGCAAAGCCGTTTACGACGCCCTGAATTTCTTTTTGAAAACCGCCGGAGACATGGGCTTTAAGACGATAAATTACGACAACTATATCGGAGAAGTCGATTTCGGCGAAGGCGAAGAAGAGATCGGCGTTTTATGCCACCTCGACGTCGTACCCGCCGGCGACGAAAGCAAGTGGAATTATCCCCCGTTTTCGGCAACCGAGGTCGACGGCAAAATCTACGGCAGAGGCGCGACAGACGACAAAGGTCCCGCAATCGTGTGTCTGCACTGCATGAAAGCACTGAAAGACGAGGGATATATACCGAATAAAAAAATAAGACTGATTTTAGGTTGCAACGAAGAAACAGGCTGGAAATGCATAGAACATTTCAATAAAGTCGCGAAGATGCCCGAAAACGGGTTTTCGCCCGATGCCGACTTCCCCGTTATCTACGCCGAAAAAGGCATAATGCCGCTTAAATTCACGTTCAGAAAGAACAAAAAGTTGCTTTCGGTTTCCGGTGGCGACAGAGTGAACGTCGTCTGCGACCGTTGCGAGGCAAAAATCGTCGGCGATATACCCGATGCGGAAAAATTCGGCGTCGAAAAACACGGTGACGTCTATGTCGCATACGGTAAATCGGCGCACGGTTCCACGCCGCAACTCGGCGACAACGCCATGCTTAAAATGCTGAAAGCGCTTGCAAGCGTAAAACTTATAGACAACGAAATCATACGGTTGCTCTTCGACGACAAAATCGGCATGACGACTTTGTACGATTATTCGGGACACCTCACGATGAGCCCCGACGTAATATCTTCCGACGACGACAACATCTACATATCCGTCGACATCCGTTATCCCGTTACGGCGATCGGCGACGAAATTCTGAAAAAGTTCGCTCAATACGCGACCGTCGAAAGGCTTTCGCATCAACTGCCCTTGCGCGCCGACAAAAACGGCGAACTCGTGCAGACGCTTTTGAAAATATACAACGATCTGACGGGTAAAAACGAAAAACCGATCGCGATCGGCGGCGGCACTTACGCAAGGGCTATGAAAAACGCCGTCGCATTCGGTCCCGAAACCGCGGGCGTCGACTTCGCCATTCATCAGCCGAACGAATTCGCCACACTCGAAAACCTCGAATTGCAATTCAAAGCGTACAAAGCGGCGATTAAAGAGTTATCGAAATAAGATATGCTTATAAACACTCTTCCGCCGCTTACGCGGAACGTAACCTGCGCGGTTACCGGACACAGAATTTTAAGCGGTGATTTCGACCGCGAAAAACTTATAAAGACCCTCGACGGAATAATCGGCGAGGGTTACGAGTATTTTCTGGACGGAATGGCTTTGGGATTCGATACGGAATGTTTCCGCGCGCTGGAATACTTGCGCTCAAACGGCAGAAACATAAAAATAATCGCCGTAACTCCGTGTAGCGATCAGGCGGCGAGATTCCCCGCGAAAGCCCGCGCGGAATATTACAGAATGCTTGAATCCGCCGACACGGTCATCGCCGAACCCGATGCGTATTTTGAAGGGTGCATGCTTAAACGCAACGACTTTCTGGTAGAGAATTCGTCGCTTGTTCTTGCCGGTTACAGAAACGTAAAACGCGGCGGAACTTTTTATACGATAAACAAGGCTGTTTCGCTCGGCGTTACCGTGCGCGAATTCGCATAACAGCCGAAAGCAGGTAATCTATGAAAAAAATCTATCTTTTTATCTCGGGAACGAAAACAGGCGTTTCAAAATGCGTTTCGTTTTTCACGCGCAGCAAAAACACGCATTCGACGCTTTCGCTGAACGGAAAATTCGACTGTATGTACACGTTCGGTCGTTTTACGCTTAAACCCCTGCCGTCCGGATTCGTAAAAGAAAACATCCGCACGAACGTGCTTAAAAAGTACGACTACTGCCCGTGCAAGATATTTGAAATAGACCTGACCGACGAACAATATACCGCGCTGCTTGCCGAAATAAAACGATACGAAGACGAAAAACAAAAATACAAATACGCCATTCTCGGCGCGTTTTTATGCGCGTTCAGAATAAAAAAGACTTTTAAGTACAAGCGTTTCTGTTCGCAATTCGTCGCAAACCTGCTGCACGACGGCGCGGGGCTGCCACTGCCGTACGATACCAGCCTTATGCGCCCGAAAGATTTCCTTACGCTGGACTACATAAAACCCGTATACGAAGGTTCAATCAGAAGTCTTGCGGAAAAAGTCGATTCCGGCGCACTCGTGCTGCCGACGGAATGATTTTGTCATCGAAGTTCTTCGCGGAATCGTTCGGCAAGATCGCCCGCCCCGAGAACAAGCAATAAATCGCCCTTACTCAGATTTTTTTCAAGATACGAGTATAGAACGGAAAAATCATCGAAATACGCTCCCGTTCTGCCGAGAGCCTTACATAAATCTGCGGCGTCGCCGCCTTCGATATAGCCTTCCCTCGCCGGGAAGGTTTTGTATATCAGAAGATTTTCGATTCCGCTTAAAACCGAAACGAACTCGTCTTTAAGAAATATCGTACGCGAATATGTATGAGGCTGAAATACGACAATCGTCTTATCAGCCGATTTTTCTTTTGCGGCGGCGAGAGCCGCCGTTATTTCTCGCGGATGATGCGCATAATCTATAATCGTTTCGGCGCCGTTTATTTCTCCTATTTTTTCAAAACGGCGTTTAACGCCTCTGAAATCCCTCAGCCCCCGCGCGATGTATTTTGCGGATATGCCGGACTCCCGCGCGCAGGCTGCCGCCGCCAACGCGTTTATAACATTATGTCTTCCGACGACGCGCAGAGATATTCTTGCGACTTTTTTACCGTTTTCCGTAAAGGCGAAAGAATACTTGCCTGCGTCGTCTTTTATATCGGCAGCACCGTATTTTGCGGGCTTTGAAACGCCGAAAGTCACGGCGTTTTTATATTTATAACTCCCCAGAGCGGGGTCGTCCGCGCACACGACGGCTTTATCCGCCGATTTAAGGTATTCGCGATAAGAATTTTTTAATTCATCGTAATCGGCGTAACAATCCATATGGTCTTTATCCGCGTTAAGACAGACCGCAATATCCGCCGGAAAAGACAGCATGTTTTTCTTGTATTCGCATACTTCGGATATAAAGGCATAATGACCGCGCAGTACGCAGTTTGAAAATTCGAGGTCTTCACCGCCGATATGCGCGGTAAATTCGCTATGTGCGGCAGCGAATATATGCGCAAGCATACACGTTACCGTCGTTTTGCCGTGACACCCCGCCACGCCTATCACCAACGCGAAATTTTCGGCAATCGATTTAAGCAATTCCGCGCGGGAGATAACATACAGTTTTTCGCGTCGGGCGTAAGCAAGTTCGACGTTGTCTTCTTTTATCGCGTCGGAATACACCGCGACGTGCGCCCCCGCGATATTTTCTTCGCTATGCCCTATCGCGACGTTTATGCCCATGGCGACGAGTTCGTCGACATATTCGGATCTGCGGACGTCGCTGCCGTCGACGTCGAACCCCATACCCGACATATATTTTGCCATGCAGGACATACTTACCCCGCCGATTCCGATGAAATGCACTCTCAGTCTCATAGATGCGTTAAACCTACGTCATATTATATGCCAGAATGTGACTAAAGATTGATTTTGTTAAAAAAAGGTAAGAAAAAAATGAAAAAGTTTGAATTATTTGTTGAAATTTTGCGAATAACGTAGTAAAATATAGATATGAGTTGCGGAAATCTTTTAAGGATGACCGCTCCGCAAATAAATTTTACCCCAGGGGGAAATTATGAAAATTTCAGACGTAAGAGTAAGACTCATACAAAACGAATCGGGCAAATTACGCGCGGTCGCATCCATTACGATAGAAGACAATTTCGTCGTTCACGACATAAAGGTCGTCGAAGGGCTTGACGGAAACCTGTTCGTCGCGATGCCTTCGAGAAAAGGCAGCAACGGCGAATATAAAGATATATGCCACCCGTTGAACAGCGAGACGCGCGCCCTGATAACCGACGCGGTTATGGACGTGTACAAACTCGAACTTGCAAAAACCATAACGGAATAATCCGTAAAAAATCGCCTGCCGATTTATATCGGCAGGCGATTTTTATTTTTCTTCTCCGTAACCGTAACTGTTAAGCAGATCGGAACGGTCGCGCCAGTTTTCCTTTACTTTTACGTAAGTTTTAAGAAATACTTTCGCTCCGAGGAATTTTTCCATTGCCTCTCTCGCAAAAGTCGACACCTCTTTCAACGCCTGCCCCTGCCTGCCTATGATTATGGCTTTATGGTTCGGCTTTTCGCATATTATATCGAGGTCTATATCGTAAATTCCGTTTTCTCTTCTTTCAAACTCGTTCACGACGACGGCTACGCCGTGCGGAATCTCCTTGTCGTATTTAAGCAGTATCTTTTCGCGCATGAGTTCTGCGATCATGAATTTTTCGGACTTGTCCGACACGGCGTCGGGGTCGAAGACATATTCGTCCGACTGCATGAACGAAAGCAATATTTTAAGCAATTCTCCTACGTTTTTACCCTTTCTTGCCGAAACGGGAATAATCTCTTTCGCTCCGCAATCGCTTAAAGCGGTAAGATTTTCGGGTATTCTGTCTCTGTCCGTAATATCGGTTTTCGATACGACGACAACGACGGGAATACCGTAAGAGCAATATTTTTTTACGGTTTCGACGTCTTCTTCGCCGACACCCGTATGTCCGTCGACGACAAACATAACGACGTCGCAATCTTTAGCCGTCAGCACGGTGGTTCTCTGCATACGCGAATTCAACGCATTTTTTGCCTTGTATATACCCGGAGTGTCTTCAAAAACAATCTGATAATCGTCCGTCGTTTTAACGCCGTAAATACGATCGCGCGTAGTCTGAGGTTTAGGCGAAGTTATCGCCACTTTCTCGCCGACAAGCACATTTACCAGCGTTGACTTACCTGCATTTGCCCGGCCTACGACCGCCACCGTTCCGCACTTCATGCGTTCCTCCCGACGCCCGCCGCCGTCATTATTTCTTCGGCGAGTTCCGTCATTTCTTTTTCGTCTTTTTCGTTCATATGGTCGTAGCCGAAACAATGCAATATGCCGTGTAACGTCAGATAGCATACTTCCCGCAAAAGCGAATGCCCGTATTCCTTCGCCTGTTCCGCCGCGCGGCTTTCGCATACGCAGATCGACCCGAGCGGAAGTCTTCCGCTTTCCTCGTCGATCTCGGACGGATAATCGTTTAACGTAAGCGTCTTATAACGTATTCCGTCGAAATTCGGAAACGACAGAACGTCGGTAACTCTGTCGACGTCGCGGTTCTCACGGTTGAGCGTTCTGATTTCGTCTTCCGTCACGAACGCGACCTCGATTTCGAGCGGAGCGGTCTGCCCGAGTTTTTTATACGCCGCGTCGGCTATTTGCGCAAGCGGATATTTTGCCGCCTCTTCGTCGAAACAAAGTATTTCTAGATTATTCATTACCGCCGCCCTCGGATCTGTGATTTCCTATTTTAAGTTTCGGGTATTCCACCCTGCCGTGATATATGCCGGCAAGCGCGCGGGTTATGGTATGACGGATGACGTCGATGTCTTTCATCGTAAGGTCGCATTCGTCGAACTGCCCGAACGACATTCTCTCTTCTATAATATCCCTTACGGCAACCTCTACTTTATCCGCCGTACGGTCTTTGAGTGTTCTGACTTTAGCCTCGCACCCGTCCGCTATCATTATGATCGCGGCGATTTTGGTCTGCGGTTTTGGTCCGGCGTAAGAGAATTTCGCTATGTCGAGTTCGCCGTCGGTATACTTGGTCGCCTTGACGTAAAAATACCTTATAGGCAACGTGCCGTGATGTTGCAACGCGACGTCGGCGAGAATTTTCGGCAGGCGATATTTAAGTATAAGTTCGTAACCGTCTTTGGCGTGCGAACGTATAATCTCGGTGGAAAGTTCCGGCGTAAGTTCGTCGTGAAGATTTCTGCCCGTCTGATTTTCGGTGAAAAATTCGGGGTTTTTGAGTTTGCCTACGTCGTGATAATACGCGCACGCCCTCGCAAGCAATGGATTTTCGCCTATCGCGGTTGCGCAACTTTCGGCAAGCGTCGACAGCGCGACGGAATGATTGAACGTACCCGGAGCGTTTTCTATCAACGCCTTTATAAGCGGCGCTTTATGGTCTGTAAGTTCGGCAAGCCTGTAATTCGTAAGCGCGGAGAAGACCTCCTCAAACAGCGGCAGCCACAGCGTCATCAGTATCACCGACAACAACCCCGACGCTACGCCGTCTATAAGATAATCTGCCCAGTGAACGGCAATCGTGTCTACGTTGAGCAACAGACACGAACACACTACCGGCAACGCGATCGGAAACCCGAGAATAAGCACTTTGAATCTTGCGCTTTTTCCGTCTACCAGATAAATCGCCATGGTACTGGTTATAAAACCGATTACAAGCGTCGCATACAAAGAGCGGTTTTCGTTCATATCGACCGACACGAACGCATCGGACATAAACACGAGAAGGCAGACGACGCAGTTCATATAAACGGCTTTACGCCTGTCCGATACCATAAGTACGAGAAGAGCGCACAGCGCGAAAGGTCTTGCGTAAACGCTCCTCCACTTACCGATGGCATACATCATCAGCATCGACACTTCGAGAATGACGAAAAGCATGTTTACGTTTTTGCCCTCGTACAGAAAGTCTCTGTCCTCGAACCAGAGGTACAGGAACATTCCGCCCGAAATCAGACAGACGGATATGACGAGGTAAAAAATCGTACCTATCACACCCTCGTTCGCGATATGTTCCCACGCAAGCGACATATCGAAGTCGGTACTGAGAGCCAGTGCAAACGCAAACAACAGCATGATTATCGCCGTATGAATGGCGAAATACGACACCGTTCTTATTACGTCGCGTTTCTCCCACTTTTTAAGTTTTTCGTTTGTTTTTTTCATTTAATTCCTTATTTTCGGTCGTTTCGGCGCGTTCGTACGCGCGGATTATTTCCATCACCAGCGAATGTCTTACGACGTCCGACGCGGTGAGATAAATAACGCCTATTCCGTTTATATTTCCGAGTACCCGGGTGGCGTGTTTAAGCCCGCTTTTTTTGCCCTCCGGCAGATCGATCTGCGTAAGATCGCCCGTTATTACCATTCTGCTGCCCTCGCCCATACGGGTAAGAAACATCTTCATCTGTTCTTTCGTCGTGTTCTGAGCCTCATCGAGTATGATAAACGCGTTCGACAGCGTTCTGCCGCGCATATACGCAAGCGGAGCAATCTCTATAACGCCGCGTTCGATAAGTTTAAGATACCCGTCCATACCGAGCATCTCCTGCAAAGCGTCGTATAACGGACGAAGATACGGGTCGACTTTATTCTGCAGGTCGCCCGGCAGAAAGCCGAGTTTTTCGCCTGCCTCGACCGCGGGACGCGTCAGAATAATCTTTTCGACTTCTTTATTCTTGAACGCCGATACCGCAAGCGCGACCGCAAGATAAGTCTTGCCCGTTCCCGCGGGACCGACGCCGAACACGACCGTATTTTTCTTTATCGCGTCTACATACCTCTTTTGACCGACGGTTTTGCATTTTATCTGTTTGCCGCGCGAAGTTATCGCCACGACGCCGGACATTATCTTTTCTATGCCGGCGGCATTGCCCTCTTTTGCGAGTTCCACGCAGTAGATTATCCTTGTTTTGTCGATCGACTCGCCCGCCTTTACTATGTTGCCGAGTTTTTCGACGACCGTCTCGGCAAGTCTTACGTTGTCTTCGGGACCGGAAAGTTTAATCTTCGTGCCGTCGACAAAAGCCGTAATGCCGGTCTCCCTGGCGATAATGTTAAGATTTTCGTCCAATACGCCGAGCAATGCGGACAAATCTTTTATATTGCCCATATCGACAGTCGTAATTATATCCGCCACATTTACCTCCGTCAGTTTACGATTTCCGTATATACGAAAGTCGCCGTATATATGATTTTACCGTCTCTTTTTTCTTCACGGACAGAAGACGAAATTACGTCTTTACCGTCCAGAACAGCCTTACCCAGAGCCAAAGCCCTGTTTTTATACAGATCGCCCTCGCCCGATGCCTCGTATTCGTATACGAATGTCGTCTCTATCGCGACCTCGCCGAGCGCATACGTCTTTATAACCGTATCGCCGTGAACGTACTCGCCGACAATCAGCGTATCGCCCGATTTTACCTCGTCGCCGACCTTTACCGCGGCAACGCCGGACAATACGTTTATTTTTACGATTCTGCCCGACACCGTAGACACGATAACGGCTTTACCGACGTCAAGCGGGTCGTTTTTATCCGCGTCGCGTTTGAGATCGACTATTATCCTACGTCCGCTTTTTACGACCGTGGCATAAGACACTCCGTCGGTTTTCAGCGCGATTTTTTCACCGAGAGACGGCAGATCCGCCGAACATATCTTCCCTTCTTCGATGCCCTCGTCTTTCAATACCGCTATAATTTCGCGTCGGAAAGAGGCTGCGTCGCCTTTACAGACGATCTCGCCTACGACGCCGTCGGAGACCTTTGCGAAGATCGTAAACATCACGGCGCCGACACACATTCCTAATGCCGAAAGACATTTTTTTATAAATGACGCTCCGCCCTTATAACCTATTTTTTCCACATTATAGCACATATTACGCGAAATTGCAAAAATTTTTCGCTCGTCTACGGCTTTTACGGTGAAAAAACACTCGTTTTTATCGTAAATCAAGTCGTCGAGGTATATTCCGCGCCCGAAACACTCGCCGAAAAACGGATCTATGCCGTCGCCCGAGATTTTCATTCTGACAAAAAGCGAATCGCGCATCATCCGACCGTCACCCCCGTAATTTCGCCGAGTATAACCGTTTCGCGTTCGCCGAAACATTTTATGCGTAAATTCTGCCCCGTAACGGAAATGACTCCGCCGCGCGTGCATAACAGAATTTTATCTGCGGACAACTCGGCTATTCTGCGTACGCCCTCGAAAATCCCTCCGCGCCTGCCGTAGACCGAATACCTGAATTTTTCGGGTTTTATCTCGCTAATAAGCCCGAACATGCCTGCGATTTCGTCTATCATCGAAACACCTCGGGTTATTATATGAGAAATAACGGTTTTTTATTTATGCCAGCCAAGAATAAAACGAACCGTGGTCTGACGACGTATTTTTGACTAATACGTCGTTGCGCTCGCGGCTTATACGTCTAGTATTAACCCGTTCGCGCGCCTTGTCTTATCCTAAAAATCCGCCGTCAGACTTGCTAGCAACCAAAACGCCGATATTTTTGATGATTTTTGGTAAAGGCGAGTGCAGACGTACTAGACGTACTTCAAACGAGAATTTGACAAAAAGCGCGAAAATAGCGGCGTTTTGGCAAGGTTCGTTTTATTCTTGGCTGGCATGCCGATCAAGAGAATACGACACGGTATCAACCTGTATTCCGGACAGGGGAAACCGCAGTTTTACATTAAATGTACGATCTAAAACGTAAAACCGAATTTTTCAAGGTCGACGATGCCGTCGTTGACCTCTATTCCGTCGGCACGGAGCATTTCGGTCTGCATATTGGCGCCTCCGAAAGCAAAAGCTTTCGATACCGCGCCGAACCTGTTCACGACGCGATAACACGGTATTCCGTCGGGATCGGGATTGCCGTGCAATGCATACCCGACCACTCTGGAAGAATGCGGCTTGCCGAGTGTCTTCGCTATATCGCCGTAAGTCGTAACTTTGCCCCTCGGCACTTTTTTAACGAGTTCGTACACGTCGTCGAAAAACGACATAAAAATTTTCTCCTTTTCACCCTAAAAATCGTTGCAAAAAAATAATCGATATGCTATACTATCTTAGCGTTTTGATTTTAACATATTTTGTTTATGAAGTCAAACGTAATAAAAAAGGTGCTACTGTGGCTCAGTCGGTAGAGCAGCTGATTCGTAATCAGCAGGTCGCCGGTTCAAGTCCGGCCAGTAGCTCCAAATTAGACTTAATTGAACCAAAGGCTCGATTAAGTCTTTTTTTGTTAAAATGACGCAATTTAACACCTTTTATTTGATAAACATCCTGAAATTTACCGTTTTACAACCGCAAAAGCCATCTTGATAGCCGTTTGCAATACTCGCTTAACAATAAACAGCACAGTCCTTGATTGCGATTTTTCATTCTCGCTATAAAATTTTGTCGCAAACACAGATTCGTTCTTTGAAAAATAAAAAAACTTCTATCTGTTCTCTACTCCGCTTTTATTTTTGCCGAATGGCAATAAAAACCGTATCATCAAAAACCGATAGAAGTTTAATAATTATTTATTTCTGAAGTAATCGTATAAAAATCCGATGAGTTTATCGTTCTGTTTTTGAATATAGCCTTCGGAAAAGTTCATTTCGTTGGCAGTCGCCGCCTGCGTGTTGTTTTTCGTATACAGACTAACGTATAACCCGAACAATTTAGGCGGTGCGCGCTTTATCGCAACGTTATACTCGTTTACGGTATCGATCACCGAATTTTGCCCGATATGCTCAAAAGCCCTTTGAAATTTATCGTAATTAGCATAATAAAATCTTATATTTCTCAGATCATCTCGCACTTCCTTAAAAGTTTTCATATTTTCCCCCCTTTGTAACGATATTTTCTTTAATTTTTTTATTATCGGGATTGTAGTAGAATTTTTCGGATAATTCTCCAAAATCGCGATTATATCGTTTAATTCGTCGTCCGTAATCCCTACGGCGGTAAAATCGTCCAATAATACGTACCCGCCTTTCCGTTGTCCGCCTTTGAATGAAGTAATCGGATAATCCACGGACAAATCTTTTATATGATTATATATTGTTTTTGAAGAAACCTCCAATTTCTCGCTTATTTCCCGTAACGTATGCAATTTATTGTCGGAGAGAATATTTAATATTCCGTTTTGAATATATCTCGTCCGCATCGGCGTTCATACGTTCCCCTGAATTATAGTCGTCTTTACTCTATATTAAAACACCCGTATGGAACACGCCTTTCCATACGGGTGTTAAATTTTACGTCTCTTTCAAAGCGTTACGCCGTTTTATAAAACGCAGTTTTCTTTACGTACTTCGCTACTTATTATCTATATTCAGATTGTTGACTTTAAGTCTGTAAGCATATCTCTCTTTTTCGAGTTCGGGTGCGGGATTTAATACGGCTGTAACGCCGCTGCCGCTACCTGAATTATCCGCATCGCCTATAACGAGTTTATAAGTAA
>ENA-UESH01000047-UESH01000047.1-human-gut-metagenome-genome-assembly--contig:-NODE-47-length-107699-cov-10.692386_pt1 | contig 107699 bp, 99 predicted proteins | sample MGYA00243001_ERZ508002 | MGnify/ENA primary metagenome ERZ508002 (study PRJEB26167, sample SAMN06115447) | human gut metagenome | host: Homo sapiens | place: China:Anhui | collected 2015-08-07... | reverse complement strand
CTTCTGCTCTTCCCTGTCAAAAGAAGTTTACAACCCGAAAGCCTTCTTCCTTCACGCGGCGTTGCTGGGTCAGGCTTGCGCCCATTGCCCAATATTCCCCACTGCTGCCTCCCGTAGGAGTCTGGGCCGTATCTCAGTCCCAATGTGGCCGGTCAACCTCTCAGTCCGGCTACTGATCGTCGCCTTGGTGGGCCGTTACCTCACCAACTAGCTAATCAGACGCGAGGCCATCTTTCAGCGATAAATCTTTGACATAAAAACCATGCGATCTCTATGTGTCATGCGGTATTAGCAGTCGTTTCCAACTGTTGTCCCCCTCTGAAAGGCAGGTTCCTCACGCGTTACTCACCCGTCCGCCACTGTCCTCACCTTCCGTTGTCCGAAAACTCCTTCCAGTGATTCTCGTTCGACTTGCATGTGTTAAGCACGCCGCCAGCGTTCGTCCTGAGCCAGGATCAAACTCTCTATAAATCGTATCAACACAGCGTTTCCGCTGAGCTAATCATTTTACAGAGCTATTTTCCATAGCTTCATAAACTCTGCTCAAACACCGGGTAATTGACTAAACCCCAGCGTCCGAGCTTTTCAGTCGCGCATCTTCCGATGCGCTCCCGTCTGGTGCTTTGTTCGTTCATTGTTTAATTTACAAGATACACGCTCCACATCCGCGGAACAGTTGGTATTTTACCACAAGCAGTTTCGTTTGTCAAGAACTTTTTTCGACATTCTTCACATTTTTTGAAACCGTTTGTCGTTCACCGTCTTTGCAGACGACTTATTCAGGGTACCACATCGAACTCGCTTTGTCAAGAACTTTTTTCGGGAAGTCTTGATTTTTTTCAGCTCTCCGTGTCCCCGCCGCGGCTCTCGCCGACAGCTTTGTTAGAATACCACCCCATTCCCCATTTGTCAACACCTTTTTCCCGCATTTTTTAACTTTTTTATCCCTGCCAGAAGGTGGGGTTATGCTTCTCGCGTCCGTAATTTTGATCGCTTCTTGCGGATCGTACACACCTATATTATAATGTGCCGAAAGGCGGCCCCAGGGGAATGGGACCGCCTTCCGGCAAGAGATGAAAGAAAAGAATAGAAGGGAGTATCTGATGGGTGCTCTCGCCGCCCCGTCAGTCCAGGATGTTGGAAGCTGTCACCCAGCGGCCCGCGTCCTGCCGCAGGGTCACGATGCCACCAGGATAGCGCAGGGTCACGGTGCCGTCGGGGTTGTGGCAGCCGTACTGGAAGCGGACATAGCCCGCGTCACCGGCCGGTGCATAGTACGCGTCGAAATCCGCCAGGTACACCAGGCCGTGGAAGGCGCTGTCGGACATATCCGCCAGACCAAGCCCCGTGCAGCGCAGCAACAGATCCTCCAGCTCCGCCGCCGTCAGGCGGGCGCAGCCGTCCATACCCAGCTGCCGCAGCTCCCGGTCGGACAGCTCCCGGCTTCCGGCTCCGGCGGCAAACAGGGACGCCAGATCCATATCCGCCGCCCGGTCATAGGAGGCGGCCAGGAACAGGTTGGGTCCCCAGGACGGCAACACATTGAAGCATCTGCCGCCGAACCAGCGGAGCTCCTGTTCCGTCAGCAGGCTGACCCCCTGGGGCAGGGTCACCCGGGGCTCCTCCGCCGGGGCTACGTCCTGCCGGACCGCCGGGGCGGAGAAATGCACAGGCTCGACGGTATTCCTCGCTATGCTCTGCCCGCGCAGGCCGCAGGCACACAGCCCCAGCATCAAGCACACTGCCAGCAGCAATACCGTCTTTTTCATGGCGACTCCTTTCCCAAGGTGAATGTTGGTTTTTCCCTTACTGTACTTGTAGTATACAGGAGTTTCCCGGCAAAATCATCTCAAAATGGTGAATAACGGTTACAATCTGGTAACAAAACGGTTAAAATTTGGTACACCTCATTTCGCGGTTGCAATAGGGACGGAGATACGATATAATTATAAATTAGGTATTTTCACAGGAAGGAACACTTCGCTCATGTGGTACATTGTGTTATTCGCCGCCCTGTTGGGGGCGGATCAGCTTATCAAATACTGGACGGTGGAGCACCTGGCTCTGGGGGAGTCGGCGGCGTTTCTGCCGGGGATCGTGCGGCTGACCCGGGTGCATAACTACGGCGCGGCCTGGTCCAGCTTCTCCGGCCAGACCACGGCCTTGGCGGTGGTGACGGTGCTGCTGATGGCGGCGGTGGCGTATCTGCTGGTGCGGCGGATCGTGCGCCATCCCCTGGGCGTGATCGCCGGGGTGATGATCCTGGCCGGAGGCGTGGGGAACCTCATCGACCGGCTTTTCCGGGGCTATGTGGTGGATATGTTCGACCTGACCCTGTTTTCCTATCCGGTGTTCAACTTCGCCGACTGCTGCGTGGTGGTGGGGGCGATTCTGGGGGCCGTGTACTACCTGTTCTTCTACGACAAATACGACAAGAGGGAACGTCCGCATGGAAACGATACGCCTGACGGTGACAAGTGAAGAAGCGGGACAGCGGGCGGACAGCCTGCTGTCCCGGCGGCTGGAGGGCCTGACCCGGTCCGCCGCCGCAAGGCTCCTGGAGGAGGGGCGGGTCACGGACCGGGGCCGCCCGGCGGCGAAGAACCTGCGGGTGCAGCCGGGCCAGGTGCTGGAGGTACAGCTGCCGGAACCGGAGGAGCCGGAGGCCCGGCCCCAGAACATCCCCCTGGACGTGGTGTATGAGGACCAGGATGTCATCGTGGTGAACAAGCCCACGGGCATGGTGGTGCATCCGGCCCCTGGGCACCCGGACGGCACCCTGGTCAACGCCCTGCTGTATCACTGCGGGGAAAGTCTGTCCGGCATCGGGGGGCAGAAGCGCCCCGGCATCGTCCACCGTATCGACCGGGACACCAGCGGCCTCATTATCGCCGCCAAAAACGACGCCGCCCATCTGGCCTTAGCGGCCCAGCTGGCGGACCACACCCTGGCCCGGACCTATGAATGTCTGGCGGTGGGGAATTTCCGGGAGGACAGCGGCACCGTGGACGCCCCCATCGGTCGCCATCCGGTGGACCGCAAGCGCATGGCGGTGGTGCGGCAGGGGGGCCGGGAGGCCGTGACCCATTGGGAGGTCATCGCCCGGTATCCCGGCGTCACCCATCTGCGCTGCCGTCTGGAAACCGGCCGCACCCACCAGATCCGGGTCCATCTGGCCTATATCGGCCACCCCATCCTGGGGGACACGGTGTACGGGGCCAAAAAGCCCGTGGCCGGGCTGACGGGCCAGTGCCTCCACGCGGTGGGGCTGCGGTTCATCCACCCCCGCACCGGGGAGCCGGTGGAGCTGACCTGCCCCCTGCCGGAGGAGTTCGTGCGCATGCTGGAAAAGCTGCGGCGGAACGCGTGAAGCATGAGATATGAAAATGAGGATGTGCCTATGATCGGCTTTTATGACTATACGGTGCTGGCCACCTACGCCGCCACGGCCCTGGGGGTGACGGGTATGTTCCAGGCGGTGGAGGGGCGGCACCTGACCGCTGTGTTCTGCCTGCTGGCGGCGGGACTGCTGGACTGCTTCGATGGCCGCATTGCCCGTACCAAAAAGGACCGCAGCCATCAGCAGCAGTCCTTCGGCATCCAGATTGACTCCCTCAACGACGTGCTGTGCTTCGGGGCGCTGCCGTCGGTGGCGGGCTACTGCGCCTGGAGCCGGTGGAGCGATGCCCCAACTCCGGTATGGTATGGGGCGGCGCTGTGCGTGTTCACCCTGGCGGGGCTGATCCGGCTGGCGTACTTCAACGTCACCGAGGAAGAGCGCCAGCAGACGGAGGGCGGCGGGCGGAAATGCTATCTGGGCCTGCCCATCACAGCCAGTGCCCTGGCCTTTCCGCTGTTTTACCTGCTGGGCCTGCTGCTGCCCGGCGGGCCGTATATCCTGGCGGCGGGAATGCTGCTGCTGGCGGCGCTGTATGTGACCCCGCTGCGCATTCCCAAGCCCGGCCTTGCCGCCATCTGCCTTCTTTCGGCGGTGGGGGCTCTGGAGCTGGCGGGGCTGATCCTGGCCGCTTTGAGGCGGCTGTGACCGGAAGGTCCCCTGTCCATATTTGACCAATTTGTGAATTTTTGAAATTTTTCCAAAATCCCCCTTGCAAAATCCAAATAGTGTGGTATGATAATCAGCGTTAGCACTCCAGGAAGTCGAGTGCTAATGCCGAACTCGTTTATTATGTAAAGATATAAGGAGGAACCAACCATGAAACTGACACCGCTTGCTGATCGCGTTGTGCTGAAGATGACGGAGGCGGAGGAGACCACCAAGGGCGGCATCATCCTCACCGGCTCTGCCAAGGAGAAGCCCTCTGTGGCGGAGGTGATCTCCGTGGGCCCCGGCGGCGTTGTGGACGGCAAGACCGTTACCATGACCGTCAAGCCCGGCGACAAGGTCATCACCGACAAGTATGCCGGCACTAAGGTCACCCTGGAGGACGTGGAGTATATCATCGTCAAGCAGGCTGACATCCTGGCTATCGTTGAGTAAAAAATTCGCTGTCTGTTTTAATTAGGAGGCAATATTATGGCTAAGATTATCAAGCGTGGCGAGGAAGCCCGCAAAGCTCTGGAGTCCGGCGTCAATCAGCTGGCCGATACTGTAAAGATCACCCTGGGCCCCAAGGGCCGCAACGTGGTGCTGGATAAGAAGTTCGGTACGCCCCTGATCACCAACGACGGCGTGTCCATCGCCAAGGAGATCGAGCTGGACGATCCGTTTGAGAACATGGGCGCGCAGCTGGTGCGTGAGGTATCCACCAAGACCAACGACGTGGCCGGCGACGGCACCACCACCGCCACCCTGCTGGCCCAGGCCATGATCCGCGAGGGTCTGAAGAACCTGGCTGCCGGCGCCAACCCCATCGTCATGAAGAAGGGCATGGCCAAGGCCGTGGACGCCGCCGTGGCCGCCATCCACCAGCAGAGCCAGAAGGTCAACGGCACCGACGACATCGCAAGAGTCGGCACCGTGTCCTCCGGCGACGCCTTCATCGGCAAGCTCATCGCCGAGGCCATGGAGAAGGTCTCCGCCGACGGCGTTATCACCATCGAGGAGTCCAAGACCGCCGAGACCTATTCCGAGGTGGTGGAGGGCATGATGTTCGACCGGGGCTATATCACCCCCTATATGGTCACCGACACCGACAAGATGGAAGCCCTCATCGACGATGCGTATATCCTCATCACCGACAAGAAGATCTCCGTGATCTCCGACATTCTGCCCCTGCTGGAGCAGCTGGTCCAGGCCGGTAAGAAGCTGTTCATCATCGCCGAGGACGTGGAGGGCGAGGCCCTGAGCACCCTGATCGTCAACCGTCTGCGGGGCACTCTGAACGTGGTGTGCGTCAAGGCCCCCGGCTTCGGCGACCGCCGCAAGGAGATGCTCCAGGATATCGCCATCCTCACCGGCGGCCAGGTCATCAGCGAGGAGCTGGGTCTGACCCTGAAGGATGCCACCGTGGATATGCTGGGCCGTGCCCGCCAGGTGAAGGTCACCAAGGAGAACACCATCATCGTCGACGGTATGGGCGACAAGCAGGCCATTGCCGACCGCGTGGCCCAGATCCGCGCCCAGATCGGCAACACCACCAGCGAGTATGACCGCGAGAAGCTCCAGGAGCGGCTGGCCAAGATGGCCGGCGGCGTGGCCGTCATCAAGGTGGGCGCTGCCACCGAGACCGAGATGAAGGAGAAGAAGCTGCGCATCGAGGACGCCCTGAACGCCACCAAGGCCGCCGTTGAGGAAGGCATCGTGGCCGGCGGCGGCACCATCTTCGTCAACATCATCCCCGCCGTCACCGCCCTGCTGGCCGACGTCGAGGGCGACGAAAAGACCGGCGTGCAGATCGTGGCCAAGGCTCTGGAGGAGCCCATCCGCCAGATCGCTGCCAACGCTGGCCTGGACGGCTCCGTGATCCTGGAGAAGGTCCGCACCTCCGGCAAGAACGGCTTCGGCTTCGACGCCTACAAGGAGGAGTACTGCGACATGATCGCCAGCGGTATCGTGGATCCCGCCAAGGTGACCCGCTCCGCTCTGGAGAACGCCGCCAGCGTGTCCGGCATGGTGCTGACCACCGAGTCCCTGGTGGCCGACAAGCCCCAGCCCGCAGCTCCCGCAGCCCCCGCTCCCGATATGGGCGGCATGGGCGGCATGTATTAAGAGACGCCGCAAACCGTTGAAATTGCTTGATTTTTGGATGCGCAAAAGCGGATTTACGCCAAACTTACCCCACTTACGCCCAAAATTCAAGCGCATGATCCGGTAACAGAAATCGGCACCTGCCAAAAGCAGGTGCCGATTTTTTTATTTGTGTTTCCGTTTTCCCTTTCCGTGCGGTATCTGCGGCCTTGCTTTCCCCTGCTGACTGATAGGACTTTTAAGTCTGCTAGGGCTTATAAGTTGAAAAACAATATAGCACTTATAGTAATAAAAATAATTAATCACTATATTGACAAAATCGTTTTCTAATTGTATCATGTAAGCGAAGAGGTGATTTACATGAACCGGCTTATTTCAAAATGTCCCGCCTGTCATGGGACACTGCGAGTTAGCACGCTACAATGCCCTGATTGTGGCATGGAGCTAAGAAACACGTTCGACCTTAGCCCTTTTGATCGGCTCGACAAGGAGCAATTCGAGTTCTTGATTACTTTTTTAAAAGACAGAGGAAACCTGAAGGAGGTACAGTCTGATATGCAAATATCTTATCCAACTGCAAAAAAGAAGCTGGATGAATTGCTTGCCGCCTTAAATCTTGTCGGTGGAACGGAGAAGGTAATGCCAAAGGAAATTGATGTAAGCCGCATGGATGTGGACTATACAAGCACACTCGCGTCCGAAATCATCAAAGCAAAGCTGAAAGCGCACGGTGGTCACATCACCGTATACACAGCCAGAGGTCTTCCTTGTGAGATCTACGCAGAGTCAGACGGAACAACTTTTACAAGTGATAAGTTGCCTGTTAAGCCAGCCTACGACTATAAGGTGTTTGACGATATTGTAGAACTCCTTATAAAACAAGGCGGCAGAGCAAAGAAAGGCAATGGAAGAAACTATAAGCTCGGTGAACCCGGCTGTGAGGAAAATACCGTTGTCGGTACAATAGCGCTTCACCGCGGTCGAACAATCGGAGAATCGGTTTTTGATCCCGTGTTTGTAATGGCTGCAATTTTAGAGTGGGCGGGGATTGCTAAGAATGGACGTGGCGAGTTAATTCTAACTGAGGAGCATAACGATCTATGATACAATTCTTACTCATTGCCTTTGTTAGTTTCTGGTACAGTCTCTTATTTAAGAACAAGTACTAAATCATATTGTGCCTATTAGGAGAACGTAAAAAATGGTGCGAAGCATAGCATGCTGGACATAGTGGCTATCGGGCACTTCCACGCTCAGATAGGCCTTGCCATCGGTGCTGACCAGGTGATTCTCCTGGGCAAAGCGCTGCAGGTCCTGAAAATGCCGGTCCGACAGGCGGCGGAACACCGCAGGCTCCGTGGCATACCGCTGGAAGAAGCGGGTCAGCGCCGCGTTGGCTCCGGCGTATATGGCGGCGCTGACGGCCACGGCCAGCAGGATCTCCAGGACGATCCGGGTGCTGAGCCGGTGAAACAGCTTAGTCAATGTAGCACCCCTTCCCCAATGCGGTTTTCAGAATGGTGGGATGCTTGCAGTCCGCCTCGATCTTGTGCCGGAGCTTGAAGATGTGCACCATGACGATGTTGTTGGCGGCATAGCTGTACGACTCGATCCAGATGGCCTCATAGATATGCCCTGGAGAACTATCAGCGGGGCAACGTGGAGGGCTTTGACCTGAACCGCGGCAGCACCTATCAGACCCAGATCGAGTCCCAGGTGGCCACCGCCGACCTGGTCAAGTGGAAGCCCGTCACCCTGATGGAACGGTCTCATCGGCCACACCGCCTATGTGGCCGAGAACAAGGACGACCTGTATCTGAACCAGCTGGAGTTCTTCCGCCGGGCCCTGAACAACGAGGAGTCCCCGGAGACGGAGAAGTGGTTCGTCACCCAGGACAACCAGGTGGAGGAGAACTTCCGGGAAAAGGACGAATACGGCAAGTTCTATCCCGAGTATTACGCGATTCCCACCGATGCCGCCTCCCAGCGGGACATCGCCGACGCCTATTTCATGCAGGAGTATTTCATCCGCAACGGCGTGCAGGTGGAGAAGCTCACCCAGGACGTGACGGTAAACGGCGTGACCTACAAGGCCGGGGCCTTTGTCATCGACATGCACCAGATCAGCCGCAGCTTCGCCAATGCCGTGCTCTATAAGGGCAAGATCGTGAAGAACTGGACGGGCCTGTTCAGCGAGTCCGTCACCAACTTCCCGGAGCTGCGGGGCTTCGACTGCACCCCCATCACCCAGCCCGGCGTGTTCGAGGGTAAGACCGTCGACGCCAACACGGTGGAGCGCGGCACCGCCTGGGTCACCACCTACGGCGCCAAAGCCGAGGAGGGCATGTACGGCCCCGAGGAGGTCTATAACGACTATGAGGCGCTGTTCAACGTGGAATACGGCGACAGCCTCATCACCGCCAGCTACGCCGCCGACGGAGACTTCACCACTTATACCAAGGGCGGCTCCATCATCTCCGCTTATCCCCAGGAGGCCACCGTCCTCATGCGGGCCGGCAGCCAGGACGACTTCTATAAGGCCGGCTGGTGGAACGGCATCGACGATCCCGACGGCGGCCTGAAGGGCCAGGTGGTTGCCATCGACTATCAATCCGGCGGACTGGACATGACGGTGTTCTGCACCAGCATCACCAACAAGGCCCACCAGACCGACGATTACCGTCTGGCCACCAACGCCATCTACAGCAAGCTCCTGGGCGCCGACTTCACGGTGTCGGACGCCGGACAGGATGAGCCCGTGCCCGAGCCCAGCAGCCCCCGCACCGGCGACAACATGAACATTGTGGTGTGGACCGCCGCAGCGGTTCTGTCCATGGGCATGGCCGCGGTGTTCACCACCCGGAAAAAGGCCCGCTGACAGCCGCAGCGCCCAGCGCAGGAACCCATAAAACAGCATCCCCCGGCGCGATGCGCCGGGGGATGCTGTTTTTTACGAGACGCCGCAACGCACGGGATTCCGGATCAGATCAGGAGCAGACTGTCGCCATTCTGCAGGCAATAGCTGCCCAGGGTTTCATCCTCTCGCAGCAGCAGCCGTTTGTCCCCGGAGCAGAGAAACTCTCCGCCGGAGATGGGATACAGGTGATCCGATAAGTCCTCCACAGCCTGGGCGATCAAGGGAGTCAATTCCCGGACCGGCAGGTCCTCCGGCATCAGGATGTCATAGCTTCCGGATATAACCGGCACCCCCACATGAACCAGAATTTTCTTCATCGGTTGTCCGCCTCCCCCTCAGCCCTGGGCCAGCAGGGTGCCCAGCGCATCGGATAAGCTGTCGCCGGTGTTCCGCATCGTCGAGGGAATCTCCTGCTGGATGCGCAGAAGCATGCGGCGGCGGTCCGTGATACACTCCTCCTCCTGCTCCGCTGCCCGCAGCAGCTGCCTGATTTTTGGGCTGTATCCGGCAGCAAGCTGCCACTGATCCAGGGCGCTGCGCAGTGCCCGCACCTCCCGAAGCTCCTTGTCCAGAGAATATTCCTGCTGCTGCAGATGGTGCAGATTGACGGAGACCTGCATCAGATCCCCAGGCCGGCCAGCGTGCCCAGGGCTGCCTCCAGCACCTGGCCTACATCCAGATTGGCGCCGTCCAGCTTCTCCACAGCGGACTTATAGAAGATCAGCAGGTCATGGGTGCGGTCCATGGAATTCTGCACCTGACGAATCTGGATATCCAGAATCTTGCCGATTTTCTCGGCGTTGGCGTCCTCCCAGAAAACGAACACCTGCTCCCGCAGCTCCTCCAGCTTCTCCAGATGCTGCTGCAGCTGGCCGTGATAGCCCTCCAATTCCGTGATTCTGGCCATATACTGGGCCTTGGTATACCGAACTGTAATCATGACTTATCCTCCTTTACTTGCCGATTTTGCCTCTGGTGCCGTTGATATCATTCAAAATATCGCCGACAGTCTTGCCGATCTTCTGAATCGCCGTGTCCACCTCGCTGCTGGCGGAGCGGAAGCCCTTGATCATCGAGGTCCAAAAGCTCTCCAGATTTTCGCACACGTTGGTGATGCCCTGCATGATGGGGTCGTCATCGCCCGGAATGGTCATCTGAATCGCGGCCACCTTCTTCAGCAGCTCCTGCACGCGCTCGATTTCCACGTCCACATCGTTTTTCCATTTTTCCGCTCTTGCCTGGTCAATAGAGAGATCGTAGTTTGCCATTTTATTTCCTCCTTATGATATATTGGGATTTTGCAGCAATTGTATGGATTCCCGCAAATGATCCATTTCCTCTGTCAGGACGCTGCGGTAGGCGTCCAGCAGCTCCCCCTGCAGGCTGTGGGCAATATCGGTATATTCCTCCTCCAGCATCTGCAGCAGGCGCCGGAGATGGATCAGGCATTCTTCATACATAGCTCCTCCTTTTCAATAAGCTCAATTTTGAAATGGACTGCGGCCCCATCAGCCAAATATGCTGACCGTGTCCTCGTCCGGTTCAATGCTTTCAATTTCCCCGCAGGGCATCAGCAGCGGATGAAGTGCCTCCTGATACTGCATGACGCAGCGGTTATAGGGAAGCAGCTTTCCGGGTTCCTGCATCCCCCGCGGCAGAGCTACCAGGTCCTGCCGGTCCAGCCGTCCGCCCAGCAGCAGTGCATCCCCCGCCGCAGACAGCACGCTGTACAGCAGATTTCCCTGCACTGGCTGCTCCCTGGGCTCATAGCACGCCATAATGTACACACTGCGCACGCTTGCGCCGCGAATCACCTTGTCAAACACCAGCCGCGATATCGTGTCGGCCGCCTGGCAGAAGTCCGCTGCACTTTCCAAAAACAGCAGCACCGGGGTGGTATGCTCCTGCAGAAAGGCAAAGGTATCCTCCAGGGCGTCTATGCGTTCCGGAGGCAGGTCCTTCTCCCGGCAGAACTCCTCCAGCAGGGCCCGCCTGGCGGACATCTCCGCTGTCAGCTGCTGCCACAATTGCTGCAAATCAGCCGCCTGCGGCTGAAACAGCCTGGTTCCCTCCGGAAGGGATATCTCCCGGTCAAACAGGCTGTCCCCTTCCCGCTTGACCAGCCACAGATCCATCTTCTCCCGTCTGGCGGCATACAGCAGATTCTCGGTCACCGGCCTCACACCGGCGGGATTGCCAAAGAATACCCGCAGCACAGACAGCTGCCGCAGCGGCAGCGCAACGGAGGCTTTCTTCATCATGTCAAAGCCCAGGGGAATGCGCCCCCGGCGGAAGCGGGCGGCAAAATCGCGATATTCGATGGTTTCGGATACCACCGGCAGCCGCCGGGCCGGCGTATCCTCCGGCAGGCTTTCTGCGCGCCGGGCCAGAAGCTGCTTCAGCTGCTCAATTCGCTCCCTGTAGGGCAGCCGGGGCCGGAACATGGCCGCCTGAAATTCCAGGGCCGCCCCGTCCACGTTATACATGCCCCGCCCGGCCTTTTCCGGCGGGGTGTAATTGACCTTGCAGTTGAGAACATCGGCATAGGCGAACTTATCCTTTTGATGCAGCGCAATGGTGTTGGCAAATTCCTGCCGGATGCGGGAGGGCACTTCATTGAGATGGTTGGCCGTGACGATATAGTAAATGCCGTAATTCGCGCCCTCCTTTATGTAATTCTGCAGCTGATAACTGTAGTTTTCGCCCTTCTTCGTGGCGCTGAGGCCAGATATGTTGTCGATCACCACCAAAATCAGCGGCAGTTCCGTCATAGACGCGGCCGCCTCAAAGCTGTCCGCCTCCCATTTGCGGAACAGCTGCTTGCGCTGGGCCGCGATCTGCGCCAGGGTGTTGAACAGGGCGTCCAGTGATGCATCGTCGCCCTCACCCACCACACCGCCGCAATGGGGCAGATTCTTGAACAGGCGGAGCATGCGGCTGGAATAATCCAGCACATAAAACTGGATCCGCCGGGCGGGATAGCGCATGACCAGGGAGAAAAGCATAGCCTGCACCAGGGTCGTTTTCCCGCTGCCACCATCGCCGCAGATCAGCAGATTCCGGGTTTTCATCCAATCCAGCGTCAGCGGGAACTGCCGCTGAGCAGCCGGATCATCCAGGTATCCGGCGCAGAACTCCAGCCGGTTTTCCTCGCCGGGCCAGCAGCTCTTTTCCAGGTCCAGCGGATGGGGCAGCATCGGTTTCCACAGGGAACGGAACGGAATGCCCTGGGCCTGGGCCACGGCAGTCAACTCCTTCAGAACGGCTATCAGCTCAGAGCCCTGGGCCGTCTGCGCCTCCCTGGGCGGCCGGACCTCTATCAGGGGCTGCCCCACGTTATCGATCACCTGCACGCTGTCGTCGCGACGGCTTACCACCTGGCTCCTGGGCTCATAGGGAGCGCCGGCCCAGGCGGATTGGCCCAGGGAGAAAAACTCGTTGTACCCCACCTGAATATAAAACCGGCCCGTATCCTTCAGTTCTGCCGCCTCCGGGCGCTTCAGCATGTCCATGCTGTCCGAACGGTCCTGCACCTTCAGGCAGATGCGGAATTTGGTGTTGCTGAGAATCTGGTCATTGACCACGCCGGACGGCTTCTGTGTGGCAAGGATCAGATGGACACCCAGGCTGCGGCCGATGCGGGCAATGCTGATCAGCCGCTCCATGAATTCCGGCTCCTGCTGCTTCAGCTCGGCAAACTCATCGGAGATGATGAACAGATGGGGCATCGGTTCGTCCACCTGCCCGCCGCGGTACAGCCGCTGATAGGCATAGATATCCATCGTCCCCTCGTCCGTGATATGCTTGACCTGATTGAATATTCGCTGGCGGCGGGTCAGCTCACTCTGGATGGATACCAGAGCCCGCTGGATCGTGGGGCCGTCCAGGTTGGTGATGGTTCCCACCAGATGGGGCAGATGAATTCCCTTGTCCGGGTCATCGAAGGCACCGGCCAGGCCTCCGCCCTTATAGTCGATGAGCACAAAGGCCACCTCATCGGGGTGATAGTTCACAGCCATGGACAGAATATACGTGATCAGGAATTCACTTTTGCCGGAGCCGGTCATACCGGCCACCAGTCCGTGGGGTCCCTGGAACTTCTGGTGCAAGTCCAGCTGCATCAGCTCGCCGCCGGAGCCTATTCCCACAGGGGTGGACAGGGACTTCATGGGGTTGCTTTCGCGCCACCGCTTCATCGGGTTCAGATCCTCCACCCGCCCCACGCCGAACATTTCCAGAAAGGTCACGGTTTTGGGCAGGGAATACGCCTGTGAAACGATGCGCAGGTCCGTGTTTGCCACAATGCGCATGCATCTGCCGGCATCCTCCGGGCTGTATGGATCCAGCGCAAAAACGGCGTCCGGCCGGTCGATTTCCCGCAGATATGTCATGGTGTGCTGACCGGAATCGGACAGTGTGAACAGCAGGGAGCACTCCTTGGGCACATCGTCAAACACGGTCAGAACGGTCACGCCAAGGTCCTCATCGGACTGGATGATGTCCTTCAGCGGCTCCACGCAGTCAAACAGACGCTTGCTCATGGCAAAAACCACATAGTGGGGGCGCTTCCTGGCGGTGCCGTCGTGCTTGTCCCGCTTGTCGTCCAGCCCCAGCTCGCGCTTGAAATACTCGCCGATGGGATATGACTCCCGGGAGTCGGCGGCGATGAAGCGGGTGGTCCTTTGATTGTCCCAGCTGTGCGGCAGATAACGGATAAATGTCATCCGGTTCAGGTCCTCCGGCTCCAGCAAAAACACAGTTTTCACCTCGTCATAGCTGTGAAGGACACACAGGCGCATAATCAGCGGCAGGACAAAGTCTATGGCCGCCTGATGGCTCCCCAACACGCCGCACACGCGGTTGGAAAGCAGATCTGCCATAATAGGCACGTTATCAAGCATCACCTTCCGCTGGGCCAGCTCCTGCATCTGCTGCTCCAGTGCATCGTCATCCAGGGAAAATCGTTCCCGGGGATACAGGATCCCGGCGGCCATTGGCCGCTGCCCGTTCCCTATCCGCAGGTGCAGAAAGTCGTCATCGGTGTTCCGGCGCCCCCACAGGTGTGTCCTGTCGTCGGTATAGTGCAGCACCTGATCAAGGGGTGGATAATTCTGCTCCAGGGCATCCCGCTCGCGCTCCGCCTGCCGGTCGATTTCCCGGTCTTTTTCCTGCAGATACTCGGTGTATCGCTGGACGCGCTTGGTCTCGTATTCCTTCTTCTCCTTATCGGAATATTTCTGCGTCAGCAGCGGAAACAGCATGGACGAGAGCAGCGTGGTATAGTTTCCCGCCAGGGCGGCGCTGCCGCCCATGACCATGGAGCTGCCCATCCGCAGCATCAGGGGCATGTGCGCGCCGTTCATAGAGGGCGGCGGCCCCTCGATGGAAATCTCCGCCGAAGGAAAGGGGCACCGGCGCCGCGGCAGGCGGTTGAAGGCTCCGGCTGCATCCCCGGGCGCAGGCCTGGCGGCGCATCCGGTTTCACTGGGCAGCCCGACGCGCTGCAGGGCGGAGGAGCGGACGGCGATGTTTCGCCCGCCGTCATTGATGGAAACAAAGCCCACCCCCATAATCACCTGCATCCACAGCACAGACAGCACATCTCCGGGCCGCAGTACGGCGCTGCGCACCCGGGTGCCGTTGACAAAGGTACCATTGAAGCTGTCCTGATCCTCCACGCGGCACACGCCGTCCTTCCACAGGAGCAGCGTGTGATTGCCGGATACCAGGCGGTTGCTGTAAACAATGTCGCAGTCCGGGTCGCGGCCGATGCGGATGGCGGAGCCCTCCCGCAGGGTATAGTTGTGGAACACGGAGCTGCTGTGGTTGATCTCCTCGGCATAGCAGAACCCCCGGCCGCCGCCGCACTCCACCACCAGATAGGTGTTGTCCTCCACGGGATAGCTGCCGAACCGGTTCCCCTCGGAATCCCTGAGATGGACGCCGTCGCCGCAGCTGAGGCACCATTTGCCGCGCCGGACCTCCATAAACACGGAGCGGAACAGCATGTCGCCCGGCGGAATGTCGAAGCCGCAGCGTCCCTCCGGCCGGATGGGCAGGGACAGGGAGTAAATCTGGCCGGAGCCGGAAATCAGCGATACCCGGATGCCGGTGGGCTCCTCCCGGAATTCCGCCATAAACAGCGGCGCGTTCCGTTGGGCATACTGCACAGACAGGTCTGTCCCGTGCTCCAGCCGGATGCGGCGGCTTACGCCGCCCCCAACGCCGGTCATGCGGATCTCCCCGCTGCACGACATCCACCACGTCTGTCCCCTTTTCTCCAGAAGCAGGACAAAGCCGCACAGATAGTGCTCCCGGGGCAGCCGGACCTGGCAATCCGGCTCTGTGCCGATGCGAAGGCTTTCGGCATTCTCCGGAATGGGAATTTCTTTTGTGCCCAGCGTATCGCTGAGCCGCAGCCTGTACTGTGCCATGGTCCGTTTTCTCCTTCTGATGTCCTGCCCTGCCGCCTCCGGCAGGGCAGGCGAACGGGTTATCTCTTTTTATAGCGGTACAGCGTCCGGGTCCGGACCTGGGTATTGGTGTCGGCCGCCCGATAGGTGTCGCTGTATCCGGTCCAGGAGGTCCAGCGCTCATAGGTATACACGGTGACCTGCACACGGTCGCGATAGCGATACTGCGTCTTGGGCGAAGCATCGTTCCACTTGAACCACCGCTCGCCCCAGATATCCGTTGCATACTTGCCGGTTCCATGGAATTCGTAAAGTCCCGCGCTATCCCATGGCGTAGTGTTCCACATTTCATGCCAGGAGCCCTCGTATACGGTGTTTCGCCCGCAGCCATCGGCCCAGGTAAGACATCCATAGCCATAGACATGCATATGAGCGCCGCAGACGGAGCACTGGAAGTAGTAGTACGGATACACCACGCGGGTCTCCACCTGGCGGGAATCGCTGGCATATACGGCGCCGTCCTGCCAGTCGCTCCAGGCGCCGTAATCTCCCCAATAGGTGGAAGCGCTGACCTGTGTCCAGCCGGGCATGCTGGAGGACTCCGACGTGGTGGTCTCCCGGGTGCGATAGCTATACTGCGTCTTGGTCTCGATATAATAGCTGCTCTGGGTCACGCCCGCAGGCAGCGAGGTCATCCAATCCGACCAGGTGGGGGCCGGTTCAGGCGTGGGTGTGGGCGTGGGTGTGGGGTCCGGCTCAGGCGTCGGCGTGGGATCCGGGGCCGGTGTGGGTGTGGGCGCAGGGGCCGGCGCGGGCTGCTTGCCCTTGCTGACGGTCAGCACGATCACCGTGCCCTCCGGCTGCATGCTGCCTGCATTGGGCAGCTGGGCGATCACCGTCCCGGCAGCCGAGTCGCTGTATACCTCGTTGAGCTGGGCCTTCAGCTTCTGGCCCTCCAGCATGGTCTTAGCGTCTGCGGAGCTCTTGCCCATCACATCGCTGACGGCCACAAGTCCCGCCTTGCTGCACACCACGATGGACACGGTGCTTCCCCGGGCCACCGGTGCGCCGCTGACGGGATCCTGGGACAGAACGGTGCCCTCGGCCTTCCCCGCGTCATAGCCGTATTCCACATTCAGCGCCAGGCGGCAGGTAGACAGGGCCTGTCTGGCCTCATCCTCCGTTTTCCCCACAACATCGGGCATATTCACCGGGGTACCGCCCTTGCTGACGCTCAGTGACACGCGGCCGCCGGGCGTTACCTGCTGCCCGGCCGCCTTACTCTGGCTCAGAACCAGGCCGCTCATAACGGCATCGCTGGTCTCCTCCTGCACATCGGCGGAAAGGCCGATGTTCTGCAGCAGATGCAGGGCCTCGTCCTGACTCTTGAACAGCAGATTGGGCATGGCGAAGCTCCTGGGCTGCTGCGCCACCTGGATTTCCACCGTCTGACCGGCGGAAACCGATCCTCCAGCCCCAGGAGACTGCTGCATCACCTGTCCATCCTGATACGCGTCTGTAAAGGGCCGCGCCTTTACCACCAGGTTCACCCCGGCGCTTTCGGCCGCCGCCAGCGCCTCCTCATAGGACAGGCCCTCCAGCTTCGGAACGGTGCCCGCCCGTCCGCTTCCGGCGGACAGCGTCAGCGTCACCGCATCGCCGGTGTGTATTTCCGCACCCGGCTCCGTGCTTTGTCCGGCAACGGCTCCGGCCGCCAGGCCGTCATAGGATCCTTCCTGGGTATCCACCGCCAGGCCCATGCACGTCAGCGCCGCCAGCGCCTCCTCCTGGGTCATGCCCCGGACGTCCGGCATCTGATAGGTCTCCTGGCTGCAGCTGATGATAACGGAGATGTTGGTGTTCTCCCGCACCACCGTCCCAGCCATGGTGTCCTGCGACAGCACCAGGTCCGCCGTCATATTGGGAGAATATTCCGCGCCGGAGCCGGTCAGCAGCAGGTGGGATTCGTCCGCCCATCCCTGGGCCTCGTCAAGGGATGCGGTGATAAAGTCCGGCACCCGGGTCATGCCCTCCGGCAGCGCATAGGAGGACGACGGCGACGAAAATACCCACACCGCCGCCAGGACCAGCAGCGCCAGGGCCGCGGCCCCCGCCACCGGCACGCCGATCTTGGCCCACAGCGGCCAGCGAAGAAAGTCTATGCGCCGGATGCTGTCGCCCCGCCGTTTCACCGGCTCGAAGGAAACCAGCTCCTCCTGGAAGTCGGATATGGAGGCGGTGCGGTCCTCCACGCGCACATTCAGCGCATTGAGCAGGGCCGTTTCGAAATTTGAGGACAGGTCCGGATTCAGCCGCCCGGGCTCCTGCAGAAGGTCCGGCTTCTTTGCCTCGATTCTGGAGCGGCGCTCCAGGGCGTCCGGCGGCTGCTGGCCGGTGACCATGCGATACATGCAGGCCGCAACGGCATACACATCGGTGAACGTTCCCTGCTGGCCGTTGCTGCGGTACTGCTCCTCCGGCGAATAGCCAGGCCGGATCAGCACCGTCAGACTCTTGCTGTGGGAGGTGGTGGCAAACCGGGATGCCCCGAAGTCGATGAGCTTGGCATGCAGGTGCCCCTCGTTGTCCGCCGTCAGGAAAATATTATCCGGCGAGATATCCCGGTGGATAATCCCCTTTTCGTGGACGCTCTGCAGGGCCTCCAGCACGGGCATCATCAGGTCCAGGGTCTCCTGCTCGGTAAGGCGGCCCTTTTCCGCCAGGTATTCCTCCAGCGTCCGGCCGTCCAGAAACTCCATGGTGATATAGGCCGTTCCGTTGGCCTGGAAGCAGTTATACATATGGACGATGCCGCTGATGTCGCCCACCTGGGCCAGGCGCTTGCCCTCCTGCAAAAAGCGGTCCAGGCCCTTCTGATACTGGGACAGCTGCTTTTCACCGTCCAGCAGCATGATCTCCTGCTCATCCGCCATGCGGGTGGCAAACTCGCTGGGCAGATATTCCTTGATGGCAATGCGGCGCTTGAGCATGGTGTCCCACGCGATATAGGTAACTCCAAAGCCGCCGTAGCCCACCACCCGGCCGATCACATAGCGCCCCACAAGCAGGGTGCCGGGCTTGATATGCCAGGGGGCCTTGACGGGGGTGTCCTTCTGATAGCCGCAGAAGGGACAAACGTCGAATTCCGCGTTATAAAACTGCATGCAGCCCATGCATTGGGTCTTGCCACTGCCGGGAACAAAGTTCTGTTGCTCCATAGGTGAAGATGCCTCCTCGTTATTTGCAGAAATGCGGGTTGGAAATGCTGCCGAACACCGGCTGGAATGCATGACGCACCGAGACGTAATTGTCCAGTGCCGTCTTTTCAAGGGGCAGGCCCGGGCACCCGGCCTGCAGATACAGCTGATCCTGGGCATAATTGCTGAGCAGATACGCCAGGATCTCCTGGGCCGCCTCCCGCGTGTCCCCGTCCGGAGTCGTGGTACTCCAGAAGTTGGAATAGCGCAGCACCGACGGCTCCGCCTTCACCGGCAGCATAACAAAGTGCCCGGGAAGGGCGGACCGCACCCGGAAATAATCCGAGGTGTCGGCAAAATAGGCCACTGCCCGGCCTTCCAGAAAGTCCTGCGCCGTATACGCCTCCAGCGCGGAGCGGTTGGCGGTATAGTCAGGCAGGGCCTCAGACAGCAAAGCGCGCACATCCGGATCCGCCGCCACCGGCAGATAGGCCATCGAGCCGCCGCTGAGCTTCATAAAGGCCTCCACGCTGTCCACCGTGGTCCCCTCCGGGATATCCGTCACCAGGGAGCTGTTGATATAGACCACCGGCGCGTCAAAGCCCACCGGGAACCGGCAGTCAGCGGTGTACCCGTCCAGATAAGGGCACTCGCTCTGCACCCGAGCCGCCACGTCCAACAGGGAGTTGGCCCCCTCCAGATAGGGCGCGTCCGCCAGGAGGCTTTCATACAGAACCGGCATCTCACCCCCGCGATAGGCCTGGGCAAGCGTCTCCGGATAGCTGTCCTCCGGAATCCCCTGGAGGGTTATGGTCACCTTGGAGAAGCGGTCGCTTTTTTCCAGCTCACCCACGATCGCCTCCATGGCGGCGTTTTTTCTGGCGGCCTGGTCGTCATCGGCTTCCAGCGCATACCAAACAGATACCTCCGCCGGGGCCAGAACTGCCTGATCCCGCCGGTTGCCGAACCACTGGAAGCCTATAAGCACCAGCAGCACTGCCGCCACCAGGCTGCCAGCAATTCCGAAGGTCCTTCTGCGGACCTTCCTCTTCCGGACCACCTCCACCGGAAGGACCTGCCGCTGCCCCAGCAGCGCATCCTTGAACTCCCCGGCGCTTTGAAAGCGTTCGTGGATGTTGATGGCCATGGCCGTCATGATGGTGTTGTTCAGAAAATCCGGGATCTGGGGATTGATCTCCTGAGGATAGCGGACCCGGTCACAGTGGTTGTCGAAGTCGGCTTTTCTGTCGCTGGCCTCTGCCGGCACCTGGCCTGTCAGGGCCATATACAGCGTGGCGCCCAGCGCATACACATCTGTCCAGGCCTGCTGTCTGTCATTGCGGGGGTCAATGCGCTCATATTGCTCCGGCGGAGCAAAGCCCGGCTTGAGGACAATAAGCCGGTCATCAAAATCCTCCCGGCTCAGCCTGGCCGAACCAAAGTCTATAATCTTGACGCTGCCGTCCTCATTCACGAAGATGTTATCCGGCGCCAGATCCCGGTGGATCACGCCGGCCTCGTGGATCTCCTGCAGGGCGTCGCAGATGTGCGCGCCGAACTGCACGGCCTGCTCTGGGCTCAGCGGGCGCTTCCGCGAGACGATATAGTCCTCCAGCGTCTGGCCATCCAGAAATTCCATCACCATATAGGAGGTGTTGTTTTCCTCGAAATAATCCTCCACCCGGACGATGCTTTCAGACTGGAATTTCGCCACAATCCGCGCCTCGGCCAGCAGGCGGGAGCGTCCGTATTCAAACTCCTCCCGCCGCTTGGGGGCGGAGATGAGCACCTCGGCAGTGCCGGGGATCCGGTTCACCACACCCTGCTGAAAGTATTCCTTCACGGCCTTGAACACGCCGCTGTATCGATCGATGACCTTGTATGTAATGCCGAAGCCGCCCGCTCCGATGACCTGAACCACCTCATATCGCCCATGAAGCACAGTTCCCGCCCGGAGCCAGCGGGGGTCGCTGGGCTTCTTGGCCGCCTGGACCGGCAGCGCTTCGGTGTTTTCGCATCCGCAATAGGGGCATATCCCGGCAGCTATTGTCTCATCATACTGCCGCAGACATTTTTTGCATGTTATCATGGCTGTTTACCTGAACTCTCCTCCGTTATTTCCGCTCCGGAGGATAATCCTCCCAGCGGAACTGATTCCCGCACAGCGGGACAAAGATAAATTGGTTCAAGCCTGCATCGCCGAACTCCATCAGGTCATAGCCCTGAAGCTCCATCCGCTGGTAAAGGGCATGGTTGTTGACATAGCAGAGGCTGCTGCTTTCCCCGGGCATGGCCGAGAAGACCTGCTCCTTCGGATCATAGATCACAACAGCCGCGCAGGTGCGCGAAACGCTGCCGTCATCCAGATTGACGTCCATCTCCGCAGACCGCCCAATACGGTTGCGTCCGCTTCTCAGGCAGAAGGACTGGCCATAGCACGCCCCCCTGGTCCCCACCAGCCAGCCCACCGGCGGCTGCACTTCCCTTCCGCCGCCGGGGGAAACATAGGTGCCCACCGTGCGGCCCGCATGCTGGATCTCCTGCCGCAAATCATCCGGCCGGTCCTCAGCAGGCCGGTCCATAGCAGGCCAGTCCACAGCGGGTATACCCACAACAGGCTTATCCGCAGTGAATTCGTCCGCAGCTGGCTCATCCGCAGCGCTCCGGTTCACACCGGGCCGCTCCTGGTCCGCATCGGTCCGGCTGCCATCCAGACCGCTGGAGTCTTGGTTCTCGTCCGACGGCTTGTTTTTCTTTCTTCCCATTATGTCCAGGATGCCGCCGAAGCCGGTCGTGGGCGGTATCTGGCGGCGGCTGCCGCTGATGCCGCTGTCGCTGCCGCCGGAGGCTGCGCCCGAACGGCAATACGGGCACTCGGCGTATGTGTCGGCGTTATAATAATTTGTGCATACCGGGCATTTGACTACTTTTGCCATGACTTCTCTGCTCCTTATCGTATCGGTCTGTTCATTTTCTGCCGTGTTCTTATTTCTTCTCAATCAGAATAAAGGTCACATTGTCCTGTTCCGGGTCCATGCGCTGCTGGATCAGGGTGCAGATCTGCTCCGCCGCGTCCTGAATATTCTGCGAATGGAACAGCAGGATCTGCAGCTCTTGATCCGTCACCGTGCGGTATAACCCGTCCGAGCACAGCAGCAGAACATCCCCCGGCAGCAACCGGAAGGGCTTGTCGCTGATGTCCTCCATCAGAAGTCCCCCCATGCCGATAAAGCTGATGAGGGCATCCCCGCTCTTGCTCTCGCGGGCATAGGTGTCCTCGCTGATTTTTCCAGCGCTGCGCTGCAAATCCAGGTGCATCATATAGTTGTGGTCCGTGGTGGCCCGGACCAGTGTTTCCTGACGCAGTATATAAAGCCTGCTGTCGCCCACCGAGATCCAGCCGAAGCAGTCCCTGACCGCGCTGACCGCCACCAGCGTGGTTCCGGCGCCCAGGGGATTCCCCCCGGCGTCCCGAAGCCCGTGGACCATATTGTCTGCCGCCTCGGCAGCCTCCCGCATCCAGGCGCTGTCCTGCATCTCCCGGCCGCGGACCAGATAGTGCGCATAGTACGCGCGCAGGATGTCCACCGCGGAGGCGCTGGCCAGCTGGCCGCCGCGGGCGCCGCCCATGCCGTCACAGAGCACGGCGAAAGCCGCCTGCTCCCCCGCCATCAGATAGGCGCTGTCCTGCTGGGAGCTGCGCCGCCCGATGTCGGAATAAAAGGCCACGTCAAAGCCGTCCAGGCCGCCGCCTCTGCGCTTGTCGTCAAAAATCACGTTTTTCAATGTGTTTTTCTCCCAAATAGTCCTCGACCCGTTTCAAAGGCGGCGATGGCGGTGTAGTTGTCCATTTCCTGTCCCCGGCCGTTTTCCAGAATGATCCGGTTCATCTGAGAAAGCCACTGCTGCGGCGTGGCGGACTCCTTCAGGGTCCGCAGCATGTCGTCCTCCTCGATCAGCTCCCAGTATCCGTCTGTGCACAGCAGGAATTGATACGCCCCCGTGAGCCGTATGGGCTTGCCCACCTCAAACCGCGGCGCATCGTTCCGCACGCCCATCACCCGCATCAGGCGGTTCCGGTCGGGATGATGGCGGATGTCCGCCTCCCGGATCTCTCCGGCCTGGGCCAGCATCTGAGGGACGCTGTGGTCCAGCGTCCGCCGCAGCAGGCGCTTGCCCCGGAAGATATACAGGCGGCTGTCCCCTATGTGGGCCCAGTGGATCCATCCGTTGTCCACCACCAGCACCACCAGGGTGGTTTTCATGGTGGAAAATCGCTGCGTCAGAGCCTGCTGCTCCAGAATCGCGTTCTGTGCTCCGCTGAAGGCGTCGGCGAAGAAATGGTCGGAAAAGCCTCTTTCCATGAACAGTGTGCACACCGCGTCCACCGCGCATTTGGATGCCACGTCTCCGCCTCCGTGGCCCCCCAGGCCATCCGCCACAACCAGGCAGTGTGCATCGCCATATGAAGAAATGCCGCAGTCGTCCTCGTTGTGGTCTCTTGTGCCCTTGTCCGTATACGCCTTGTATTCCATAGCATCCTCCAGCTCCCTTTTTGCAGCCCGTTATTTCGTCAGTTTCTCGCTAAAAATCAATAATCGCTATACTACAATTTTCGGCAATTGCAACCTACTACGCATTATAACGTACGCTTCGCCAATATGCAAATTTTTTTTGCTTAAATCCGATGTGGGCAGATTATAATATGTAATTGGACAGGCCGAGAGGGCTGTTACAAAAAGGGTCGGACCAAGGCCCGGAAAAATATGGAGGAACATCCAATGGAAGAAAAGACGTTTGTAGGTTACGGTTACGGCAGATTTTAGAATGACGCGGGTGAAATGCAGAATTACTGCAACGTGTTCATGCTGGAGGATTTCAGCGGCCAGGAATCCAACGACTATCATTTTGACGGACAGAAGGCCGTGAAGTACGGTTGTGTCAGCCCGGAGGTGTACAAGGATATCAAGCCGGGCACCCGGGCACGCCGCTTCTTCGATTCCAGGAAGAAAGTCTCCTATATGGTTCCTGTTGACAAGGCATAATGCCTTGCTGCCCCGCAAAAACACCGGGAGGTCGCTCCTCCCGGTGTGTCCCCCCGCTAACAGCTGAGCGGGAGGGACGCATTGTATGCGTCCCTCCCACTGTTTTATATAACATATTAATCCTCGAAATCCGCGTTCCGCTGGTGGACCGCTTCCAGCCGGGTATGAACGGCAAATAGCCCTGCGCAGAAAGCCCCAATGCCCAGAAGAATTCTCATGACGCCGCAGCATCTCCTGACAGAACTCCTCGTCGATGAGGGTGCCGTTGGTGAAAACGTGGAACGCCATGTCCCGGTGCTTTTCGCACAGGCGGATGATGTCTTTTTTCCGCAGCAGCGGCTCGCCGCCGGTGAAGAGGCAGGCGTGGGTACCCAGGGCCTTGGCCTCGGTGAGCACCCGGTCCATTTCCTCGAAGGTCAGGCTCTGCTTGTGGCCATATTCCGCCGCCGCATATTGCAGGCGGAGGTGGGATCCATCAGAATCAGCCACGGCACGTTGATGTCGTACTTCTCCGTCGTCTCCTGCGCCGTCTGATAGCCCCGGAAGCCGCCCTCGTAGGCCGCGTTGGTCAGGAAGGTCTTGAGAATATAGGGGTCGTTCTCCCGGATCAGCCGCTGGGTATAGTGGGCCCACTTGCCGTCGGGGTTCTCGCCGATCATACGCAGGGCGTCGAAGGAGGCGTCCGACCAGGCGCCCTTGTGGATCTTCTGGATCATGTCGATGAGCTGCTGGGCCAGGTCGCCCACGTCCTGGGTCTGGCCCTTTTTCAGCATGGAGTCGAGGATGGTCTCCCCGTCGATCTGGAGCGGGGCGGGGCGGTCAAATTCCACCGTGATGTCCTGCCCGGTCAGCACCTCCACCACATGGATATGCCGGACATGCTCACCCTTGAAAATGGACGGGAATACCGTCAGGGCCTTCAGTGGTAATAACCGCCGAGGTAGGCTTATAGTGAAACAGCAGGCCCTTCACCGCAATGGCCGCGTAGTTCACCGGCTTTGTGGAAGTTTCCCGCTGACGGTCGCCCTCCAGACAGCAGTAGCCGTCAATACCGTAGCCGACGCCGTTGAGGAAATAGCGGCGCTTCCCGCCCACATACACGGAAGGCAGGCCCTGCAGGTATTGGTTGATGGGCTGCGGCGGGTCCCCGGCCTTTCCACCGATGTCGGTGAGAAAATCGTTGCCGCTGCCGGTGGCAAAGTAGTAGATATGGCAGCCGATTTGGAACTGGGCGGTGTCGTTGATGAAGCGGTTCAGCGTTCCGTCTCCTCCGGCAATCACAACCCGGTCATCGTCCCGGAGGGAACGAAAGATGGCTCCGTAATCATCGATTTCCGTGATATCGCGGAACAGCAGCCTGTCGTCAGGCAGCAGTACGTTCAGCCGATACGCGGCCTCCTGGCCGCGTCCGCTCCCCGCGTGGGGATTGTATAGAATGTGATAGGTCAGTATAGGCTTGCCTCTTTCTTCGGTTAAATGCTCCGGCGGGTGGTAAGCATCGGGCGCGGGGGATGAACATGCAGTGTTTATCAATCGTAGTTTTATAAGTTTAACGGAATCTGAACGCGAATACCATGGCGAAAGCGGCCGCTTCCTCCGAAAAAACGGACATATCGCAAGCAAGCCTTTTGCGCCGCCGGAGCGCTCCGGCATGCATCCGTTTTGCGTGGTGAACACACCGGGAGGGAATCCCTCGGCGGTGATAAGGCATAAACGAAAACAGCACCTGATTTCTTACGAAATCAGGTGCTGTTTGGTGGAGACTGCTGGACTCGAACCAGTGACCTCCTGCGTGTGAAGCAGGCGCTCTAACCAGCTGAGCTAAGCCTCCGTTTATTCGGCAATCCCGTTTACGGATTGCCGAAGTGGTGACCCGTACGGGACTCGAACCCATGTTACAGCCGTGAAAGGGCCGTGTCTTAACCACTTGACCAACGGGCCGTCTTTGTTTGCTGAGGGGGTGACCGGCGAGACGCTCCCGCGTCTCACCGGTCGATGGTAGCGGCGACTGGATTCGAACCGGTGACACTGCGGGTATGAACCGCATGCTCTAGCCAACTGAGCTACGCCGCCATGTCGTCTCCCCGACAGGCAAGAGTTAATATACCACAGCACCACCCATGTTGTCAACACTTTTTTTCAAAAATTCCCCCTATTCCGGGAATTTTTCTTCCGGGCTGTCCATCTCCGCCTCGGCCCAGTCGGACAGACTCTCCAGCACCGGCAGCAGGCGCATACAGCGCTCCGTGGCGCTGTACTCCACCCGCACCGGCACCTCCGGATACGCCTGCCGCCGCACCAGGCCGTCCCCCTCCAGCTCCCGCAGGGCTACCGATAGCACCGTGTTGCTGATGCCGTCCAGTTTGGCCCGCAGGGCGTTGTAGCGGATGGTCCCGGCGTTGGCCACGGAGCAGAGGATCTGCACCTTCCACTTGCCGCCGATGCGGCTCATGGCCCAGTGCAGGGGACATTTTTCCATACAGGGGCAGTCGTAATGGGACATGGTAAGCTCCTCCTGACCTGCTCATAATTTTCTGCGCTCTTGCTTTTTCCCGGGATTATGATACGATTATAGCAGATAAGAAAAAAGGAGTAAATAGCAAATGCGTATATATCTTCAGGGCCTCACCATGGGCCTGGCGTATGTGGCCCCCATCGGGCTGCAGAATCTGTTCGTCATCAACAGCGCCCTGACCCAGCGGCGCAGCCGGGTGTATCTCACCGCCCTGATCGTCATCCTGTGGGACGTGTCTCTGGGGGTGTCCTGCTTCCTGGGGGCCGGGGCGCTGATGCAGGCCCTGCCCTGGCTGCAGAAGGTCATCCTGGGCATCGGCAGCCTCATCGTCATCTGGATCGGCGTGGGGCTGCTGCGATCCAAGGCCTCCCTGGAGGGCGGCAAGGACGTGAACGTGCCCCTTTGGCGTCTGTTCACCACCGCCTTTGTGGTGACCTGGATGAATCCCCAGGCCCTCATCGACGGCACCATGATGCTGGGGGCCTTCCGGGCCAGCCTGCCGGAGGGCGGCGACCTGCCGTTTATCTGCGGCTTCGGCAGCGCCTCCGCCCTGTGGTTCCTGACCCTGTCCACGGTGGTATCCCTGCTGGGAGGCCGGTTCAACGAAAAGATCCTCAACGTCATCAACAAGGTCTGCGGCGGGGTTATTATCTTCTATGGCGCGAAGCTCATCTGGAGCTTCGTGCAGCTTATGGGTTGGCTGTAAGCTGCCGCCGGGAGGAGGCGATGTACAGGGGAATGGCCGCCAGCTGGGCCGCCACGGACACGGCGATCATGGCCGGGATGCTGACGTCGTACAGCACCCCCAGCAGCCAGCTGCCCAAAAACCAGAACACGCCGAAGGCGCACTCGAACACGCCGTAGCCCGTGGCCCGGCTGGCCTTGGGCACCATGGAGCTGACCGCCGCCTTCAGGATGGACTCCTGGGCGCCCATGCCCACGCCCCACAGGGCGATGCCCACCAGCAGGGAGGCCGCCGAGTGCCCGGCGAACACGAAGATGGCGAAGGGCGCCGACAGCACCGTGCTCCACACCAGGGCCCGGACCCCCTTCTTGTCATACAGCAGCCCAAAGAACAGGGCCGCCACCGCGTCCACCAGCATGGCCCCGGCATACAGCAGCGGCAGCGTTCCGCTGGAGATCAGGCTTCCCGTTTCCTGCAGGCCCGCCGCCACACCGGTGAAGGTCCGGGAGACATGCATGATGATGATGGAATAGTCGATAAAGCCGAAGGCAAACAGGCTGATGCCGGCGATGTACAGGATGAACTCCTTCTTCATGTGGAAGGGGACATACTCCTTGGGCTCCGGCTCAAAGTGCTCCGGGTTGGGGAACTTCCGCCGAGTCACCAGCAGCAGGATCAGCGTGATGGCACCGGGGATGGCCAGCACCGCAAAGCACGTGGCATACACCTGGAAGGTGGTGCCGTCGGTTTTCAGCAGCATCACCACATACAGCAGCACCGGCCCCAGGAACGCGCCGATCTGGTCCAGCACCTCCTGGATGCCGAAGCTCTTGCCCACCCCCTCCTGGGAGGCGGCAAAGGACATGATGGTGTCCTTGGCGGGCTTTTTGATGGCCTTGCCCATGCGCTGGATCACCAGCAGGGCGCAGGCCCAGATCCAGCCGTGGTCCCCTACCAGGGCCAGGGCCGGAACCGCCAGCACGTCCAGCACATACCCGGCGATGGTCATGGGCCAGTAGTGCTTGCTCTTATCCGTCAGCTTGCCGAACACATACCGCATGGAGTAGCCCACCAGCTCCCCCAGGCCCGAAATGAACCCGATGGTCCCGGCGGAGGCCCCCAGCAGGGCCAGATACGCGCCCCGGATGCTGGACGCGCCCTCGTGGGTCATGTCCGAAAACAGGCTGACGATGCCGAACAGCACGATGAAGGCCATGGCCTGGGACATTTTCTTACCGCGCATAATGGTTTCCTCCCTGCCGGCTGCTTTTCTCACAGCCCATGATACCCCAGCCTCCCGGTTTGTCAAGGGCCTGCGCAAAAAAAGGAGCCGCCCTGCAAGCAGGGCGGCCCAAGCGGGTGGGATATTGGAAAGCTTCCGATGCTTATGATACGCCGTTTTGGCGGCTGTGTAAATAGGAACCTTTGTCATATGCTGTCGAATGACAAGAAAATCTTAAATTTTTGTGAATAACTGCCAAAAATGCACAGGGCTACTTTTCAAGCGCCCGGCAATATGTTATAATACCCCCAAGGATAAGGGGAACCATCTCCCCGACCCTTGCCCCGAAAGGGATACCTGCGAAAGGAGCAACCAACTATGAAGTTCACATTTACCTGCAAGAAGATCGCTCTGAATGACTCCATCAAGGAATATGCCGAAAAGAAGATCAGCAAGCTGGATCGGTATTTCCCGGAGGAAGCGGACGCATTTGTGACCTTCGCCGTGGAGAAAAAGAACCGCTGCGTGGTGGAGCTGACCATCCGCACTGCCAACGGCACCCTGTTCCGCGCCCAGGAGGAGGACCCCGACGGCGACATGCGGGGCGCCATCAACGAGGCCGTGGCCTTTATCGAGCGCCGCATCCGCAAGAACAAGACCCGTCTGGCCCGGAACCTGCGGCCCGACGCCCTGACCTCCAACATCCCCGCCGAGTTCGACGTGGTGGAGGAGCCGGAGTTCGACGTGGTGCGCACCAAGCGCTTCGCCGTGAAGCCCATGACCACCGAGGAGGCCATTCTCCAGATGAACCTGCTGGACCACACCTTCTATGTGTTCCGCAACATGGACACTTCCGCCGTGTGCGTGGTGTACCGCCGCAACAACGGCGGCTACGGCCTCATCGAGACCCAGGACTGATTCTTATATATCTCCCCGGGGGCGGACGAAAGTCCGCCCCCGGTTTTTTGACAAATAAATCCCCCTTCGGAGAACCTTTCCGAAGGGGGATTTGCGTGCTTATGCCCGGTTGTTGAGCTTTCCCAGATAGCGGTAGATGCTGGCCTCGGAGCTGTGCAGCTCCTTGGCCACATAGCTGACGGAGCCCTTCAGCAGGAACACGCCCTTGCGGTTCAGGGCCGCCATGATCTCCATCTTTTCGTCCTGGGTCAGACGCTCCACCGGCACGGGATAGCCGGACACCACCTCGGACACGATGCTGGCGGTGGCCCCGGCGATGGAGGTGGGATAGGTCTTTTCCGGCGGCTCGGCGGTGGGGTCGGTGTCGTCCTCCACGATCAGGCGGGTGCCGCTCTGCACCCCCGGCGTCAGCATATTGCTGCACAGGTCCATGACCCGGGCCGACAGCTCCTGATAGCGGCTGCTGTCGAAGTTGATGCACAGCAGGCCCGCCAGCTCGTTGTGGGGCCCCTTGATGAACAGGGAGTTAGAGCACATCTTCTTGCCGGTGATGGCGGTGGACTCGAACCGCAGCACATAGTCCTGGGTCTCGTACAGGTGGCTGGTGAGATACTCCAGCATTTTGTTGCTCAGGGGGGAGCCCAGGTGGCGGCCGGTCAGCTCGCCGTTGGCAATGGCGATGATCTCGTTGGAGTCGTCCTTCAGCTCGTGAAGGGCCACCTCATAGTCCGGGCCCAGAATGTGGCCCAGGAAGTCCACCAACACCGTGTATTGCCGTCTCATTTCCCTGTCCATTGACAAGCCTCCTTGCTTTATTCCTTGGGGGTTTCAGCCTCTTGGGCCTTGGCCTCGTCCTTGTCCGGATTTTTTGCCTTGGCCTCGGCGGCCTTCTTGGCCTTGCGCTCCTGAACGGCGGCCTTGCGCTCCTCCTCCAGCTGGCGGCGCTGGGCGTCGATCTTGGCATTTTCGGCGGCCTTGGCGTCCAGCTTGGCGTTTTCTTCCTCCTCCAGCACCCGATAGGCCACCTTGCCCACCAGGGTCTTGGGCAGTTCCTCCCGGAACTCGATGTCCGAGGGCATGGCATACTTGGCGATGTGCTTGCGGCAGTAGTCCATCAGTTCCTGCTTGCAGGCCTCCGTGGGCACATAGCCGGGCTTGAGCACTACGAATGCCTTGACCCGCTGCATCTTGATGGGGTCCTTGACGCCGATGACGCAGCTCAGGTGGACGTACTCGTGGCCGTCCAGGATGTTCTCCAACTGGGAGGGATACACGTTGTAGCCGTTGGTGACGATCATGCGCTTGATGCGCTGGCGGAAATAGATGAAGCCCTCCTCGTCCATCATGCCCAGGTCGCCGGTGTGGACCCAGGTCAGGCCGTCGGCGTGGGTCTGCTTGGTCTGGGCCGTCTCCTCAGGGTGGTTGACATACTCCAGCATCATGGTGGGGCCGGTCAGGCAGATCTCGCCCTCCTCCCCATAGGGGACCTCCTCCTGGGTGCCGGGCTTGACGATCTTATAATAGGTATCCGGGAAGGGGATGCCGATGGAGCCCTCCTTCTGCTTGTGAATGGGGGTCAGGCAGCTGGCGGTGACGCACTCGGTGGTGCCGTAGCCCTCCCGGACGGTGATGGATGCGCCGTGCTCCTTCAGGAAGGCGTCGAACCGCTTCTTCAGCTCCACGGACAGGCTGTCGCCGCCGGAGAACACGCCCAGCAGGCAGCTCAGGTCGGCCCCCTCGATCTCCTTCACCCGCAGCAGGGCCTCGAACAGGGAAGGAACGCCGGCAATGAGATTGGGCTTGTGCTTCTTGATGAGCTCGGCATAGCTCTGGGCCGTGAAGCGGGGGATCAGGATGCAGTGGCCGCCGTTGGCCACCATGGAGTGGATGGACACACCCAGGCCGAAGCCGTGGAACATGGGCATAATGGCCAGCATCTTGTGGCCGGGCCGGAAGAAGGGGTTGGTGGCGATGATCTGGGCCGCCAGGGCGTTGAAGTTGCGGTTGGACAGCAGGATGCCTTTGGTCACGCCGGTGGTGCCGCCGGAATACAGGATGGCGGCGGGGTCCTCGGCCTTGCGGCGGACCTGATAGATCTCCACATATTCGCCCCGGCGCAGGAACTCCTTCCAGGACAGAACGCCTGCCCGGCCGGCGGGGATCTTGGGATTCTTGCGGCCCTCGGTGAGCTTATAGCCCACCTTCAGCAGGGGCTTGAGCTCGTCGGCCACGGAGGTGACGATCAGGCACGGCAGGTCCACGGCCTTGCGGACGCTTTCAAACTTGGGATAAAACTGGTCCAGGGTGATGGCCGCCACGGAGCCGGAATCCCGCAGATAGAAGGCGATCTCGCTTTCGGCGGACAGGGGGTGCACCATGTTGGCGATGGCGCCCACCATATTCACGGCGTAGAACATGCACAGGGTCTGGGGAGCGTTGGGCATGCAGATGGTGACCTTGTCGCCCTCCCGGATGCCGATGGCCTTCAGGCTCTTGGCGCAGGCGTTGATCTTCTTCCACATTTCGGCATAGGTGGTGCACTTGCCCATGAACTCATAGGCGATGTAGTCGGGATAGCGGCGCACCATCTCCTCCACCCGGCCGCACATGGACAGGGTGGAATAATTCAGGGTAGCGGGCACCCCGGGGTCCCTGCTGTTGAGCCAGGGCGCTTTTACCTGAGCGGCTTTACTCATAAGATACTTCCTCCTTCAAGGGCTTCTCCAGCTCCTCCGGGTGCTCCAGCAGATACTTCAGCAGCCGGATGGACTTGGAGTAATAATAACCGTCGGCCAGGCGCTCGTCGATGGTCAGACCCAGGTCCAGGGTCTCCCGCATGGTCACGCTGCCGTCGGCGTCGTAAAAGGGACTCATCTTCTTTTCGCCGATGATGCAGAACACGGAGCAGGTGCCCCAGTTGGTCAGGTGGTGATAGCCGCACTTGAGCTTGATGGAGCCCAGGTTGGACAGCACCACGGAGCTGTAGTAGGGGTCGTTGCAGGTCATGCTGTCGGGGACCCAGCCGCGCTTATCCAGCCACATGATGAACCGCACCGCCGCCTTGCCCAGCCACCGGGGCAGCTTGTTGAGGATGTCCATCTCGCCGGTGGTGCTGTCCACCTTGTCGGAGCGGCACTCCGTCACCTGCTGGCGGATGTATTCATGGACCGTGTCGATGGTGTCGTCGCCAGTGGTGTGCAGCATGGCCAGAGCCTCGGCTCCCTTGTCGGAAAACTGCTTTTTCACCACGAAGGACGCCGTCACCTCATTGCGCTGGAAGAAGTTGCCGTTGACGATGAAGCGGTTCATCTTGGGCCGCAGGGTGATGGTTTTCACCAGGGCCGTCAGCACCAGGTGGAAATAGGTATAGGGGAAGTCCTTTTCCGTCTCGTTCCGGCGGGCCATATAGGCCTTCACCGGGGTCAGGTCGATGCGCTCGGAGATGTATGCCTCGTTGTCGCAGCGGTTGGGGTAAATAATGCCGGTGATGAAGTGCAGGGAATCCAGTTCCCGCAGCAGCCGGCCGTCACGGCGGTCACCCCGCCGTCTTTTCTGTGTTTCCATTGGTTTCTCCTGTTTTTTTATTCGCATTTTTACAAGCAAAAGTAATATCTCATATTAGATTATAAGATTCTCTTATTATAACAGATTCTTTGCGGCATTTCTACCCTTTTCTGTCAATTTTCTTCGTGAATTTGCCCAAAATGGCAGGAATCTACCGCAGCAGTCCGCTGGAGGCCATGGAAACATAGTCTCCATCGGCCACAATAATGTGGTCGATGAGCCGGATATCCAGCCGCTTCAGGGCGTCCCGGACCTGGACGGTGGCCTGAACATCCGCCTGGGAGGGCAGGGCTACGCCGCTGGGGTGGTTGTGGGCCAGGAACACGCCGCTGGCCCCGGACAGCAGGGCGTTTTCCACCGCCTGCCGCAGGCTCAGCACCGTCATGTCCGCCTGCCCCTGGGACAGCATCCGACAGGATAGGACCTTTCCCTTGCCGTCCACGCACAGCTGATACAGCTGCTCCGTCCGCTGCCCGTCCAGCAGCCGCAGGAAATAGGCCCCGGCCTGGTCCACGGAGGCCACGATCTTCTCCTCCCGGCCCGGCCGCCTGGCCCGGTCCCCCATGGCGCCTATCAGCCGCAGCAGCACCGCCGCGTTCTGCCCCACGCCCTCCACCTGCTCCAGCTCCTGCTCCGGGGCGGTCAGCACCCGGTCCAGGGAGCCGAACTGCTCCAGCAGCCGGTGGGAGGTCTCGTTGGTGTCCCGGCGGGGGATGGCGTAAAACAGGGCCAGCTCCAGCAGCTCATGGTCGGCCATGCTCTGGGGGCCGTGGGATAAAAACTGCTGGCGCTTGCGCTGGCGGTGCCCATCGTGCAGACCCATTTTTTGTCCCCCCATTTCCCGGCTTTGTCCCGATAATATCCCGCATTGTATCACATTTTCCCGGATTTTACAAGTACGGCCCCGCCGCCCTTTACGGAGAGAAAAATTTGTGCTACAATAAAAATACTATTACCAAAAGGAGCGTATCATCCCATGACCACCGCAGAATGCATCCGGCAGCGGGTCAGCTGCCGCCGTTTTCAGGAGACCCCCATTCCCCGGGAGGACATCCGCCGGGTGGTGGACCTGGCCCGGTTTTCCCCCAGCTGGAAGAACACCCAGCCCGTGCGATATATCGTTATTGACGACCCGGCGCTGAAGGAGCGGATGGCCCGGGAGTGTATCCCCGGCCAGGGCTTCAACACCAAGACCATCAACCGGGCCGCCGCCCTGGCGGTGATCACCTATGTGCCGGGGCTGTCCGGCCAGGGGGACGCCCCGCTGACGGAGAGCCAGGCCGCCGGGTGGGAGATGTTCGACGCCGGGATCGCCGCCCAGACCTTCTGCCTGGCGGCCCGGGACCTGGGCATCGGCACCTGCATCCTGGGCATATTCGACGTCGACGCCGCCGGGCGTCTGCTGGAGCTGGAGGGCCTGCGCCCTGCCTGCCTCATTGCCATGGGCTATCCCGAGCAGTGGAAAAACGGCCCCGGCCGCAAGGAGACGGAGGAGCTGCTGTCCTTCCGATAAATCAATCATTCGATAAGGAGCGATAAAATGACGGACCACGAACCATTTCAGCGCGAACCCCAGAATCCCCAGGACCCCCAGGTCGTGGTCTTTTCCCCGGAGCTTCTGAAGCTGGCGGACCGCCGCCGTCAGGCCCTGGAGGACTGCCGCCAGGCGGCGGAGGACGGCGACGCCAACGCCGTGGTGCAGATGGGCATGAACTGCCTGTACGGCATTGGCGGCGCGGCCAAGGACCCGGGAAAGGCCTTCCGGTGGTTTTCCCAGACGGCCCCGGACGACCCGGCGGGCCTTTACTGGCTGGGGGTGTGCTACGACAACGGCTTCGGCGTGGAGCGGGACGAGGACCGGGCCTGTCGCCTGTATCAGGAATCCGCCGCCGGGGACTATGCCCCGGCTCTGTGCAACCTGGGCGTGTGCTATGAAAGCGGCCAGGGGGTGGAAAAGAACCTGGAAAAGGCCGTGGAGCTGTACCGCCGGGCGGCGGAGGGGGGCTATCCCATGGGCCGATGCAACCTGGGCGTGATGTATTTTTTCGGCCAGGGGGTGGAGAAGGACCTGAAAAAGGCCGCCTATTGCTTTGCCCAGGCGGCGGAGCAGCGGCTGCCCCGGGCCCAGTATCTGCTGGGGGTGTGCTGCGAGTTCGGCGACGGCGTGGAGCAGGACGTGTCCCGGGCTCTGGCCCTGTACCGGGAGGCCGCCGGGGCCGGATACCCCGACGCTCAGTGCGCCCTGGGGGTGCTGCATCACCAGGGCAAGGGGGTGGACCAGGACGACCGGGAGGCCGTCCGGCTGTTCCGCCAGGCGGCGGAGGGAGGCTATCCCCGGGCCTGGCACTTTCTGGGCCTGAGCTATGACCAGGGCACCGGGGTGGAGCAGAACGCCCAGGAGGCCTTCCGCTGCTTCCTGGCTGCCGCCCAGGGGGACTATACCGAGGCCCTCTGCCAGACGGGCATGTGCTATTACTTCGGCCACGGCACGGAGCGGGACTATGACCGGGCGGCGGAATACTTCCGCCGGGGGGCGGAGCGCGAGCATCCCCGGGCCATGACCCGGCTGGGGGTGTGCTATGAAACCGGCCACGGCGTGGAGCAGGATGTGCAGCGGGCCGAGGACCTCTATCGCCGGGCCATGGCGTTGGGCGAACTGGAGGGCCAGTACTGCCTGGCGGGGCTGCTGCGGCGGAGAAAGGACCCAGAGTCCCACCGGGAGGCCGCCCGCCTGCTGCAAAAGCCTGCCGCCGTGGGAATGCCCCGGGCCCAGTATCTGCTGGGGGTGTGCTACGAAACCGGCGACGGGGTTGAGAAAAAACCCCGGTACGCTGCGTACATGTATCACCGGGCCGCCCTGCAGGGCCACCCGGAGGCTATGCTCCGGCTGGGCATCTGCTACGAGACCGGCGTGGGGACAGAGAAGGACCCCGCCATTGCCGCCAACCTGTACCGCCGGGCGGCGGAGCAGGGCAGCGACCTGGCCCGGTGCCGCCTGGGGCGGCTGTATGAGCGGGGCCTGGGGGTGGAGCGGGACCTCCGCCGGGCGGAGGAGCTGTATGAGGCCGGGGGGCGGGCCGGTGTGTCCGGGGCAAAGGAAGCCCTGGACCGGGTCCGGGCCGCGCTGGCCGCCCCGCCGGAGCCCCAGCCGGAGGACAAAGCGGTGGACAAGAAAAGTCCCCTTCGCCGTCTGCTGGACCGGCTGAAGGGACCGAAATCAGAGGAATAACGGGAAAAGGGGCATCCCCCGGCGCATCGCGCCGGGGGATGCCTGTCGAGAAACCCGGCTGCGCATTAAGCGGCAGTCGGATTTTGGACGCATATAACGCAAAAAAGCTGCGAAAGGTCATAGCGAAAACGCTCCTTCCATTTCCAAGTAGCCGGCTTTTTCAGATTCATGGCCGCCCTTCATCGTTTGCGGGCGCTTGTAGGCTGTGGATAAAACTCTGCCGTCATTGAAGACCTTCTTGCAGATATGAGGCGTTTTGTAAGCGGAATCGGCAACGATAGTCTCTACCTGTGGAAATTTCTCTGTTCCATTGTCGTAGACTGCATCAAAAGCCACGCTGTCATGGACATTTCCGGGAGTCGCCACAGTTTCCAGCACGAAACCGTTCTTGTCACATGCAGTATGGGCTTCATAGGCAAACTTCCGCTTGTGGTCTCCTTTTGCGAACAGGCCGCTGTCCGGGTCGGTTACGCTTTTGGTAACCATGCGCGTCTTATCTTTCTTGCGGCGAGCCAGCTTTTTCCGGGAGGTGTTATCTCTGCGTTTTTTTCGGCGGCTTTGGCGGCTCATTTTCGTCATCGAAAGGCTTTTTGCCGTGTGCTTCCCGGTCTGCGTTGACTTCTTCCGCAGTCCGCCGCAGAGACGGCAGTCCGTACAGATGCTGGATCAGCACCATCTTGAACAGCACCACCGGGTCGATGCTGGGGCGTCCATTATCCTCGCAATAGAGCGGCTCCACCATTTCATGCAGACCATTTCATACAGACATGTGAAGTCTACCGCTGCATCTATCCTTCGCAGCAAATGCTCCGTCGGCACCAGCTGATCTATGACCATATATCATAAGAACGCGAAAAAGCCCAGCTTTTGCCGGACTTTTTCGACAGGCTGAGCGGGAGGGACGCAATGCGTCCCTCCCGCTGTTTTACGCAGAAATGATGTCCAGCTGCCGCAGCTGCTCCAGAAACGCCTCCGCATCCCGGAGAGCCGTGGCCTCGTCCACGTCATATTCGGCCCGCATAGCCGCCGCCAGGTCCGACGCATCCGCCGCCTGGGGCAGATGGTCCCACAGCAGCTCGCCGGTCTCGTTCAGGATCACCAGCCCCTGCAGCTCCAGGGACGTATCGCCTATGGGCACCAGGATCACGTCCCCGGCGATGTTCCGCTTTACCAGCTGCTTACGAATTTCCATTTTCAGCCTCCTCAATGGTCCGTCGGACCGTCTCATGGGTCATCCGGCAGACATACTCCGGCTTCACGTCGAAGCGGCCGGTCTCCGTCACGCACATGGCGGCGCAGGCGTGGCATACCTCCTTCAAGCGGCAGCCGGCGCACTCCCCCGGCAGGCGGATCTTCTCTGTGGCCGCTTTGGTCTCCTCCCAGGCCCGGGCAAAGCCCATTTCCGGCACGGAGAAAATCGGCTGGGTCATCATGCCGCAGGGGGTCATCCCTCCCTGCCAGTTGATCCAGAAGGCGCTGCGCCCGGCGCGGCACATGACCCCCTCGCCGGGGGTTCCCTGGCAGTCCTCGTCCTCCGACGGAAGCGCCATCCCCTGCTTCATGGCCTGGGCCCGCTGCCGGAACTGCTCCGGCTCCAGCCGCAGCTTGTCCCACTGCACGCTGTAGTCCGCCGCCTGGCAGGCGGTGAACCGGTCATTGCAGCCCACCAGGGCCTCGTCCCGGCGGATAGGCGGGAACATATAGGTGGCCAGCTGCATGGGAATCTCCAGCTCTCGGGCCATGCCATAGATGGCCTCCATATCCGCCACGTTATACGGCGTCATGGAGGCATTCAGCTTCACGCCGATGCCTAGCTGCCGCAGAGCCCGGATATTCTCCGTCACCCGGCCGAACATGGGGCGGCCGCACAGGCGCTCATAGGTGGCCTCGCTGCCGCCGTACAGGGTGATATTGAAGCGGAAGGGCGGCTCATGCCGGAAAAACTCCAGCCAGTCCCGGTCGATCAGGGAGCCGTTGCTGTTGACGGACACCAGCAGCCCCATTTTCTTCAGCTCCGTCAGCAGATAACGGAAATCCGTCCGGATCAGGGGCTCGCCGCCGGTCAGCAGCAAAAACAGCATCCCCCGGCTGCGGGCCTGTTCCGCAATGGCCAGCCATTGGTCCGCCGTCAGCTCCCGGCCCCGGCGCTGCTGCTCCTCCGCCGTCAGGTGGACATAGCACATTTTGCAGTTGAAGTTGCACCGGGCCGTCAGCTCGAAATTCCCCGCCAGGGGCGTACCGGTCCGGCAGGCCCGGGCATGCAGATAGGTGGACAGCCGGGGTTCCGTGGTGCCAGTTTCCATGTCAGCTCCTCCTCAATTCTTCTTCCAGGGTCCGGACGGCGTCCCCATCCGCCCGGCAGGTCAGCTGCCGGACGGGCACATTGGTGACCAGCAGCGCCGCCAGCTCTGTCATCCGCGCCGCAGAAGCGGCGTCCTGCTGATAGTAGGCGCACTGGCTCAGCAGCCGGGCAAAGGCCTCCCGGGGCCGCAGGGTGCAGACGCGATTCTCCGCCCCCTGCTCCAGCAGGATCACCGCCTGCAGCGGGGCCGTGACGTTCCGGCTGATGCCGGAGGTCCCCGCATAGAACACACCGCTGACGGTCCCCGTATCGGGCCGCGCCAGGGCACGGTCGCCGTTGACGATCTCCGCCCCGGCATAGCGCTGCCACAGGGCGGCCTGGGTGCTTTTGCCGATGCCGCTGGGGCCGGAGAACAGGATCCCCTGCCCCTGCCGGGTGACGATATAGGAGCTGTGCAGCACCAGCATCCCCGCATCCGCCAGAATATCGAACAGGCTCGCCGCCTCCAGCACGGTCTGGGTGGATAGCGACTCCCGGTAGCGCCGGGCGAAGGTCACCTCCGTGCGGCTGCCCCGGGTAACGGCATAGGTGAACTGCGGAGCCATCCCCGCTGCGCTGTACCGCTGCAGCGTGTGGCGTCCGGCCTCCGTGTACCACCGGTAGGTCACCCCCCAGTGGGCGGCGTCCTCCGGCGGCTGGGGCAGCCGGTCGCTGAAGGTCAGGGCGATGGTGTGGTCCGCCGTCCCCTCCTCCGCCCGAAAGGGGCGGCACAGCGCCGAATCGGCCACTCCGTCCGGCGACTCCAGGGCCAGGGTCATGCCGCCGAAGCGGTATAGCTCACGGTGCATAGGTCACGAAAAGCAGCCGGGAGCCGTCGGAAAAGTGCCCGGCGTAGCAGCTCTGGGTCTCGCCGGGGCCCAGGTCCGTCAGCCCGGCCCGGTAGGTAATGCCCCCCAGCAGCAGGTCGCCGCTGGCGTTTTTGTAGTACACATACACCTGGGGCACGGCGCTGTCGCCGCGATTGGTAACGGTGATGGTGTTCTGCTCCGTGGTGATCTCAAACAGGTCCTCCTGCAGGGACAGGGGCTCGCTGAACACGGCGTACAGCGACACGGCGGCGGTGAGCTCCTCCGGCTTGTCCGGCAGAGCCTGGCGGCTCAGCTCCAGGGCCTGGACCGTCTGTCCCGCAGGCAGGGTGCTGATGTCGAATGCATAGCTTTCCCCGCTGCGGGAAAGGGTGATGTGGGCGTACTGCACGTCCTGTTCGCCGGTGTTCTTCACCCGGATGCAGAACACGTCGGACACCGTCTCGTCGGTGCCGTCCTCCACAAACAGACCGGCGTAGCGGCCGGTGCTGACGATTTCCAGGTCATTGCCGATGGCCACGCCGTCCAGCTTGGAGGGCTCCGGGGCCAGGCCGTATTCATCCGGCTGGCTGGGCTGCTTCTTCCCGCAGCCCGCGCAGGCCAGGACCAGCGCCAGGGCCAGCAGCAGGGCGGCGCACTTGATGGTTCGTTTCATAGATTGCTCCTTTGCAAAGAGCCCCGCCCCATGGGGGCAGGGCTCTTTCGGCGTATTAGGTTGGGTCAGGAGTTGAAAAGTCTCTGCGTGTCATCAGGATTATGGTAGCAGACGCTGTATTCACCGTCTGCTTCCGTGTACTCACAGCCCTGTATTCCACTCAGGAATACAGTGCCAACTCCCGGGATGGTCACGCCGCACGTTCGGTTTGTTGGCGTGTGAGTTGCTTGTCCGCATGCATTAGCCGTGTTGCTGGTCAACTCGAAGCTCTCGAAGCTCAGCATCGGGGTCACATAGGATTTCATGGTTTCGATTGCTCCTTTCTCAGAACCACCAGTTCCACCAGGTGGCGGGCTTCACCGTCAGGGTGGCGGTGATGGGCTCACTGGCAGTACCTTCCGCATTCACTGCGCAGACTGCGTAGTCCGTGGTCTGGGCAGGAGCGGTGATGGTGTAGGTGAACACGTGATAGGTCACCTTGGGAGACCACCAGCCCCAGCCGGTGCGCTCGGTGCGGGTGGTATAGCTGGTGATGGGCTGGCCGTCCACCGTGATGCTTTCCACGTCCGCAGAGGTCTTTACCGTCAGGGTAGCCCGCTTACCGGCGCGAACCGCGCGCCCCCAGCTGGCCTGGAGGGTCTCAGGCTGGAAGGCTTCCACCGGAGCCGCAAACAGGGCCTGGACCATGGCAACGGCGTTGGCCTGCTCTTCAGCCGTCAGGTCACTCAGCGTCACCGCTTGCCCGCTAGTCTTATAGGTGATCTTCAGGTTGGTCAGGGACAGAATATTGTTGGTCGTGTTGGTGATGGTCACCAGTTGACCGTCCTTCGCCTGTTCGGTGATATCATAGTACATCTCCGTAGCGGTGTTGAGTTCCTGCGTCTTCAGTTGATTATCATTTCCGTCTTTCACCACCATCACAGACGCGCCCTTGGGGGCCTTGGCGCCGATCTGGATGCTGGCAATTTCACTTGTATCGCCGGTCAGCTTGAAGGAGATTGCCTGCCCCTTTGCCAGATAGGCCTCGTTGTTGGGGCCATAGTTGGCGTACTGTGCAATCGTAGCGCTTGCAGCGCCATCGATAAACACAACCTTCTTGTCACCACTGGTGTCTGCCGTCTTGGCCAGCTCGTCGCGGAGCTTGATATACTGCGGATAGCCCTCGTTATCGGCGGTGTAGTCGTAGTCCTTACCCATGGGGTTGTAGACGCGGATAGCATCCAGCCAGAAGCTGTACTCACTCTTGTTGGCCGTGTCAAAATACTCGCTATAGGCCACCTTGATGACAACCGTGTGCTCACCGTAGGCAAGATCAGTGATCTTCATGACCGGAATCTGATATAGGGCGTTGTTTCCATCAGGGGCAACCTTCCATGTCTTGGTTTCCTCATCATAGGTGTACCCGTAGTAGTTGTTGACCACGTATTTCTTCTCTGCCTTGCCTACAGCCTTGCTGCCGTTATAGACATCCACGAAGATCGCGCCGGACTTATTATTGGTCAGAGAGATGACATCGAAGCCAGTGCCGGTGAAGGTGAAGCTGGCGGTGGGCCAGGCGGAGGTGGTGTCATCCGTCTTCCAATTCGCAAGCATCTCGGACGTCACCGTCACCTTGTGGGCGGTGCCCATGGAGAAGGTGGAGGAGCTGTTGTAGGCATTGTCGTAGCCGTAGATGTTCTTACGCTTGCCCAACTCCTCCAGGGCCTGGGTAGCGGATTCCTGCTCGTCCGTAGCCGTACCATCAGGGCTCCACGTGGCTCCCGAAGCCGCGCCCGAACCATTGGTAAAGCTGGCCAGGTTGTCCTCGTAGTACACATTGCTGGCGGGGATGATGGTGAGGGTCTTGGGCAGGGTTCGCTCTGCATTATCAAACTTATAGGGCACGTTCAGCGTAATGGTATCCTGACCATCAATGGTGGTGTGGGCGTTCAGCCGGTACACAACGCTGGAGTTATAGCCAGCGGCAGTAAGCTCCGCCGTGCCATATTTGGGCTGCCCATTCAGCGTAATCGTGCCATTAATGTAGCTTTCCGCGCTGGGATCGAAGATTTTTTCGATTTTCAGCGGCAGGCCGAAGTCCACCACATAGGTTCTGGCAGTACCGCCGTCGTTATAGGCATAAATGCTATGGCTGCCGTCGCCCCACAGTCTCGATCCACCGGCACTGGCCGTGACCTTGATCGTGTTGGTATAGGAGATGATCTTGCTCGGTGCCACGTCCACCGTTGCCTTCAGGAAGCGGACATGCAGGGACTGGTTTGCTGCAAGGTTCACGCCCGCCACCGCAGTGGAAAGAGCATCCAGGGTGTCGCAGGTCTTGGTTTCACCCACCTGATTGCCGTCTGCATCTGTGACGAAGTAGGTATATCCGTTGGCGGACAGAGAAACCTGGCCCGATCCAGCCGTCACACTTGCGTCGGTCACGCCAAAGCCCAGATTGGCCTTGCCGGTGAAGGTGTCGGTATCCTCAAAGGTGAAGTCCGTCATGGTGGTGTTGCCCAGATTGGTCACCACCAGGTCATAGAACAGGCTTCTTCCGTTATCCACCACTGCGCCGCTGGCGACCGGAGTCTTGTAGCCGCTGTCGCTGTAGGCGTTCTTTTCCACGGCGATATCGCGCTGGACCAGCTCCATGTTGGTCTCGATGCCGAAGGTGGAGGCATCGGAGCAGCGCTCCATATAGAAGAACGTGAAGGTGGCCACTTCGCCGTCTTTCAGGTTGTAGGTGTCCTTATCCAGGCTGTTCAGCTTGACCGTCTTGGTGTTGCGGCCATGGGCGCCGCCCAGGTCCAGAGCCAGAACGCCGTTGATGTACATGTACACATCATCATCGCCGGTGAAGGTGAAGTATAGGTCGTCCGCACTGTTGTAGACAAACTGGGACTCGCCCCGGAGGGTGAAGTTGCCGTTTCTGCGCTTTCCATCAATGATGGAAGTGTTCTTCAGCAAACCGGACTGCTCATAACCCAGGTCCTCCAGGGGATAGAAGCCGCTTTCGTCTCCTTCATTGGTTCCGTTGTAGATGGTACCGCTCTCCCGGTTATACTGCACGTCCCTCTTTGTGCCACTATAGCCTGCCTCGAAGGAATAGGTGCCGGTGCCATTATCCGTCAGAACAATGGACTTGTAGGCATCCACGGCCATACCGTAGATGGGCACCTGGTGCTCGGCTTCGTCCGTGCCGGTGACAGTGGTCATATTGGTATCGGCCTCATAGAGGTTATTCAGCAGATACCAGGCCAAATCGTAGGCCGTCTTGATATCGGCATAGGCCTTGGTCACCTCAAACTGCGCAGAAAACGCGGTTGTGGATGTGTTCAAAACCTTGCGAGAGGAGGTTGACTTCAGGAAAGTATCCTGCAACTCAGTATTGCAGCTGAAGCTACTGCTGCTGACATCGTTGTAGTTTCCGGCTGCCAGCAGACTTGCCACATATTCTATTGTGGCCTCAGTGTATACCGGCATGCCGTTGGAGCCCAGCTTCTCCTGAACAAGGCCCGCACGAGACCACGAGTTATCGTTCTTTACGTTGTCATTCCATGATGCGTGAACGTCACCAGTAGTCCGCGTGCGTTCAAGCGTTGTTCCCGGTATTTTTGTACCATACAGCGATCCATCCAGCGTCTGACCGTATGTAATACTACCGAAATCGTACGATCCATTCTCGCTATTCACATGAACCAGACCATAAGCATAGGATTCTTTGGTATAGTTCCAGTCAAACAGCAAACCATCGGCGCGGTAGTCGATGATGGAGATGGGGATCTCGACGTTCTTCTTCTCGGTGACGGTGATGCGATAGATCGTATCGCCGATGGTGACATCAACCGGGTCGCCAACCTTCAGGCCCTTAAAGGTGACGGTGGTCGTACCAGCAGCCGTCTTTTCCACAATGCGATAGAGCGTCCACTTGCTGCCGGCATCGGTGGGAGCATCAATGTGCTTCCAGCCACCAGCGCTGGTCCCATTGCCCAGGTTGTTCAAGTAATAGCCGTTGCTGGAAATATTCCAATATCCACCCGTAACGTTATCAATTCCATCTTTACCAAAATAAGACAGCGTCAGGTTCGAGCCACTACCGCTGCTAACATATGAGGTATTTGTGTCAATCGCCAGGTAGCTATTGCTGTTGGCATACTGCGCTTTATAGTAACTGCCGCTCTCGATAATTTTCCAAAGATTGGTACTTATTGTCGAGGCTGTACCACTCAGCTGTAGGCCGGTATAGGTCTCACTCGTGCCGCTACCGTTTGTCAGTGTTGTCTTTGTCCGCTGGTTGACAATGAGATACTGCTCACCGGAGGTAATTTGGGTAACTGCCTGGAGTTCCTTCTCTCCAGTCTGATTGTACGCAGCATCAACCTGCACATAATCATTGCTCAGGCCGTTGACAGCGCTTGTCCAGTCGCCATTCAATGTTACGGTATGCGTCCGCCCCTCCTGGACGGTAATCTCCTCGACAGGCAGCTCACCCGCAGCCTTCACCTCAAAGGTGACGGAATAGGTGGCCGTCCCGTTATCGTTAGTGTTGGACAGCAAAGCCGCAGCAGACTCAGCGCCGGCGGCAGACGGAACGGTGGCCGTGATGGTCACAGTGCCGGTCGTGCCGGTAAAGGTCACCAGGCCGTTCGTACTCACCGTGGCAACGTCCTCGTTACCGCTCGTCCAGGTAATATTCTCCGCCGTGGAGTTGGCCAGCCTCAGCTGCACGGTATCATTCGCGGCAACAGCCACATTGTAGCTGCCGTCCGCCTGCTTCACAGGAGACACAGTGCCGCCGTCCACCGGTGCGAGGACAGGGGTGGTATCCTTGAAATAGTCGGGGTTCTGCTTGGCCATCTCGGCAATCAAGTTGTAGACGCTCTGCCGGTTGGTCTGGTTCTTTTCCCTATAGCCATAGCCCGTCGTATAACCAACACTAGGGCCATCGCACCACACGCACAGGATGCTGCCCATGGGCTGCTCTGTCCCCGTGTAGCCCATCATCTTCGTTACAGGTATGCTCTGTAGGTTGCTTAAGGCACTCTGATAACTCCACTGAGTAGATAACCAAGCTTTATACAGGTAGTCTCCCAGCACATAGTACCAGTCTCCGTTGTTGTTGAGAATTTTGAAGCCTTTGCTCAAGAATTCCGCAACGCTCATGGATTTCTCTTCTGTCCAATAGCAAATGACAATGTCGTTGTCAAACTTGACACCTGGCTGACTCGAAGCAAACTCGGCTCTGTAAATGCCGTCGTTGTAGGCCAGGGTGGTCATGCCCGCCGCCTTCACGATTGCGTTCATGTCGTTGACCATCTTTGCATAGGACGCATAGTTGTCCTTGTCCAGGCCGCTTTCGTCAGCACCGATGTTGAACATGGTGCTGCCCTTGCCCGCAAAGTATGTCACATACTTCTGGAGCAGGGCCTTGGCAAAGGCCACAGCCGTCGCGTCCGTGGGGTCCACAGCCCAGTTGGAGGTTCTACCGTCATTAAGGTTACTAATTATATTACTCTTACCGCCCACGCCCAAAATGTTCATCGCATTGACTGCCGTGTACATATGTCCCGGGGCATTAAACATAGGGATGACCTTAATGCCCGATTTATTGGCATAGGCAATGATGGCGTCCATATCGCTCTGGGTCAGCACACCGGCAGCTGCACCGGCAAGGCCGTTGCCGCTGTTGCCGCTCTGGATAGCCGTCTTAACAGCATCACTCTCATACTCCGTCCCGTTCACCGTGACGGACATATCATCCAGCAGGAAGCGCAGGCCGTCGTTGCCGAAGGCCAGCTGGATATGCGTATAGTGATTTTTCGCCAACTGATCGATAATGCCCTCGATCTCCTTGACGCTGAAATACTTTCTGCCGCAGTCCAGGTGGAAAATGCGCATGAACTCCTGGCTTTCGGCGGTCTTGCCGCTGTCGTCCGCCTGGGTGCCGGTGTTGCTGGCAAATGCCGAGATGGGCAGCAGCCCGATCATCAGAATCACCGCCAGGAGCAGCGACAGCCATCTCTTCCGCGGAGATCGTGTTTGCGTTTGGTTCATTCTGTTCATTCCTTTCCTTGATATGTGATTCTCTGGCGCCCTGTACTTGGGGGCTGCGGAGTCCGCCCCCGCACACTTTCAGGCATTCTAATTCAGGATTTATTTTAATCCCTTCTCCGCCTTTTTGCAACAGGAAATTTGACAATTCCGCAAAAAAATACAGACCGGGTTATGGTCATTCCGCAGAGTGCGGTCATACCCCTCCCGGGCCCGGCATATGCTGTTACAAACTCTGAAAAGGACGGGATGGCCATGAGAAACGGGAGAGTGCGGGTATTTCTGCTGCGGCGGCGGGCGGTGGCGGCTGTGGGGGCCCTGGTGCTGGCGGGGGCCATCTTCTGGGCGGTGAGCTATCCCGCCGGGACGCCTGCCTCCGCCGTGCAGCGGCAGCTGCCGATCTACAGCGTGGAGCGGCAGCAGAAGATGTGCTCCGTCAGCTTCGACGCCGCGTGGGGTGATGCAAAAGTGCGGCAGTTCAGCTTCTGAACTGCCGCGCTTTTTGAATGAACGATATTCAATTAATGTCCCGACGGCTTTTTACTCCAGATGTTCTTTCCTTGGGCTCTGTCATCACGGACTATCCGGCAAAACAGGAGAAACAGAGGAAACTGTCAAGAGGGCCAGCCTCTTTTATTTGGCGTAAAACAAGTTTACTTGGCAGCCTTCTGAGCCTTGATGGACTCGATCAGCTCGGGCACAACCTTGAACAGGTCGCCCACGATGCCGTAGTCAGCCACCTCGAAGATGGGAGCGGACTCGTTCTTGTTCACGGCGATGATGCACTCGGAATCCTGCATACCAGCCTTGTGCTGGATAGCGCCGGAGATACCCAGAGCAACATAGACCTTGGGATGCACGGTCTTACCGGTCTGGCCGACCTGATGGTCAGCGGAGATCCAGCCGGCGTCCACGCAGGCGCGGGAGGAACCCACGACGCCGCCCAGGACCTCAGCCAGCTCCTCGGCCAGCTTGATGCCGCCCTCAACGTCCTTGCTGATGCCGCGGCCCACGGACACGATGAAGTCGGCGCCGATCAGGTCAACCAGCTTCTTGGCAGCCTTCACGGTCTCGGTGACCTCGGTGTGGATGTCGGAGGCCTCCAGAGCGAAGGCGGGGTGCAGAATCTCAACGTCCTTCTTGCACAGGCGCTTCTTCATAACGCCGGGACGGACGGTAGCCATGGCGGGGCGGAAACGGGGGCAGATGATGGAGGCCATCAGGTGACCGCCGAAAGCGGGACGGGTCATCTTCAGGTCGCGATCCACGGGATGGGGCTCGCGGTTGATCATCACGGTGCCCAGCTTCTCGATGCGCTCCTCGGGCAGAGTGGAGGCTTCCTTCAGGAAGCCCTTGTAGTTGGGCATGTCGATGTCCAGGTGGGTGCAGTCGGCGCACAGGCCGGTGTGCAGACGGGCGGCGCAGCGGGGAGCCAGGTCACGGCCGATGTTGGATGCACCAAACAGCAGCACCTCGGGCTTGATCTCCTCAACGGCCTCCACGATCACCTTGGTATAGGCATCGGTGGTGAAATCCTTCAGCAGGGGGGAGTTGTACACATAAACCTTGTCCGCGCCATACTCGCCCAGCTCAGCGGCGATGCCGTCCACGTTGTCGCCCAGCAGAATGCCGCACAGCTCAACGCCCAGCTCATTAGCCAGCTTCCGGCCCTCGGAGATCAGTTCGAACGTAGTGGGCATCATCACGCCCTGGCGCTGCTCGCAGAAAACCCAAACGTTTTTGAAGGCAGCGGTATCAGCACTATTAAAAGCCATTTTCTTATCTCCTTCCTTAGATGATATGCTTGGCGGCCAGGATGCCTGCCAGCTTGTCGGTAGTCTCCTTACCGGCGCCCTCGAGCATCATGCCGGCGCCCTTCTGAGGAGGCGTAAAGGAGGTCAGAATATTGGTGGGAGAACCGGCCAGACCAATGGTGCTCTTGTCGATCAGGGGATGATCCTTCAGAGTCTCATAGGTCATGGTGACCAGGGGCTTGGAATAGGCTTCAAAAGCGCCGCCCACGGACAGGTAACGGGGCTGATTCAGCTCCTTGATGCAGGTGATCATGCAGGGGGTCTTGACCTTCACGGTCATGTAGCCGTCCTCCAGCATGCGCTTGACGGTCAGGGTATTGCCGTCCTTGGTGATCTCGCCGGCATAGGTCACCTGGGGCAGATGCAGCTTCTCAGCGATCTGGGGACCAACCTGAGCGGTATCACCGTCGATGGCCTGACGGCCGGCCAGGATGATGTCATCCTCCTCCACGCCGTAGGTATCGATGCCGGCGGCGATGATCTGGGAGGTGGCGTAGGTGTCGGAGCCGCCGAACTCGCGGGCGGTGATCAGAACACCCTCGTCCACGCCCATGGCCATCAGCTCACGCAGCATGCCTTCTGCGGGAGGGGGGCCCATGGTGAACGCCACGACCTTGCAGCCCAGCTGGTCCTTCAGGGCCAGAGCGGCCTCAACGGCGTTCAGGTCGTCGGGGTTGATGATGGTCTGCATAGAGGCACGATCCAGGGTGCCGTCGGGGTTCACTGCCACCTTACCGGAGGTATCGGGAACCTGCTTCACAGTAACAAGAATTTTCATCGTAGCTTTCCTCCCCTTACAGACCCATATTGGCGGAGATCACGATGCGCTGCACCTCGCTGGTGCCCTCATAGATCTCCGTAATTTTCGCATCGCGCATCATCCGCTCCACGGGATAATCCTTGGTATAGCCATAGCCGCCGAACAGCTGCACCACCTTGGTGGTGGTCTTCATGGCGTGCTCGGAGGTGAACAGCTTGGCCATGGCGGCCAGCTTGGTATATCGCTTGCCCTCCCCCTTGGCCACGGCGGCCTGATAGGTCAGCAGACGGCCCGCCTCGCAGCCCAGCTCCATGTCCGCCAGGGTGAACTGGGTGTTCTGGAACTTGCTGATGGGCTTGCCGAACTGGATGCGGCCCTTGGTGTAGTTGACGGCCTCGGCCAGAGCGCCCTCGGCAATGCCCAGGGACTGGGCGGCGATGCCAATGCGGCCGCCGTCCAGGGTGCCCATGGCGATCTTGAAGCCCTTGCCCTCCTGACCCAGCAGGTTCTCCTTGGGGATGACGCAGTCCTGGAACACGATCTCGGCGGTGGGACTGCCGTGGAGGCCCAGCTTTTCCTCGTGCTTGCCCACAGAGAAGCCGGGGAAGCCACTCTCCACGATGAAGGCGGAGATGCCCTTGGTGCCGCGGGACTTATCGGTCATGGCGAACACCACAAATACATCGGCCACATAGCCGTTGGTGATGAAGATCTTGGAGCCGTTCATCACATAGTGGTCGCCCACCAGCTTGGCCTCGGTCTGCCCCTTAGAGGCGTCGGAACCGGCATTCGGCTCGGTAAGAGCAAACGCGCCCACATGATGACCCTTGGTCAGCATGGGCAGGTACTTAGCCTTCTGCTCAGCGGTACCGTAGTTCATGATGGGGTCACAGCACAGGCCGTTGTGGGTAGCCACAATGTCGCCGGTAGAGGCGCACTGCTTGGAGAGTTCCTCGATGCAGATGGCGCTGGCCAGAGGATCGGCGCCCGCGCCGCCGTACTCCTTGGGCACACACATACCCATGACGCCCAAATTGAACAGCTTCTCGATGTTGTCGCGGGGGTACTCGCAGGTACGGTCCGTCTCAGCCGCGATGGGCTTGACTTCCCTCTCGGTAAACTCCGCCATCATCTTGCGGATCAGCTGATGCTCACGGCTTAAATTGAAATTCATAGTCGTTCTCCTATTTTTGCTCCTTAAAAGTATACGGTCACAGAGGCATCCAACTGCCGCTGGCGGTGGCCAGCAGCTTGCCGGTAGCGGCATCGGTCAACTCCGCCCGCTGGCGAATGAGGCTGCGGCCTGCCTTGACGATGAACACCTTCAGGTGCAGCTCCATGCCGAAGTCCACGCCTCGCAGGAAGGACACCGTCATATCGGTGGTGGTAGCCTCATTGTCCCCGGCGGTGAAATTGGCCACCACGCCGAAGGCCGTATCGAACATCCCCGCGATAGCACCGCCGTGGATGCCGCCCTTCTCGTTGATCTGCCATGTCTGGGTGGGAAAGGCGTAGGTGACGGTCTGCGCCTCATAATCGCACGCCACGAGACGCGCCTGCATTTTCTCGTCAAACCCGCCGTCGTGCAGGTTCAGATAGTGGTCGGACTTCTCCTGCACCAGTTGGAGCCACGCTTGTTTCTTGTCCATGTCTTCCTCCTATTTCTGGATACCGGCAATGTTTTTTGCCAGCTTTTTCTTGCCCTGAATATTCCCCTGCCGGGCGATCATGATGCGCTGGGCCTGAGGAGAGCCGGCGCCGTGCATGGATTCCGTGCGGTAGCCTACGGCCGCCGCACCCAGGCACATATTCTCCAGAAAACGCATGATCCGCTGGCGATCCTCGGTGCTGACGCCCTCCCGGGCAGCAAAATACTTGTTGCAGATCTCGCCGATGGTCTCGCCGTTGTTGCCCACCACGGTGTCGGACTTGAAGTCCGTCTCGCTGGGCATGGTGACCATCAATCCGCCGGCGATGTCCTCGGCAAGACGCACGATCTCATAGGGGAAGCGGGTGACGTTCTGCTTGCAGACGTTGGCCAGCAGCAGATCGATCTGGTAGTTGCCCGCCTTGGTGGGGCAGCCCTCGCAGGAGCAGGCGATACCGCAGGAGTAGAGCGTTTCGTTGAGGTGGGTCATCTCAATGAGTTTGTCCTTCACGGCGCTGGCCTTCTCCACACCGTTGTACTCGGCGGCCAGTGCCGCCGCGCCGATGACCACGTCGCCTACGCCCACCTTGCAGCCGCCGTAGCTCTGGCGGTGATAGCCGGCGAAGCGCTCCACGATGGTACCGGCAAATTCATACTCGCCGTTGAGGAAGATATACTCGTTGGGGATAAACACATGGTCGAGAACCACCAGTGCTTCCTGCCCGCCGAACTTGCTGTTGCCTACGTCGATGCAGCCCTCCTCCAGCTTACGGGTATCGCAGGACTGACGGCCATAGATCATGTACAGGCCCTCGGCGTCCGTGGGGCAGGCGAAGGACACGGCATAGTCCTTGTCCGCCTCGCCCATGGCGATGGTGGGCATGAAGATATGCCAGTGGGAGTTGATGGAGCCGGTCTGGTGGCATTTCGCACCGCAGACCACAATGCCGCCGGGGCGGCGCTCCACCACATGGACGTACATATCCGGGTCGGCCTGGTCATGGGGGGCCTTGGAGCGGTCGCCCTTGGGGTCGGTCATGGCACCGTCCACCGTCAGGTCGTTGTCCTGAACATACACCAGGAACTTCTTGAAGTTCTCATGGTAATGGGTGCCGTACTTCTCGTCGATCTCATAGGTGGAAGAGAAAACGGCGTTGAAGGCGTCCATGCCCACGCAGCGCTGGAAGCAGGAGGCGGTTTTCTGGCCCAGCAGGCGCTGCATCTTCACCTTTTTCACCAGGTCCTCCGTGGACTGGTGCAGGTGGGTAAAACGGTTGATCTTGTGGCCAGTCAGGCTGGAGGTGGCGGTCATGAGCTCCTCATACTGGGGGTCCTGTGCCAGCGCGTAGGTCATGGCCACGCAGTTGATAGAGGGCCGGATCATGGGATGATCCACCCAGTTGTCGATCTTTTCGCCGAACATGTACACGCGGGTGTTCAGCTTTCGCAGGGAATCGATGTACTCTTTCGCGGTCATCAATGCCATTCTTGTTCCTCCTTTAATTTATCGCATAGCTATTGTTATATCGCCATTAGCCACCCGCTCCTGATGAACGTATATTTCGGCAGCGCAAGTGACGATGGCTTTTTCTTTTTGCTCTGAAGTGATATATGCATGAATCTCAAGGGTGTCTCCCGGCAGGATCCTTTTTCGGAACCTCACGCTGTCAACGCCTAAGAGCAGCGGTGTTTTTCTGGCGTAGCGCGGTGTTGTCATCAGAAGAATATCCACTGCCTGCGCCATACATTCTATGGAATATACGCCCGGCAGTATTGGTTCTTCCGAGAAGTGGCCACGAAAGATATCCATCTCAGAATCTGCAAAAAAGACTGCGCGGATATCCTCGCCGGGCCTCAGGCCTTCTACCGATGTCACCAGAAGCATTGGTTCACGGTGCGGCAAGATCGTTTTGATCTCATCTTGATTCAGCTTCATAAGGCAATTCACCTGTTCCGAAAGGCAGCTGTACGCTTTTCCAGAAACGCGCCCATGCCCTCCTTCTGGTCGGCGGTGGCAAAGCACATGGCAAACAGCTCATTCTCGCAGGCGATGCCGCCGTCAATGTCCATCTGCATGCCCCGGTCGATGCAGGCCTTGGCATATTTCACGGCGATAGGGGCATTCTTGGTGAAAGACTTGGCCATCTCCAGTGCGCCGTCCATGAGCGCCTCGGGGGCGTAGACGACGTTGACAAGGCCGATCTCCTTGGCCTCATCGGCCTCGATCATTCTGCCGGAAAAGATCAGCTCCTTGGCCTTGGCGATACCCACGCGGCGGGGCAGACGCTGGGTGCCGGAGAAACCAGGTGTGATGCCCAGGCCCACCTCGGGCTGACCGAACTTGGCCTTTTCGGAGGCAAGAATGATATCGCAGCTTAGCGCCAGCTCACAGCCGCCGCCCAATGCGAAGCCGTTCACCGCGGCGATGGTGGGAAACTCCAGCTTTTCGATGCGGCGCATAAGCGCGCTGCCCCGCTGGCCCCAGCGGCGGCCGCCGTCCAGATCCAGCGAGCACTGCTCGCCGATATCGGCGCCGGCCACGAAAGATCGGCCCGCGCCGGTGAGGATCATGCAGCGGATGTCGCGGTCGTTCTCCAGCGTTGTCACCACCTGCTTCAGATCCGTGATGACGGTGCTGTTCAGGGCGTTCAGGGCCTCAGGCCGGTCAATGGTCACGATGGCGATATTATCCTGCTTTTCATAGTGAATCGTTTGGTACATGTGGATCGTCTCCTTGCGGCAATAAATGTAGTGCAGAACAGAAGGGGAACCGCCCATTTAGAACGATTCCCCTTCTCTGATCGCTCAGTATACAGAATAAGGCTTTAGTTGTCTGCTGCCATCTTCTTATACTTGGCGTAGCGTGCCTTCACATCGGCAATCTCTTTGGCATAGAGCGCGTCCGCCTTCTCCGGGAAATTGTTCTTCAGCGAGGCAAAACGGTTTTCTCCCATCAGGAAGTCCATCAGCTTGTCGGTGTCAGGCTCGGGGGAATCCAGCTGGAAGGGATTCTTGCCCTCGGCGATTCGGCGAGGATCATAGCGGTACAGGTGCCAGTAGCCGCACTCCACCGCTTTCTTCATCTCCTCCTGTGAGCAACCCATGCCAGCCTTGATATGCTGCTCCAGGCACGGGCAGTAGCAAATCACGATAGAGGGGCCGTCGTAGGCCTCCGCCTCGCGGAGTGCCCGGAGCGTCTGGGCTTGATCTGCACCCATGGCCACCTGTGCCACATACACATAGCCATACTGCATCAGGATGCCGCCCAGATCCTTCTTGGCCACCTGTTTGCCGCCGGCGGCGAACTTTGCCGTGGCACTGGTGGGCGTTGCCTTGGACGCCTGTCCGCCGGTGTTGGAGTACACCTCGGTATCCAGCACCATCAGATTCACGTTGCGGTTCTGCGCCATCACATGGTCGATGCCGCCGAAGCCGATGTCATAGGCCCAGCCGTCGCCGCCAATCGCCCAGACAGATTTGCGCGCCAAATACGCACGGTTTTCCAAAATGTACGCAGTGTCGTCGTTCTGGGGCGCTGCCTCCATAGCGGAGAGCAACGCATCGGTCACGGCGCGTGACTTTCCGCTGTCGTTCCAATCCTTCAGATAGGCGGCGATGGCCTCTGCCGCCACGCCCTGTGCTTGCAGCTTCTCCAGATGCACCATCAGTTCCTTTCGGATGATATCCTGTGCGTGGAAGAATCCGTAGGCAAACTCGGCGTTGTCCTCGAACAGGGAGTGCTCCCATGCGGGGCCATGTCCGCGACAGTCCTTGCAGTAGGGCAAGATCGGCGCACCGCCGCTGATGGCGGAGGAGCAGCCAGCGGAGTTGCCGGCGTACATATGGTCGCCAAACAGCTGGCTCAGAAGCTTGATGTACGTCGTCTCCGCGCAGCCGGCACAGGCGGCAGAGAACTGGAAGTACGGCTTGGCAAACTGGACGCTCTTCACGGACTTGTCGCTGATAACATCCGGCTTCAAATACTTCTCATCCATCGCCACCTGATCGAACAAGGGCTGTTCTGCCTTCATATCCTCAAAGGGCACCATGGTCAGGGCGCCATCGGCAGGGCACGCCGTCAGGCACACGCCGCAGTCCAGACAGTCGTAGGGAGATACCTGCATCCGGAAGTGATACGCCGGTGCATCCTTGCCCAGACCCTTGGCAGGCGCGGTGATAAACTCGGCGGGAATCTGCGCTTTCTCCTCTTCGGTCAGCAGCATCGGGCGGATGGCGGCGTGAGGACAACTCATGGCGCAGCGATTGCACTGGACACACGTCGCCGGGTTCCACTTAGGAACGGTGGTTGCGACACCGCGCTTGGAGAAAGCGGATGTGCCGTTCTCCCATGTGCCGTCCAGCACGCCGTGTTTCTGGAACACGGATACGGGCAGCTTATCACCCTGCTGACGATCCATAGGGAGGACGATGTCCTTAACAAAGGGCGTCGCGCTGATCTGGGCAACGGGCACATCCTGCGCGGCCGCCCATGCCGCTGGGATCTCAACCTTTACAGCGGCGGTAACCCCCACATCCACGGCCCTGTCGTTCAGATCCACGATCCTCTGTCCCGCCTTCTTGAAATAGGTGGCGTAGTTGTTCTTCTTCATATCCGCCACGGCAACGTCCATAGGGATGACCTTGGTCAGCGCAAAGAACGCTGCCTGCAAAATATTGTTGGTATGCTTACCCAGACCCACCTCCGCCGCCAGCTTCGCAGCATCAATGATATAGAAGTGGGCGTGTTTGGCAGCCAGATCGCGCTTCATCTTGGCAGGAAGCCGCGTCTCCAGCTCCTCTACCGACCACGGACAGTTCAGCAGGAACGTGCCGCCATCCTTCAAGTCCTCGGTCAGGTCATACTTCTTGACGTATGTAGGTGCGTGGCAGGCCACGAAATCGGCAGCGGACACCAGATACGTGCTGCGGATAGGCGTATCGCCGAAGCGCAGATGGCTCTGGGTCAGGCCGCCGGACTTCATGGAGTCATAGGAGAAGTATGCCTGCGCGTATTTGTCGGCCACCAAACCGATGGTGCTGATGGCATTCTTGTTGGCGCCCACCGTGCCGTCACCGCCCAGGCCCCAAATCTTGCAGGAGATCTCGCCGGGATGAGGGAACTCTACATTCTCATAATTCAGAGAGGTATGTGTCACATCATCGTTGATACCGATGGTGAAGCTGTTCTTGGGCGCTTCCTGCCGCAGATTGTCATACACGGCAATCAGCTGGCCGGGGGTGGTGTCCTTAGAGCTAAGGCCATAGCGGCCGCCCACCACGCGGATGTCGCCGCGCCCGGCCTGATTCAGCGCCGTGACCACGTCCAGATACACCGGCTCGCCTACAGAACCGGTCTCCTTGCTGCGGTCCAGCACGGCGATGTTCTTGCAGGTGGCGGGAATGGCAGCAGAGAAGTCAGGCACGGAGAAGGGACGGTACAGATGGATCTGTACCATACCCACCCTACCACCGTGGGCATTGAGATAGTCCACCGTCTCGTGCAGTGCCTCAGTGACGGAGCACATGGCCACGACTACCTCCTCGGCATCAGGTGCGCCGTAGTAGTTAAACAGCTTGTAATCCCGGCCTGTCAGCTTGTTGATCTCGTCCATGTAGTGCTGCACCGTTCCGGGCACGATGGCGGACTTGACGTTGGCGCCCTCCTTGCACTGGAAGTATACGTCGGGGTTGACGTTGTTGCCGCGGTTGGTGGGATGCTCCGGGTTCAGAGACTGGCGGCGAAACGCCTTCAGCGCGTCGTAGTCGATAAGCCCCCGCAGATCCTCGTAGTCCAGCGCTTCGATGCGCTGCATTTCATGACTGGTGCGAAAGCCATCGAAACAGTGCATGAAGGCGTACTTAGCCTTGATAGCGGACAGATGTGCCACCGCCGCCAGATCCATAGCCTCTTGGGGCGAGGCAGACATCAGCATGGCGTAGCCGGTGGTACGGCAGGTCATAAAGTCCGTATGATCTCCAAAGATAGAATGATGGTTGCTGGTGACCACGCGGGAAGCAATGTGCATCACGCTGGGGAGGAACTGTCCGCCCATAGCATACATGGCCGGGATCATCAGCATCAAACCCTGAGAGGAGGTAAAGGTGGTGGTCAGGGCACCCGCCTGAAGGGAGCCGTGGCAGGTACCGGCGGCACCCGCCTCGGACTGCATCTGGATCACGTCCACCGGTGTGCCGAACAGGTTCTTTTTCCCCTTGGCGGACCACTCGTCTACCTTTTCCGCCATGGGAGAGGACGGCGTTATGGGATAGATTGCCGCTACCTCGGTAAATGCGTAGGCAGAATGGGCGGCGGCGGTATTGCCGTCCATGACCACATAATTTTTCTTACTCATATTCATCTTTACCTTTAATGTTCGTTGCGGAAAGCCGCGACGTCTGCCTTTGCCATATTCATAAAAATCGCTGTATCACAGGAATAACCGATGAACTTTACGCCCATCTCCAGCAGCTTGCGGCCAGATTCGGCAGAGTCGGCGAAGCAGCCTACCTGCACACCCTTTGCAGCAGCCTTATGGACAATCTGTGCGATCCGCTCCATAACCAGAGGATGGTTGATCTGCCCGATGATGCCCAGAGAGGCAGACAGATCGTAAGGCCCTACAAATACGATATCCACACCTTCAACGCTGAGGATGTCATCCAGATTGTCAATGGCCTTCTGGCCCTCTGCCTGAAGGATCACCATGGTGTCCTGTGCTTTGGCAAAGTAATCCGCACCGGGGATCGCACCATAGGCGGCGGAACGGACAAAGCGGCAGGTCCCACGGGTGCCGCGGGGAGAGAATTTCGCGGCGGATACGGCGGCACGCGCCTGATCGGCACTGTCGATCTGGGGAATCATAATCGCACCGGCGCCAACGTCCAGCGCCTGATCGATCCAGATATCCGTCCCACGGGGAACGCGGACTACGGGGCAGACCCCAGACACATTGGCAGCGCGGATCAGATTCTGCAGATTTTCAAAAGTACCGGGGCCATGCTCCATATCCAGCAGTACAAAGTCGTATCCGGCATAGCCAGCCGCTTCCACAAACGCCGGGTCAGAGGTAATCATAAATGGCCCGAAAGCACCCTGTTCAGAGTGCAGCGCCTTTCGGAAAACTTCAACATCACGCAAGCTCGGAAAGGGATAATTGTTCACGCTCTTCACCTACTCTCTCTTTTTGTAGCAATAGCGGCATCACGCTGAACTTTGCAATAGCACACGCCCAAATCATTGATACCGTACTCCTTCAGTTTCAATCCGACGCGCAGCACCGTCTCTGACATTTTATCCAGTCCCAGCAGGGTCTCGCAGCCTGCCAAGGCGGCATTTGCACAGATGATCGCAGTGGGTACGGCGGTCATATTGCGAATAAAACAAGGAACCTGGGAGCAACCGTCTACCGGGTCGCATATTTGCCCCAAAACGCTTTGCGCCCCAAGCACAGCAGCACGCTCGATCACATCAGGGTCATCCGTAAGCAGAGAAGCTAATGCTCCGGCAGTCATGGAGATGGATACGCCAATCTCAGCCTGGCATCCCCATGCACCGTGGTAATGCGTGGGATAGTAGAAGATACCTACAATGCCGGCTACCAAAAGGGCCTTCAGGCAATCCTCTTTGGATTTTTTCAGCGCCTCGGCGGAGTATCGGATGGATGGCACGGGGATGCCAGAAGATCCTCCGGTAGGCATACAGGCAATTACACCATGAGCTGCGGCATATTCCATGATGGAAAGCGCGTCAGCGGAAGCCTTGTCGGCAACGCCCAAAGAGACAATGGGCCCATTTTCATAACGGTTTTTGGTCTGGAGGGCATGGGGACTGGTGTTGCCGTCGAAAGAGGTCACTGCATAGCCCTGCTCGGCAGAATATACAGACAAATCCCACAGGCTCTCGGCAATTTTCATCAAATCCGAATCACTGCAGCCGCTAATAGCACGTTCATAGTCCAAGGCCGCCTGCCACACCGGGATATTCTTTTCTTTCACATAGGCAAACATTTCTTCCGCCGTGGCAAATGGCATCTGGGGGGTGTCCACAGGGATAATGTCATAAACGGGGTTTATGCACCGGGTATAGACCACACCCTCTTTATAGCGCAGCTCCGCCACAAGTTTAGAATTCAGAGGTTCTCTGCTGCGGACTGTGATCAAGCTTTCACCGCTGCCGCCGTCAACCGTGGTGAACGGACAGGAGAGCATCGTATGAACCTCGGATACCTTCTCTGTGGCAGCACGCACCAGCAGATAGTAAAATTTCCCGTCAATATAAGTCTCGATACCGTCCAGCTCGCTGATGACGATCTCTCCGCCGCCCAAAGAAGCTGTCTTGATAAAGATTTTGTCACCGTTATCGGAGCGCAGTGTCAGCCACGCGGATTCGGAAGGCTTGGCAGGCACACTGTCGGTAAATTCAAAGGTGTAGGAAAAATCGTTGGACTCGGCATCCGTATAGATTTGGTCAAAGTCGTAGGTGCGGATATTCTTTTTCAAGATACCGGCCAAGAAGGCTTTATCACTATGCATACCATAAAAAGTTGCAAAATATCCCCCTTCTTTGGCCATCTCAATATATAGATGGGACGCTTTACCCTCTAAGAGGTCAACAGCCATAGAGCCTAAACGATACGGGCCGGCAGTATTAGAGCTGGAAGGACCGGGGGAGACGGGAGAGAGACAGTCGTTAAAAATACTGGGATATGTTTTCATAGGTTTTTTCTCCTGTTATTCTCTGTTCATTACCCCGCTTCAAAAAGCAGGCAGGAAATTCGTAATCATCTGTGTGCAAAAGCGCATAGTCTTTGCCTAAAAAACGATCTCTGTTGCACTAATGTCCGCAAGTGCAGGCACAGTTTGCCTTATTGGTACATTGCATGTCGTAATAGCATACGCCCATGTCGTTGAGTCCCATCGTCTTGAGCTTTATGCCAACTCGCAATAAGGTCTCTGCCATTTCATCCAGACTGGTCAATGTTTCGCATCCGCCGAGCGCAGCATTGGCGCAGGCAATGGCAGTCGGAACGGCCGTAATGTTGCGGAGGAAGCAGGGAACTTGGCCCGCGCCCTCGATAGGATCACAAATCTGCCCCAGAATACTCTGCGCGCCTAATACGGCAGCACGCTCGATTACATCTAAGTCGTCAGAAATAAGAGACGCTACCGCTCCGGCGGTCATTGAAATGGAAATGCCGACCTCGGCTTGGCATCCCCATGCTCCATGATAATGAGTGGGATAATAGAAGATACCTATGATCGCTGCTGTCATCAGTGCTTTTATGCCGTCTTCCTTAGTCATTCTCAGATGCTTTACGGCATGATGAATGGTGGAAACGGGGACACCTGCGGCACCACCGGCCGGCATACCGGCAATAACGCCATGGACTGCACCGTATTCCTTAACGGCAAATGCATCAGCTGTGGCCATATCGCCCACACCCAGAGGAATGGTGCGTCCCTGTTCAATAAGCGCCTTCATTTGAGCAGAATGGGGCTCAATAATTGCTCCGTCAAATTTTGTGACCTTGTAGCCTTCTTCCGCAGCATGCACGGTCAAGTCCCACAAGTTCTCGGCAAAGCCCATCAGTTTCTCGTCATCTAAGCCGCTGATAGCCCGTTCATAGTCCAAAGCCGCCTGCCACACCGGGATTTTCTTCCGGGCGGCATAGTCGAACATCTCCTTTGCCGTAGTAAAGGGCATATCCGGTTCTTCGATCGGAAGAATGTCGTAAACCGGATTGACACAACGCGCGTATACAACGCCCGTTGCTGCGCGCAAATCAGACAGCAATTCGCGGCTGTATGCCTCACGACTCCGAACAGTGATCAAACTCATACCTCTGCCATCTTCCGCACAGGTATAGGGCAGATCGATCCTCTTTTCTATATCAGACGCATTCTTTGTGGAAACTCGTACAAGCAAATAGTAGTACTTTCCATCAATATAAGTCTTAATGCCGTCCAGATCATCAATATAGATTTCTCCGCCGCCGAGTGAAACAGTTTTGACGACCAGCTTGTCCCCTGTATTGGAGGTCAGAGTCATCCACGCAGCTTCAGAAGGCATCGCCGGTACATTGTCTGTAAAATCAAATTCGTAGGTCAGTCCCTCCGATTCAGCATCTGCATAAGCACGTTCATAGTCATATGTGAGCATATCCTTTCTCAGGACACCAACCAGGAAGCCCTTATCACTATGGAGTCCGTAAAAGGTAGCAAAGTATCCGCCGCTTTTGGACATTTCACAGTACATGTGTGCAGGTTTACCGTCTAGCATATCCGTAGCCATTATTCCCAATCGATATGGCGCGGCGGTATTAGAGCTGGAGGGGCCTGGATATATGGGAGAAAGGCAATCGTTGAATATACTGGGATAAAATTTCATGAAACGTTCCTCCTAATTAAAATGCGACGATTTCCAGCATTTGAGCATTTGGATGGATTCGTCTGACATGGTATAGCATATTAAATGAGACATACGGCAGCTGTGCCGTAAATCTGATTCCAACAAAATAAATAACCATTCAATATTCTTCGTGCCATACGGTCAACGAGTTCCCGTATGGCACGAAGAAATACTTATCTGCTAAGAAGCACCGAAACACGAGTGTCTGCATCGCAGCATACACGCACAGGCGCGTCAGAGAAGTCATATGAGCAGATGCAGAATCAGCATATACCTGCCGGGATTGGAGTACCCGATAAGATAATCAGCTTATTGTGCGGCTCTTATACAAAATCAGTTTTCACAAAGGTGGCAGGCAACAAAGTGACCGGGTGAAACCTCCTTCAGCGTGGGGGCTTCCTGCGTGCACCTTTCCTGACAATACTCGCAGCGAGCGGCAAAGCGGCAGCCGGGCTTGGGGTCCACGGGGCTGGCTACTTCCCCCTTAATAACCTTAATCTCCTTGTTGCGCATGGAGATATCCGGCTCAGGAATGGCGGATAGCAACGCCTTTGTATAAGGGTGGACAGGGCTTGCAAATAACTCATCCGAGGTTGCAAACTCCAAACACTGGCCCAGGTACATGACGACAATATTATTGGATATATGCTTCACAACGCTTAAGTCGTGTGTGACAAACATATATGTCAATCCCATTTCATCCTGCAAGTCCATAAGCAGATTAAGAATCTGCGCCTGAATGGAAACATCCAGAGCGGAAACGGGTTCATCGCAGACGATAAACTTCGGGTTAACAGAAAGAGCGCGGGCAATACCGATACGTTGACGACGACCACCGTCCAACTCATGGGGATATGCCGTAGCATAGCGGCGAGCTAACCCAACCACATCCATCAAATGTGCCGCCCGGTTATAAATCTCCCGCTTGGTAGGCAGCGTTTTATTGATGATCATGTATTCGGCAATGATTTCGATGACAGACTTGCGCGGATCAAGGCTTGCATACGGATCTTGGAAAATGATCTGCAATTCTTGACGCATCCGCTTCATTTGGCGGGCATTAAGCTTGGTAATGTCCTCGCCGTTATACAGGATCTGCCCGGAGGTCGGCTCAATCAAGCGCAAGATGGTGCGACCCAAAGTGCTCTTTCCGCAACCTGATTCACCAACCACACCGATAGTCTCCCCAGGATACACTTTCATGTTGATACCATCGACTGCATGAAGATAAGACTTGTCGCCCACCTTAAAATACTTTTTCAAGTCAACAGTTTCGATTAGAGGGATTCGCTCTTCTGCCATGGCTTAGTCCTCCTTTTTCTGGCAATAAAGATGGCAGCGGATGGAGTGGGTACCGTCAACATAGACTTCCGGAGGTACTTCCTTGCAGATTTCCATACACTTATCGCACCGCGGTGCAAACTTACAGCCCTTGGGCAGATTGGTCGGATCCGGCATTAGCCCTGCAATAGGATGAAGGCGATCCGTTTTTTCCTTGAGGTTAGGGAGCGATCCGAATAGGCCATCTGTATAGGGGTGATGGATCGGGCAGGTAAAGATATCCTCAGCGGATCCCATCTCGATAATCTCGCCGGCATACATAACAGCCACGTTATCGCACGTTTGCGCCACAATACCCAAATCATGGGTAATCATGATCATAGAGGTTCCTAGCCGGTCACGCAAATCACGAATCATCATCAGAACCTGCGCCTGAATGGTCACATCCAGAGCGGTAGTAGGCTCATCTGCAATCAGCAGATCAGGTTCACAGGACAAGGCAATCGCTATCACAACGCGCTGGCGCATACCGCCAGAGAACTGATGGGGATACTCGTGCTTTCTGGCGGGGGGAATACCCACCAGCGTCAGCGTCTCATCAACGCGGGCTTCAATTTCTTCCTTGCTGCGGCCGCTATCGTTGTGAACATAAAGCGCCTCAGCAATCTGTTCCCCCACAGTCAGCACCGGGTTCAAGGAAGTCATGGGGTCCTGGAAGATCATGGCGATCTTATCGCCGCGGATCTTGCGCATATCCGCTTCAGGCAACTCCACGATGTTCTCGCCCTCAAAGGTGATGCAGCCGGAGGTAACTTTACCGGTACGCTCAGGCAAAAGGTGCATAAGTGTCAGTGCGAGTGTGGTTTTACCGGCGCCAGTCTCGCCTACCAAGCCCAAGGTAGCGCCCTTTTCCAGAGACAAAGTAACACCGTTAACGGCATACACTGTCTCCAGATCGGTTTCATAAACTACACTCAGGTCCTTAATCTCTAACATTTTTTCTGTGTTGCTCATGAAGACAATTCCTTTCTCTCGGCATCAACTCTTTAGGCGAGGATCCATAGCATCGCGCAGTCCGTCACCCAACAGGTTCACGGAGAACGCGGTCAGAACAATGGCCAAGGCGGGGAAGAGCACCAGCGTGGGTGCGCGTAGCATATCAACACGGGCACTGGACAGCATGGAGCCCCATTCGGGTGCAGGTGCAGGTAGAGAAAGTCCAATAAAGCTCAGGGTGGACTGATAGATGACCAGGCTGGAAACATTCAGGGTTACGTTAACCAAAATGATGCCCAAGGTGTTGGGGATGATATGACTGAGAATAATGCGTGCAGGACTGGCTCCGCCTGCGCGAGCAGCCTCCACATATTCCTGATCTACCAGATTCAGGACGCCGGAACGAACAAGACGTACATAGTTCGTAAAGTAAGCCAGCGTCATTGCGATGATCAAAACGGGGATGCTGGAGCCCAATGCGGCCACAACCACCATGGTGAACAGAAGATCGGGGATGGACATGAAGATGTCCAATGTGCGCATAATGATTTGGTCAATCTTGCCGCCGAAGTAGCCGGCAATAGAGCCCAATGTGCAGCCGACCAGACAGGAGGTGATTGAGGCAATAATTGCCACTTTCAGCGAGTTACGGGCACCGTGTACCAGACGTGATAAGACATCGCGGCCATAGCTATCGCAGCCCAACGGATGTCCCGGGGTCCCTGGAGCAGCCAGCTTATTATCAGCAACCTGAATAACGCCGGCGTCATAGGGGGCAATCACGTCTGCAAAAATGACGACCAGAATGATAAGAATAAGCAAAATCAGACCGACCATTGCGCCCTTATTCTTTTTCAGCCGGCGGATAATCTCTTTGGCCTGACTGGGACGCTTAAAATTGATGTCACCGCCCTCAAACGCATCGGTGCTGGGGCGCGTATTAATCTTAGCCATCAAGATTACCTCCTTTTACTATACTTGGCTCGGATACGCGGATCAATGAAAGCATAAATTAAGTCCACGCCGATCATCAGCAAAGTAAAGCAGACAGATACCATTATGGCGCAGCCGATAATCATAGGCTCATCTTTCAAGCTAATGGAATCAACGATTAGAGAACCAATACCCGGGATGGAGAACAATTTTTCCGTGGTAACCATGCCGGCCAGCAGGCAGCCGAAACGCATACCAATCGAAGTAACCACGGGCAGCAGCGCATTCTTCAATGCGTGCTTCCAAATAACCGTACGTTCTGCAACGCCTTTAGCGCGGGCAGTACGAACATAGTCCTGACGAATAGACTCCAGCATAGAGGACTTTGTGAAGCGCAGATACGCAGACAATTCGCAAATCGTGGCCGCAATAACGGGCAAAACATAATGCTTCACCGACGTCAGGCCATAGGACGGGAACCAGTTAAGCTTCAGGGCAAATACATACATAAGTACAATGCCGACAACAAAGCTTGGTACGGCTGCTAAGAAGAAAGCGATCATCGTTGGTATGGTATCCATTAGCGAGTTTTGTTTAACTGCCGACAGGATGCCTAACGGAACACCTATGCTGACTGATAACACAAGGACCAAGACAGCAAGACGCAGCGTAATCTTAAAACGAGGCCAAAGCTCATCAAAAACATCGAGTTTTGTTGAATAAGACTGACCAAAGTCACCCTTGGTAAAAACATTTTCCAAATAACGGGCCCAACGAACGAGGACCGGATCATAAAAGCCTAATTCCTGGTTCACCGCCTCAACCTCCGCTGCGTTTGCGTTGGCGCCTAAGATCATGCGGCCAGGGTTACCGGGCGTAATGTTCATAACGGCAAAGATAATAAGGGTCACACCAAGCACGGTGGGGATCAGGAACAATAGGCGTTTGAGAATATATCGATACATATTTCCCTACTTTCTTACGGACTGACGGAAAACTTTCGGCAAAATGTGCTTTGTGCAAGGAAAAATCATACCCGTGGGGATTGAAATAGAAGTTGTGTGCAGGAAGCCCTTTCCTGCCGCCTGCACACAACTTTCACAAATAACGGCTAATAACGGCTGTTGTTATGCGTTCAATCCGTTAATTAGCTATTCCAGCTCCAATCATAGACACGGTAGTCGGTGGGAACTGCGACGGCGTTCAGGTCCTTGCTATAAGCAACGCAGGAAGGCAGATTGAGCAGAGGAACCTGGGTATGAGTGTCATAATAGGCATTGTACATCTCAGTATAGATCTCGACCCGCTTAGCTTCATCAGCAGTGGAGGAACCTTCCTTCAGCCATTCATCGAACTTAGCGGACAGGTCGTTGAACTTGCCGGAGGGTCCGTTGAACAAAACATTGGTGAGGCCAATAGCAGAGGAAGAAGACTGCTGCTCAAAGTTGTTGAAGTCATAGTTGCCGCAGTCGTAAGCGACGCAGATATCGTACTCCTGAGCAACATTGCGATCACCGGCAACATTGTAGTCGCTGACAACCAGAGTGGACTTAATGCCGGCAGCCTCGAGCTGAGCGTGGACAGCGACAGCGAAGCTTTCATTACGACCGGCAGCGACATTGAACTCACCGATATCAAAGCCATTGGGATAGCCTGCCTGAGCAAGCAGCTCTTTAGCCTTCTCCAGATTGAAGGGGATGGGGTTCTTCAGAGAATCAGCAGTGGGAGCGGCAGCGGCGTAATTGGGGTTGATGTACATATAGGTAGGAGTGCCGTAGCCGTCGCAAACCAGCTTGTTGATACCGTCACGATCCAGAGCATACATCATAGCCAGGCGGATATTATCATTGCGAAGGAGCTCGCCGTGCGTCTTGGATTCAACGTTGATGCAGAAGAGCATTACCTCATTGGACTCTTTCTCCACGCAGTTGAACTTGTCGGAAGCCTTGATATCCTCCCAATAGGAAATGGGAACGACCATATAGTCAATCTCACCGTTCTGCAGGGCAGTGATAGCGGAGGTATCATCCTCGATCACATTCCAGGTGATCTTCTCGATTTGAGCCTTGCCGCGATGATAGTCTTCAAAAGCAACGGCGGACCAAGAAGACAGGGGGTTGTAATTGTTCTCATCCCACATGTAAGGACCGGTACCGACCTTGTTGGGAACCTTACCGAAATCGTTACCCAATTCCTCGACTCCCTTCTGGGACATGATTTTCACCTTGTGCAGCATATGGCCAATGGGAGAGAAGGGCTGGTTCATAACGATTTTAACGGTATATTCATCAACCTTCTCAACATGATCCAGAGGACGGCAGTAGGAACCCATGTGCGCATCCTTCTGCGCATGAGCATAGCTGAACACAACGTCATCAGCGGTCATAGTCTCACCATTGTGGAACTTGACGCCCTGCTTCAGAGTGACAATATACTCAGTGGCATCGTCATTGGCCTCGACCTTCTCAGCCAGACGCAGGTCATAGCCGCCGGTGGCCTCGTTCAGATCATACAGACCTTCATAGATGTTCTCGAAGACGGTATAATCGTGGGTGTTGGTAGTAGCGTGCGGATCGTTGGTAGACAGGCCAGCGGCATTCCGAAGAACGAGCGTCCGGGTTCCGTCCCCATCACCAGCGTTCGTCTTACCATTGCCGCAGCCAGCCAAGAGGGAGAGCAGCATCAAAGCGGCCAGGAATAGCGAGATATACTTTTTCATTGTGTCCTCCTATTGATTTTTAATATATTCCGCACGATGCGTGTAAAACACATCGTTAAGGACGGCCTTGGGTTTTAAATGCAGATGTCCTAATGATCTTGGGGTTGTATTCCTTATAATAATGGATGATAGTAGGATGATATTGGATTTCAACATCATCTCTGAACACGACCCGTGCTGTTGCCGGCGACCAAAGCATTTACTTCCTCCACGGTAACAAGGTTCACATCGTGTTCGATGGTATGCTTCAAGCAAGAAGCGGCTGCGGCGAAATTGATAGCATCCTGAGGAGCCTTCTCTTCCAGAACACCGTAGATCAGGCCTGCACCAAAGCTATCTCCACCACCCACGCGGTCTACAATGTGAATACGATAGGTGGGAGAGAAATACGCCTGACCATCACAATAAAGCATGGCTCCCCAGTTGTTATCATTGGCCGAAAGGGATTCCCGTAGTGTAATGGCAACCATCTTTGTGCCGAAACGCGCCTGCAGCTGCTGCGCTACAGAAATGTATCCCTGTCTGTTGAGATTGCCGCCTTCCACATTGTTGTTGGCGGCTTCGATGTTGAAAACATCTTTTGCATCTTCCTCATTAGAGATACAGACATCCACATAGGGCATCAGCTCTGCCATAACGCGCCCGGCGTCCTCGCGGGACCACAGCTTCTTGCGGTAATTCAAATCGCAGGAAACAGTAAGGCCCCTTTTCTTTGCAGCCTTGCAGGCGTCCAGACAAATCTTCGGTAAATCACCTCCCAGCGCAGGAGTAATGCCTGTGAAATGGAACCAGTCCGCATCGCGGAAAATCTCATCCCACTGGAACTCCTCCGGCTTTGCTGTAGCGATGGATGACCCAGCCCGGTCATAAATGACCTTTGAAGGACGCTGAGAGGCGCCCTTTTCTGCGTAATAGACGCCCAGCCGACTTCCACCACGGTACATGTGGGTCGTATCGACCCCGAACTGCCGCATGGCATTGACGGCACACTGACCGATCTCATGCTCGGGAACCTTTGTGACAAATGCAGCGCTCATCCCATAATTCGCAAGTGAAACAGCAACATTCGCTTCTCCACCGGCGTAAGAGGATTCAAATTGGGACGCCTGAACAAGCCGGTAATAGCCTACAGGATTCAGGCGAAGCATGATTTCTCCAAATGTAATTACTCTCTTTTTCATCATTAAATCTCTAAAGCAGCAACAAACTCCTTTGCGGTTGCAGTAATCTCGTCATAGCGTCCTTCATTGAGGAGCTTTTTACTACAGAGATTGCCGCCCACACCAACGCCTACCATACCCAGTTTCAGGAACGTACCGATGTTGTCGAGGTTTACGCCTCCGGTAGCCAGAAGTTTCACCTGGTTGATAGGCGCACGAATGGACTTGATATAATCAAATCCCAGCTGAGCCGAGGGGAACAGCTTTACAAAATCCGCACCCAAACGACTTGCAGTCAAAATTTCAGTGGGGGTCGCGGCGCCGGGGATAGACACCACGCCTCGCTTAACACTCTCGGCGATTACGCTCTCATCGGTATTGGGAGAGATAATAAACTTTGCACCTGCATCCACAGCAACAGTGACCTGCTGAGCGGATATCACGGTACCGGCGCCAAACATCATTTTATCACCCAGAGCAGAATTCAATGCTCGAAGTGTATCTGCCGTATCCTGAACAGACTGGCTATTGCTCTGATCGTAAGTGATTTCCAGCAGCGAAATGCCGCCATCATACAGGGCCTTCGCAAGATTGATACACTGTTCGCCATAAATCCCTCTGGCAATTGCAATGATTTTTTTGCTTGAAATCTCGCAAATGATCTGTTCTTTGTTAATCATTGCAGTAACTCCTTGTTGGTAAAATTGGGGCAACAGAATGTTCAAGCAAACCCGATCCTGCTATTCCAAATGTGATGGGTATGAGAGGTAATCTCTCGAAAAACACGTTGGGATAGGGCATCACCTCAACATTCCGTTAAGTCCATTAAGACGGAAAACGTACGGTTGGACGTATATAAGAACTCGTCCGTAATCTCGTCTTACCGTAACTATAGGGGATTTGTCGGCTTTTGTCAAGATATTTTAATTTCAAGATAGGGAAACAAGGGTTTTTTGTTGTGTTGCACAAAATAGTTCATTCATTTTTATCTTGAATTCCAAAGCTCAATGTGCTAGTATGTATATGCGAACACCGCGCGCGTATACGAACAGGCGGATTATAACGCCTGTCCTGTGAAATTTCAAGTTGCATCCACGCTTATTCCGGCATAAATTTTTTTCATTGTAAGGAGGCATTATGGCACAGCAGCATCGTTCTACCCAGAGAGCATTGGATATTCTCTCTCTTCTGGCATTATGTGGTGACACCAAAGGCTACACGTTAACGGAAATTGCAACCGCATTAAATGTTCCCAAAAGCAGTGTATCTCCTATCATTCACACGTTGGAAGCAAACCACTACCTGACGTACTCTTCTCCTGAGGCAAAATACAGCATCGGACGCAAAGCGTTTGAGGTTGGCAGCGCGTATGTCAAAAACGACATTTTTTATTCACAGGCGATTTCCATCATGCAGAGCATTGTGGATACGTGTTCTGAAACCTGTCACATGGGTGAGCTCCAGGGGATGAACGTGCAATACCTGATGAAAGTTGAATCACCGGAACCCATAAGCATGATGTCTGCGGTAGGCAAGCAGCTTCCTGCAAACTGTACCGCTCTGGGAAAGGCTCTCCTGTGCGAGCATACCTTGGATGAGATAAAGGCCTTATTCAAGGACGGACTTCCCAAAATGACAGAATACTCCGTAGTAGATGCAGAGCAGCTATATCAGCAGACCCAAATGGTCCGGAAAACACAGATTGCACGCGAGAAGGAGGAAAACTATCAGTTTATCCAGTGCCTTGCCACGCCCATCTACAAAAATGAGAAGCCCTTTTTTGCGATGAGTGTTTCTGTACCCACTTTCCGCTACACAGAAGAAAAGGGTAAGCAAATTGAGAAACTTCTATTGGAGGCAAAGAAAAGTCTGGAGCTGATTCTCTGAGATTCCTTATGTTTTTTTCGCGGCCATGATTTCTTAATTTTTTTCACGGCATACTTGACAAATCATAAGCGAGGCAATATAATGCAATTGGACGTATATAAGACTCGGTTCGTAATCCCGCACAACTAAAATAGGCTAATCTTAGCCAAATGTTTTATTGGGAGGTAACACTTATGATTTTTGGTATTCCCCGTGAACTCAAGGACCACGAGACTCGTGTGGGTGCTGGTCTGATTCCTCGTAATGTTGCGACTCTGATTGCTCAGGGACATACGGTTTATTTCCAGAAGGGCGTTATGGAGCCCGCCGGTGTTTCCGATGAGGAGTTCCTCAAGGTTGGCGCCAAGTGCGTTGACACCATGGAAGAGATTTATGAGAAGTGCGACTTCATCGGCAAGTTCAAGGACATGACTGACGCTGACATGAAGATGCCCTTCAAAAAGGGTCAGATCATCATGACTGCTTTCCACATGGCCGAAGGTACTGCCAAGCCCGAGCAGGTCAAGATCCTGGCTGACGCTGGCGTGACCTGCATCTCCATCGAAACCTCTCGTTATCCCGACGGTTCCCGCGCAATGACCCGACCCATGGGCGAGATTGCAGGCCGTACGGCTCCCCTGCTGGGTGGCCAGTATCTGCAGCGTCAGTACGGCGGCAGCGGTGTCTCCATCGTTCCCGTTACCGGCGCAAGAAGAGCTCGCGTTTGCATTCTCGGCGGCGGTCATGCCGGTATGTGCGCAGCACAGACTGCTGAGGGCCTCGGTGCCGAAGTGGTCGTCTTCGATGTAAACATTCAGCGCCTGGAGTATCTGCGCACAGTGCTGAAGAACACGGATCTCCGCTTTATGAGCAAGGCCGCTTTCGCCGAGGAAGTGGCCAAGGCCGACGTACTGATCAACTGCATCTATGCCTATCCCGGCATGGAAGTTCCCATCGTGACCCGCGATATGGTTCGCAGCATGCGTAAGGGTTCTGTCATCGTTGACCTGGAGGGTGAAGGCATCATCGAGACCTCCCAGTATACTACCATCAGCAATCCTTACTTCGTCGAAGACGGCATCGTCCATGTTGGTATTACCAACATCCCCGCAATGGTTCCTACGGCCGCCAACGAGAGCTATGGCGCATACGTTTTCCCGCTGGTCCAGGATATTGCCAAGTACGGCATCAAAGAGGCCTGCAAAAAGAACTATGTCCTCAGAAGCTGCGTAGCGATGGTAAATGGCAAGATCACCCAGAAAGAGGTTGCTGATAGCCAGCATTGCGAGTATACTCCCCTGGATCCCGATACCATGTTTTAACAACTGATAGCTTAACCGGTTATTTGTGTTAACTTTGTAAGTACGAACCGCAACATAGGTTTTCTTTGTTGCGGTTCGTAACTTATATAAGAGGGCTATATTGGTATCATGAATCAGCTTTTTTTCTCTTGGCCGCAAAAAAATCGGGCTCTCCCCGTAATCTGCGTCTGTGTGGGGCAGGTTATTTGGGGATTCAGCTACCTTTTTACTCGCATTGCGCAGAGATCGGCAAGCCCGACCGTTGTTCTTTCCATGCGTTTCCTGGCCTCCTGGGTTATCATGACCGCGTTGATTTGGAGCGGGAAAAAGTCTTTTTCCCTGAAAGGCAAAAACTTTCGCCCACTTCTGCTACTTGCACTGCTCGAACCGCCGTATTATTTTTTTGAGAGTTACGGCGTTTATTACAGCAACGCAACCTTCGCTGGCACCGTCATGGCCTTTGCGCCGGTCGTCGGTATTTTGGCAGCAATGCTGTTCTTGGGAGAAAAGCCTAGTCGCAGGCAAAAGATTTTTGCCCTTTTACCCACTGCCGGCGTTATCATTATGACGTCGGTGGGCAGTTCCATGGGAATCGTCAAGCCCTTGGGTGCCATCTTTTTATTTGCATCCCAAATCGTAGCTGCCGGTATGAAGCTCTACAATAAGAAGTCCAGCGAGGAGTTCTCTTCGTTTGAGCGAACCTATGCGATCGTAGTAGCTAACGCCATTATCTTTACTATCAAATCTATGATAGACCTACACGGTGATGTGCGAGCCTATGCGGCGCCTTTGGGAAATCCGGAATACGTGTTTGCACTGGTGATACTGTGCGTATTCTGTAGTATTGCAGCCAATCTTCTGGTGAATTATGCCTGCGGTATGATGAGCGTTACCAGAATATCCACTTTCAGTACCATTGCCACGATCTGCTCTGCTTTTGGCGGTGTGATCTTTTTGGGTGAGCCCATTACTTGGATTACATTTTTTGGTTCAGCGATCATCATCATTGGCATATGGCAGGTAACGAGGGAGTCCTCATGAGCTGCCTTCCCACAATTTAAAAAAACAAAAGAACCATTCCACATTACACATTATTTATAAAGAGTGATACAAAATAATTAAAGGAGTCATTTGTTATGGAAAAGATGCCCAAAATCGCCTTGCTGCGTTGGGACGCCGATCAGATAAGCGATGTTCTGATGAAGCTGGAAACTCTTCCCGGAAACAGCACCAACCCTGATTCCTATCCCTTTGATGTTGCGCTGGTACACGTTAAGGGTGCAAACATGGACACAGTTGAAGTCAATCCTTGCCAGGAGCTGCTGGATGAGTATATCAGAGTATGTAAGGAACTGGCCGCGCAGGGCGTAAAGGCTATCACCACCAGCTGCGGTTTCAATGCATTTTATCAGGAGGCGTTGGCTGCCGCAGTGCCCGAGGTGGTTTTCACCAGCTCCTTGCTGCAGGTACCGTTCGCTCAGACCATCGTGGGCAAAAACGGCAAGGTTGCTATTTTGACCGCCAATGCTAACGACTTGACTGAGGAGCACCTTGCCCGTGCAAATATCACCAACCGCGAAAATGTGCTTGTTTACAGCATGCACGAGCAGCCCGAGTGGAGTCGTGTGTACAGTGATCCTAACGGTCCCTTTGATTTGGACGCTGTTGCTAACGAGGTAGTGGACGTCCTGCGCAGAGGTCTGGAGGAGCATCCCGACATCGGCGCCGTAGTCTTTGAATGCACCGATCTTCCTCCCTTCGCCTCTCGCGTGCGCGAGGAATTGGGTCTGCCTGTGTTTGATTTTAACTCTATGGTGGGACATATCGCCATGGCGCTGAATGTTCACAAGCTGTATTGATTCTATAAGCAAATCTCCGCAGATTGTAGATTTCCCATCATAACAATACCGGTTGCTGTAGATCATTTACGTGGTTTGTATATGTGCGGTCACTACAACTCACAGATACATATAGCATTTGAAAGGCAATGGCGAGAGGAGATTGCATGATATGATTCGGTTGACACCCTACGAGCAAAAAATGCTTGATGGTGAGTACGGTGCTGCCAAGCAAGTCGCATTGCAGAAGATCATCGACTATGCGCGGATTCTGGGCGCGGAGGAGCTGGTACCCATCACCAAGGCTCATCTGTGCTGCGGTTCCACCTGTGAACCGTCCGACTTCCCCGATGGGAATCTGGACCGGCCCGATATTCTGGCCATGGGCTACCACGACTGGCAGACCAAGCTGAAATGCCCCGGGATGGACCCCGCCACCTTTAACAGCTTTAACGAGAGCACCTTTGTCATCGATGACGTACACTGCTGTGACACATTTCAGTGGCAGTGGACGCAACAGACCCGCGAGTTTTACGAGAATAACCAGCATATCCTCGCTGATGCGGCGGCGCGCGGCGTGGTAATCGGTTCCACCTGCGCCCCCTATCTGGCCGGGTGGCTGCCCGTCATGGGTGAGTATTTCGTCACCACCGAATCCAGCAACGTGCTGTACTGCAACTCCGTTTTGGGCGCACGGGGCTATGGCGGCGGCGGCAACACCACCTTCTGCGCAGCGATTTGCGGCCGCGCACCCAAGTGGGGCCTGCACCTGCCGGAAAACCGCCACGGCACCCATGTATTCCATCTGGCCTGCGATACCAAGGATAAGACAGACTGGGATCTGCTGGGCGCCGCCGTGGGGCGTCGTCTGGCTCCCAACGCCGTCCCCGTGATCTGCGGCGATTTTGAACGGCCCGATCTCATCAAGCTGAAGTCCTTCTTCACTGCACTGGCGGTAACCAGCGGCTGTGAGCTGTGCCTGATCGTGGGCGTGTCCCCCGAGGCCCAAACATATGAAATGGCTATGGGAGGCCATGAGCCCGTCGCGGAATTCACCATTACCAATGAGATACTGCAGTCCTATTGGGATGAGATTTGCTGCAAAGTGTCCGGCCCGGCTGACTATTTGCAGATCGGTTGTCCCAACTGTTCCGCCGAGGAGCTTGTCCGCATCTGGCGGCACATGAACGGGCGGAAGGTCAAGGAGGGCGTCCGCTTCTGCGTGTTCACTAACATCGCGCAGTATGCCATGGCGGAGCAGTCCCACATCATTCAGGATCTGAAGGATTGGGGTGTAGAGGTTCTGACCAGCGGCTGCATCCTGCGTACCATCAACGTGGCCAAGGGTGCCAAGTCCATTGGTCTATCCTCCTTCAAGCTGTGCAACGGCAGCAAGGATGAGCGGGACTGTCCCATCTATTACGGCTCCGATGAGCAGGTCATTGATGCTGCCATCAGCGGTTATTGGGAGGTTAAACGGAGATATGAGTAAGAACAAGATCATCAAAGGCCGTCCCGCATGGGGGCCCGTGGTCGAGGGTTACGCCTTTGTCTGTCCCAACAGCATCGTGGGCTGGAACGGTGCGGATGTAAAGACCGGTATTGTGACGGAAAAGGGCAACGTCCATTATGGAGATAGCTTTGCCGGTAAGATCATCGTAATGCCCTGCAGCCGCGGTTCTTTGGGGTGGTCCGATATGTTCCGCAACAGCGAGTATAATGGTGTTGGGCCCATTGGCTATGTTTTCACCACGATGGACTCTAAGTGCGGCACCGCAATCTTCAACACCAGACGCCCCTGTGTCGCGGATTTTCCGGCTAACTGCGATCCCTGCAAGGAGATCCATGACGGCGACTACATCAGACTCGACGGCATTAACGGTACGGTGGAAATACTTACTTCCGTCGAAGAAAAGTAACATATTTGAAAGGAAATACTGTTATGGAATTCAAGAAAGAAAAAGTTTATACTCCTTTGGTTGCTACCCCTACCCACAACGTCTCCCAAGCTATCAAATATGGTAACCTGGTGTTTGTCTCCGGTATGGTTGGTGAGGATGAGAACGAAGTTCTTATGGATGGTCTGGAAGCGCAGTGCGAGCGTGCTTTCCTCAACATGAAGAACGTCTTGGAATCTGCCGGCTCCAGTCTTGAGAAGGTTCTTTTCTGCCAAATCTTTATCGGCAAACGTGAAGATCGTGCCATTGCCAACAAGGTGTGGGATCGTTATTTCCTGAACATGGATGTAGCCCCTGCCCGTTATACCGTTGTGGCTCCCACAGTTGCTGAGCCGTATTTGTTTGAGATTACTTGTGTCGCAGGCGTATAACAAACGTCTCCTCAACGTAACTGTTTGTAAAAAAGTAACTGCTATCCTAGCAACCTAAGAGCAAGAGACATCTCCCGTGTTTACACGCTGAGATGTCTCTTGTTCCGTTTATATTATATTTATAATAGCGCCCTATTCCATTCCGCGGTCTGCCGGTTCTCTGTAGCCTTGGATAGCCTCACCCCAAACTTGGTCGAACAGTCCGTGTTCGATGGCACGCCCGTTGATACGCAGCTCTACACCGCTGGACTCCATGTTGCACTTGTAGTAGATGGCGTTGGACGGATTCTTCAGAATGTTGCCGTACTTACAGTGAATAGTCAGAGGACCGCCGCTCAAGTTGCAGGGGATCTCACCGTAATCCTTTACGCTGCCCTCCTCCCACACTGGCAGCAACGGTGTCAGCATATTTGTCATCATGATTTTGACACCGTGTAGGATATTTTACATCCTGCATGGTGTTTTGTTTTCCTATCAATTTTAAATAGGAGGCAGTACTTATGTCCAACCGACAAACATACGTTTTCCGTAACGCGCATACGATGGACTATTCTCAAAGAGGAGGTCTGTTTATGCCAACCGTTCAGCAAGCACCCACTCCAGTAATCTCCGTCACTCGCAATTTTCTTGGTCAGCAGACGGCAGAGGCGCTGCTATTGGAATTGATCCGCGCCCACACACAGGCGGCATAAAGTCTGTGGGCAGTCCACGAAAAGGAGGGAGCTTATGGAGAAGCCACCACTGCCTACCGCGCTGTACTGCCGCTTGTCCCGGGAGGACGGAGACCGGATGGAGAGTGATTCCATCGGAAACCAGCGGAAGCTGCTGGAGGCGTATATCGAAAATCATCCTGAGTTGGTAATGGCGGAATGCTACGCCGACGATGGCTATACCGGCACGAATTTCCAGCGCCCCGCCTTTCAGCGGATGCTGCGGGACATAGAGAACGGGCGCATCCGCTGTGTGCTGGTAAAGGATCTGTCCCGTTTCGGCCGTGATTACATCGAAACTGGCCGCTATCTGGAGCGTTGGCTGCCGGAGCACGGTGCACGGTTCATCGCCGTCACGGACAATGTCGACAGTGACCGCGGCGCCTACGACATGATGATGCCGCTGAAGAATCTGTTTAACACCCAGTATGCACGCGACATCTCCCAAAAGGTCAAAAGCTCCCTCCACGCCAAGCAGCAGCGGGGCGAGTTTATCGGGGCCTTCGCCAGCTACGGCTACTGTAAGGACCCGCAAAACCATAACCGTCTTGTTATCGATCCGCCTGCGGCGGAGGTGGTGCGGCGCATCTTCACCCTGTTTGAAAACGGAATGGGTAAGATCCGCATTGCCAAGCAACTGAACGAGGAGGGTATCCCATGCCCCAGCGAGTACAAGCGGCTCACCGGTGAAAAATACCGCAACAACCACCGATTGGCGTCTACCACCTACTGGACATATGCCACTATCCACCGTATTTTGCAAAACGAGATGTATATCGGGAACATGGAACAGGGACGGGACGACCGCCTGCAGATGCACGGCAAGGCGAAGCGGAAGGATCGTTCTCAGTGGACGGTGGTATCCGGCACACACCAGCCGATCATCGAAAAAGATCAGTGGCAGCGGGTACAAACTCTGTTGAATGCCCACGTCCGTACACCGGATTTTCACCAGAATGTCAGCCCCTTTGCGGGTTTTCTCAAGTGCGGCGACTGTGGACGAGCCATGGTCAAGACCACCTGGGGTGGCAAAATCTTCTACGCCTGCGGCTCGTATAAGCGCTACGGCGCATCCGTGTGCAGCAAGCACTATATCGCCCACGATGTGGTGGCGAAGGTGGTGCTGGATGATTTGAACCGACTCGTGGCCGCCGTGGAAAACCTCCGTCAGTTGGCACAGCAGGGCGTAGCGCAGCGCCCCTCCTCAAACGGTGACCCGCCGCAAAAGCTGGAGGCGGCCTTACAGCGTATTCAGCGCCGCCGCCAGAGCGCCTACGAGGACTATCAGGACGCGCTTATCTCCAAGGAGGACTTCCTCCGCTACCGCGCTGATTATGACGCACAGGAGCAGGCGCTGCAAGTCCAGCTGGACAAGCTGCGCGGCTCGGTGCAGGATGACCCGCTGTCCTTGCCTTGGGTGAAGGAGCTTCTGGCGTCGGGGCAGCTGGCGGAGCTGGATCGCCCCACAGTCGCCGCCGCCGTCCGGGAAATTCGCGTCTACGAGGGGAACCACATGGAGATCGACTATCTGCTCCCGGAGGGCTGCCGCGCTCTGCTGGAGGGGTGAGTGTATGGTGCTCCGTGTGGGAAAAAGCGAAAAAGCGGAGAGCGAAGAAAAGTTTTTAAGGCTAAACTCTAAAAACTTGTTGTATATCTGGAGTATTTCGGGTATACTAATGATTGTGAGGAGGCGATACCATGATCAACAGGCCGAATTATATCGAGGCCATCGCGCCTTTCATCGACCAACCGCTGGTCAAGATACTGGCGGGCATCCGCCGCTGCGGTAAATCCACCATTTTCGAAATGCTGGAGGAGGAGCTGCTGCGAAGGGGTGTGTCTGCGGATCATATCATCTGCAAGCGGTACACGGAGATGGACATTCCCGAAAGCATTACCGCCAAGCAGATGTATGACGAGCTGTTGGACGCTATGGCGGGCAAGGGGCACTGTTACCTTCTGCTGGATGAGATACAGGAGATTACCGGCTGGGAAAGGGCGGTCAACAGTCTTCTGGAGGGTGCGGACGCCGACATCTACGTGACCGGCTCCAACTCCAAACTCATGTCCAGCGAAATCTCCACCTATCTGACGGGTCGCTATGTTTCTATCCCCATCTACACCCTGTCTTTCCGCGAGTACCTGGACTTCAAAGCTAGCAACGCACTGTCCCAAAAGGAATTGCTGGGGGAGTATATCCGGTTTGGCGGGTTCCCCATCATCGCCTTGAGCCAGTATGACGCGCAGAACGCCTATCAGATCGTCAACGGCATCTACCACACCGTGGTCTCCCGCGATATTGTGAAGCGTCACCGCATCAACAAGCAGGATCTTTTTGACCGTGTGGTGAAATTTATCATCGAAAATGTGGGCAAGACCTTCTCCGCCAATTCGATTTCTACCTTTCTGAAAAGTGAGCACCGCAAGGTCTCGGTAGAGAGCATCTACAACTATCTGCGCTGGCTGGAGCAGGCGTTCATCATCTATCCCTGCGAACGCTACGACCTGCAGGGCAAGAGCATCCTGAAAACGCAGGAGAAGTATTATCTGGCCGATGTCTCCCTGAAATATGCCCTGTTGGGCTATAACCGCAAAATGCTGGATGGGGCCATGGAGAACATCGTGTTTCTGGAATTGAAACGGCGGGGGTACGATGTGTATATCGGCAAGAATGAAACAAAAGAAATCGACTTCGTGGCCACCCGTCGCGACGAGCAGATCTATGTGCAGGTTTGCGTCCAGCTGCCGGTGGGCTCTGACCGCGAGGTGGGCAACCTCATGGAGATCAAAGACCATTACCCCAAATACGTTGTCACCCTGAATGACATGGATGTAGGGATTGAAAACGGCATTAAAATCGTGCATCTTCAGGATTTCCTGCTGGCCGGGACATGGTGAGCATCAATTCGGAAAAGCAGTCCAGTCGGGCTGCTTTTCCCTTTTAGTGGCGTATTTTCCTGACTAAATTTCAGTCGATTTTGCATTTTACTCGTTTACGTCTATTCTGCTTTTCCCGAGTAAAATTCTCATTTTTCATTCCCGTTTTCCCGTCTAAAATCGCTTTTTCTTCATTCCTGAATTCCCGACTATTTTTCAATCCCAGTCGTTCCTGATTTTCCGAGTATTTTTCTTTTGCACCAATTCTGGTTTCACGACTAAAATTGCAAAGCAAACACCGGCAACTGCTTGTTCCTCAACGCTTGTGACCATCATTGTCTATCAAAGAGCTTCCACTTTTCGAATCAAGTTTTGTTGCAGATAGGACGCATTTATGCTATCATAAAAGCACAATAAAGAAGTGCGACAGTTCTCCGTGAACTGCCGCACTTTTGCATCACCGTGGGGCAACGAGGACACCCAGGCCCTCATCGACATCCTGGCCCGGTACAACGTGAAGGCCACCTTCTTCTGCGTGGGGGACTGGGCGGAGAAGTACCCGGAGTCGGTGAAGGCCCTGCACGACGCGGGCCACGAGGTCATGAGTCACTCCAACCACCACGACCACTATAACGCTCTCACCGCCCAGCAGATCGTGGAGGACGTCACCGCCAGCAACCGGCGCATCGCCGCCGCCACCGGCGTGACCCCCACCCTGATCCGCTGCCCCTACGGCGAGTATGACGACCATGTGATCTCCGCCATCCGCTCCATGGGCATGGAGCCCATTCAGTGGGACGTGGACAGCCTGGACTGGAAGGACTATGACGCAGGCACCATCTGCAAGCGGGTGCGGGATAAGCTGGCCCCGGGGTCCATCGTGCTGTTCCACAACGCCGCCCTGCACACGCCGGAGGCCCTGCCCTCGGTGCTGGAGCACATGATCCGGGAGGGCTATACCGTGGTGCCCATCGGGCAGCTGATCTATTGGGAGAACTACACCATCGACCACACCGGCCGCCAGTTCCCGGCGGAGACCGCCCAATAGCGCGCGAAACCCCTGCGGCTGCGCCGCAGGGGTTGTTGGTCATTCGCCGGTCTGGGCCGGAGCGGGGATCTCGTCATAAAACACGTCCAGGATCAGGTCGTACAGGGCCTCCTGGTCCACCGTCAGCTCCACCCGGTTGCCGTCGCCCAGGGCGGCCTGGCCGGTGACCCGCAGCATGTCGCCGGAGAAGCTCATCCCGGCGGCCTGGGTGGCCAGATACGTCAGCTTGCCCAGGTCCAGATCCGTCAGCACATAGTCGCTGACGGCGTTGTACAGCGGCAGGACGCTGGCGGGGCTGGAGGCCACCCGGGCCTTGGCCTGGCCGATCAGGGCCAGCATATACTGCTTCTGGCGCTGCATGCGATCCTCGTTGCCGGTGGCATCGCCCCGGCGGCACTGGATGTACAGCCGGGCCTGCTGGCCGGTCAGGGTCACGTTCTGCCCGGGGTACATATTCCAGCCCCCGGGAACGTTGGTGAAGGGATAGTCGTCCAGCACGTTGACGGTGACGCCGCCCACGGCGTCGTTGAGCCGCCCGATACCGCCCATGTAAAAGGCGGCGCAGCCGTCGAACTGCAGGCCGTAAAACAGCTGAGACACCGCCTCCCGGCACAGGCGGCAGCTCTCATACAGGCCGTCGCCGTTGGAGAAGGACAGGGCCAGCTGGGTGTGGGCCACGCCGACGATCTCGCCGGTGTCATCCGGCACGCCGATGTCGCACATGGTGTCCCGGGACACGGAGATCAGGGTCATTTTGTTGGCGTCGGTGTCCAGAGCCGCCACCAGGATCACGTCCGCCTGGTTGTCGCTGCCGTAAGGCAGAGGGGCGGCGGGCTTGTTGTCCGAGTCCACCCCGATCAGCAGCAGGTTCACCATGTGCTCCTTATAACGGTAATATTTTCCGTCGTGCAGGACGGTGTAGCTGTCCAGCTGCTCCGTGCCGCCGGGGGTGACGGTGGGGGCCGAGCCTCCGTTCCGCAAACTGCTGCGCCCGTGGAGCCAGATGCCCGCCACAATGGCGCACAGCACCGCCGTCACCGCCATGAGGATGATGAAAATCAGCAGCGGCGTGGACAGGCGCTTTTTCTTCCCCTGCACCGGGGCTTCCTGTTTTTCCTGTTCCATAGGGGGCTCCTCATTTGATAACATCATAGGTCTCCGTCAGCACCCCCTGGACCAGGAAGCGCTGCATGCGGTTCTGCCGGTAGCAGGTGGACAGGGTCAGCACCTTGTCCCCGGCCTGGGGAAACAGCTCCCGGCGGTAGTTGGCGTTGATGGCCTCCCCCAGGGAGGCGAAGTAGTCGGCGAACTGCTGGGGGTCCGTGAAGTCGTGGCACAGCAGCAGATGCTCGCTGGAGTGGGGATAGGCGGCGAAAATGGTGTATTCATACACCTTGTCCGGGGTGTAAACGAAGATCTTCTGGTTTTTGGCGAAAAACGCCGCGTCGGCGAAGTTGTTCACCTGGGCAAACATGGTCTGGGACTGGCGGTTGTGGCCATACAGCACCGTCACCGGGTCCTGGAAGGTGGTGGTGTTGTACCGCTGGGAAAAAATGCTGCCGCCGGAGTAATAGGACCGATCCACCCCGTGATCGTCGTAAAACAGGTCGTCTGCTGCGCTCTGGACCACGGCGTAGTTGATGTTGGTGCCGGGCACCTCGATCCAGGCGTAGATCTCCGGATTGACGTCGTGGAGGCTGTCAAAGTCCACATTGATGGCCATATATTTGCCGTCGTCCTGGGAGTCCAGGGGCTCCACCACCTGGCCGGTGCGGACGCCGCTGCCCAGCTTATCGCTGACAGACTTACCCCGGACATACTGGACGATAAACAGGATGCAGAAAATACACACGATCACCGCAATAACGGCCACCACCGTCAGCAGGATGCGCACAGGACGCTTCATAGGACATTTCTCCTTTGTTCAGAACGGGAAAAAGGCCCCATAAACGGCTCAGCATTTATGGGGCTCCTCGTTATTGGATGGACTTCGTTATGCCCGGGTGTGGGCCTTTTTGGTGCAGACGTAAGCCACGCCGCCGCTGACGGCAATGGCCATCACCACGCTGCCGATGCCCAGGTCGTAGCCGGTCTGGGGGGAGGTGGGGGTGGTGCCCGGCTCGTCGTCGTGCTTGGGGCTGGGGACATAGCCGCCGTCGGCAAAGGCAGTGACGGAGAGCATGCAGCCCAGCATCACAATAACCGTCAGAACAGCAAGAATCTTTTTCATGGTAACATAACCCTCCATTACCCTATTTAGTAATGTCCATTATAATGTCTGCTTACGGAAAAAGCAAGTACTTTTTTGCCGAATCCGAAAAAAAGTCCATTCATCGGCAATCGCAGGGCGGTTACACGCCGGTCAGGTCAAAGGCCGGGGTGTATTCCTCCCGGGCGGAGGTGCGCTCCTGGGTGAAGCCGTCCCGGATGCCGCAGTTTTCCATATACCGCACCGCCGCCCGGTACTCCGCCCGGGTGACGTGCCGGGCCAGGGGGCCTGCGGCCCCGGGCTGGGGGGTATACTGGCTCATCAGGGAAAACAGCACCTCCCCGGGCCGGAAGGTCTCCGCCACCCAGTCGATGACCCGGCGGGTGTTCTCCGGCTGCCCCGGCAGCACCAGGTGCCGGATCAGCACCCCCCGGACCAGAAGGCCCTCCCGTATTTCCCAGGGTCCCACCTGGCGGAACATCTCCCGGATGGCGGCCCGGGCCGCGGCGGGATAGTCCCCTGCGCCGGACAACTGCCGGGCAGGCTCCTCCAGGGCGTACTTCATGTCCGGCAGATATACCTGGACCTTGCCCTCCAGCAGGCGCAGGGTCTCCACCCGCTCATAGCCGCCGGTGTTGCACACCACCGGCACCGGCAGGGGCGGCTCCAGGGCCCGGGCCACCCAGGGGGCGAAGTGTCCCGGTGTCACCAGGTTGATGTTGTGAGCGCCCTGCCGGATCAGCTCCCGGAATATCTCCCCCAGGCGCTCCACCGTCACGGGCTTTCCCACGCCCTGGGCGGAAATTTCGTGGTTCTGGCAGAACACGCAGCCCAGGGTGCAGCCGGAGAAGAACACCGTGCCGCTGCCCCGGGTGCCGCTGATCACCGGCTCCTCCCACATATGAAGCCCCGCCCGGGCCACCACCGGCCCCGCCGGCATCCGGCAGAAGCCCTCCCCTTTGGTCTCCGTGCGCTCCGCGCCGCACATACGGGGACAAAGCGTGCACCTCATGTCCGGCGGATGTGGAAGTCCGGACCCAGGTCCCCGGCCATCCAGTGGCGGCGGCACAGGCTGGTATACCGGTCGTTGGCTCCCAGCACCACCTGCTCGCCCTCCTTCACCACCCGGCCCCGGCTGTCGAACCGGGCGTTGAAGGCGGCCTTCTTGCCGCACCAGCAGATGGTCTTGACCTCCTCCAGCTTGTCGGCCATGGCCAGCAGATAATAGCTGCCCTCGAACAGCTGGCCCCGGAAGTCCACCTTCAGCCCGTAGCACAGCACCGGGATGCCGCAGTCGTCCACCAGATGCACCAGGTAGAATACCTCATCCTTGGTGAGGAACTGGGCCTCGTCGATGATGATGCAGGCGTATTTCTGCAAGTCCTGGTCGGCCATGGCCCGCATTTCGTCAAAATAGATGCAGGGGTGGGTCAGGCCGATGCGGGATGAGACCATGTGGTCCCCGTCCCGGGTGTCCAGCCGGGGCTTCACCATCAGGGTCTCCTGGCCCCGCTCCTCATAGTTGAACCGCGCCATCAGGGCGTTGGCAGTCTTGCTGGAGCCCATGGCCCCGAATTTGAAATAAAGCTGCGCCATCGTCAGTCTCCTTCTGCGGGCAGGACCCGCGTGAATTGGTCAAAGGCGGAGGGGATCGCCAGCCGCTGCCGCCGGGCCTCGTCGGCCCAGAGCCAGTCCGCCGGACCCAGGCCCTCCACCTGCACCAGGTATCCGGTCATCTCCCAGCGGATGTGGGTGAAAATATGCCGGGCGTCCATCTGCCGCAGCCAGGCCCGGGGCGTCAGCCCCCACTGCCGCAGCTGCCGGGCCGCCTGCTCCTCCGTCAGCCGTCCGGGAACATGGGGATATTCCCACAGGCCCGCCAGCAGTCCCGTGTCCGGCCGCTGCCGCAGGGCCGTGCCCTCCGGTCCCAGCAGCAGGAACACCGTCTTTTCCTCCAGGCGTTTTTCCTTTTTGGGGGCCCGCACCGGCAGCTCCCGCTGCCGTCCCTGCTCCCGGGCGGCGCAGAAGTCCGCCGCCGGGCAGGTATCGCACAGGGGCGCGCCGCCGGGCAGGCAGATCCCGGCCCCCAGGTCCATCAGGGCCTGATTGAAGGCCCCCGGCTCCTGCCGGGGCATGACGGCCTCCATCCGGCGGCGGAACTGCCGCCGGTTTCTGGGGTCCAGAATGTCCAGCTCACAGCCGCCCACCCGGGCGGCCACCCGCAGCACATTGCCGTCCACCGCCGGGACAGGCTCCCCGAAGGCGATGGACAGGATGGCCCCGGCGGTGTAGTCCCCTACCCCCGGCAGCGCCATCAGCTCCTGATACGTCCGGGGGAACGCCCCGCCGTACTCCTCCGCGATCACCCGCGCCGCCCGGCGCAGGTTCCTGACCCGGCTGTAGTATCCCAATCCGGCCCACAGCCGCATCAGCTCCCCCTCGTCGCAGGCGGCCAGGTCCCCCACCGTGGGATAGGCCGCCATGAACCGCTGAAAATAGGGGATCACCGCCGCCACCCGGGTCTGCTGCAGCATGATCTCCGACACCCAGGTCCGGTAGGCGGACACCTCCTCCCGCCAGGGCAGCACCCGGCGGTTCTCCCGGTACCAGGGAAGCAGCGCCCCGGGCAGCCGGGCCAGTCGATTTTCCATCTCATCCATAGGCTAAAACCTCGCGGCGTAGCCGCACCGGCGGCACAGCTCCTCCGACGGCTGCCGCCGGGAAAATCCCTCCCGGATGGCCGCCGCCCGGGGAGAGGCCAGAATTTCCTCCACCGAGCTTGTATACAGGTTCCCCAGGGCCATGCGGCCGTCTCCGTCCAGGCAGCAGGGCACCACCGTCCCGTCCCACAGCACCGCCAGCTGCTGGCGCAGGCCGTGGCAGAACTCCGTGCCGCTTTCCGGGGCCTCCGGGTCCGGCCAATCAAATTTTTCCGCCTGTTCCAGGAAAATATGCTCCGCCAGCCGCCGGTTTCCCCGGCGGTCCGTGGGCAGAAGCAGCACGTCCCCGCCCAGCCGGCGGCTCAGGAAGTCCAGCACCTCGCCGTTGCGGCGGTCCCGGCCTCCGATGTTCCACAGGCGCAGGGCGCACAGGGTGCCCTCCCCTGCCGCCCGGCGGCAGAAGTCCCACACCCCGGAAAGATACGCCTCCAGCCCCTCCGCCCGGTCGTTTCCCTCGAAGCTGTGCAGGGACACGCTGACCTTGTGGACCCCGGCCAACGCCCGGCCCCGCCGGGGCAGCAGCGTCCCGTTGGTGGTGATGCACACCCGGAAGTCCAGCTGCCGGGCGATGGCCAGGATCTCCTCCAGCTGCGGGTGCAGCAGCGGCTCCCCCATCACATGGAGGTACAGATACGCCGTGTGGCCCCGGAGCTTTTCCGCCAGCAGCCGGAAGTCCTCCGGCCGCATATACCCCGCCGGGCGGCGGGTCCCCGGGCAGAAGGAGCAGGCCAGGTTGCACACGTTGGTGATCTCCACATAGGCCCGGTTGAACACATCGCCGCCCCCTTTCCCAGCACTTGAATTGTTATTTTACCACGTTTTCGCCCTTTTGCATAGCGCCGGGAACCAAATGTTCAAAAAAAGGTAATGACTTTTCCCCTGCAATGGGTTACAATAGACCCACTTGAATCGTATTGGAGGAATTTCCCCTTGAAAAAGCTCTATACCGCAGTGGACCGCCTCTGCGCCCGGCACCCCCGCTTTGGCATCCCGGACCTGATGCGCTGGATCGTCATCGGCAACGTGGCGGTGTACGTCCTGATGCTGCTGACCATGCGCGCCGACGCCAACGCCCTGTCCTTCCTGTATCTGGACGGCAGCAAGGTCCTTCGGGGCGAGATATGGCGCATCATCACCTTCATCTTCGTCCCCGCCAGCAGCAGTCCCTTCTGGCTGGCCATCAGTCTGTACTTCTACTACTGGATCGGCACCTCCCTGGAGCGCCAGTGGGGCACCGCCCGCTTCAACCTCTACTACTGGAGCGGCGTCCTGCTGACGGCCATCGTCACCATCGTGGCCTCCGCCATTTCCGGCACAGGCTATCCCGTGGGCGGCACGGAGTATGTGAACCTGTCCATGTTCCTGGCCTTCGCTTTCCTGTTCCCGGACACCCGGCTGCTGCTGTTCTTCTTCATCCCGGTGAAGATCAAGTGGCTGGCGTGGCTGGATATCGCGGTGTTCGTCATCGGCATCATCCAGTCCCTGCTGGTCGGCAGCTGGCTGGGCGCCATTCTGCCGGTGGTGGCGCTGCTGAACTTCCTGGTGTTCATCTGGCCCGCTATTGACGCCTTTATCCGGCAGCAGAAATATCGCCATAACCCCCAGACGGTGAACTTCAAAAAGGCCGTCCGCCAACAGCAGCAGCAGCGGGGCTATCACCACAAGTGCGCCGTCTGCGGCCGCACGGACACGGACTATCCCGACCTGCAGTTCCGCTATTGCAGCAAGTGCGCCGGGTACCGCTGCTTCTGCCAGGACCACATCTTCTCCCACGTGCACTTCACCGAGGAGGACCAGTAATCCCCATAACGAGTTCCCCCGCCCGCAGGCAGCTTCGGCTGCCCCGGACGGGGGAGTTTATTTTTTATGCCTGCGGGCGGAACACGTCCTCAAACTCCTGGGCGGTCATGGTCTCGTGCTGCAGCAGGAACTGGGCCACCTGGTCCAGCTGGGGGCGATACTGCTCCAGGATTTTCCGGCAGCGGCCATAGGCCTCGTCCATGATGCGGCGGATCTCCTGGTCCATCTCCGCCGCCGTCTCCTCGGAATAGGGGCGGGTCTGGGCCATGGACTTGCCGATGAACACCTCGTCGCGTCCGGCGTCGAAGGCCGCGTTGCCCATGCGGTCGGACATGCCGTAGGTCCCCACCATCTTCCGGGCCATCTGGGTGGCCCGGCTGATATCGTTGGAAGCGCCGGTGGAGATATCCCCCAGCACCAGCTGCTCCGCCGCCCGGCCGCCCAGCAGTCCGGCGATGTTGTCCAGCAGATAGCTGCGGGAGAGGTACGACCGGTCCTCGTCCGGCAGATAGATGGTCATGCCCCCTGCCTGGCCCCGGGGCACGATGGTGATCTGGTGCACCGGATCCAGATCCGGCAGAGCGTGCATCACCACGGCGTGGCCCGCCTCGTGATAGGCGGTGAGCCGCCGCTCATGCTCGGGGATCACCCGGCTGTGCTTCTCCGGCCCGGCGATGACCTTGATCACGGACTTCTGCAAATCGTCCATGGTGATGGCCTTCTCGTCCCGCCGCCCGGCCAGCAGAGCCGCCTCGTTCAGCAGGTTTTCCAGGTCCGCCCCGGTAAAGCCGGAGGTACCCTTGGCCAGCTTGTCCAGGTCCACGTCCTCCGCCAGAGGCTTGTTCCGGGCGTGAACGGCCAGAATGTCCCGGCGGCCCTTGATATCCGGCAGTCCCACATAGACCTGCCGGTCAAAGCGGCCGGGCCGCAGCAGGGCCGGGTCCAGAATGTCCACCCGGTTGGTGGCCGCCAGGACCACCACGCCCTCGTTGGCGGTGAAGCCGTCCATTTCCACCAGCAGCTGGTTCAGGGTCTGCTCCCGCTCGTCGTGGCCGCCGCCCAGGCCGCTGCCTCTCTGGCGGCCCACGGCGTCGATCTCGTCGATGAAGATGATGGCGGGGGAATTCTGCTTGGCCTGGCGGAACAGGTCCCGCACCCGGCTGGCGCCCACGCCCACATACATCTCCACAAAGTCGGAGCCGGAGATGGACAGGAATTTCACCCCCGCCTCACCGGCCACGGCTTTGGCCAGCAAAGTCTTGCCGGTGCCCGGAGGGCCCACCAGCAGCACGCCCTTGGGGATCCGCGCCCCCAGGGCCAGATACTTGTCCGGCTGGCGCAGGAACTCCACGATCTCCCGGAGCTCCTCCTTCTCCTCGTCCTCACCGGCCACGTCCTGGAAGGTGACCTTGCTGTCCTGGGGGGTGTCCTGCACCCGGGCGTCGCCGAAGTGGGACATCCGGTCCTGGGCCCCGCCGGGGCCTGCCCCGGTCATCCGGGCCATCAGGTTCATCAGCAGGATGAACCCCAGGATCACCACCACATACGGCAGCAGGAGCTGCAGCCAGTTGGTGGAGTGGTCGGCGTGATAGGTATAGTCCTTGATGATGCCCTGGTCGTGCTGCTGCTGCACCAGGTCGTTCAGATCATCGTAAAACACCTGAAAGTCATACAGGTCGCAGCTGACGGTGCTGCCGTCGGACAGCTTGGCGGTGAGCCGGGTGTCGCTGATGGCAAACTCCTGCACCTTTTCGTCCAGAAACAGCTGCCGCACCTGGGCATAGCTGACGGCGTCCTGACTGCGCAGGCCCGAAGCCAGGTAATACACCAGGCACACGGCCAGCAGCACCAGCAGGACGGCCCCCCAGCCGAATCTTCTCTTGTTGGCGGTCAAATAAAGGCCCCCTCTCCTTTAATGAATCACGCGGACGCCCCGCCAGCTGTTGTCCGGCAGCACCGATATCCCCACCATTACCTTGGCCCGGATGTTGTCCACGGAGATATACGGCTGCTTCCAGAAGCGTGCGTCGTTGGAGCCGGTGCGGTTGTCGCCCATGAAGAACACGCAGCCCTCCGGCACCAGGAAGCTGTCACTGCACTGGGTGATGCCCTGCCGGGGCAGGTACGACTCGTCCAGCATCTCGCCGTTGATATAGGTATACCCGTCCTGGAAGGTGATCTCGTCCCCGGGCAGGCCCACCACGCGCTTGACCAGCAGCTTGCCCAGCTCATCGCTCCAGAAGGTGACGATGTCCCCCCGCTGGGGCATGGGGTCCGACACCGCATACGGCAGCTGCCACGAGATCAGCAGCGTGTCCTCGGGAATGGTGGTCTCCATGGAGCCGGAGGGCACCCAGCTCAGCTGGAAGATCACCTTGAACAGCACCACGATGACCGCCACGGTGACGATCAGATATCCCCAGTTGTTCCAGAAGCCGCCCCGGGACTCCGGGGCCAGGCGCTTGCCCCCCACGGGGCGCTTTTCATGTTCCTCCACGGCGATGCTCCTCCCTTCGCTCCCCCTCTGGCGGATTGGAATTACTTGCTATAGACCTCCGGCTTCAGCACGCCGATATAGGGCATGTTGCGGTACTGCTGGCAATAGTCCAGGCCGTAGCCCACCACGAACTCGTCGGGCACCACAAAGCCGGACAGGTCGGCGGTGATGGCCTTCTCCCGGCGGGCGGGCTTATCCAGCAGGGTGACGATGGTGATGCTCTTGGCCCCCTTGGCCAGCATATAGTCCTTCAAAAAGGCCAGGGTGTTGCCGGAGTCCAGAATGTCCTCCACCACGATGATGTCCCGGCCGGAGATATCCCGCTGCAGGTCCCGGGTGATCTGGACGCAGCCGGAGGACTTGGTGGCGTTTTTATAAGAGGACAGGCCGATGAACTCCACCTCGCTTTTCAGCTGAGCGGCCCGGACCAGGTCCGCCATAAAGATGAAGCAGCCGCTGAGAACCCCCACAAACATGGGGTTCTTGTCGTGGAACCGGTCATACAGCTGGTCTCCCAGCTCCCGGATGCGGGCGTGAATCTCGTCCTCGGTGACGAGGACCTTCAGGATATCCTGATCCATGTTGCTCTTAGCCATTGCGGTTTCCTCCATTTGTTGTTACGGTGATCTCCATATTTTGGCCGGACTCCTCCGGCAGAAATTCCATGTCCGTGCCCACGCCCCACACGGCGGCGGGCCGGTCCCCGACGCACAGCACCGGGACGCGCTGCCGCAGCTCCGGAGGGATTCCCCGGTCCGCCAGCAGGCGCTTGACGCTGCGCCCGCCCCGGCTGCCGGGAAGGGTCAGCCGCTGGCCCCCGGTATAGGGGCCCACGGACAGCGCACCGTCTATCTTATCACAGTTCAGAACAATTGTGTCGCTTTTCTGTGAAAAATTTCCGGCGGTTTTCCGGACGGAAATTGTGTATTCTCCCCAAAAATTCTTCCCCGGGTGCAGGACCATGGGCCCCAGGGGCGGCTCCGACGGCAGCAGGGTCAGCTTTCCGTCCCGGCACACGGCGCAGGCCCCGGCCGGCAGGGTCAGCATACCGCCCCCCTCCAGCAGATCGGACAGCGCCCGGTAGTGAGCGGCGGTGAAGTCCTTCTTCCCCACCGGCAGCCGCTCCGCCAGCAGGCGCAGGGCCCGCAGCCGCAGCACCTCCGGCGCTGACCGCAGCCGCTCCCGCCCGGCGGTAAGCCCCGCCGCAGGCAGATAGTCCGCCGCCAGGGCGTCCAGAAACGCGTCCTCCTGCCGCAGCAGCTCCGCCGTGCGGCAGATGTTGGCGGCGGCCCCGTTGTGAAGCTCCGCCAGCCGGGGCATGACCTCCCGGCGCAGCAGATTCCGCCGCAGGGCGGTGTCCCGGTTTGTCTCGTCCTCCACGTGGGACAGACGGTGGACTTCCAGGTATGTCTCGATTTCCTCCCGGGAGGTTTCCAGCAGGGGGCGGACGATCCGGCCCCGCACCGGCGGGATCCCCGCCAAGCCCTGCATCCCGGCGCCCCGGACCAGGTTCAGCACCACCGTCTCCGCCTGGTCGGCGGCATGGTGGGCGGTGGCGATGCGCTGGGCGCCCAGCCGGTCCGCCGTGCGGCGGAAGAAGTCGTACCGGGCCATGCGCCCGGCCTCCTCCAGCCCCACGCCCCGCTCACGGGCCAGGGCGGGCACGTCCGCCCGCTCCACCGTCAGGGGAACGTCCAGCTCCCGGCACAGCTGCCGGACAAAGTCCACGTCCCGGCCCGCCGTGGGCCGCTGGCCGTGGTTCAGGTGGGCCGCCGCCACGGTGAAATCCCGGGGCATGGCGGCCAGATAGTGCAGCAGGCACACGGAGTCCCGCCCGCCGGACACGGCCACCAGCATCACCCCGCCGGAAGGCGGCAGCATATGCCACCGCTCCATAAACGGGCGCAGGTCCATCAGTTCTCCTCCTGATAGCGGTTTTCCAGGGTGCCGAAGGAGGTGTATTCCGGCAGCCACCGCAGCTCCACCTTGCCGGTTTCCCCGTGGCGGTTTTTGGCCACGATGCACTCGGCAATGTTGCGTTTTTCGGAATCGGAATTGTAATAATCGTCCCGGTACAGGAACATCACGATGTCCGCGTCCTGCTCGATGGCGCCGGACTCCCGGAGGTCGGACAGCATGGGCCGCTTGTCGTCCCGCTTCTCGTTGGCACGGGACAGCTGGGACAGGCACAGCACCGGCACCTGCAGCTCCTTGGCCATGATCTTCAGCATACGGCTGATGTCCGACACCGCCTGCTGGCGGTTTTCGCCGCTGTAGCCCTTGCCTCCGGCGGAGGTCATCAATTGCAGGTAGTCGATGACCACCAGGCCCAGGTCGTCCAGCCGCCGGCACTTGGCGTTCATGTCCGCCACCGTCAGCAGGGGATTGTCGTCAATGCGGATGTCCAGGCGGCTGAGGGTGGAAGCCCCCTCGGCGATGCGGACCCAGTCGCTCTCCCGCAGGTTCCCGGTGACCAGCCGGGTGTTGTCGATAAGCCCCTCCCCGGCCAGCAGCCGGGTCACCAGCTGCTCCCGGGACATTTCCAGAGAGAACACGGCCACGGTTTTCCGGCTGGCCTTGGCGGCGTTCACCGCCACGTTCAGGGCCATACTGGTCTTGCCCATACCGGGGCGGGCGGCCAGCAGCAGCAGGTCCGACTTATTCAGGCCGTTGATCTTCCGGTCCACGTCGGAAAAGCCGGTGGTCAGGCCCGGCATGGTCTCGCCGCCTGCGGCGGTAAGCTCCCCCAGCCGTTCCAGCACCGCCTGCAGCACCATGCTGATGGGCACCATGTTCTGGGCGCTGCGGCCCCGGCGGATGGCATAAATCTTCTGCTCCGCCGCCTCCAGAACGGCGTTGGCCTCGCCGGTGCCCTCCTGGACCATGGCGGTGATGTCCGCCGCGGCGGAGGCCACCGCCCGCAGCAGGGCCTTTTCCCGGACGATCTTCACATACTCCATGACGTTGGCGCTGGTGGGGGTCACCTCCATCAGCTGGACCAGATACCCCCGGGTATCGTCGGTATACAGGCCGCTGCGCTCCATCTCCCCGGCCACGGTAACGCCGTCGATGGGCTTGGAGTACACGAACATGGAATAGATGGTCTCGAAAATCTCCCGGTTCTGGCGCAGGTAGAAGTCCTCGGGCTGGAGCTTGTCCATGACGTCCTTGACGCAGTCGGCGTCGATGAGCATGGAGCCCAGCACCGCCTGCTCCGCCTCCGGGGAGTGGGGCGCCTGGCGGATCAGTAATTCATCCACGGAAACAGCTCCTTTCGTTGGGTACTTTTGCTCCCGGTTACTTGGCCTCGCAGACCAGAACGTTCACCAGGCCGCTGATCTCGAAGCCCAGCTTGGCCTTGACCTGATAGCTGCCGAAGGACTTGATGGCGTCCGGCAGCACCAGCTTCTTGCTGTCCAGCTCCAGGCCGAACTGCTCCTTCAGGGCGGCGGAGATCTCCTTGGTGGTGACGGAGCCGAACAGCTTGCCGCCCTCGCCGCCCTTGCAGGGGATCTTCACCTGGATGCCCTTGAGCTGCTCGGCGATGGCCTGTGCCGCCGCCTTGGCCTCGGCGTCGGCCTTGGCCTTGGCCTTTTCCTGCAGGCGCATGGTGTTCATGGCGTCGGCGGTGGCGGGGATGGCGTCGCCCTTGGGCAGCAGGAAGTTGCGGGCATAGCCCTCGGCCACCTCGATCATCTGGCCCTTCTTGCCCTTGCCCCGGATATCCTTCTGTAAAATCACTTTCATGGTTGGTTCCTCCTATTCAGATATTCACTGTTATTGTCTCGTAAAATTCAAAAGCCTCGTAGAGTTCGCCGCCGCGGCGGCGAATCAAATGCAATCCATTTTTCGCGGCGGCGTGTACGTCGTGAAAAATACTCTGCGCGGAGAGAGTGTGTTCGTGGGCGCTTTCGCCCACGAACGCGCGGGTCGGAGCGAAACCCCCTCGCGAAAAAACGCTGTTTTTTCGCGATTATTTTTCAAAATACTCGTCGATGGCCCGCAGCAGCGCCGTCCGGGCCACGGCGATATCGGGGACGTTCAGCTGCCCCCCGGCGGTGGTGGAATTGCCGCCGCCGCCCAGAGCCTCCACGATCACCTGCACGTTGACCTCCCCCAGGGACCGGGCGGAAATGTACACCCCCTGGTCCTTGGGATACAGGACGAAGGAGGCCCGGATACCCTTGAGGGTCAGCAGCTCGTCGGCGGCCTTGGCGGCCGTGACCCGGTCGCAGGTGGTGTCCAGCGCCGCCACCGCCAGATCCCCGCGGTACAGCTGGGCCTGCCGGATAATGTCGTACCGGGCGATCATGGATTTCAGGTCCCCCTGGAACATCCGCTGCACGTCGGAGGTATCGGCCCCGGCCCGGCGCAGATAGGCCGCCGCCTCAAAGGTGCGGCCGCCGGTGCGGTTGGTGAAGTTCTTGGTGTCCAGCACGATGCCCGCCAGCAGGGCCTCCGCCTCGCATTTGAGGATGTCCCCCGGCTCCACCAGGTACTGCAGCAGCTCCGTCACCAGCTCTGAAGCCGATGAGGCGTAGGGCTCGTGATAGTTCAGGGCCATTTTCTCGATATAGCTGCTGCCCCGGCGGTGGTGGTCGATGACCGCCACCCGGTTGCAGGTCTCCAGCAGCTGCTCGGACTCCACGCTGCCGGGGCGGTTGGTATCCACCACCACCAGCAGGGTGCCGGGCTGCACCTTCAGAAACGCCTCGCTGCCGGTGAGGAAGGCCCCGTGATACTCCGGCTGCTCCACCAGCTTGCGCAGGATGGGGTGGGCGGCGTTGTTCTCGGTGTCGATGACGATCTGGCACTTCTTCCCCCGCTTGCGGGCGATGCAGCACACGCCTGCCGCCGCGCCCAGGGAGTCCATGTCCGCATAGCTGTGGCCCATGACGTACACCTGCCGGGCGTCGTCCATCAGCTCGCCCAGGGCGTTGGCCATGACCCGGGACTTCACCTTGGTGCGCTTTTCGGTGCTCTTGGCCCGGCCGCCGTAAAACTGGAAGTTCAGCCGGTCCTTCACCACCGCCTGGTCGCCGCCCCGGCTCAGAGCCATCTCCAGGGCCAGGGACGCGTTTTTGAACAGGGCGTCGAAGCTGTCGGCGTCCCGGCCCACGCCGATGGACAGGGTAGCCGCCACGCCGCCGGCCGCCACCTCCCGCACGGTATCCAGCACGGCGAAGCGGTGCTGGGCATAGTCGGAATAGCTGCGCTCCTCGAACACGAACAGATACCGGTCCCGGTCATAGTGCAGCATCAGGCCGTCGGCCCCGGCGGACCACTGATCCAGCTTCTCCTCCAGCTGGGCCAGCACCGCCGAGCGCTTGCTCTCCGGGCAGGCCTTCATCAGGTCCTCGTAGTTATCCACCATCAGGATGGCCACCACCGGCCGGGTCATCTGTAAGGTCTGGCGCAGCTGTTCGGAGTCGGTGACGTCCATCCAATAGGTGGTGGCCATGGTGGCGGGGGTATCCGGCGTGGGGCGGGTCAGACCGCCGTACACCCGATAGATCCGGTGGTTCCACACCACGTGCTCCGGGCACTCGTTTTTCCCCTCCATCAGCCAGCGGACGGAGAAGGTGGGCACCACGGCGTTGAGGTGGGCGTCAAACACGCCCTCCTTCTGCTCCGTCAGAGCCAGGAAGCCGTCGTTGCACCACACCACGGCCTGGGTGTCCATGTCGAACACCATCATCGGCAGCGGGGCAAAGAGCATATTGCTGGACCGGGCGGAGTCCATGCCCCCGGTGAAGCGGTCCATGTACTGGCGCATGCTCTGCTGCACGGAGCGGCTGCGCCGCCGGGCGATGACCAGCAGCACCACCGCCGCCGCCCCCTCGCCGATGGCCAGCCGCACGTCGAAGGGGATGGCCGCCAGGGCAAACAGCACCAGGCATATGAAATACAGGGTAACGTTGGTGCGCAGGATATTGGTGAGCTTTTTGTTCAAGGGTGTTCCCTCCCTCAGGCATACAGATCCACTTTACAATAGTTGATTTTCTATTATAGCATATCTTCCCGCCGTTCACAATGGATTTTCCGGGGATTTTTTGCCCCTGTCGAAGGTCCGGGGAAAAAAGCGAAGGGAAACACTGTACAAACCCGGATGAATGTGCTATACTGTGTATAATCGTTCCGGCCCACAGGCCGGAGACGGACGTTTTTTGTATGCTGAGCGGGGGCGGCGGGCCCTCGCGTTCATGTATAACCGGGACGCGCCGGAGGTCCACTCCCTCCCTGCGCCTCCCACCCCTTTTCCACCACGGCAGACGGGCGCTCCTTCCGGGCGCCGGCGGCGATGCAGGGCCGCCGGGCGGACGGATGCGTCCCGGTTTTGGTGCGCCCATTTTCCGGCGCCCAGCCCTGGGGGAGAGGGCCGCACCATCCCATCAAATACTGAATTTCTAAAAGGAGAATCATCTGAAAATATGGCAGAAAAACTGAAAATCATCCCCCTGGGCGGTCTCAACGAGATCGGCAAGAACATGACCGCCTATGAGTACGGCGGCGAGATCATCGTGGTGGACTGCGGCATGGCCTTCCCCGGCGACGATATGTACGGCATCGACTGCGTGATACCGGACGTGTCGTATCTGGTGAAGAACAAGTCCCGTCTGCGGGGCCTGTTCATCACCCACGGCCACGAGGACCACATCGGGGCCATCCCCTATGTCCTCAAGCAGATCAACCTGCCCATTTACTGCACCCGCTTCACCGCCGGGCTGATCCGGCTGAAGCTCCAGGAGCACCGCCTGCTGGACAGCACGAAGCTGGTGACCGTGGAGGCCGGGCAGACGGTGAAGGCCGGAAAGTTCCAGGTGGAGTTCATCCATGTGAACCACTCCATCGCCGACTCCGTGGCCTTCGCCATCCACACCCGCATGGGCACCGTGGTCCACACCGGCGACTTCAAGATCGACTCCACCCCCATCGACGGGGAGGTCATCGACCTGGCCCGGTTCGGCGCTCTGGGCAAGGAAGGAGTCCTGGCCCTGCTGGCGGACTCCACCAACGTGGAGCGCCCGGGCTATACCATGAGCGAGCGCACCGTGGGCAAGACCTTCATCCGACAGTTCACCGGGTGCAAAAAGCGCATCATCGTCACCACCTTCGCCAGCAACGTCCACCGCATCCAGCAGGTCATCGACGCTGCCGCCGCCTGCGGGCGGAAGGTGGCCGTCACCGGCCGCAGCATGGAGAACATCATGAAGGTGTCCACGGAGCTGGGCTATATGAAGCTGCCCAAGGGCACGGTGATGGACATCAACCGCATCAAGGGCCTGCCGCCTCAGCAGCAGGTGATCATCACCACCGGCAGCCAGGGCGAGGAGATGAGCGCCCTGTACCGCATGGCCTTCTCCACCCACAAGCAGATCGACATCGGCCCCCAGGACAAGGTCATCATCTCCGCCTCCGCCATCCCCGGCAACGAGGTGACGGTGGGCCGGGTCATCAACGAGCTGTTCCGCAAGGGAGCCGACGTGGTGTATGACAAGGCGGACATGCTGCACGTGTCCGGCCACGCCTGCCAGGAGGAGCTGAAGATCATCCACGCCCTGACCAAACCCCGCTTCTTCATCCCCCTCCACGGCGAGCAGCGGATGCTGCAGATCCACAAGCGGGTGGCGGAGTCCATGGGCATGGACCCCAACAACATCTGCGTGGCGGAGAACGGCTCCGTCATTGAGCTGACCACCAAGCACATGAAGTGCGAGGCCTCCGTTCCCGCCGGCGAGGTCTTTGTGGACGGCTCCGGGGTAGGCGACGTGGGGGCCGTAGTCCTCAACGACCGGAAGCTCCTGGCCGAGGACGGCATGGTGGTCATCGTGCTGCCCATGTCCTCCCATGATCACCAGCTGCTGTGCCAGCCGGAGATCGTCACCCGGGGCTTTGTATATGTAAAGGAGTCCGAGGAGCTGCTGCAGGAGCTGCGGGACATTGCCCAGAACGCCGTGGACGGTATGTCCGCCCGGCGGCGGAAGGATCAGGGCGAGGTCTGCAAAACCGTGCGCGCCGCCGTCAGCAGCTATCTGTTCAAGCACACCAAGCGCAGCCCCATGGTGATCCCCATGGTGACTATGCTGTAAAAAAACGATATCACCGCAAAAAACGCCCGCTGGCCGTGTGCCAGCGGGCGTTTTTGCGATTATTCGGCATCTCCCCCGCCTTACAGCAGCACCGGGACCGGGCGGTCCATTTCGATGCTGCCGGGGGTCACGCGGCAGGAATAGGCGGCGATCTCCACCCCCGCCCGGGCCGCCTGGCGCAGGGCCTGGCCGAAGGCCGGGTCCGTGTCGTCATTGGGGGCGAAGTCCAGGGCGTTTTCCATCTGGATCACGAAAAACGCCGTGGCCTGATAACCCTCCTCCACCGCCCGGATCAGCTCGTGCAGGTGCCGGGTCCCCCGCTCCGTGGGGGCGTCGGGGAAGCGGCAGTGGCCGTCCTGCTCCAGGGTCACGCCCTTCACCTCCACCAGGTGATGGCCGTCCAGGCAGAAGTCCAGCCGGGACCGGCCGTACCGCACCTCAGGGCGGACATCGGCCCAGCGCTCCCGGGCCCACTGGGCGAACACCCGGTTGGGGGCCTGGGCGTCCATGTTGATGAGCTTTCCGCCCTTGTCGGCGGCGATCAGGTCCCAGGCGGTACGGCGGTTGGGGTTGGTTCCCCGCTCCAGATACACCGTGGCCCCGGGTACCAGCAGCTCCCGGCACCGGCCGGTGTTTTTCACATGGCACTCCACCGTCTGCTCCCCCAGCTGCACCCAGGCGATGAACCGGTTGGGGCGGGCCAGAAACCGGGCGGGGACCACGCAGCCGTACTGCATTATTCCACGGTGACGCCCCGCTCAGCGAAGCCCCGGACCATCAGGTCAAGGTCCGGCTCGATGTGCAGGGGCTCACCGGCGGACTTGATGGCGTTGGCCACGTCCTTCAGGCCGTTGCCGGTGACCACGGACACCACGGTGGCATCCTTTTCGATGAGGCCCTGCTCACAGGCCTTCTTCAGGGCGGCGGCGCCGGTGACCCCGGCAGGCTCGCCGAACACGCCGCAGGTGCGGCCCAGCAGCCGCTGGGCGGCCAGAATCTCCTCATCGGTGACGCAGACGGCCAGGCCGTTGGACTCCCGAATGGCGGCCAGGGCCTTGTCGGCATTCCGGGGCACGCCCACGGAGATGGAGTCGGCGATGGTGTTCTCCTCCATAGGCTCCCAGGGCTTGTTCTCCTGGATGGCCCGGTTGATGGGATAGCAGCCGTAGGACTGGGCGGAGATCAGACGGGGCAGCTTGTCGATGAAGCCGATGGCATACAGATCCTTGAAGCCCTTCCACACACCGGCGATGGTGCAGCCGTCGCCCACGGAGATGGCCAGATAGTCGGGCATCTCCCAGTTCAGCTGCTCGGCGATCTCCAGGGCCACGGTCTTCTTGCCCTCGGACAGATAGGGGTTGATGGCGGCGTTGCGGTTGTACCAGCCGTACTTCTCGATGGCCTGGGCGGACATCTTGAAGGTCTCCTCATAGTTTCCCTTGACGGAGATGACGTTGGCGCCGAAGATCATCAGCTGGGCCACCTTGCCCTTGGGGGCCCGCTCGGGCACGAAAATATAGGTCTTGAAGCCCGCGGCGGCAGCGTTGCCGGCCAGGGAGGAGGCGGCGTTGCCGGTGGAGGAGCAGGCGATGGTCTTGGCCCCGGCCTCATAGGCCTTGGCCACGGCCATGGCGCTGGCCCGGTCCTTCAGGCTGGCGGTGGGGTTCTGGCCGTCGTCCTTCACCCACAGCTTCCTGATGCCCAGCAGCTCCGCCAGCTTCGGCTCCTCGTACAGGGGGCTCCAGCCCACCCGCAGGGGGGTGTCGGGGGTGGTCTCCTCCACCGGCAGCAGCTCGCGATAGCGCCACATGGAGCGGTTTTCCCGCCGGGCCAGCTTCTCCTTGGTCAGAACGGTCTTGATGTAGTCATAGTCGTACACGATGTCCAGAATGCCGCCGCATTCGCAGTTGGTCAGGTCGGGCTTGGCCTCATACGTCCGGCCGCAGCGGACGCACTTGCCGTATTTCACGTTTTTCATGGTGTTTACCTCATTTACAAAATAATTTTAATCTTCGTCATCCTGCAAATTTTCCAACGCCACCCGCACCGCCTCCACCACGAAGGCGGAAAAAGTGCAATCCTGTCCACGGATGGCATCCTCCACCCGTTCGATCAAATCATTGGGAAAACGAATGCTTTTATTGGTGGATGACGGTGTTTTGGGGATTTTGAATTTCATCGCAAGCACCTCGCAATACATTTGTCATACATATGGTATTGCATTTTGCCGCGAAATCATGCATTATATATGTAGCACAAAATATAATGCAAGGAGGATATTCAAATGTCGGAAAATATGCAGCAGGAGTTCCCGGCCTATTACACCGCCCTGTGCGCCCGGGTGGCGGACGCCATCGACGCATTGGAGCAGCAGAATTACGGGGCCGCAAGAGATGTATTGATTTCAGGAATGCAGGAAGCGGAGGAGATCATCCTGGCACAGGGGGATGGATCCCCGGCGAAATGAAACATTCGTCCTCCGCCCACCGGGCGGGATTGCGGTTGGTGCATGGAATAAAAATCAGGGCGGGGCAAAGCCCCGCCCTGAGGCGTTATCGGAAAGCGATTTTTTACAGAGCCTTCAGCAGGCCGGTGGCCTCGTTGAACTCGTTGATCAGCTCGTCCAGTTCCTTGGCCTGGGCGTGAACGGCACCCCAGGTGCCCTTGGTGTCGTACCACTGGGCGTTCAGGTCCTCCACGTTCATGCCCTGCTGCTCCACCCAGGTGTAATACTTCAGGTTGTGGACCCGCTTGCGCTCGGTATAGGTCAGCTCCAGCATGCTGTCGGTCTTCAGGTCCAGCATATGGCGGGCATGGTCCATGGCGGCCTCGTGGGCGTTGTATGCGCCGTGGAGCTGGTTCAGCTCGTCCACCCGGGACTGGTACATGACGGCAGAGTCGGTGAGGACGGTGCCCACCACGTCGTTCTCGGTGAGCTCATAGTACTTGGCCATCTTGATGCAGCACAGGACGTTGGCAATGCCGGAGATGCCCAGCCAGGACATCTTCTCGATCTCCTCGTCGCTCATGCCCAGCTCGTTCTTCATGTAAGCCTTGCCGTCCTCGGTGTTGAACAGGCGCAGCAGCCGCTGGGAGTCCTCGTCGTCGATGGCGATGGCCATGTCGGTGTTCTTCACGTTGTGGATCCAGGGGATGTGCTTGTCGCCGATGCCCTCGATGCGGTGGCCGCCGAAGCCGTTGTCCAGGATGGTGGGGCACTGCAGGGCCTCGCCCACGGCCAGCTTCAGGTGGGGATAGCGCTCCTTCAGCAGGTCACCGGCGGACATGGTGCCGGCGGAACCGGAGGTGAAGCAGGCGCCGGCGAAGTTCTGGCCGGGCTTCTTCACGGCCTCGAACAGCTCGGCCAGGGCGTAGCCGGTGACGTTGTAGTGCCACAGGGGGTTGCCCATCTCGGCGAACTGGTTGAAGATCATCATGGTGGGGTCCTTCTTCAGCTCCCAGGTCTTGTCGAAGATCTCCTTGACGTTGGACTCGCAGCCGGGGGTGGCGATGATCTGACCGGCGATGGACTTCAGCCAGTCGAAGCGCTCCTTGGACATATCCTGGGGCAGGATGGCCACGGACTCGCAGGCCAGCAGCTTGGAGTTGAAGGCGCCGCCGCGGCAGTAGTTGCCGGTGGAGGGCCAGACGGCGTGGTGATAGGTGGCGTCGAACTGACCGGTGACCAGGCGGGGGGCCAGGCAGCCGAAGGAAGCGCCCACCTTATGGCAGCCGGTGGGGAACCACTTGCCGGACATGGCGATGATGCGGCAGGGCACGCCGGAGAGCTTGCTGGGGATCTCCACATAGTTGGGCACCGCCTGGAACAGGCCGCCCTGCTCCTTGGCCTCGTTGTGCCAGGAGATACGGAACAGGTTCACGGGGTCCACGTCCCACAGGCCGGTGTGGCTGAGCTTGGCCTTGATCTTCTCGGGGATCAGGTCGGGGTTCTGCATCTGGGCGATGGTGGGGATGATGATGTGGTTCTCCTTAGCCTTCTGGATATTGTGCTCCAGGCCGGTCTTGTTGATGGTCAGATCGATCATGTTTTCTTTTCCTCCTGATTTATTTGTCTCCGTCTTTGTTTGCGTCGATATAAGAATAAAGGGTATATTTGGAAATACCGAAGTATTTTGCCACCTTGTCGCCGGACTTGGTCACCAGGAACGCGCCGGACTCGTTCAGAAAGCGGATGGCCCGGACCTTGTCGTCCTTGTTCATCAGGGCCACGGGCTTGCCCACCAGGGCCACGGACTGCTCAATGAGCTCGTCCAGGACGTGGTTGACGTTGATGATGCGCTCCGGCTCCGTCTGCTCCTTGTCCTGGGTGGACAGCAGGTCGCCGATGGTGCTCTGGATCATCATCAGCCCCGACACGTCGTAGTTGATGGAGAAGATGGCCGTCACGGCCCCCCGCCGGTTGCGGATATACAGCGTGGAGGACTTGAGGATCTTGCCGTCCGGCGTCCGGGTCAGATAGCACAGGTGGTCCCGGGGGTGCTCGGCCTGGGTCGCCATCTGATCCAGCACCACCTGGGACGCCCCGTCGCCTACCTTCCGGCCGGACACATGGCCGTTTTCAATGTGGACAATGGAGTGGTCCGGATGATTGCTGGACACATCGTGGATCACTACCTCACAGTTGCTGCCGAACTGCGCGGCGATGCCCGCCGCCAGCTGCTTGAGCATTTCCAAACGTTTTTCCTCCATAGCCCACCTCTCCGCAATTTTTCTACACCCCCATGATACCACACTTTTCTAAGAAATCAACGGCTTTCCCAAAAAAATTTTTAGGAATCCAGATTTTTTGTTTGACATCTGCGTTCTCTGTGATATGATAAAAGCACAGAGAACAAATCTCCCCCCTGTTGAGACAGAAAATAAGGAAAGCAAACGGAGGTAACACCATGAATTTCGAAGCCATCAAGAAGGCCGCACAGGACTATCGTCCCGCTATGGCCAAGTTCCTGCGGGACATGATCGCCATCCCCTCGGAATCCTGCCAGGAAGAGGGCGTCGTCCGCCGCATCGCCCAGGAAATGGAAAGCCTGGGGTATGACAAGGTGGAGTTCGACAAGCTGGGCAACGTCATCGGCTGGATGGGCACCGGCGACAAGATCATCGCCCTGGATTCCCACATTGACACCGTGGGCATCGGCAACATCGAGAACTGGGAGGCCGATCCCTATCAGGGCTATGAGACCGACGAGGTCATCTATGGCCGGGGCGGCTCCGACCAGGAGGGCGGCATGGCCGCCGCCACCTACGGCGCCAGGATCATGAAGGATCTGGACCTGATTCCCCAGGGCTACAGGATCATGGTGGTGGGCTCCGTTCAGGAGGAGGACTGCGACGGTATGTGCTGGCAGTCCATCGTCAATGAATATTTCAACGGCCCCGAGGACGCCCGGAACCAGGTGGAGTTCGTCATCTCCACCGAGCCCACCGACGGCGGCATCTATCGCGGCCATCGCGGCCGGATGGAGATCCGCGTGGACATGCACGGCGTTTCCTGCCACGGCTCCGCTCCCGAGCGGGGCGACAACGCCATCCACAAGATGGCCGAGGTGCTGCTGAACGTCCGCGACCTCAACGAGAATCCCGCCGACGGCTCCACCGAGATCAACGGCCTGGTGAAGATGCTGGATCCCAAGTTCAACCCCGAGCATTATGAGGACGCCCGCTTCCTGGGCCGGGGCACCTGCACCACCAGCCAGATCTTCTACACCTCTCCCTCCCGCTGCGCCGTGGCCGACTCCTGCGCCATCTCCATCGACCGCCGCATGACCGCCGGCGAGACGTATCAGTCCTGCCTGAAGGAGATCGAGGACCTGCCCGCCTGCAAGAAGTACGCCAAGGACGTGAAGGTGTCCATGTATATGTATGACCGTCCCGCCTGGACCGGCCACGTCTACGAGACCGAGTGCTTCTTCCCCACCTGGATCAACAAGGAGTCCGCTCCCCACGTCCAGGCCCTGATCGACGCCCACCACGCCCTGTGGGGCTCCGAGCGCATCGGCGCTGACGAGAAGGCCATGTCCACCCGCCGGGGCCGTCCCCTGACCGACAAGTGGACCTTCTCCACCAACGGCGTGTCCATCCAGGGCCGCTACGGCATCCCCTGCGTGGGCTTCGGCCCCGGCGCCGAGTCCCAGGCTCACGCCCCCAACGAGATCACCTGGAAGCAGGATCTGGTGACCTGCGCCGCTCTGTACGCCGCCGTTCCCGGCCTGTATAAGCCCGAGAACAAGGACGGCTCCGCCACCAGCTTCCGCCAGGAGCTCACCGGCAACGACATCAAGTAAAAATATCCACCCAAATCAAAAATATATAAGGAGAAAAAATCACTATGAGCAAGACCATCGAGCTGGCACGCCATCTGGAGACTCTGCATATCAACGATATGTACAAGACCGACTTCTACTGGACCTGGGACAAGACCGACGACGAGATCGACGCCGTGTTCACCGTGGCCGACGCCCTGCGTGACCTGCGCGAGCGCAACAAGAGCACCCGGATCTTCGATTCCGGCCTGGGCATCTCCATCTTCCGCGACAACTCCACCCGCACCCGCTTCTCCTTCGCCTCCGCCTGCAACCTGCTGGGCCTGGAGGTGCAGGATCTGGACGAGAAGAAGTCCCAGATCGCCCACGGCGAGACCGTCCGCGAGACGGCCAACATGGTGTCCTTCATGGCCGACGTCATCGGCATCCGGGACGATATGTTCATCGGCGAGGGCCACAAGTATCAGACCACCTTCATGGACGCCGTGAAGGAAGGCTATCGCGACGGCATCCTGGAGCAGCAGCCCACCCTGGTGAACCTGCAGTGCGACGTGGATCACCCCACCCAGTGCATGGCCGATATGCTGCACGTCATCCACTACTTCGGCGGCGTGGAGAACCTGAAGGGCAAGAAGGTCGCCATGACCTGGGCCTATTCTCCCTCCTACGGCAAGCCCCTGTCCGTTCCCCAGGGCGTTATCGGCCTGTTCACCCGCTTCGGCATGGACGTGACCCTGGCTCATCCCGAGGGCTATGACGTGATGCCCGAGGTGGAGGAGGTGGCCCGCAAGAACTGCGAGAAGTACGGCTCCAAGTTCCACAAGACCAACTCCATGGCCGAGGCCTTCACCGACGCCGACATCGTGTATCCCAAGAGCTGGGCTCCCTTCGCCGCCATGGAGGAGCGCACCAAGCTGTATGCTCAGGGCGACAAGGACGGCATCGACGCTCTGGAGAAGAAGCTGCTGGCCCAGAACGCCCAGCACAAGGATTGGGCCTGCACCGAGGAGATGATGAAGCTCACCAAGGATGGCAAGGCTCTGTACCTGCACTGCCTGCCCGCTGACATCACCGGCCTGAGCTGCGCCGAGGGCGAGGTGGACAACTCCGTGTTCGACCGCTACATCGTGCCTCTGTACAAGCAGGCCTCCTACAAGCCCTATATCATCGCCGCCATGATCTTCCTGGCCCAGGTGAAGGATCCCGTCCGCGCCCTGATGGCTATGGACGAGGGCAAGGAGCAGCGTAAATCCTTCTGAATCCGGTAAAACTACATAGCGGGGGCGGTCACGCCCCCGCTATCCCCGCTCATTCTGATTATTGAGAGGTAAAAGCACTATGTCCAAACGCATTGTCATCGCCCTGGGCGGCAACGCCCTGGGCAGCACCGCCGCCGAGCAGCTGGCCCTGGTCAGCAAAACCGCCAAGGCCATCGTGGACCTGATCGCCGAGGGCAACGAGGTGGTCATCGCCCACGGCAACGGCCCCCAGGTGGGTATGATCAACCTGGGCCTGTCCACCGCCGCCGAGGCCGGCGCCATCAAGGCTGACATGCCCTTCCCCGAGTGCGGCGCCATGTCTGAGGGCTATATCGGCTATCACCTGCAGCAGGCCATCGGCAACGAGCTGACCGCCCGGGGCATCCGGAAGCCCGTGGCCACCATCGTCACCCAGACCGTGGTGTCCCAGGACGACCCCGCCTTCCAGAATCCCACCAAGCCCGTGGGCGCCTTCTATGACAAGGAGACCGCCGACCGCATCGCCGCCGAAAAGGGCTATACCATGGTGGAGGACGCCGGCCGGGGCTATCGCCAGGTGGTCCCCTCCCCCAAGCCCTTTGACATCGTGGAGGCCGAGTCCATCAAGGCCCTGTTCAATGCCGGTCATGTGGTCATCGCCGTGGGCGGCGGCGGCATCCCCGTGGTGCGCAAGGACGGCAAGCTCTGCGGCACCCCCGCCGTCATCGACAAGGACTTCGGCAGCGAGCTGCTGGCCGAGCTGCTGGACGCCGACGTGCTGGTGATCCTCACCGCCGTGGAGCAGGTGGCCATCAACTTCAACAAGCCCGACCAGAAGGGTCTGGACGACCTGACCCCGGCCCAGGCCAAGGGCTATATGGACGAGAACCAGTTCGCCAAGGGCTCCATGCTGCCCAAGGTCCAGGCTGCGGTGAAGTTCGCCGAGTCCAAGGCTGGCCGCACCGCCCTGATCACCCTGCTGGAGAAGGCCAAGGACGGCATCGAAGGCAAAACCGGTACCCGGGTCCATCAGTAAAAATCTCCCCCCATTGCCCGCAGAGCGTCCCCCGCCCTGCGGGCAATGCCCTATCCCCCGCCATAAGCACGGCGGAGGGCTGCTGCCGGAATTTTCTATCGCCGGGGCGGTAATTTCTGCGATTCCGCCGGTTCTTTCCCCGAGCCGTTCGGTGGAATTGTTGCTTTCGGTGAAATTTTTGGCATTTATTGCATTTTTAGTTGAAATCCTTCCGAGAATCCTGTATAATACTACATAACATGTGAATGCCGGGGTGACCCGTTATTCAGGCGTGCGGCATATTTCGCACTTCTTTCAGCCGGACGCTACATATTAAAAGGAGGAAAAACAAAACATGAAAAAAGTCCTTGCAATGATCCTGGCTCTGGTCATGGCTCTGTCCCTGGTGGCCTGCTCCAACGGCGGCACCGACAAGCCCAACAAAGATCCCGAGACCAAGAAGATCAAGGTGGGTTTCATCACCCTGCACGATGAGAACTCCACCTATGACCTCAACTTCATCAACGCCGCCAAGGAAGCCTGCCAGACCCTGGGCCTGGTGGAGAATGAAGACTACTTCATCAAGAAGAACGTTCCCGAAGGCCAGGAGTGCTACAACGCTGCCGCCGAGCTGGCTGAGCAGGGCTGCAACATCATCTTCGCCGACAGCTTTGGCCACGAGTCCTTCATGATCGAGGCCGCCAAGGAGTTCCCCAACGTCCAGTTCTGCCACTCCACCGGCGTCCGCGCTCACACCGAGGGCCTGTCCAACTATCACAACGCTTTCGCCTCCATCTATGAGGGCCGCTACCTGGCCGGTATTGCCGCCGGTTTGAAGCTGAACCAGATGATCGCGGATGGCAAGATCACCGCTGACAAGGCCAAGATGGGCTACGTTGGCGCCTTCACCTATGCCGAGGTTATCTCCGGCTACACCTCCTTCTTCCTGGGCGCCCGCTCCGTCTGCCCCACTGCCACCATGGAAGTGACCTTCACCGGCAGCTGGTATGACGAGACCGCCGAGAAGGAAGGCGCTGAGAAGCTGATCCAGAACGGCTGCGTCCTGATCAGCCAGCACGCCGACTCCATGGGCGCCCCCACCGCCTGCGAGAAGGCCGGTGTGCCCAACGTGTCCTACAACGGCTCCACCGTTTCCGTTGGCCCCAACACCTACATCATCTCCTCCCGCATTGACTGGGCTCCCTACTATGTCTACGCCATCCAGGCTGCTATGGACGGCAAGACCATCGACGCTGACTGGACCGGCACCCTGGCCACCAAGTCCGTGGTTCTGTCCGACCTGAACACCAACGTGGCCGCCGACGGCACCCAGGCCGCCATTGACGAGGCCATGAAGAAGCTGGAGAACGGCGAGCTGCACGTCTTTGACGTGTCCACCTTCACCGTCACCGGCGAGAATGTCACCGCCGACATGAAGACCGACGCCGAGGGCCACCTGACCTCCTACATGGCCGACGTGGATAACGACGCCAACATGGAGCATGACACCGAGGTCGTCCACGATGGTTACTTTGCCGAGTCCGAGAAGCGCTCCGCTCCTTACTTCGACATCGCCATCGACGGCATCGTCCGCCTGGACGTGAACTTCGGCTAAGTCACGGCTGAACCCGAAAGTGCGAACATAAGAATCCCGGCTGCTTTCGCAGCCGGGATTCTTTTATATTATGCTGTGGGTGCGCCGCAGGCCAGGTCGCAGATGGCTGCGGCGGCGTTGCGGGGGAACTCCTCCTCCCGGCGGCGCAGCATGGCCGTGGGGTCAATGGCCCCGCTGATGACACCGGACAGCAGCGGCGTCAGCTCCTCATCGCTCTCCACCGCCAGGGCATAGCCCCGGCCCGTCATGAAGTCGATGTTGCGGCTTTCGCAGCCGGGCACCGCGTTGAGATACAGCAGCGGCGTCCGGGAGGCCACCGCCTCGGCGGTGGTAAGACCCCCGGCCTTGGAGATCAGCAGGTCCGACGCCTGCATATAGGCACACATCCGGTCCGTGAAGCCCAGAACCCGGACCCGGGGATTGTCCACAAAGTCGTCGATCATCTGGCGGTGCATCCGCTGGTTGCTGCCGCACACCGCCACCAGCCGGTCCTCCGGCCCCAGCAGCCCCGCGATGCAGGCGGCGGTGGAGCGCAGGGGCCCAGCCCCCATACTGCCGCAGGCCAGGGTGAACACATGGCGGCAGCCCTCCAGCTCCAGCTGCCGCCGGGCGGCGTCCCGGTCCGGGGTCTGGCAGAACTGCCGCCGGATGGGGATCCCCGTGGGGAAGATGCGCTGGGCGGGCAGGCCCGCCGCCTGGAACTCCGGCGTCAGGGCCGGATGGGGAATGCATATGCCGTCCAGCTGCAGCTCGCCCACCCCGGGAGAGCAGGTGAAGTCCGTGGCCACGAACCAGGTGGGCATCCGCAGGCCGTAGCCGCAGCGCAGCTCC
>ENA-UESH01000045-UESH01000045.1-human-gut-metagenome-genome-assembly--contig:-NODE-45-length-108679-cov-10.123745_pt1 | contig 108679 bp, 104 predicted proteins | sample MGYA00243001_ERZ508002 | MGnify/ENA primary metagenome ERZ508002 (study PRJEB26167, sample SAMN06115447) | human gut metagenome | host: Homo sapiens | place: China:Anhui | collected 2015-08-07... | reverse complement strand
GCAAGTGTGGAATTTGTTCGCTTTCAGCGAACAAATTATGCGCGCGGCAGACTGCAAGCCTTTTGTCAAAAAAGGGCCACGCCCTTTTTTGACAAACTGAGCCGCCGCTCCCGCGGGAGCGGCGGCAGATATTCACTTCACCTGGCGGCCATGGGACCAGACGGCGGTGATGTTGTGGCGGTGGATCATATAGAGGGACCGCTCAAAGCGCTCCCGGACCGTCAGGGGGCGGACGGACTCCGGGAAGTCCCCGTCGTCCACCACGATGGCGTGGAGGGGCTGGCCCACGGCGAAGCCCTCTCCCCCGCCGAAATACCGGTGCCCGGCGGTGGTGCCCAGATAGTACCCCTCCGGCACGGTCAGGAAGTCCTCGGACCAGTCGGTTTCCATGCGCTTGATCTTGGAGGCCCGGATGCTCATGGTGATGACCTTGTACATGGGGAGCTGTGCCCCGCCGGCGATGTCGGACCCCAGGGTCACCCAGATGCCCTGCTGCAGCATCTCCCGCACCGGGGACACGCCGCTGCACAGGTTGATGTTGGACCCGGCGCAGTGGGCCACCACCACCCCGGCCCGGCGGATGGCGGCGCACTCCCGGGCGTCGGAGTAGACGCAGTGGGCCATCACCGTGTGGTCCTTCCACAGACCGTATTTGTCATAGGTCTCCCAATACTGGGCGCAGTCCGGGTGCAGCTCCTTCACCCAGGCGATCTCCCCCCTGTTTTCCGACAGATGGGACTGGACATACAGCCCCCGGTCCCGGGCGATCTCCCCCAGGGCGGCCATAAGCTCGTCGGAACAGCTGGGGGTGAAGCGGGGGGTGAGGATGGGCCTGACGTGCTCAAAATGGCAGCCGTCCAGCCAGCGCAGGGTCTCGGAGACGGACTCCTCCGTGGTCTCCTGGAGAATGCCGGGCAGGGCGTTGCGGTCCATATTCACCTTGCCCACATAGCCCGTGACCCCGGCCCGCTCCAGCTCCTCCATGAGGATCCAGGTGGCCTCGGTGTGCAGGGAGGAGAACATACACACCCGGGTGGTGCCGTTGGTGATCAGGTCGGAGGCCAGTCGGCGATAGGTCCGGCGGGCAAAGTCCGGGTCTGCGAACCGGGCCTCGGTGCGGAAGGTGTAGGTATTCAGCCAATCCAGCAGGGGCAGGTCCATGCCCATGCCCAGCATGGGATACTGGGGCGCGTGGAGGTGCATATCCACAAAGGACTGCATGATGAGCCGGTCGCCGTAGTCCGTTATGGGGGCGGAGGCCAGGGCCTGGGGCAGCGCGTCATAGACCCCCTGCACCACGCCGTCCTCCAGCACCAGATAGCCGTGCTCCCGGATGTCCAGCTCCCCCAGCCGGGGGGCCTGGATGATGTTGCCGCGTAAAACCTGTGTCATACCGCATCACTCCTTCAGAAAAAAATAGATGGGCGCCCCGCCGGTCCACCGGCAGAGCACCCATAGCAGGGCCGTGGGCGGCCCCGTAGAAACGCCTTGCACCATATCCGCAAGGCTATATGAGCTTCCGTATGTTATACCCTGAGTATAGCACACTCAGGGGCGATTGGCAAGGCTTTCATTCCCGATGATGTCCACCACCTCGCCGATGTACATCCGGTGGACCGGCTCGTCCCGGTAAAAGAGGTCCTGAACGTCCTGGGGGATCTGGTCCAGGGCGAAGTCCTGGCAATAGAGCTTGCGGCAGACCAGGGTGGTCTCCGCCTGGCGGAAGGTGATGCCCTGGGGCAGGAACTCCGGCGTCAGGCCCGCCGCCGCCACCTTGTCGCCGTCCCGGCCGGAGGTGCTGCCCAGCAGGGACAGGGCCCGGCGCTGCTCTTCGGGATAAAAGCTGACGGTGAAATAGTCGCTTTGCTCCATAAATGCAAAGGTATAGCGATTCTTTTTCACATACACGGTGGCCACCGGCCGTCTCCACAGGGTGCCCAGGCCGCCCCAGCTGATGGTCATGGTGTTGTAATGCTCCGGGGTCCCCGCCGTGACCAGGGCCCACTGCTTGTCGAATTTCCGGAATACGTCCGCTTCCAGGTGCATCATACCGGCACGCTCCTTATTATAAAGTAAGGCCATTGTACCACACCCCGCCCCCCGGGGCAAGATGGAGATTTTTTCAGCAAGACGATGAGCGCATCACCAGTAGAGCACCTGTAGGGGCCGGGTTCTACCCGGCCCAAAAGCAGCGGAATGGCGGGCGATGCCAAAAGACGCCGGAGGAGACCTCCGGCGTCTTTTTTGCGCAAACAGCACAATATATTATTCAATTGAGATAATATAGTAATACACAGGCTGGCCGCCGGGGAGCATGGACACCTCCGCCTCCGGGCAGGCATCCGCAAAGCGCTGCTCGGCCCGCTGGGCGTCCTCCTGGGTGACGCCGTCGCCATAGAACACGGTGATGAACTCCGCGCCCTTGTCCGCCGCCAGAGCCGCCAGCTGATCCAGCAGAGTCTCCAGCTTCTGATCCGTGCCGAACAGCTTCCCGTCCGTCAGGGCCAGATAGTCCCCGGCGCTGATGGCGAAGCCGTCGAAATCGGAGTTCCGGGCGGCATAGGTCACCTGGGCGGTGACCACGTTCTCCGCCGCCTCCGTCATGGCCGCCAGGATCACCTGGGGATCGGCCTCCTCCGGGTCCACCGCCATCATGGCGGAGATCCCCTGGGGCACGGTGTTGGTGGGCACCACGATGACCTCTTTTTCCGTCAGGCCCACGCACTGCTGGGCGGCCATGATGATGTTCTTGTTGTTGGGCAGCACGAACACCACCTGGCTGGGGGTGCGGTTCACCTCCTGCAAAATGGCCTGGGTGGAGGGGTTCATGGTCTGGCCGCCGGACACGATGCGGTCCACGCCCAGATCCCGGAAGGTGGCGGCCAGGCCGTCACCGGCGCACACCGCCAGGAAGCCGTAGCGCTTCTCCGGGGCGGCCACGCCGCCCTCCATGGCCTCCAGCTCCTCCTCCACGGCGTCCAGATCGTCGGTGCTCTGGGCCTGCTTGCCGGCCGCCAGCTCCTCCGCCTGGGTGCGCATGTTCTCGATCTTGGCCAGCTCCAGGGTGCCGTATTTGGCGGCCTCCGTCAGGGCCTGGCCGGGGATATCCGTGTGCACATGGACCTTGAAGGCCTCGTCGTCCTCGCCGATGACCAGGCTGTCGCCGATGCCGTCCAGATACGCCCGGAAGGGCTCGATGGACACGCCCTCCTTCTTGCGCACGATGAACACCGTGTCATAGGTAAAGGTGATGTCCTCCAGGCTCAGGGCGCCGAAATCCGCCTTATCCTGGGTCTTTTCGTCCTCCTCCACCTGGGGCAGCTCCTCGCCCCGCAGGGCCCGCAGCATGCCGTCCAGAATGATGAGGTAGCCCTTGCCTCCGGCGTCCACCACCCCGGCCTTTTTCAGCACCGGGTTCATGTCGATGGTCTGGGCCAGGGTCTCCTGCCCGGCCAGAATGGCCTGCTCCAGCACGTATTCGGCGCTGGGGTTCTCCTGGGCGGCCTGGGCGGCCCGGGCGGCGGCCAGCCGGGACACGGTCAGCACCGTTCCCTCGGCGGGCTTCATCACCGCGCCATAGGCGGTGGCCACGCCCTCGCCCATGGCGGCGGCCAGGGCCGGGCCGTCCATCTCCACCAGGCCCTTGGCGGACTTGGAAATGCCCCGGAACAGCAGGGACAAAATCACACCGGAGTTCCCCCGGGCGCCCCGCAGCAGGGCCCCTGCGGTGATCTTTGCCGCCTCGCCGACGGTGGCGGGCTCGGACTTTTTCAGCTCGTTGACGGCGGTCTGGATGGTCAGGCTCATGTTGGTGCCGGTGTCGCCGTCGGGCACCGGGAACACGTTCAGATCGTTGATGGCCTGCTTCTGCTGGGCGACACAGGCAGCGCCGAAGGCGATCATCTGCTTGAAGGCGCTGCCGCTGATTCTATCTGTCATCTCTTTGTTACTCCTTTGGCCGGGTGCTTACACGGTAACGGAGTCCACGCACACATTGACCTCGCGGACCTCCACCCCGGTATTCTTGGTGACCACATACTTGACCTCGCTCATGATGGAGCGGCAGACCGTGGCAATGTTGACGCCGTTTTCCACAACGATGTGCAGCTCGATGGAAACGGTGCCGTCCTCGTTATAAGTGACCTTCACGCCCTTGCTCATGGCTTCCCGCCGCAGCAGGTGCACCAGGCCGTCGGTCATGCTGCGGTAGGCCATGCCCTTGACGCCGAAGCAGTTGGTGGCTGCCGCGCCGGTGATGGTGGTGAATACCGCGCTGCTGATGGTGATCTCGCCCTGACCGGTTTGAACCTTAATCATAGCTAACTTCCTTTCTATAGACTGCCGCCGGAGGGCGGCATAAGCACAATAATATAGGGTATTATATACTATTTGTCCGGCAATAACAAGAAGAATATTTTAAACAAATCTGCCGATTTCCGTAACATTTTCTTAACATTTGACCAAACAAAGACCATTCCGCCCTGAAAATACGCCCTCTGTGCTATTTCCCGACACTTTTTCGTCCGCCGCCCGGCTACAATAGGGGGCAAAGGAGGGCTTGTCCATGAAACTTCTGCCACTGCCCCGGGAGAAACGGCGGCTGCTTGAACCCCTGGGCCGGGCGGCCCTGACCTGCCTGCTGACGGCCGGCTCCTTCGGGGGCCTGTGCGCCCCGCTGCCTCTGGCCATCACGGCGGCGGCCGGGCCGGGACTGCCGGGCCTGTGCTGCGTGCTGGGCTGCGGACTGGGGGCGTTTCTGTTTCTGCCGTTTCAGGCGGGCCTGCGGCAGCTGGCGGCGGCCATTCTGATCTTTTCCGGCAGCATTGCCTTTTTCGATACGAAATTTTTTCCCCGGCGGTTTTTCCGGCCGGGCCTTGCGGCGGCGCTGCTGCTTCTGGTGCAGTCGGCCTATCTCATCGCCCGGCCCATCCGGCTGTGGGCCCTGTGCGTGTTCTGCATGGGCCTCACCGCCGCGGCCACGGACCTGCTGCTGCGCCGCCGGGACCGGCTGCCCCTGCTGCTGGCGGCGGGGCTGTGCCTTTCGGCGGGGGCTTTCCGAATTGTCGGAATATCGGTCGGAATGTGCCTGACGTGCGCTTTTCTGATGCGCAGCGTCCGGCAGATGGAACCGGCCCGGGGGGCTGCCTGGGGGGCCGCCATGGGGCTGTGCCTGGGTCTGCTGGGGGATGAGCCGGACCTGGCACCCATGGCGGTGCTGGGCCTTTCCTGCACCGCTTTGTCCCGGGTACGTCTCGCCCCTGTCCCGGTGTGTATCGGGACATTCTGGGCCATTGGCGGGGGCTGTACCCTGCTGTTCGGGACAGAGGAGCCGCTTTATCGGATGATCGAGCTGTTTTCGGGCGGAATTCTGTCCCTGCTGCCGCTGCCCCGGCTGAGTCCGCCGCCGGAGAAAAAACGGGCCCAGCCGGAAAAGCCGCCCCGACCGGACCGCCTGGCCAAGCCCGCCGCCGCCCTGCGGGACCTGTACGACAGCTTCTTCCGGGGCACCGCTCCGGAGAAGCCGGAGAATCCATCGGTGGTATTTGACCGGGCGGCGGAGCAGGTGTGCCGCCGGTGCATCCTGCGGGATACCTGCTGGCGGCAGAATTACAGCGCCACCTACAACGCCTTTAACGACGCCTGCCCCCGGCTTTTGCAGCGGGGAGAGGCCCAGGCCGGGGATTTTCCCCTGTATTTCACCTCCCGGTGCGTCCATTTGTCGGATTTTGTGGGGGCGGTGAATGTGGAGCTGCGGTCCTATCTGCTGCGGCAGCAGTACCACCGGCGGCTGTCGGAGGTCCGGGACCAGGCCCGGGAGCAATATGCCCAGCTGGGGGATATGCTGGCCTCCGCCGGTCCGGCGGTGCCTGCCGGAGCCCAGGCCATGGGCTATGGGGTGGCCTCGTCCCTGCGGCCCCGGCAGGGCCAGAGCGTCTGCGGCGACCAGCTGGATACCTTCGAGGTGGGGGACACCGTATATCTGCTGCTGTCCGACGGCATGGGCAGCGGTGAGGCCGCCCACCGGGAGGCGGCCATGACCGTCCGGCTGCTGCGGCAGTTTCTGGAGGCGGGGATCGAGCCGGGCCCGGCTCTGAAAACCCTGAACACCGCCCTGTCCCTGCGGGGAGAGAGCGGCGGAGGCTTCACCACCATCGACCTGCTGGCCCTGCAGCGGGCCAGCGGACAGGCCGCCCTCTATAAGTACGGGGCCGCTCCGTCCTATCTCAAGCGCAGCGGCAGCGTCAGCCGCTATACCGGCCAGTCCCTGCCCGCCGGGCTGCAGGCCGTCCGGGAGGCCCCGGAGTGCACCCGCTTGCAGCTGACCGCCGGGAGCTTCTTCGTGATGGTCTCCGACGGCATCGCCGACGCCGGAAATGATGAGTGGCTGCAAAATCTGCTGGCAGGCTGGAGCGGCCGGGACGCCAACGCCCTGGTGTCGCTGATCCTGGCGGAATCCCGGGGCCGCAAGGGGCTGGAGGACGACTGCGCCGTGCTGGTGCTGCACCTGTCCTCCGGCGAAAAAAAGCCGGTGTAAGGGGGTATATTCCCCTATGTGGCGGGCATACTGAACCTGTCAAACGAAATCGCAACAGAGGAGGGCATAACTCTTGGTAAAAGGACTTTCCCGCCGGGTCATCGTGGTGGATTCCCCGGACCCGCATATTTTTGAACAGGCCATTTTCATTGTGCGCAACGACGCAGCCGTGGGCAGCGGAGGGGTCACCTCCCAGCAGGTGGTGGACCAGGCCATCCGCATTGCCAAGGATTATGCCCGGACCCACGGCGCGCCGCCCCGGCGGCGGCTGCGTATGTCCCCGTGGCTGGCGGCCCTGTTGGGGGGCGCGGCCATCGGCGCGGTATGGCTGCTGGCCATGCTGCTGTAATATTGCTTTTTTCTTACCATTTTTCTCCTCACTTGAGGGCGGACAGGCCATCTGTCCGCCCTCCCTTTTTGCGCGGGTGGCTGGCGGCGGGACGGTGGGCAGACATGGGCCCCGCCCTACGAGTGTTCTATCGGTAGACATTTCGTAGGGCCCGCTGCCCTCAGCGGGCCGCGTCAACCCGGCAGGTTTGGGCGGACAGGGTCGTCCGCCCCTACAGGCCCTCTCAGTCGGCTGCGCCGACAGCTCTCCCAGAGGGAGAGCCAAGGCGTGGGGTATAAAAAGGCCGTCCGGCAGGTGCCGGACGGCCTTTTGGCGTGTTCAATTATTCTCCGTAATGGACGTGCAGCAGCTCATGACAGCGGTCGGGACCGTAGTCCTCCAGCAGGCGGGTGACGATGGGGTTCTTCTCCGCCCGCTTGAACATGGCGGAGGAGTCCGCCTCGTACAGGCCCGCGCCCCGGCGCTTCTTGGCCGCCGTCAGGCCATAGGGCTGACCGGCGCCGCCTACGCAGCCGCCCTGGCAGGTCATGACCTCCACCAGGTGGTAAAAGCGCTTTCGGGCCTCCACGTCGGCGATCAGCTCCTTGGCGTGGGACAGGCCGTTGACGATGGCCAGGTGCAGCTCCTGCCCCTCCACGGTGAGGTTCACCTCACGGATGGCCCCGTCGCCCCGCAGGTCCGTGACCCGGATGGCCTGAAGGGCGTTGTTGCTCTTATCCGGCAGACAGTAGCGCACCACGGCCTCGGCCACGCCGCCGGTGACGCCGTAGATCACGGCAGCGCCGGAGCCCAGGCCGAAGGGCAGGTCCGGAGCCTCCGGCTCCAGCTCCGTCAGCTGGATACCGGCCTCCCGGATCATATCCACCAGCTCCCGGGTGGTGATGACCAGGTCCACGTCCGGGCGGCCCTCCTGGGTAAACTCGGGCCGGGCGGCCTCCATCTTCTTGGCGGTGCAGGGCATGATGGCCACATGATAGGTGCGGCGGCCGTCGGCAGCGTCCTTCTCCCGGTACTTATCCCGCAGCACGGCGGCGAACATCTCCATAGGGGACTTGCAGGAGGAGATGTTGTGCAGATACTTGGGGTCGTTGAGCTCCAGATACTTCACCCAGGCCGGGCAGCAGCTGGTGAACATAGGGAAGGGACCGCCGTTTTTCAGCCGGTCCAGGAACTCCTGGGCCTCGCTGATGGTGGTCATATCGGCGGCGAAGTTGGTGTCGTACACCTCCTCCACGCCCATGAGCTTCAGGGCCTTCACCAGCTTATCCATAACGTTGGCGCCGGCGGGCAGGCCGAACTCCTCGCCCAGGGCCACCCGGACCGCCGGGGCGATCTGCACCACCACCCGGTTCTTGGGGTCGTGGAGGGCCTGCCAGGCCTGGCCGATCTGGTTTTTCACGGTGATGGCGCCGGTGGTGCACACGGCGGCGCACTGGCCGCAGCCCACGCACTTGGTCTGGTCCAGCTTCTTGTCAAAGGCGGGCATCACCTGCAGCTCGCTGCCGCGATGGGCATAGTTCAGGATGCCCTGGCCCTGGAGCTCCTCGCAAACCCGGACGCAGTCGCCGCAGAGGATGCACTTGTTGGGGTCCCGGAAAATGGCCAGACTGGTGTTGTCCTGCTCATAGCGCTCACGGGTGTCCGGGAACCGGACCCGGCTGACGCCGAAGCGCTGAGCCAGGGCCTGCAGGCGGCAGTTGCCGCTTTTGGCGCAGGTGGTGCAGCTGCAGTCGTGGGAGGCCAGCATCAGCTCCAGGATCATCCGCCGGTGCCGCAGCAGCCGGGCGGTGTTGGTGCGGATCTCCAGCCCGTCCCGAGGCTCCATGGAGCAGGAGGCGTCGATCTTGCCGGTTTTCACGTTTTCCACGATGCACATCCGGCAGGCGCCGTGGACCGAAAGCTCGGAATAGTAGCAGAAGGTGGGCATGTCGATGCCCGCCTTGCGGATCACGGAGAGGACGTTCTTCTCCCCGTCGAACGGCACCCGCTGGCCGTCTACGATCATGATTCCCTTGGCCATGGTCATACCTCCTCCTCAATGGCGTCGATAGCGCCGAAGGGGCAGGCTCCCCAGCAAGCGCCGCAGTGGATACACTTGGTGGTGTCGATGACGTGGGGCATGCGGATCTGGCCGGAAATGGCGTCCATGGGACAGTTCTTGGCGCACTTGCCGCAGCCCTTGCACAGCTCGGGAATGATCTCCAGATGGCGCTTGCGGCCATTGCAGATGGGACAGTGGTGGTCCACCACATGGGCCAGATACTCGTCCCGGAAGTAGCGCAGGGTGCTCTGCACAGGCTTGCAGGCGCTCTGGCCCAGGCCGCACAGAGCCGTCTCGGTGATGGTATTGGACAGATTCTCCAGCAGCTCCAGGTCCTCCATGGTGCCCTCGTTGCCGACGATGCGGTCCAAGATCTCCAGCATGCGCTTGGTGCCCTCCCGGCAGGGAACGCACTTGCCGCAGCTTTCGTTCTGGGTGAAGCTCATGAAGAAGCGGGCAGTCTCCACCATGCAGGTGTCCTCGTCCATGACCACCAGGCCGCCGGAGCCGATCATGGCCCCGATCTTCTTCAGAGAGTCGAAGTCCAGGGGCAGGTCCAGATGCTCGCTGCTGGCGCAGCAGCAGCCGCCGGAGGGGCCGCCGATCTGCACGGCCTTGAATTTCTTCCCGTCGGGGATGCCGCCGCCGATGTCGAAGATGACCTCTCGGACGGTGGTGCCCATGGGGACCTCGATGAGGCCGGTGTTCACCACGTTGCCGGTCAGGGCGAAGGCCTTGGTGCCGGGGCTCTTCTCGGTGCCGATGTGCCGGTACCAGTCCACGCCGTTGCGGATGATCAGGGGAACGTTGGCGAAGGTCTCCACATTGTTGAGGACGGTGGGCTTGCCCCACAGGCCGTGCTCAATGGTGCGGGGGGGCTTCACCCGGGGCATGCCGCGCTTGCCCTCGATGGAGGAGGTCAGGGCGCTGCCCTCGCCGCAGACGAAAGCGCCTGCGCCCCGGTTCACATGGAGGTGGAAGTTAAAGCCGCTGCCCAGAATGTCATCCCCCAGCAGGCCCAGCTCCTCAGCCTTGGCAATGGCGGTTTTCAGCCGGGACACGGCCAGGGGATACTCGGCCCGGACATAGATATAGCCCTCGTCGCTGCCGGCGGCCAGGCCCGCGATCATCATGCCCTCCAGCACGGAATGGGGGTTGCCCTCCATAATGGAGCGGTCCATGAAGGCGCCGGGGTCGCCCTCGTCGCCGTTGCAGACGATGTACTTCTTGTCGGCCTTCTGGCGGCGGGCGCCGTCCCACTTGCTGCCGGCGGGGAAGCCGCCGCCGCCCCGGCCCCGGAGGCCGGAGTCGATGATGTCCTGACAGATCTGCTGGTCCGTCATCTCGAACAGGGCCCGCTCGAAGCCGGAGTAGCCGCCCTTGGCGATGTACTCCTCGATGTCCTCGGCGTCGCTGGTGCCGCAGTTCTCCAGCACCACCCGGTGCTGCTTCTTATAGAAAGGAATGTCCTCCTGCCGGGGATAGGCCACGCCGTTCAGACGGTACACCAGGCGGTCGATGATCTCGCCGCCCAGAACGGTCTTTTCCAGGATCTCGTGGCAGTCCTCGGGCTTGACGTGGATGTACATAATGCCCATGGGCTCGATGTGGATCAGGGGGCCCATCTCGCAGAAGCCGTGGCAGCCGCTCATCTTGACGTGCAGGCTCTTTTCCTCGTCGGTGTCGTGCTTGAGGCCGATGTACACCGGCAGGTTCCGGCTTTCGCACTCGGCCCGGAGGTTTTCATAGATCTTCATGGCGCCGCCGGCGATGCAGCCGGTACCGGCGCAGATCAGCACGGAGGGGGTCTCCTTGCTGCGGCGCAGGGCCCGCTGGGCCTCGTTGCGCAGGTCGCAGAACGCGTCGCGGGTCAGCTTCATTGGGCGGCCTCCTCCTTCCGGATCTTCTCCAGCAGCTCCAGGGCGCTGGTGGGGGTCATTTTGGCGTGGACCTCGCCGTCCACGGTCATCACCGGGGCCAGGCCGCAGGCGCCGAGACAGGCCACCGTCTCCAGGGTGAACATGCCGTCGTCGCTGGTCTTACGCTTGCCGGACAGGCCCAGATACTCGTAAATGGCGTCGTAAATGGGGCCGGACTTGCGGACGTGGCAGGCGGTTCCGGCGCAGACCTTGATGATGTGCCTGCCCTTGGCCTCCAGGGAGAAGTTTTCATAGAAGGTGGCCACGCTGTATACCTTGGACACGCTGATGCCCAGGCGGTCGGCCACCAACGTCAGGTTGGCCTCGCTGAGATAGTTGTATGCCGCCTGGATGTCCTGCAAAATGGCGATGAGGTTCTCCGTCTTGCAGCCATACTGCTCCACAATGGCGGCAGCACGATCAGTTTGGGGGTTCATTCCTTTCCTCCTCTATGTTTCGTTGGAGATTTCCGTTCCAAATCGTTTTTCATTAAACGATTCGTCTAATATTTTATCATATGGGGAAAATTTTCGCAACATGATTTTGTGAAATTTTTCATAATCATGGTAGTTCTTCACAAATAATGAACACAGTGTGCAGAATCCGGCAGAGTGTGCGTTTTATATCCCGGCCAGGCTGGCAGATCGACTGCGCTGCACCCGTTTCGGCCAGTTCCTCCGGCGCACCCGGCTGGATGAGCTGCCCCAGCTGTGGAACATCCTGCGGGGCGACATGAGCCTTGTGGGGCCAAGGCCGGAGCGTGCCTATTTTCTATCGGGAGTTTGAGACGCATATGGCGATGAACATCGCCAAAATGCTGTTCCCCCTTCTGACGCTGCCATACCTGACCCGTGTGCTGTCCACGGGTTGCTATGGAAGCGTTGTCTATGTCAAGTCCGTCACGACCTATCTGCAGCTGCTGGTGGACTTCGGCTTTGTGCTCTCGGCCACCAAAAGCATCGTCCAGGCCCGGGAGGACAGGGCCCGCCAGGAAAGGATCATGGGGGATGTGCTGCTGGTGATCTTCCTGATGGACGACCGCATCAAGACCGACGAGGATATCCAGCAAATGCTGGGCCTCAGCGTTCTGGCCAGCATCCCCTGCGCCGATGGGAAAAAGACGGGGAAATACAGCTGCTACCGGGCCTATGGCGCCAAGGAGCGCAGGCCCTATCAAGAGAAGAATCGGGGGGGCAAAGGCGAAGTGAACAAGACTGTTTTAAAGCTGCCGGGCACGGTCCGGGAATCGTATGACTATGTGCTCATCGACCTTCCGCCGCTGGGCAGCGTCATCGACGCGGCGGTGGTGGCCGCCAAGTGCGACGGGGCGATTCTGGTGATCTCCGACCATCAGGTGCGCTGCCACCAGGCGGTGGAGGTCGTGGACCAGCTGAAAAAATGCGGCAGCCGGATCCTGGGTGTCGTGCGCAACAACATCCACGCAAACGGCGGCGGCTATTATAAGAAGTACTATAAGGACCGCTATCAATAATGTTGGCTTATAGAGCTGCAAAAGCCCTCCCTCTGCCGTTCGGCAGAGGGAGGGCTTTCGTGCTTCCCTTCCGCTTGTCTGCTGCAAAAGGGCAAAATTCTGCAAAGCTGTACAGCAAACGGCAGGTTTATTCGGAGGAAAATGTGGAGTTTACAACTTGACAGACGGCCCTGAACGTGATAAAGTACACGATACTGGGGTACCAGGCCGCTGCTTGCAGCGAATGGGCCCAAAAGTTTACAAATCCTTCAAACTTTTTATGATATAATGTCCCGAGAGTAAGATTTTCGGCCCCGCACCTGACAGGAAGGGATGCGCCGGGCCAGGATGATGAAAAAAGCTTTTCTAAGTATCTAAAAAGGTAGTTTCTGCGGTAAAGGAGCGCAGTGTGCTATGTGGATGCCGTCTCTTGATCTGGCGACAGGCCTTTGGGCCCGAATGCGCCGGACTTTGTATACATTTTTTTCCCGGCTCAGCCGGGCTGCCCAGCGCTTTTGGATGAGCCGGGCCTATTTTCCCGTTCTTCTGACCGTGTCTGCGGCGTTCATGGCCGCCGGTGAGCCGGTCTATGGCGTGGCGGCCCTGGGGTGCATCGTCATCTGGCTGCTGGCCGCCTGCCCGGACCTGCTGGCCCCGGTTTGCCCGTTTTTCATGGCCTTTCTCATGTCCTCCCAGTGCTATGGGCAGCTGACGGATTTTTTGCCCTGCGCGGCGCTGGTGCCGCCGCTGCTGGTGGCCCTTCTGTGGCACTTCGCCGTCTGGCCGGTGACCCTGCGGATCGGCCGCAGCGGCCTGGGCCTGGCGCTGGTGTCCATCGCCACTCTGCTGGGGGGCTGCGACGTGATCTCCCGCAAGCAGGCCATGGAGCCTCTGTCCCTGTACTATACCCTGGGCCTGGGCGTGGGGATGCTGGTGCTGTATGTGCTGTTCCGCTCTCACCTGACGGAGAAGCGGTCCTATGACCTGCACCGCCGGTTCGCGGAGATTTTCTGCGCCCTGGGCCTGTGCATGGCCCTGGCGGTGCTGCTGGCCTATGGCAAGGCCTGGCTGGCTGAGGGACACATCGGCGGCGTGCTGTACCTGTCCTACCGCAACTTTGCCGCCTCTGTGCTGCTGACGGCCCTGCCCATGCCCTTTTACCTGAGCCTGCGGCACCGGGGCCACCTGGCCACCGCCGCCGTGCTGGCCCTGGCCCTGGCCCTGACGGGCAGCCGCAGCGCCCTGCTGTTCGGCGGCATTCTCCTGACCCTGTGCTGCGTGTACCTGATGCGCAGCGGCGTCATCAGCCGGCGCTGCCTGGTGCTGCTGGCGGCGGCCGCCGGCATCGGCATCCTGGCCCTGGGTCCGGCCCTGCTGGAGTGCGTGCTCCACAGCCGCGTAGGCGAGGACATTCAGGACAGCAACTCCGACCGGCTGCAATTCCTGGCCCGGGCGGCGGACGATTTCCTGCGGCACCCGGTGTTCGGCATCGGCCTGTGCAGCACCCGCAACGCCGACGTGTTCACCGGCGTGGAGGGCAGCATGGTGTTCTATCACAACAGCCTGGCCCAGGTCATGGGCAGCATGGGCCTGGTGGGCATCGTGGCCTATGGCCGCCTGCTCCACGACCGCATCGCCCTGCTGCGCCAGGGGAGCCGGGACCCCTTTGTCCGGATCCTGACCCTGTCCTATCTGGGCATGTTCCTGATCTCCCTGTGTAACCCCGGGGAGTTCTGCCCCTTCCCCAACGCCGCCCTGATGGTGATGCTGTTTGCCCAGGCGGAGGAGGCCGTGGGGGATGTGGCCGTTCCGGTGCGGCAGCTGCTGGCCCGCCATCTGGGGGCCCCGGCAGGCTTCCTGCAATTCTGAATCCGATCACCAAAAGGCCGTCCGTTTTTTCCGGTATGTGGGGGCAATTGTCCCGACAAAGCAGCTGACGGAGGCGGTCCAGCAAAATAAGCGGTGCAGAACAGAGTTCTGCACCGCTTTAGCTTGTCAAAAAAGGACGGCTTGCTCCGTTATTTTTTCAGCTTCAGGCCGTCCTTGAAGGCCTCGCCCACGCGCTGGGCAACCCGGTAATAGCCGTGGGTATAGGGGTCAAAGGCGATGGCGTCCACCCGGGAGATATCCACCTTGCCGTCCGCCATGACCCGCTCGTCGGCGGTGACGTTCACCACACGGCCGACGCATAGGCGTACCGCTGCCGCCCCCTTACTCCCCTGCCAGATAAGCCGTGGCGTGGTTCTTGTCCATTCTGTAATCACATAACCAGAAAGCCGTGAGGCTTCGGAGGATGTCCGGAGTCTCACGGCTTTTGCTGCGGGGTCAGTCCCGCCGGAAAACATGGATATCGAAGCTGATGGTCACGTCCAGCGACGTCAGCGCCGCCAGACGCTCCGCCCCGGACCGGGGCGTTTTCCAATAGTACGGCGTCATCTGGAACAGGGCGTGGATGTCCTCCTGACAGGGCAGATGGATCACCGACTCCACATGGCGGATCTCCCGGTACGAAAACCCGGGATAGGGGGTCTGCTTCACCTGGTTGGGGTAGGGCCGGTCATACAGCACCTGCTTCAGCTCCCACAGGTGCTTCTCCGACGGCACCACATACACGAAAGCGCCCCCCGGCGACAGCACCCGGTGGAACTCCTCGATGGCCAGGGGGGAAAAGCAGTTGAGCAGCAGGTCCACGGAGCCGTCCGCCACCGGCAGATGATACGACGACGCCACGGCGAACTCCACGTCCTTCTCCCGCTTGGCGGCCCGGCGGAGGATGGCCTTGGAGATGTCCGTTCCCGCCATGGTCACGGACCGCCCCGCCCGGACCAGGGCCCGGTACACCCCGCTGGTGTAGTACCCCTCGCCGCAGCCGGTGTCCAGCACCCGGGGAGCCGGGCCGGTGCGCTCCAGGGCGATGCTGCACAGGGCGTCCCGCAGGGGGGCGTAGTAATCCTTGCTCAAAAAGGCCGCCCGGGCGGCGGCCATGCCCTTGTCGTCGCCGGGCATTTTCGAGTGCATCCGGTTGGCAGGCAGCAGGTGGACATAGCCCTCCCGGGCCAGGTCGAAGCTGTGCCCCGCCGGGCAGGAACAGGCGGAAGGCCCCCTGTCCAGGGGGCCGCCGCAGATGGGACAGCAGAATAAGCTCATGGTTGATTCTCCGTTAGGTGATATAGTCTGGTCAGTCGGACCAAAGCGGCTCTGGGTATTCCACAATGCTGCACGCGTGGCCAAACTGCTTGTACAGGTCGCCCACCACCAGGTCCTGGTCGCTGTCTGCCTGGGGGAAGGTGGTAATGGTGTGGGGGATCACGAAGATGGAGCACTCCACCATCCAGTTTTCCGAAAGGTATTCCACGCGGATGCACTCATCCACCGGTACCTGGGTGGCGGCGTCGCCGTCGATCCGGCGGAACTGGCCCAGGTTCACAGCCCGGGACTCCGCCCGGTAAACCCGGAGGATCTCCGGGCGGTCCTTGAGCAGGGCCTGGGCAAAATCAAAGGCATCCGACCGCAGAGCGCCGATGCAGAACTCGGGATTCCCGTCCACATAGCCGCCGTCCAGAGCATTGGACCGCATGGAAAAGTAGCTGCGGATAGGCTCGGCGCAAAAGGCATCGTCCCGGTGGTTGGTGGCGTAGCCGCTTTTCATGCGTCCGAAGTCGCTGGAAAATGCGTCCCAGGCGACGGTCCAGTTCTCACCGGCCCCGGACAGAGTCAGCCGGTGCTCCTCGGAAAAGTCGATGGACTCCAGATTGGCGTCGCTGGTAAAGGACGTCCGGGAGATGTCCCGGCAGGATTTCAGCGCCGTTTTCAGGCCCGCCGTCACCCGGACCGTTCCGTCCGGATATGTCTCCGGCCGGCTGAGGGTGACTTGTATACTGATCCGGGGATACAGGTTGGTGGAGGCCATCCAGCCATAGAGGGTCAGCTCCTGTAGGACCTCCTCCGAACAGCAGACGCTTTCATGGGAGGCCTCCGGGGCGGCGAGGATCGTCCCCATCAGGGTGAAATACTCTGCGGCCAGCGTCCGGATGGCTTCCTGGCCCTCCACCTCCTCCGCCCACCGGACGGAAACGGTGATGTCCGGATGCTCCACGGCGGCCCGCGCTGTTTCAGGCGGGTCAAATCGCTCCGCCTTTGCCCCGGCGGGGGGTTCCAAAGGGTTCTGCCGGGTGGACTGCGCCTTCGCCCCGCACCCAGCCAGCAGCAGGACGCACAGCAGGGCGGTAAAAACCCGGCATAGCATTGCTTTCATACAAACCTCCTTGTCGAATGCGTGGCGCGGTCAGTTGATGGAATCCAGGATGCTGCAGTTATGACCACCGTACTCATAGGTATCGCCCGCCACCATGTACCGGCCGTCGGTGGTCCGGGTCAGGGTCAGAAGGTGATCCACAACGGCGAAGGAGGTACACATAAGGGGCTGGCGCTTGACGAACTGCAGCCCATCTATGCGCATGACCTCCGTTACAGGCAGGCGGACCTCGCTGGAGAGCAGCTCCTGGGGAGAGCCGAATTTACAGGCCCGGCCCTGGGCCCCATAGACCCGGGACCAGTCCACCTCGCTGGCAAACAGCTTGGCCTCTGCCAGCAGGGTGCTGGTGGTGCAGGCGGAATCGCCCATTTGTCCGGCCATTTCGTCGGCCCGCAGCCGGAAATAGGCCTCCACCGCCTGGCGTAGCTCCCGGGAGGGCTGCACCTCATCCCGGACGCCGCCCGGAATGAAGGAGGATACGTCCGCACCACCGTCCTCCGTGACGACCCATCGGTCATCGACCCGGGTGAGCGTCAGCTCCTGGGCCGTGGACCAGGAGTCCTCCTGGCGATAGCCTGCGTCGGTGATGGCTCCCGCCGCCTCCCGGGCATCAATAGAAGCGCGAACGCTGGCGCAGTCTGATGCGGATGGGGTCAGGCTTTCCAGGGTTATATCGGCCTGCAGCCGGAAGCTCAGAATGCAGGAGTACATGAACGCACTGAAGCGCGCTTTTTCCAGCATTTCATCGGTGCAGCAGGGATGCTCCTGCACGTCCATATCCGGGTTGGCCCGAAGGGAATACACCAGGGTCATATAGTCCCGCACAGCGTCCGGAATGCCGTCCTGCCCCTGCTGTCCCTCCGCCCACCGGACCGAAACCGAAACATCCGGCGTCACGATGGTTCGCTGGGTCACCTCCGGGTCCACCGGGTCTACCCACGCAGCGCCGTCCCAGACCTTGTCCTCCCGCCTGGGAGGCGTTTCCAGGGGGCTGATTCCAATGCCGAATATGGTGGTCCGGTAAATCGGTTCATCGAAGCCGTCCTGGGCCGGAGGCCCCCACTGCTGTCCGTCGTCCGCTGTTCCGGCGGAATCCTCCGCCTTTGCCCCGCATCCGGCCAGCAGCAGAACGCACAGCAGGGCGGAAATGACCTGTAAAAAACGTTTGTTCATGATACTCTTCCTTTCCGGTTGGAGGTCTGGAATAAGAGCCTTATGAGCTTTTACAAATCAAGTATACAGCCGCGCATGCCGCAATTCAATTACAAACCGGTTACAAATGCCGGGAATTTGGTTACAACTTGATGACAGAATTATATAAAAGTTACAGCTCCCCCTGGGGCAGGGTGACGTCGTGGATCCATTTCCCGGTGCGGATGCGCAGGGCGCACAGGGGCACCTTCAGCAGGCTCTCGGCCTGGATGGCCGCGGCCACCAGCCAGTAATTGCTCTTGAACACCAGGGCAAACAGCGCCGTCAGCGGCAGGGCCACCAGCCACTGGGGAGCAATGTCCAGGGCCGCCGACCAGGCCACGTCGCCTCCGGCCCGCAGAACGCCGGTGACGGCGGAGATGGAGTAGGCGTGCAGGGGGATCATCACGAAGGACGTCACCGCCAGGGCGGCGGCAATGGCGGCGGACTGCCCCGCCAGCTTGAACAGCGGGAACACCACCGGCACAAACAGCGTGGGCACCAGCGCCAGGGACACCGCCGCCAGCCCGGTCCCCACCAGCAGGGTGAACACCAGCAGCGTCCGGCTCAGGTCCATGACCTCCCGGTGGCTCCGGCCTTCGCCGATGGCCTTGCCGATCATCACCGCCGTGGCAGCGCCCAGGCCGAAGCACACCACCAGGAACAGCCGGTTCAGGTTGCCCATCACCGCGTTGGCCGCCAGCATCTCCACGGAGTTGTCGGTATAGCCCAGGATCACCGTCAGCAGGCTGTTGCCCAGGCCCCAGGCAGTCTCGTTGAGGATCACCGGAGTGGAGTATTTCACGAAGCGCCGCAGCATCTCCCACCCCGGCCGGAAGAAGGCGGCCAGGTCCAGGGGCAGAATGCGGCTGCGCAGGGCGCACACCAGGCAGATGAGAAACTCCGCCACCCGGGACAGCAGCGTGGCGATGGCCGCGCCCTGGATGCCCAGGGCCGGCAGGCCGCATTTGCCGAAGATCAGTAGATAGTTCATCCCGGTGTTCAGCAGGGTGGACACCCCGAACAGCTTCATGCCGAAGCCGGGGTTCTCGGCGCTGCGCATGGCGCTGACATAGATGGACGAGAGCATGTTGAACACATAGGAAAACCCGATGAGCTTCAGATACGGCGCGCCCAGCACCGACAGCTCATGCTTGTTGGACAGCAGGTCCATGATCTGCACCGGCCACAGGAACAGCACCACCGCCAGCACCAGGGTGATCCCCGTGCCCAGCATGGCCGCCACGCCGATGGCCCGGCTGATGCTCTCCATGTCCTTTTTGCCCCAGTATTGGCTCACCAGGATGCCCAGGCCGCTCTGGACGCCGAACACGATGGAGATCAGCAGAAACACCGGCACGTTGGCGGTGGTCACGGCGGCCATCTGGGTGTTGCCCAGCCAGCTGACCATCAGCGTGTCGATGAGGCCCAGAGAGAAGGTAATCAGATTTTGCAGGGCGATGGGACCCGTCAGCCGCCACAGATACCCGTAGAAGCCCGGTCCTCGTTTCAGATATTTCAGCATATGTCACCTCACAGCATGGGAAAACGTTGATTTTTGTGGTCCAGCAGGGCCTGATACAGCCCGTCGATATCCGCCCGGGTGGTCTCCGGGCCGAAGCTGACCCGGATGACCCCGGCGGCGGTTTTCTTGTCCAGGTGCAGGGCCGACACCACATGGCTGGCCTTGCCCCGGTGGCAGGCGGACCCGGCGGAGATGCAGATGCCCTTGGCCCCCAGGTCCGTGACGATGTTGGCGCTGGGGTACCCCACCAGGGACACCGCCAGGATGTGGGGGGCCTCCCCCTGCCCCACCGGGACCACCCCAGGGATGGACAGAAGTTTCTCCCGGCAATAGGCCTTGATGTCCGCCATGTGCCGCAGCGTTTCATCCAGGTGCTCCTGCCGCAGGGCCACGGCCCTGGCAAAGCCCGCGATCTGGGCGGTGGCCTCGGTGCCGGACCGCAGGCCCCCCTCCTGGCCGCCGCCGGGCAGCAGGGGCCGCAGATTCCGCAGCTCCGGTGCGGTATACAGAGCGCCGGCGCCCTTGGGCCCGCCGATTTTGTGGGCGGACAGGCTCATCAGGTCCACGCCCCAGCCCACCGGGTCGCAGGGGACCTTCAGAAAGCCCTGGACGGCGTCGCAGTGCAGCAGGGCGCGGCTGTTTTTCTCCCGCAGCAGGCGGGCCACCTCCTGTACCGGGAAGATGCAGCCGGTCTCGTTGTTCACCAGCATCATGCTCACCAGCACCGTGTCCTCCCGCAGGGCGTCCGCCACCTGCTGCACGGTGACCTGGCCCGTTTTGTCCGGGGCCAGGTATGTCACCTCATACCCCTGCTGCTGGAGCCATCTGCAAGGCTCCAGCACGGCGCTGTGCTCCACGGCGGTGGTAATGATGTGCCGCCCGGTGTGGCGGCCCTGCCACACGGCGGCGGAGATGGCCCAGTTGTCCGACTCCGTGCCGCAGGAGGTGAAGTGCAGGTTCTCCGGCCGGCACCCCAGGGCCCCGGCGACGGCGGCCCGGCCCTCCTCCACCAGGGCCTTGGCCTCCCGGCCCAGGGGATACTGGGAGGAGGGGTTGCCGAACTGCTCCGTCAGCACCTGATACATGGCGTCCGCCACGGGCCGGGGCACCGGCGTGGTGGCTGCGTGATCCAGATAAATCATATGCGTTTCCTCACAAATCCTCCGCCGCCGCTTGCCACCGGCGGCAGAATGCTATATAATAAGACACAAGTCTTTTTATTATACCGAATTTACCCGAAAAGTGCAAGGAGAATCCCCATGCGAGCTGCCATTTACACGTTGGGCTGCAAGGTGAACCAGTACGAGACCCAGGCCATGGAGCAGGAGCTGCGCCGCCGGGGCCACGAGCTGGTGGACTTTGAGGACAGCGCCGACGCTTACATCATCAACACCTGTTCCGTTACCGCCGTCAGCGACAAAAAATCCCGCCAGATGATCCGCCGGGCCAGGCGGCGCAGTCCCGGCGCCGTGGTAGCCGCCTGCGGCTGCTATGTCCAGACCCACACCGACGAGGCAAAGACCCTGGGCATCGACCTGATCGGCGGCACCGGGGACCGGATGGCCTTTCTGGACCTGCTGGAGCAGGAGGTCCGGGACCGCACCCCCCGGGTGGCGGTGGACGACTCCCTGCGGCGGCGGAGCTTCGAGGTGCTGCCTGCCGGGGGCCTGGCCGCCCGGACCCGGGCCATGCTGAAGGTGGAGGACGGCTGCGTGAACTTCTGCACCTACTGCATCATCCCCTTTGCCCGGGGTCCGGTGCGCTCCCTGCCCCTGGACCAGGCCGTGGCCCAGACCCGCCAGCTTCAGGCCGAGGGCTATCGGGAGCTGGTGTTCACCGGCATCGAGATCTCCTCCTGGGGCCAGGATCTTCACGACGGCACCGGCCTCATCGACCTGATGGAGGCCGTTTCGGCGGCAGGGCCCCGGCTGCGGCTGCGGCTGGGCAGTCTGGAGCCCCGGACCATCACCGAGGACTTCTGCCGCCGGGCGGCGGCTCTGCCCAACCTGTGCCCCCATTTCCACCTGTCCCTGCAGTCCGGCTGCGACGCCACCCTGCGCCGCATGAACCGCCGGTACGACACCGCCCGGTTCCGGCAGTCCGTGGACCTGCTGCGGCGGTACTTTGACCACCCCGCCATCACCACCGACGTGATCTGCGGCTTCCCCCAGGAGACGGAGGAGGAGTTCTCCGCCACCCTGGCGTTTCTGGAGGAGTGCCGCTTCGCGGCCATGCACGTGTTCCCCTACTCCATCCGCCCGGGCACCAAGGCGGCGGATATGCCCCAGGTGCCGGGGCCGGTGAAGGAGGAGCGTGCCGCCCGGGCCGGGGCCCTGGCCGCCCGGCTGCACCGGGCCTATCTGGAGGAATGCGTGGGCCGGACCTATCCCGTGCTCTTTGAGCAGCCGGTGGCGGGCCGCTACGGCGGCCATGCGCCCAACTATATGGAGGTGGCCGTGTCCGGCGGCCAGGACCTCCACAACCGTGTGCTGCCGGTGCGCATCACCGGCACCGACGGAGAAATTCTATGGGGGGAGCTGGAATAATGCACCACTTTTTCGCCTATATGGCCCGGATGCGGTTCATTGACCGCTGGGCCCTGATGCGCAACAGCTACACCGAGAATATCCAGGAGCACAGCCACCAGGTGGCTATCCTGGCCCACGCCCTGGCAGTGCTGCGCAATGCGTATTTCGGCGGCCAGGTGGACACCGGAGCCGTGGCCGTGGCGGCCCTGTACCACGACGCCAGCGAGATCCTCACCGGCGACCTGCCCACGCCCATCAAGTATTATAACCCCGACATCCGGGATGCCTATAAGCAGGTGGAGGCCATCGCCTGCCGGAAGCTCACGGGGATGCTGCCGGAGAAGCTCCGGGACCTGTATGCGGACCTGCTGACCCCGGCGGACCCGGAGGTGGAGGAGCTGGTAAAGGCGGCGGACAAGCTGTCGGCCCACATCAAGTGCCTGGAGGAGGAGAAGGCCGGCAACCACGAGTTCTGCGCCGCCGCCCGCCAGACCCGCCAGGCCCTGGAGGATATGCACCTGCCGGAGGTGGACCTGTTTTTGGAGGAATTCCTGCCCAGCTTCCGCCTGACCCTGGACGAGCTGGAATAATGAGAGGGGAATGCTTATGACACCCCTTTTCTGCGTGGACATCACCGAAAACAGGAACAATGACCGGATCAATGGCTGCGATACGGAGCTGCTGGTCCAGAAGACCTCGGACCTGCTCAGCAGCAGCCATGACCGGCTGCTGGAGCGGGCGGAAACGGTGGAGGGCCACGCCCGGATGCCCGCCTTCCTGGTCCTCATCTGGTATCTGTGCGCCATACTGGCGCTGCTGATCGTGCTGGCCGTTGTCAAAAATCTGAGCACGCTCAGCCTTGCGCAGATGTTTCTCAATGCGCCCTGGATGTTCTTTGCCTGTCCCATATGCGCGGTGGTGTGGCTGGTGCTGACCCTGCTGGCCAGGCGCCGGGAAAAAACGGTTCTGGGCAGCGAGGAGGCCGCAAGAACCGCCTCCAGGCTGGAAAGCAGCCAGAAGGCCATTTTTGATGAGCTGGGTATTCCGGCGGATGCTGCGGCGGTGGATGTCCTGCTTTTCCGCTATGTCGTCCGGAACGGTCAGATCAGGCCCAAGGAGCTGGCGGTCTCCGCCTCATATATGGCGGCGCAGATGCAGCTGTTTGCGGATGCAGAGCGGCTGTATCTGGCGGACGTCGGCGGCAAATTTGCCATTCCCCGCAGCAGCCTGCGGGCCATCCGTACGGTGAAAAAGCGCATCCGCTTCACCGGCTGGAACAAGGACGACCGCCCCGAAAGCAAGCGCTACAAGCCCTATAAGCTGGGAAGGAACCAATACGGCTGTGTTATCTGCCGATGGTATCATATTCTGGAGCTGGAACTGGACGGCGAAATCTGGGGCGTATACTTCCCGCCCTACGAGCGCCCCGCCTTTGAGGCGGCCACCGGCCTGAAGGCGGAATAACCGGCCTGGCTCGAGCCAACAAATCCCCGGCTGCCAGGCAGCCGGGGATTTGTTATGCGATTTGCGGGGTTAAGGCTTTACCGGGCGGCTTCCATGCCGGCGATCAGAGCCTTCTTGTTGCCCTCCAGGAAGCGGGCCTTGCGCTCACCCAGCTCGATGCGGATGGCCTCGGTCATCTGCTCCACGGTGGTGACGGGGACCTTCTCCAGAACAGCGCCCAGAATGGCCACGTTGGCGCCCTTGGGATTGCCGATGGACTCGGCAATGGCGTTGGCGTCGCAGTACACCACCTGGATGTCGTCGCGGACGGCCTTGCGGTCGATGATGCTGCTGTTGATCACCAGCACACCGCCGGGCTTGACGTGATCCTCGAACTTATCCAGGGAGGGACGGTTCATGGCCACGATGACGTCGGCCTTGTCCACCAGGGGGGAGGCCACGGGCTCGTCGGACACGATGACGGAGCAGTTGGCGGTACCGCCGCGCATCTCGGGGCCGTAGGAAGGCAGCCAGGAGACGTGCTTGCCGTCCAGCATGCAGGCCATCGCCATGAACTTACCGATCAGGAGCATGCCCTGACCGCCGAAACCGGCGAAAATAAAGGTCTTTTCCATGTTACTTGGCCTCCTTGTCTTTGTAAACACCCAGAGGATAGTAAGGAATCATGTTCTCCTCCAGCCAGGTCATAGCCTCCACGGGAGACATACCCCAGTTGGTGGGGCAGGTGGACAGAACCTCCACCATGCAGAAGCCCTTGCCCTCCTTCTGATAACGGAAAGCCTTGGCAATGGCCTTCTTGGCCTTGACAATGTTGGCGGTGTTGTTGACGGCCACGCGCTCAATGTAGTAGGAGCTGGGCACGGCGGCCAGCATCTCGCTCATCTTGATGGGGGCGCCGCACCAGGCCTCGTCACGGCCATAGGGAGAGGTGGTGGTCTTCTGGCCGATCAGGGTGGTGGGGGCCATCTGGCCGCCGGTCATGCCGTAAATGGCGTTGTTGACGAAGATGGTGACGATCTTCTCGCCGCGGTGGGCGGCGTGAACGATCTCGGCGGTGCCGATGGAGGCCAGGTCGCCGTCGCCCTGATAGGTGAACACCATGGTGTCCGGGCCCATGGCGCGCTTGACGCCGGTAGCCACGGCGGGGGCGCGGCCGTGAGCGGCTTCGTACATGTCGCAGTTGAAGTAGTCATAGGCAAACACGGAACAGCCCACGGGGGCCACGCCCACGACCTTGCCGTCCAGGTTCATCTCGTCGATGACCTCGGCCACCAGGCGGTGAATGATGCCGTGGTTGCAGCCGGGGCAGTAATGGAACTGCTTATCGGTGAGCAGCTTCGTCTTTTCAAATAATACGGCCATGTTACTTGCCCTCCTTCATGCTGAGAATCTTCTCGACGATCTCATCGGTGGTGGGCATCTGGCTGCCGCAGTGGCCGGTGAAATCGATGGGCTTGGCGCCGTTGATGGCCAGCTTGACATCCTCCAGCATCTGGCCCTCGTTCAGCTCCACGTCCAGAACCGCCTTGACGGAATCCTGGCTGGCGGCCTCGCGGACGGCGTCGTAGGGGAAGGGCCACACGGTGATGGGACGAACCAGACCCACGTTGATGCCCTTGGTCTTCAGCTCGGCAATGGCGCTCTTGGCGATGCGGGCCACGGTGCCGAAGGCGGTAATGATGTACTCGGCGCCCTCGCAGTTATAGGTCTCCACCATCTGCTCGTTGGCCACGACTTCCTTATACACGGCCTGCAGCTCGTCGTTGTGAACGGCCAGGCTCTCGGTGTCGATATAGATGGAGTTGATGACGCCGCGCTTGGCGGGATCGTCGCCGGGCTTCCAGCCGGTGCAGGCCCAGGGCTTCTCCTCGGGGTCGACCTTATAGTCCACCATCTCGGGCAGCTCCACGGGCTCCATCATCTGGGCGATGATGCCGTCGGCCAGGAACAGAACGGGAATACGATATTTTTCAGCCTTCTCATAGGCGAACATCATGATGTCGATGAACTCCTGGATGGAGGAGGGAGCGTAGGTCAGCAGGTGATAGTCACCGTTGCCGCCGCCCTTGACGCCCTGGAAATAGTCGCCCTGGGAGGCCTGGATGTTGCCCAGACCGGGGCCGCCGCGCATGACGTTGACGATCACGGCGGGGACGCGGGCGCCTGCGCAGTAGGAGATGCCCTCCTGCTTCAGGGACACGCCGGGGCTGGAAGAAGAGGTGATGACGCGGGCGCCGGTACCGGCAGCGCCGTACACCATGTTGATGGCCGCCACTTCGCTCTCGGCCTGCAGGAAGCAGCCGCCGATTTCGGGCATACGGGCGGACATGTACTCAGGGATCTCCGTCTGCGGAGTGATGGGGTAGCCGAAGAAGAAACGGGCGCCTGCGCGAATGGCAGCCTCCGCGATAGCTTCGCTACCCTTCATAAGAGTCAAAGCCATTATAAATCCTCCTTAGTCTTTTTCGATGCGGATGACCACATCAGGGCAGGTACGCGCGCAGGATGTGCAGCCGATGCAGGCCTCCATATCAGTGACCTCAGCCGGGTGATAGCCCTTCGCGTTGATCTTCGTCTTGGACAGGGCGATGATGTGCTTGGGACAGGCCCGGACGCACAGGCCGCAGCCCTTGCAAAGATTCTCGTTGATAGTAACTCTTACCACACTTTACACCTCTTTTCTGGATTTTTGCCTTTCCAATGGGTATCTATAAAAATCCCGCTTACCGGGGGTCGCGCGTTAATAGATCTCCTTCCGGGGATCGGTGGTGTTCAGACCGTGCTGGATGTAGGAATCCCAGTCGCGGTGCATGTACACGTCGATGGGGACAGGCGTTCCCACATAAGCGGGGTCCGGGTTCCGGGACAGGAAATCGTCCAGGAACTCCTTTTTGCCGGTGGTGTACGCCACGGGGATACCGGTGCGGTCCGCCACCTCCCGCAGCACCAGATAGCCGTCCCACAGGTCGTCGGCGCTGGTCATGGTGGAGAGGTTGGTGTTGTTGATCATGCCGGTGATGGTCAGCCGGGAGTGCAGCTGCATGGCGTCCTGCAGGTGGTGGATCTTCTCCGGGGTGCTGGCCAGAGGCCGCCGGATATTCACCACGTTCAGCACCTCCAGAGCGCCGGGCTCCAGGCTGACAAAGTCCTGGTGATAGCGGCCCAGGGCCGTGGCGCCCACGTCGTCGCCGCCTACGTCAAAGATGACGCTGTCCCAGTCCAGCACGAAGGCGGACGACACCTCCGCCGGCAGGGACAGAGTCTCGATGCCGGAGCAGGCAAAGTTGGGGGACACCAGACGGATCTCCTTCTGCTCCACCAGCTTGCCCCGCTCGGTCAGGCGGAAGTAGGTGTTCACCATATCCAGGTCCAGAAGCTCCGTTCTGTCGCCCCGGGCGGCGGCCCGGATGGCGAAATTCAGCGCCAGCTCGCTTTTGCCGCTGCCGTAGTTGCCGATCAGCACCTTGACGTTTTTCATGGGTCAGATTCTCCTTAAAATAGTAACGCTTGCATCAGAAACGCGGGATTACCGCAGGTTTTCGCGAATGGTCTGGCACAGAGCCGTGATGCCCTGGACGATCTTCTCCTCGGGCATGCAGCTGTAGTTCAGACGCAGGGTGTTCTCATGGTTGCCGTTGGGGAAGAAGGAACCGCCGGGAACGAAGGCAACCTTCTTTTCCAGACACTTCATCTGCAGCTCCTTGGCGTCCATATACTCCGGCAGCACCACCCAGGCGAACAGGCCGCCCACAGGGTGGGTGAAGGTGCAGCCCTCAGGCAGCTCCCGCTCCAGAGTCTCCAGCATCACCTTCCGGCGCTTGTCATAGCAGGCCCGGATGGTGGCCACATGGGCGTCCAGATCGAACATGTCGATCCACTTGGAGGTTTCCATCTGGCCGATGGTGGAGGCCTGCAGGGAGGCGGCCTGCTCCATGAAGTTGTACTTGGCCAGAATGTGCTCCTCGGCGCAGACCCAGCCGATGCGGTAGCCGGGGGCCAGGATCTTGGAGAAGGTGCCCAGATAGATCACCAGGCCCTTGGTATCCAGGCTCTTCAGGGCGGGCAGATACTCGCCCTCGAACCGCAGCTCGCCATAGGGGTTATCCTCGATGACGGGGATCTCGTAACGGTTGACGATCTCCATGAACTGGTGGCGGCGCTCCAGGTCCCAGGTGCGGCCGGTGGGGTTCTGGAAATCGGGGATGACGTAGATCATCTTCACCCGCTCGGTGGTGGCCAGGATCTTCTCCAGCTCCTCCATGATCATGCCGCCGTTGTCGGTGGGCACCTCGATGAACCGGGGCTCGCAGGCCTTGAAGGCGTTGACGGCGCCCAGATAGGACGGGCTTTCCAGCAGCACCACGTCGCCGGGATTCAGGAACACCCGGGCGGAGAAATCCAGGCCCTGCTGGGAGCCGGAGGTCACCAGGATGTGGTCGGCGTCGGTGTGGATGTTGTTCTTGGCCAGCATCCGCTCGGCGATCTGCTGGCGCAGACGGGGATGACCCTCGGTGGAAGAATACTGAAGAGCCGCGCGGCCGTTCTCCTCTAAAACGGCCCGGGAGGCCTCCATCATCTGCTCCACGGGGAACAGCTCCGGTGCGGGCATGCCGCCGGCAAAGGAAATGATGTCGGGCTGTGCGGTGAGCTTCAGCAGCTCACGGATCTCGGACCCCTTCAAAAGGTCCATCCTCGTTGAAAATTGTACCATGAATGCTTCCTCCTCAAATTCATAGCCATGTGCTTGTGCAGATTGCCGCCTGCACGCATATGCTTACGGCTATATTTAAGCACAAATTCACAACGATGTAAAGGAACAGAGGGGGGAAAACCGGGTCCAAAGGGGCCTGATTCCGTAAGTTTGGAGACTGGCACAAAAATTCCGGGAGGAATAACGGCATTTTCCACAAAGGAAACTTATGTGATTTTTTTGGCAAAAATGTTAAAAACATGGCAATTAAGGGCACCAACCCGGTAGGATTATACAGAGTCCCCCGGGGGTACATTGACTTTTCCCGGCGGGAACGGTATAGTAAAGGAAACTTATGGGGAGGAAGTGCAGAAATGGAAGAACATACGCTGAAGGGAGAGTATATTTCCGTCCTGAAGGACGGCCGCCTGTCCTATGGCGGCAGCCAGCGGTGGTCGGACAGCCCGGTTCTGCGGGGGTATGGCTGCGGGGTCATCGCGGCTCTGGACCTGCTGCTGTATCTGGCGCGGCAGCGGGAGACCGGTTCGGCACAATCGACGCTCGCCGGGGAGCCGGTGCCCTGGACCCTGTATGACCGGTGGGCCAGACAGCTGAGCCGCCGGTATATGCCGGTGGTCCCGCCGGTGGGCACCAACGGCTGGGCCATCGCCCTGGGGCTGAACGCCGTGTTCCTGCGTCAGGGGATCCCTCTGCGAGCCTCCTGGGGGGTCAGCCGGGACCGGCTGTGGACCCGGATGGGGGAGCTGCTGGACCGGGACGTGCCGGTGATCCTGTCCATCGGCAGGAACTTTCCCCGGGTGTGGCGGAACGTGGAAACCGCCTTCTACACGCCGGGCCGGGAAAGCGGCCCTCCGGCCTGCTCCACCAACGCCCACTTCGTCACCGTCACCGCCATGGATGAGGACTACCTCACCGTATCCTCCTGGGGACACCCATACCGCCTAAGTCGGGAGGAGTTTGACGCCTACAGGAGGGAAGCCAGCGCCTCCCTGCTGTGTACGATATTGGACGTGCGGGAAAAATAGGGATGCTGATCATTCCAGGCATACCGGGCCGCGGCCCGGTATGCCTGGATGGGGCAGTGTCGCTTACACCAGCTGCTCCATCTCGTCCACCAGCTCGCCGAACAGGGCCAGGGCGCTGTTGACCGGCTCGGGAGAGCTCATGTCCACGCCGGCGATCTTCAGCAGGCTGATGGGGTCGGTGCTGCAGCCGCCGGACAGGAACTTCTTGTAGTCTGCCACGGCGGGAGCGCCTTCCTTGAGGATGCGGTTGGCAATGGCCACGGCAGCGGAGAAGCCGGTGGCATACTGGAACACATAGTAATTATAGAAGAAATGGGGGATCCGGGCCCATTCCAGGGCGATCTGGTCGTCGGACACCATATCCGGGCCGAAGTACAGCTTGTTGAGCTCGTGGTACTTCTGGCACAGGGCGTCGGCGGTAAGGGCCTGGCCGTTTTCGGCCATCTTGCCCATGGCCAGCTCGAACTCGGCGAACATGGTCTGGCGATACACGGTGCCCTTGAACTGGTCCATGAAGTGGTTGATGAGATAGGCCCGCTGCTTCTTATCGGCGGTCTTTTTCAGCAGGTGGCGCATCAGCAGCACCTCGTTGCAGGTGGAGGCCACCTCGGCCACGAAGATCACATAGTCGCTGGTGCTGACGGGCTGATATTTGCAGCTGTGATAGCTGTGCAGGGCATGGCCCATCTCGTGGGCCAGGGTAAACTGGCAGTCCAGATTGTCCTTGTGGTTCAGCAGGACATAGGGGTGGGGACGGCTGTTGCCGGAGGAGTAGGCGCCGCTGCGCTTGCCGACGTTCTCGTACACGTCGATCCAGCGGTTGTTGAAGCCCTCCTTCAGCAGGTCCACGTAGTCCTCACCCAGCACCTGCAGGGCCTCCAGCACGGTCTCCTTGGCCTGCTCATAGGGGATGGTCTGGTCGGCGTCGGCCACGATGGGGGTGTACACATCGTACATATGCAGCTCGTCCACGCCCAGCAGCTTCTTGCGCAGGGCCACGTAGCGGTACATCTTGTCCAGATTGTTGTGAACGGCCTCGATGAGGTTCATGTACACAGGCACGGGGACCTCGGTGGCATCCAGGGAGGCCTGGATGGTGCTGTCATAGTGGCGGGCGTTGGCAAAGAAGCACAGCTGCTTGAACTGGCCGTCCAGGGTGGCGGCGATGGTGTTCTTGTACTGGCCCAGCTGCTTGTAATAGGTCTCGAAGGCCCGGCGGCGCAGCTCCCGGTCGGGGCTGGTCAGCAGGGGGACGAAGGTGGCGTCCGTCAGGGGATGGACGCTGCCCTGGCTGTCGGTGACGTCCGGGAAGATCTGGTCGGCGTTGCGGAAAACGCCGGCAATGTTCTCAGAAGCGTTGGCCATCTCACCGGCGGAGGCCAGCAGACGCTCCTCGGCAGGGGAGAGAATGTGGTCCTTGCGGCGGCGGATCTGGTACAGGCTGCGGCGATAGGTCTCCAGCTCCGGCTCCTGTGCGTAGAACCCGTTCAGGGTCTCCTCGGGAATGGCCATGATCTCGGGGGTGGCAAAGGCGGCGGCGCTGGCGATGGACACATACACGTTCATGGCCTTGCCCCGGACGTCCTGATAAAAGCTGTTGCCGGTGTCCTCGTCGCCCTTGCAGCTGGCATAACCCATGAGCACGCTCAGCCGCAGCTCGATCTCGTCCTGCAGCCGGAACCAGGCCAGCAGGTCCCCGGCGCTGCGGGCCAGGGTGCCCTGAAAGGCGGCGATTTTGGCGGGGAACGCCTTCATGGCCTCGTATTCCGTCATCCAGGCCTCGTCGCTGGCGAACATGTCCTTCAGGTTCCAGGTCATCTCCTCCGGAACTTCACTGCGCTTGGGAATAGTCTGATTGGTCATAAGATTACCCCTCCATAAAATTTGTCGGATTCCACCGAATCAATTCGGTGAACATTATAGCACACCTATATTTTATTTGCAAACTTTCTTTGCCTGAATTGTGAAAAAAATTTCCCTGCCGGTGGCTGTCTGCCCTGTGCGCACATATACTGGGGCGGGAGGAGGCGAGACATGGATTTCGGAATCGCGGGCGTGGCCGCCATCACGGTGATCGCCTATGCGGTGGGGCAGGCCATGAAGGCCTGGGGCCGTCTGGACCGGTGGATCCCCACGGTGTGCGCCGCCCTGGGCGGCGCTCTGGGGGTGGCGGGACTGTATATCATGCCGGGCTTCCCGGCGGGGGACGCCATCACCGCCGCCGCCATCGGCGTGGTGTCGGGCCTGGCGGCCACCGGCGCCCAGCAGGCGGTGAAGCAGCTCTGCACCGGGCCGGACTGCAGCAAGGGGAAGTGAGCTTCGCCGGTGGGAAAAGGGGCAGCTTTTGCCCCCTCCCCCGGCTTCGAAAAAAACTGAAAAATTTTGAAAAAAGTTGTTGACAAATGAGCCAGGACGTACTATACTAAGCAAGTCGACAGCGATGAGCTGCGGCACAGAACTGAATCGGGGGTATAGCTCAGCTGGGAGAGCGCTTGAATGGCATTCAAGAGGTCAGCGGTTCGATCCCGCTTATCTCCACCACAAGAAAACCTTGAAACCACAACGGTTTCAAGGTTTTCTTTTTTGTTTTCGCGGGGGACCTTACCCGGCGGTTTTCTAACACATTTTAACACTTGCCGAGCCTTCATCGCTTTGCGCAGGCAGCAGCACGCCGGTGGGGTAAAAACTTCCTTGGCGCACCCGAAAGGCGTGTGCAGAACACCATTATGATGGCAAAAGCGGGCGGTGAGCCGATGCAGTCAGCCAACGCGAAGAATCCGTGCATTTTTTGACCGTTCTCCCGTCAGCTCTATATCTGATGGAAGCATTGTTTCTTTTTATCGTTTCTTTTACATCTGAATGAAAGCATCGCCGCTTGACAACCTATCGTTCGGTAGGTATAATATGAGGAAATACCAGACTCAGGAGGAGTACACCATGACAGCAAAAGGAACCACCAAGCAGGGGATATTGGATGCCGCGCTGGAATTGTTTTCCGTGCAGGGGTATGAGGCCACTTCCATTTCCCAGCTCGCGGAAGCGGTTGGTATCCGCAAGGCGTCTCTCTACAGCCATTTTGAAAACAAGCAGGCGATTCTGGACGCTCTGATCCAGACCACCATAGGAGAATACGAGAAGCATTCCATTTTTGCCAATGCAGATTGGGATGATCCCACATTCACAAAGGATAAGGAACATATGACGGCGGAAATGGCGGCGCAGATGTTCCTTGGGCAGATTCGTTATATTCTCCACGATCCGAAAATCAGCCGCGCCAGGAAAATGCTCACCATTGAGCAGTTTCAGAATCCGCAGATGGCAGCGCTGCAAACCAAGCAGAATTACACGGATGTCATGGGCTACTTCACCGGGCTTGTGCGTTTTCTCATTCGTCAGGGGCGGCTCGTAGACTCTGACCCGGAGATCATGGCGGCGCAGCTTTGTCTGCCGATCTCTGCCTGGATCAATCTCTGCGACCGGGAGCCGGAGCGGGAGAATGATGTGATAAAACTGATCCGGCGGCATATCCGGCAGTTCTTTGAGGTATATCAGGTGAAATGAGTTTGGAGCTGAGAGGATGAGATCAAGCAGACGATCGTTTCTCCTAAATCCGCTGTCCATGCTTTTGAGCGGACTTCTTCTCGGCATTGCAGCAAGACTGTTTGATATCTATTTCCAAAATCTCGGAGAGATCTTTTCCCAGATGGCCATATGGATTCTTTTGGGAACAGGGATCGCGATTTACAGTCCTACAAAGAAAACGGCCACGGGAAATATATTTCCCTTCTGCATGGGGATGCTGGCGACCTATTATGTGACGGCAGCCATCACCCACGGGGTTTACAGCCGGACCTTTATCATCGGCTGGACGTTGTTCGCCCTGCCCTCCCCTGTCATGGCCTATTTTGTATGGATGGCAAAGGAACCCGGTGCTTTCTCAAAAATCATCGCCGCAGGAATCGCAGCTGTGTCGGTCATGAGCAGCGTCCTGCTTTTTGACCATTTGCGCCTTTACGATTTTGTCATTGACGGGGTGCTGATTTACATTCTGTTCTTCAAAAAAATCAAGCGATCACAGAAAAGAAAGGATTGGAACGAATGAAACCGGAGGAATTATATCCATACATAGAGAAAAACCAGCCGAATATCTGCCAGATCAGCGTCCTGCAAAACGGGCAGGAGCCTTGAGGTGAGGCGTGGAACGGATTGAGAATGCGCTGCTTCCGACACTGCGGCAAAACGAAAGGGTTGAGATGATATGAACTATATCCGAATCACGGAAGAAAACATCGACAAGGAGCACATCTGCTGCGCCATGTCCGGCAAACAGAGCCTTGTGAAAAAAGAGTGGCTGAAACGGCGCTTTCCCGAGGGGCTTGTCTTTTACCGCAGTGAGGAGCGGGGCAAGTGCTTTATCGAGTACATTCCGGCAGAAAACGCCTGGGTGCCCTTTGAAGCGGCGGGGTATCTCTATATCAACTGCCTGTGGGTCTCCGGCTCCATGAAGGGACACGGCTACTCTAGCGACCTGCTGGACGAGTGCATCCGGGATGCCAAAGCACAGGGGAAAAAGGGCCTGTGCATCCTGTGCGCCGAGGGACGCAAGCGGGAGTTCCTTGCAGACCCGCAGTTTCTTGCGCATAAAGGCTTTCTGCTGGCGGACACTTCGGATTGCGGCATTACGCTTATGTATCTGCCGCTTGCAGAGGACGCCGAACCGCCGGAATTCAAGGCCTGCGCCAGGCATCCGCAGGCTAACGGGAATGGCTTTGTAATTTACTATACCGATCAGTGTCCCTACACCCACTACTGGGTCCCGAGAGTGGAGCAGGCGGCCAAGGAGCACGGTATTCCCCTGAAAACCATTCACATCACCACAAAGGAAGCAGCGCAGAATGTACCGGCTCCGGTGACCACCTACGCCCTGTTCCGGGATGGGAAATTTGTGACCCAGGGCATCCAGTCGGATAAAAAGCTTCTGGCGCTGGCGGGCGTGAAGGAGTGAGATTGACAGTGGAAATCAGATCTTTGGAAAAAGAATCAATGCCTGATACAATGACGGTAAACGACGCGGAATACCGCGTCGTCAAGCTCCTGGGGAAAGGAAAAGGCGGCTACTCCTATCTTGTGACGGACGGAACAGCGCAATATGTTCTGAAACAGATCCACCACGAGCCCTGCGCCTACTACACCTTCGGGGACAAGCTGCGCTCCTGCGGGACTATGAAACGCTGCGGAAGCTGGGCATCCCCATGCCCCGGCTTCTGGCGGCGGCCATCCCGCAGGAGCGCATTCTGAAGGAATACATCGCCGGGCAGACGGTGGCGGAGCTGCTCAAAGAGGGGCGGATGGACCCCGGCTGGCTCAGACAGGTGCAGGCCATGTGCGGCCGCCTGTACCCGGCGGGGCTGAACATCGACTACTATCCCACCAACTTTGTCCCCTGCGGCGGAACGCTTTACTACATCGACTACGAGTGCAATGCCTATATGCAGGAGTGGGACTTTGCCCATTGGGGCGCCCGGTATTGGACGATACAGGCACCGGAAAAGCCGGATGAGGCATGAATCATCCGGTGTATAAAGGACAGCTGGCAGGCCGGTGTTCCCGGCAGGGACGATATGCCAAACCGCCCTTTCCGCGAACATAGAGCAGGATTTCTTTCATTCACCCGCACTTTCTTCGTCACGGCGCTCGATCTCAGCAGAGCGGTCGAAGTCGATCTGCAGGATGTCATCCATGGGGATCCTCACACCGCTGCGCATGATTACCAGCCGCTGGTACTCGTCAATTTTTCCGATCTTACCCATCTCAGTCAGATACGCGCCCCCGTCCTTCCGCTGGTCCGGCTTGAAGTAGGTGACGGAGGCCTCCGGTTCTTCGTCTATAGCTTTCATAAGGAGCTGGAATTTCATATCCAGTGCCGTCAGGGCCTCCTCATCCAGCTCGATCTTCTCATCCGTCAGACGCCCGGTTTCTCTGATGGCGGAGTCATATCCGGTCAGCGCGGCGAAAGGAGCAAACTGTGCCGCACGGTCAGACATCGGCATCTGCGGGCGCGTCTTGGAGACGTGGTGCGGGAGATTCATAATGGAATCGTATTTACTGTTCGTGTGCATTTGCAATCCCTTTCCCAGACAAACTGGAATTTTCAAATTAGTCTTTGCAAATAACCTTTGAACCTTCACCATCAATTACAATTCCCTGACGGTTGTTAATTGGGCATAGATTCAAATCCGAAAACTCAGTCATTATTTTCTCGGTAACTTTCTTAAATGGTGCTGTAAGATAATGCGGAAGAACATAGAAATCAATCAAATCAAGCCCTGCATCATCTTCTTGTGAGTAGTCCTCCGGCTTTTCATCCATTTGTTCAATATATTGGATAGTTGGAGCGCATATAATCGCACCCGCCGATTCACCGATCATCAGTTTTCCCTTTGCCAATTCCTTCTTCAATAGCTCATTCGTTCCCGTTTTACGGAGCTGATCCATAAGGAAGAAAGAATTTCCACCAGTAAAATAGATCACATCCGCATCTTCAAAAACGGACTGTATCGTTAAATAAGCCTCCGTTGAAATATCAATTTCCGTTACGGTTGCTCCCAGTTTATTGAATAGCTTTCGAGCCGAGCCGACATAACCGGTGTAGCCTTCACGCAGCGAAGCTGTTGGAATAAATGCGACTTTCTTATTTTCAATTTCTTCCTTTATCAGACTTCCTACACTTGAAAAATGTGAACATAAAAATAGTTTCATCAATATTCTCCTTTATAAATTCCAATTTATTCCATTCTCTACGCCTTATGCCCGCCGATCTGCCCATTGCGGTCCTTGGCCGTTGCGCCCTCCTGCAAATTCATTCCCTTGAGGATGGCGTTCTTCCCGTACTTCTTCTTGATGGCAAGTGCCGCCTTCTGAATTTTTCGTTCCCGTTCCAGCGCAGCATCCTCCGCCTTCTGCTTTTCCTCCTGGGCGGCGTAGTCCGTAAAAAGGTCGAGCTGGACAACCCCGTCGTTCTTCTTCGGTGCATCCGCTTCCGGCAGGACATGATTTGCAACGACATACATGCGCCGCACCAGGAGATTCCTGTCCACGATCCGGTCAAACAGCTCTGACACGGCGCACATTATTTTCTTCGTAGATGATGTGTGACTGTCAAGGTTAATAGAGCCGTGGGCCTGCTTCGGGATCCGGCGGCCATAGCGGTCGGTTTCCACCGGGCCGTGATACCTGGCCCGCCGCGCCGGATCGGTCAGGTTCTCAATATCATAGCCCACGGTCAGCACCATCTGATCGGTGACAAGCCCCTTATCCACCAAATCCAGCACCAGCAGATCCGTCATCTCCCGGACGACCAGCTTTGCCTTGTCCGCCTCATAGGGGCAGTGCAGGACCTGACCGGAGCTGAGACTGTTGGAGCTGGGGCGGTACGCCTTGATGGCCGCAATGGTGGTGGGCTCCCAGCCCCACGCATGGTCGATGAGCAGTTCCGCGTTCTTGCCGAAGAGCTTATAAAGCAGGTCCTCATTCCGCTCCGAGCAGAGGGCGACATCGCCCATGGTGAACATCCCGTTCTCCTCCAGCTTCTTTGCGATGCCCCGGCCCACCCGCCAGAAATCGGTGAGAGGCCGGTGTGACCACAGCTCACGGCGAAACTTCATCTCGTCCAGCTCTGCGATGCGGACGCCGTTTTTGTCGGCGGGAATGTGCTTCGCTACAATGTCCATGGCTACCTTGCAAAGAAAGAGGTTTGTCCCGATTCCGGCAGTTGCCGTGATGCCGGTGGATTCCAGCACGTCGAGAATGATCTTCATGGCAAGCTCCCGGGCCGTCAGCCGGTAGGTGCTGAGATAGTCGGTGACGTCCATGAACACCTCGTCGATGGAGTAGACCACCATGTCCTCCGGCGCGATGTACTTGAGGTAAATCTGATAAATGCGGGTGCTGTACTCCATGTAGTACGCCATTCTCGGCGGCGCGATGAGGAAGTCCACGGCAAGGGCCGGGTCAGCCTGCAACCGGGAGAAAAAGTGGGATGAACCCTCCAACTTTCGCCCCGAGGCCTTCTGCTGCCGCCGGGCGTTCACCTCCCGGACCCGCTGGTTCACCTCGAAAAGCCGGCTGCGCCCGGAGATGCCGTAGCTTTTGAGGGAGGGCGTCACCGCCAGACAGATGGTCTTCTCCGTCCGGCTCTCATCCGCAACAACAAGGTTGGTGTCCAGCGGATCCAAGCCCCGCTCCCGGCACTCCACGGAGGCATAGAAGGATTTCAGGTCAATGGCAATATAGGTGCGTTGTTTCAACTTCTGTGCCTCCCTTCAAGCAAAATTTACAGACATCCCGCCTCAAGGTCTTGACTTAAAGTCGGGTTCAGGTGTTATCATGAGTATAGCAAAAACCAAAGCGCCGCGCAAGAGCGCGGGTCGGAATAATGGAGGTAAAGAAAATGTCTGTGAAACAAACCGCTCCTTCGGGCGGCAGCGCCATGGCCCGGCATGCCGCGTCCATGGTCTTCCCCATCGGTGCGCCCAACGACGGCTTTGCGCAGTATTTTACGGGCAGGAGCTTTCTTGCGCCCGTTTCCACGGAACAGGTCGGTATTTTCAATGTGACCTTTGAGCCGGGCTGCCGCAACAACTGGCACATCCATCACGCCAAAAGCGGCGGCGGCCAGATTCTGATCTGCGTGGCCGGACGCGGCTTCTATCAGGAGTGGGGCCGGGCCGCCGTGGAGCTGCTGCCGGGGGACACGGTTTTTTGCGGCGGCGTGTACGTCGCAAAAAACACTTCTCAGTCTGCAAGCCTTTTGTCCCAAAGGGGCCCGGCCCTTTTGGGACAAAAAAAATCAGATCCGTTTCCGGACCTGATTTTTTATGTCGTATGTTCCGCGTATCCGTTTACGCCTTCTTGGCGATGTCGCACAGGGCGGTGAAAGCCACGGCATCGTTGATAGCCATCTCAGAGAGCATCTTGCGGTTGATCTGGATGCCGGCCACCTTCAGACCGTGCATAAAGGTGGAGTAGTTCATGCCGTTGAGCTTGCAGGCGGCGGAGATGCGGGTGATCCACAGCTGGCGGAAATCCCGCTTCTTCAGCCGGCGGCCCACATAGGCGTAGGTCAGGGACTTCATGACCTGCTCGTTGGCCATCTTGAAGTGCTTGGACTTGGCGCCCCAGTAGCCCTTGGCCAGCTTCAGAGTCTTATTTCTTCTTTTACGCGCCATCATAGCGCCTTTAACACGTGCCATTTCTTAATTGCCTCCTATTTCTAACGATATCCGTCTCTTATTTGTAGGGGATCATCTTGCGGATGGTGGCCTCATTGGTGCAGTCGGCATAGGTGCCGCTGCGCAGGCGACGACCGCGCTTGGTGTCCTTCTTGGTGAGGATGTGGCTCTTGAAAGCGTGCGCTCTCTTGACCTTGCCGGACTTCGTCAGATTGAAGCGCTTCTTGGCGCCGCTGTGGGTCTTCAGTTTAGGCATAATATTACTCCTTCCATCTATTCTCCCGCCGGGGCGGGAAGAACTCGTGTGTTATTTTCCGGCCTTCTGGGCCTTGGGGGACAGGAACATGGACATGAGCCGGCCCTCCATCTTGGCGGACTTATCCATGGTGGCCACGTCGGCGCAAAGCTCCGCGAACTTCTTCAGCAGATCCCGGCCGATATCCGTATGCGCCATCTCGCGGCCGCGGAAGCGGACGGAGACCTTCACCCGGTTGCCGTCAGCCAGGAACTTCTGCGCATTTTTCAGCTTGGTGTTGAAGTCGCCGACATCGATGCCCGGAGACATGCGAATTTCCTTGATCTCCACCACGTGCTGGTTCTTTCTGGCTTCCTTCTCCTTCTTGCTGCGCTCGAACTTGAACTTGCCATAGTTCATGAGCTTGCACACAGGCGGCGTCGCCTGGGGGGAAATCTTCACCAGGTCCAGTCCCTTTTCCTCGGCGATGTGCAGGCCCTCCGCAGAGGACACAATGCCCAGCTGCTCGCCGTCTTCGCCGATGAGGCGGATCTCCTTATCCCGGATCTCTTCATTGAGTTCATGCTCTACCTTGCTAATAACCGTCGCACCTCCATTCGATAAATAAAAAACGCGAATGCATCCCTTGCATCCGCGCAGCGGCACGGCCCCCATAACGGAAGCCCTGACGAAAATCGCTGTTGACCTCTTTGCCTGGGGCGGGAGGTGAGGCGGATGCATCCAGCCTTCTTTGTTTTCCAGGATAGTATACCAGACCCTCCCTCCCCTGTCAAGCACTTTTTCCTGAAAATAGCGTTGAAATCCGCCCCCGCCCCGTGGTAACATATAGGGAAGAAAACTGTGGAAGGAGAGTCCGCCCTATGTCCCATCCCATGCTGCCGCTGCTGGAGCGGACGCCGGTGATCCCGGCGGTGAAGGAGCCGGAGACCCTGGACCTGGCCCTGGCCCACGACGGAGCGGCGGTGTTTCTGCTGTGCGGCGACATTCTGAATATCGCGGGTCTGGTGGACCGGGTCCACCGGGCCGGGAAGCAGGCGGTGGTCCATGGGGACCTGGTGGCGGGGCTGGCCCCCAAGGAGATCGCCGTGGACTACCTGCGCTCCTGCGGAGCCGACGGGATCATCTCCACCCGGCCCCACATCATCCGCCGGGGCCGGGAGCTGGGCATGCTGACGGTGCTGCGGGTGTTCGCCATCGACTCCAAGGCCGTCAGCAACCTGGGAAAGGAGACCGGCATGGGGATGCCGGACCTGATCGAGGTGCTGCCCGGTACCATTTACAGGGTCATCGCCCGGCTGTCCCGGGAGCTGCCGGTGCCCCTGATCGCCGGGGGCCTGCTGGCGGACAAGGCCGATGTCACGGCGGCGCTGAGCGCCGGGGCCCTGTGCGTCTCCGCCAGCGACCCGCAGCTGTGGGACCTGTGACGGCGGCCTTTCTGGGGCTGGAGGCGGCCCTGTACGCGGCGTTCATGGCCCTGGACCTTACCGGCGGCAGCGGCGACCCGGTGAAATACGCCTCCATCGCCGTGTGCCTGGTGTTTTCCGTGCTGTTCGCCCGGCGGGGCGGCAGCCGCCTGATGGCCGCCGCCATGGCCCTGACCCTGGGGGCCGACACCTTTCTTCTGCTGCTGAACCGTTGGTACGGCGCGGGGGTGGCCCTGTTCTGCGGGGTCCAGGGGCTGTATCTGATCCGTATCCTCCGCCGGTGCGGCCGTTCCCTGTGGGGACTGCGGCTGTTTCTGGTAACAGCGGCTTTTCTGGGGCTTTGGGCCCTGGGCCTGCTGTCGCCGCTGAACCTGCTGGCGGCGGTGTATTTCGCCAATTTCCTGGTCAATGCCTGTCAGGCGCTTTCCCTTTCCATGCCGCTGTTTGCCTGGGGACTGTGGCTGTTCCTGCTGTGCGACGTGTGCGTGGGCGTTCATAACCAGCCGGAGCTGTTTCCCGAGTGGCTTGCCGCCTTTGCCCAGGTGGGTATGTGGCTGTTTTACCTGCCGGGTCAGGTGCTGCTGGTGCTGTCCGGCCGGAAGAAGGAGGATATTTCATGAGGAAGCTGCTGTCCGTTTTCGCGGCCTTTGCCATGGCCCTGACCATCCTGACCGGGTCCATCGCCCTGCCGCTGTTGATCCGGCCCTTCTACCGGGCCCAGATCGAGCCTCTGGGCATCCCCGCCCGCAGCGGCCTGACGGCGGAGCAGATCGGGGCGGCCTTTGACGACGTGATGGACTACTGCCTGGGCAAGCGCCCGGACTTTGCCGCCGGTGTGCTGTCCTTCTCCCCGGAGGGGGCCAGCCACTTCGCCGATGTGCGGCGGCTGTTTCTGCTGGACCTTCGGGTGCTGGCGGTGTGCGTGGCGGTGCTGCTGGTGCTGTACGCTCTGCGGCGGAAAAAGGGCCTGACCCTGTGTCCCCTGGCGGGCCACAGTCCCGGCTTCTGGGTCGGCTGCGGCCTGGGCGGGGCGCTGGCCATAGCCGGCGTCCTGGCGGCCCTGGACTTTGACCGGGCCTTCACGGTGTTCCACAGCATCTTCTTCCCCGGCAAGGACAACTGGCTCTTTGACCCGGCCACGGACCCGGTGATCCTGATCCTGCCGGAGGCGTTCTTCCGCAGCTGCGCCATTCTCATTCTGGCGGCGGTGCTGCTGTGCTGCGCCGCGCTCATCATCGCGGACCTGTGCCGCCGCAGACGGGCCCCATAAACGGGCACAAAAAAAGCGCCTTGCGGCGCATCCCTTCGTAAAACGCTTTTTCTGTAAAAAAAATCACCACGCACAGGCGTGGCTTCTTCCTTGGTATAGCCGGATCACTTACCGCTCGCTGGGCTGCCAGTCGGAACCCTCGAAGATCATGTCATCCAGGTCACCCTTCATGAAGATGTTGGTCATTGTATCACGCTCCTTTCTTCTCTTTTCACGGTTATAGTATACCCCGCCCGGCCCGGTTTTGCAAGGGTGAGAATCTACATTTTTCATAAAAACCGCTCATCATTTTTTGCTATTATGCACAACAAAGGACTTGCAAACCCCGGGGAACCTATTATATAATAAGTGACAGCGGGAAAGGAGGTGCCGCCGTGGCCCACAAGGAACAACGCAGAAAGAAGACCCTGCCGCTGCTGCTGGCGGCCCTGACCCTGGCCGGAGCCGGACTCTGGTGGGGGAACTACACCCTCTCCGTCGAGGAATACGCATTTTCCTCCTCCCGTCTGCCCCCGGGCTGGGACGGCGGACGGCTGGTGGTGCTGTCGGACCTCCATGGCCGCCGGTTCGGCCGGGACAACCGCCGCCTGGCGGCGGCGGTGGAGGCCGCCCATCCGGACGTCATCGCCCTGGTGGGGGATTTCGTGGACGAGTGGACGGACCCGGCGTACCTGCGTCCTCTGCTGGAAAGGCTCACGGCCCTGGCCCCCTGCTATTTCGTCTCCGGCAACCACGAGTGGGCCGCCGGAAAGATGCAGGAGACGGCGGCCCTGCTGGCGGACTGCGGCGTCACCTGGCTCCACAACGGCTTCGTGACGCTTCAGCGGGGCGGCGACAGCCTGCTCCTGGCGGGCATCGACGACCCCAACGGCTACGCCGACCAGAAAACGCCCCAGCAGGTGGCCCGGGAGGTCCGGGACGCCGCCCCGGAAGGCTTCTGGCTGCTGCTGGCCCACCGGAACAACCTGTTTGAATCGGAATACGCCGCCCTGGGGGCGGATCTGACCCTGTCGGGCCACGGCCACGGCGGTCTGTGGCGTCTGCCCTTTACCGACGGGCTGCTGGGAAGCGGCGGCACGCTGCTGCCCTCCTATACCAACGGATTTTACACCTGCCGGGACGCGGAGGTATTTGTCTCCCGGGGCCTGGGCGGCATGGTGCGCCTGTTCAACCGCCCGGAGGTGGCGGTGCTGACCCTGCGGCGCGCATAAGGAGCCTGTATGAGAGAATTTGACGCGGGACAATTTGATATTGCCGTCATCGGCGCGGGACACGCCGGCATCGAGGCGGCTCTGGCCGCCGCCCGCCTGGGGCTGGAAACGGTGTGCCTGACCATCAACCTGGACGCCGTGGGCAATATGCCCTGCAACCCCGCCATCGGCGGCACCGCCAAGGGCCACCTGGTCCGGGAGCTGGACGCCCTGGGCGGCGAAATGGCCCGGGCGGCGGACCGGGCCTGCATCCAATACCGGATGCTCAACCGCCGGAAGGGGCCTGCCGTGTGGTCCCTGCGGGCCCAGGCGGACCGCCGGGCCTATCAGCAGGTGATGAAGCACACCCTGGAGATGCAGGAGCACCTGACCCTGCGCCAGGCGGAGGCGGTGGCCCTGCGGACGGAAAACGGCCGCGTCACCGGCGTGGTGCTGCGCACCGGGGCGGTATACCGGGTCCGGGCGGTGGTGCTGTGCACCGGCACCTATCTCCGGGGCCGCACCATCGTGGGCGACTGCGTGGAGGAATCCGGCCCCGACGGCCTTCACGCCGCCGGACCTCTGACGGAGAGCCTGCTGGCCCTGGGCCTGCCTCTGCGGCGGTTCAAAACCGGCACCCCTCCCCGGGTGAACCGCCGGAGCATCGACTTTTCTCAAATGCAGCTCCAGGAGGGGGACCCCTCTCCCCTGCCCTTCAGCTTCGAGACCCCGGCCCCGCCGGAAAACCGGGCGGTGTGCTGGCTGACCTACACCACCCCGGAGACCCACCGCATCGTCCGGGAGAACCTGGACAAAAGCCCCCTGTATTCCGGGGTCATCCAGGGGGTGGGACCCCGATACTGCCCCTCCATCGAAACCAAGATCGTCCGCTTCCCGGACAAGGAGCGCCACCAGCTGTTCATCGAGCCCATGGGCCTGGACACGGAGGAAATGTACATCCAGGGCTTCTCCTCCTCCCTGCCGGAGGACGTACAGCTGGCCATGCTGCACTCCGTCCCTGGCCTGGAGCGGGCGGAGATGATGCGCCCGGCCTACGCCATCGAATACGACTGCATCGACCCCACGGCCCTGCGCCCCACCCTGGAGACCCGGGCGGTCCGGGGCCTGTACGGCGCGGGACAGTTCAACGGCTCCTCCGGATACGAGGAGGCGGCGGTCCAGGGCTTTGTGGCAGGCGTCAACGCGGCGCTGGCCCTGCTGGGCCGGGAGCCGCTGATCCTGAAGCGCAGCGAAAGCTACATCGGTACCCTCATCGACGACCTGGTGACCAAGGGCACCCAGGAGCCCTACCGCATGATGACCAGCCGCTCGGAATACCGCCTGCTGCTGCGGCAGGACAACGCCGACCGCCGCCTGTGCCCCGTGGGATACCGCATCGGCCTGGTATCGGCTGAGCGGCTGCGGCGGGTGGAGGAAAAATACGCCGCCGTGGAGCGGGAGATCCGCCGCCTGGAGAAAACCGGCATCCCCGGCTCGGCAGCCCTGAACGATCTGCTGACGGCCCGGGGCACCGCCCCGGTGGCCGACGGCTGCCGCCTCATCGACCTGCTGCGCCGGCCCCAGGTAAGCTACGAGGACCTGCGCCCCTTTGACCCGGCGGACCCGGACCTGCCCCCCGCTGTCCGGGAGCAGGTGGAGATCACCGTGAAGTACGAGGGCTATATCCGCCGCCAGGAGAAGCAGGTGGAGGAATTTGAGAAGCTGGAGCGCCGCCGTCTGCCGCCGGATATGGATTACCGTCATATTCAGGGCCTGCGGCTGGAGGCCCGGGAGAAGCTGGCCGCCCTGCGGCCGGAGAACCTGGGCCAGGCGGGCCGCATCTCCGGCGTATCCCCCGCCGACATAGCGGCCCTGATGGTATACCTGCACACCCGCGAAACACCGCCCGAAGGAGGGACCTCAACATGACCGTTATCGACCTGACCCACACCATCCGGGAGGATATGCCCGTCTATCCCGGCACGGAGCCGCCCCGGCTCACCACCGCCTGCACCGTTTCCCAGTGCGGCTACCGGGAGACCCTGCTGCATATGTATTCCCACACCGGCACCCACATGGACGCCCCCGCCCACATGATGGACGGGGCCCCCACCCTGGACAGCTTCGGTCCGGACCGCTTTGTGGGCCGTGGCTATGTGCTGGACTGCCGTGGCCTGTCCCAGATTCCCCTGGACCTGCTGCTGCGGCACGAGGCCGCCCTGCGGGACGCGGACTTTCTGCTGTTCTGCACCGGGTGGGACCAATACTGGGGCGCCGATGCCTATTTTGAGGGGTTTCCGTGTCTGACCGAGGAGGCCGCCCGTTTCGTGGCGAGCCTGCCCCTGAAGGGGGTGGGAGAGGATTCCATCTCTCTGGACCCCTGCGACACGGTGGACTTCCCCAACCACCTGACCCTGTTTTCCGCGGGGCTGGTGAATACCGAGAACCTCAAGGGGCTGGCGCAGCTCATCGGCCGGGAATTCACGTTCCTGACCATGCCCCTGAAATTTGAAAATGCCGACGGCTGCAGCTGCCGGGCGGCGGCGATTGTTACCAAGGAGGCTTGAACACAATGGGTAAACTGCGATTTCTGTTTGCGCTGTGGATGGCGAAGCTGTCCGTCCCGGCGCTGAAGATCACCCGCCACAACGGAACGGACTTCCCCGGCACCCTGGCCCTGAAGCTGTGCCCGGATTTCCTGAAGTATGTGGGCCGTCCCAAAACCATCATCGCCGTCACCGGCACCAACGGCAAAACCACCGTCAGCAATCTCCTGGCGGACACCCTGGAAAAGGCGGGTCACCGGGTCCTCATCAACCGGGCCGGCTCCAACGTGGCCAGCGGCATCGCCACCGCCCTGCTGAAGGGCTGCGGCCTGGCGGGCCGGGTAAAGGACTATGACATGGCCGTGCTGGAGGTGGACGAGCGCTCCAGCGTCCGGGTGTACCCCTACATCACCCCGGACTATATCGCCGTCACCAACCTGTTCCGGGACAGCATCATGCGCAACGCCCACGCCGACTTCATCGCCGGCATCATCAGCCGCAGCGTCCCCGCCGCCTCTAAGCTGGTGCTCAACGCCGACGACCTGATCTCCTGCGGCCTGGCCCCGGAGAATCCCCGGGTCTATTTCGGCATCGACCGCCTGCCCTCGGACACCGTGGAGTGCGTCAACCACATCAACGACGTGCGCATCTGCCCCAAGTGCGCCGGGAAGCTGCGCTATGAATACCGCCGCTATCACCACATCGGCCGGGCCGTGTGTCAGGACTGCGGCTTCCACTCCCCGGACAGCGACTATCTGGCCACCAACGTGGATATCCCCGGCGGTACCATGACCATCCGGGAGGGCGGCAAGGAATACCCCTACACCCTGATCTGCGACAGCGTGTTCAATGTCTACAACATGGTCACGGTGATCGCCGTGCTGCGTCAGCTGGGCTACGCCCATGACGAGATCACCCGGGTGCTGTCCCAGTCCGCCATCACCGAAAGCCGCCACAACGTGGAACAGGCCGGAAACGTCACCCTGGTCCGGGAAATGGCCAAGGACAAGAACGCCCTGGCCTGCTCCCGGGTGTTCCAGTATATCGCCTCCCGCCCCGGCAAAAAGGAGGTCATGCTGCTGATGAACTCCCTGACGGACGTGCCCCACTGGTCGGAAAACGTCTGCTGGTTCTACGACACGGACTTTGAGTATCTGGCGGACGAGAGCATCGTCCGGGTGGTGTGCACCGGCCTGCGGTGCGAGGACTACAAGCTCCGCTGCCTGATGGCCGGCGTGCCGGAGGACCGCCTGGCCTGCGCCAAGGACGAGCACGACGCAGCGGCCATGATGGCCTACGAGCCCGGCGACGAGCTGTATGTGCTCTACGGCACGGACACCCTGGAGCTTGCCTATCAGGTGTATGACCAGATGAAGGATATCGCCCGTTCCCGGGCGGCGGAGCAGGAGGTGCAGGCATGAAAACCGAGATTTTGTTCCCCGAGGTGGCCAACCTCTGCGGCGACCTGATGAACGTCACCTATCTGCGCCAGTCCTGCCCGGAGATGGAGGTAGTGGAAACCGGTCTGAAGGACCGCCCCGCCTTTCCGGACGGCGGCGTGGACCTGGTGTACGTGGGTTCTGCCACCGAGCGGGGCCTGCGGCTGATGGTCCAGGCCCTGACCCCCTATAAGGCGGAGCTGGAGCGCTATGTGGACGGCGGCGGCCTGATGCTGGCCACCGGCAACGCCCTGGACGCCCTGGGCGAATATGTGGTCATCGACGGCAAGCGTGCCTTCGACGGCCTGGGCATTCTCAAGACCCACGCCGAGTATCACATGATGAAGCGGCACAACAGCTTCCTGCTGGGGAGCTTCCAGGATATGGAGATCGTGGGCTTCAAGAGCCTGTTCGGCCACACCTATCCCGATGATGAGCTGGCGAACCCCCTGTTCCGGGTGGAGCGGGGCGTGGGCCGCCATCCCGGGGCCTTTGCCGAGGGCTTTCTCCGGGGCGGCCTGATGGCCACCTATCTCATCGGCCCCCTGCTGCCGCTGAACCCGCCCTTCACCCGGTATCTGCTGGAGCAGATGGGCGCCAAGGACGTGCACCTGGCCTTTGAGGACACCGCCATGAAGGCCTACCGGGCCCGGGTGGAGGAGTTCCGGGACGAAAAGCGGGGCTATCAGTATTAAACCGCACAACCCCCCGTACCTGACCCGCACAAAAGAAAATCAGGCCCCGGGAGACGGTCCCGGGGCTTGACAAGACGGCCTGCGCCGCCTATAATGAACACAGAAAAGGGCGCTGCGACAAGCGGTTGGCTCGGTTCAATCAGGAATTCATAATGAAAACCGTCACTTGGCCGAGTGGCGGTTTTCGCGTTTCTTTACAATGATCGTAACCGTATAGGGCCCGATATGTAATGTAATCCGCATGGCGTCACCCCCTTTCGGGGATCATCAGCCAACCGCCTGCCGTTCGTGCAGCGCCATGGCTATTGTATCAAATGGCGCGGCGGAATGCAACACGTTTCCGCCGCCTGCACCCCCGTCCCCGCCGCCGCATACACTGATATCGAGGTGATATCATGGAGGTGCTGCAAGACGGCGTGCTGGCCTTTCTGGCGGCCACGGGGCTGGCGGCCCTGTTCTGGCTGCTGACGGGCTGGTTCCGGCGGCGGGAGCCCGCCCGGGTGATGCTGCTGATCCCCGCCCGGCCCGGCTGCGACTTTGCCGCCCCGGCGGCCCAGATGCTGGACCTGCGGCGGCAGCTGCGGGGGGCGGTCCCCATCGTGCTGTGCGACTGCGGCCTGGAGGGGGCGGACCTGCGCCGGGCCCGGGAGCTGACGGAGCGATACGACGATCTTCTGCTGCTGACGGCGGCGGAGATCCCCGACCATTTACCATAAGGAGGGCCGCTATGGCCGAACGAAGCACGGTGGAGGGCGCCGTACAAAGCCTGATTTTTCAGAATGAGGACAACGGCTACACCGTGCTCTCCCTGCTGACGGAGGACGGGGAGCTGGTAACGGTGGTGGGGTGCATCCCCTGCGCCGCCCCCGGCGAGAGGATGACCGTTACCGGCGTGTGGACCACCCACCCCAGCTACGGCCCCCAGTTCGCGGCGGAATCCGTGGAGCGCCGCATGCCCCAGACGGAGGAGGACATCGCGGCCTATCTGGCCTCCGGCATTCTCAAGGGCATCGGCCCCGCCACCGCCCAGCGGCTGGTGGACCGCTTCGGGGCGGACACCCTGGCCGTTATCGAGGAGGAGCCGGAGCGGCTGCAAACCGTCAAGGGCATCACCGCCAAGAAGGCCATGGAGCTGTCCGCCGCCTTCCGGGAGCTGACGGGACTGAAGCGGGTGATGGAATTTCTGGCCCGGTATGAGCTGCCGGTGCCTCTGGCCATGCAGCTGTACCGGGCCTACGGAGCCCAGGCCCTGCCCCGGCTGAAGGAGGACCCCTATCTTCTCACGGGACAGGCCTACGGCGTGGCCTTTTCCACCATGGACGAGATCGCCCTGAGCATGGGCTTCGACGGCGACAGCCCCTGCCGGGTGGAGGCCGCCCTTACATACGAGCTGTCCCACAATCTGAACAACGGCCATGTGTTCCTGCCCCGGGATAAGCTGCTTTCTGCCTCCGCCCAGCTGATTGACGGGGACCCGGACGCCCTGGAGACCGCCCTGGACGGGCTGCTGGCCCGGGGCGTCATCGTCCAGGAGCCGGTGGCGGGGGTGCAGGCCTGCTATCTCCAGCGCCTGTATCAGGCGGAGACACAGGTGGCCCGGCGGCTGCTGTCCCTGCGGGACGCGCCCCGGCAGACCGGGAAAAGCGTGGACAAAATCATCGCCGAGATGGAGGCCCGCCAGGGCATCGCCTATGCGCCCCAGCAGCGCCGGGCGGTGGAGCTGGCGGCCCGGAGCGGGGTGCTGCTGCTGACCGGCGGCCCCGGCACCGGCAAAACCACCTCCACCCGGGGCATCGTCACCCTGTTGGAGCGCATGGGCCTGACGGTGCTGCTGCTGGCCCCCACGGGCCGGGCGGCCAAGCGTATGAGCGAGCTGTGCTCCCGGGAGGCCCAGACCATCCACCGCTGCCTGGGCATGACCTTCAACGAGCTCACCGGCGAGGTGACCTTCAAGAAAAACGAAAAGGACCTGCTGGAGGCCGACGCCGTCATCGTGGACGAGATGAGCATGGTGGACCTGCCGCTGATGGACGCCCTGCTGGCGGCCCTGAAGCCCGGGTGCCGCCTGGTGATGGTGGGGGACCCGGACCAGCTGCCCTCCGTGGGCCCCGGCAACGTGCTGGGGGATATCCTGCGCAGCGGCGCGGTGGACTCCGTGACCCTGACGGAGGTGTTCCGCCAGGCGGAGCAGTCCGCCATCATCCGCAGCGCCCACGCCGTGAACCGGGGCCAGGCCCCGGACCTGAGCAATAAGCAAAGCGACTTTTTCTTCCTGTGCCGCCGGTCGCCGGACCGGCTGGTGCAGACGGTGGTGGACCTGTGCCGCACCCGCCTGCCGGACAAGATGGGCATCCCCGCCGGGCAGATCCAGGTGCTGACCCCCACCCGCAAGGGGGAGACCGGCACCGTCAGCCTGAACCGGGCCCTGCAGGCGGCTCTGAACCCCCCGGCCCCGGGCAAGCGCCAGAAGGCCTGGGGCGACATGATCTTCCGGGTGGGGGACCGGGTGATGCAGACCCGGAACAACTATGACGTCCTCTGGGAAAAGGACGACGGCGAGGCCGGCAGCGGCATCTTCAACGGCGACGTGGGCACGGTGGAGGACATCGACCCCTCCGGCGAGCTGGTGACCATCCGGTTCGATGACCGCACCAGCGTATACACCGCCGACCTGCTGAGCCAGCTGGACATGGCCTATGCCATGACCGTCCACAAGGCCCAGGGCAGCGAATACCGGGCGGTGGTGCTGGTGTCCGCCCCGGCGGCTCCCAACCTGCTGGTCCGGGGCGTGCTGTACACCGCCATCACCCGGGCCAGGGAGCTGCTGGTGATGGTAGGCGACGACGCCATCCCCGGCCGCATGGCGGAAAACGACCGCCGCACCCGGCGATACAGCGGCCTGCGCCGCAGACTCAAGCAAGGAGGACCAAGCCATGGGCATGAGTGATCTCAACGAACGGCTGAACCAGCTGGAGCAGGGGGCATTGAACTTTCTGTTCCCCCGGCGCTGCCCCTTCTGCAATCAGCACATCGGCAGCAAGGAGCTGATCTGCGCCGACTGCGAAAAGAAGCTGCCCTACACCGGGGACCGGGCCGTCCGCCAGACCTCCTGGGGCCGGGTGGCCGCGCCTCTGTATTACGAGGACGCCGTCCGCCGTGCCATTCTGGACTTCAAATTCAAGGGCCGCATGGGCGGCCTGCCCTGCTTCGGCAGCCTGACGGCCCGCTGCGCGGCGGAGGAGTTCGGCGGCGAGTTCGACGCCATCACCTGGGTGCCGGTGAGCCGGAAGCGCCTGCGCAAGCGGGGCTTTGACCAGGCCCGGTATCTGGCCGGGAGCCTGTGCGTGGAGTGGCACGTGGAGCCCCAGGAGACCCTGCGCAAAATTCTGGACAACCCGCCCCAGTCCGGCCTGGAGGACGCCGACGCCCGCCGGGCCAACGTCCTGGGGGCCTATGAGGCCGTCCATCCGGAGCGCATCGCCGGAAAACGCTTCCTGCTGGTGGACGATATCTGCACCACCGGCTCTACCCTGGGGGAGGCCGCCCGGGTCCTGCGCCAGGCGGGAGCCGCCGACGTGCTGGGCCTGACCCTGGCCATCACCCGGGAGGAATAAAATCCCCGCCGCCTGTCCATAATGAAGCACCGGCCCAAAGGTTACAAATTATGAACAAAAGATTACGATTTGGAAAAACCCACAAATTCTCTTGCAAAATGGGAAAAGCGCCATTATAATAGGATACCAGGAATTAAATGGCCCTCCCCGGGGCCGTGGTCCATATCAGAAAAATGAGGTGCAGCATTATGTGTTCTTTAGCAAAGGATATCGGTATCGACCTGGGTACCGCATCGGTGTTGGTATATGTCAAGGGCAAGGGCGTTGTGCTCAATGAGCCCTCCGTGGTGGCCATCAACAAGGACGACGGCCGCCTGCTCAGCGTGGGCGCCGACGCCCAGGCCATGCTGGGCCGTACCCCCGGCAACATCGTGGCCATCCGTCCCCTGCGGGAGGGCGTCATCTCCGACTACGACATGACCGAGCGGATGCTCAAGGAGTTCATCCGCAAGGTCAGCGGCAGCTTCCACCACATCTTCAAGCCCCGTGTCATCATCTGCGTTCCCTCCGGCATCACCGAGGTGGAGGAGCGCGCCGTGGTGGACGCGGGCCTGCAGTCCGGCGCCAGCCATGTGTATCTGATCGAGGAGCCTGTGGCCGCGGCCATCGGCGCCGGCATCGACATCACCAAGCCCGAGGGCCACATGGTGGTGGACATCGGCGGCGGCACCAGCGACATTGCCGTGATCTCCCTGAAGGGCGTGGTGGAAAGCGCCTCCATCAAGGTGGCCGGCGACCAGTTCAACGAAGCCATCGTCAAATACATGCGCCGCAAGCACAACATCCTCATCGGTGAGCGCACCGCCGAGCAGATGAAGATGCAGATCGGCTGCGTCTTCCCCAAGGAGGAGGAGACCACCATCGAGATCAAGGGCCGCTGCCTGATGACCGGCCTGCCCAAGACCATCACCGTCACCTCCACCGAGATGCTGGAGGCCTTTGAGGAGCCTGTGGAGCGGATCCTGGAGGCCATTCACGGCGTCCTGGAGCGCACGCCCCCGGAGCTGGTGGCGGACATCGCCAACAACGGCATCGTCATGACCGGCGGCGGCAGCCTGGTGGACGGCTTCGACAAGCTCATCACCGCCCGCACCGGCATCCACACCGTGGTGGCCGAAAATGCCATCAGCTGCGTGGCCATCGGCACCGGCAAGAGCCTGGATTCCGTCCACGAGATGAACGACGGCACCGTGAACCTCTCCCGCCGCAAGCAGATGAACTGAGCCTCAGCCGAAACCCCACAGGCCGCCGGTGATACCGGCGGCCTGTTCAGCTTGTCAAAAAACTTTTTTGACAAGCTGCGTGCGGTTTTTCAGAACTTTTTAAGTTCTGAAAAACCTGTGATTGCAAACGAAAGACACCCCTGATGGGTTTCTTTCGTAACGATCTTCCTTTCCGATAGCGGGAGAGTCCCATTTTTTCGGCGGCCTGTTTTTCCGTCTGGCAGATTTTCCATATTTTTGGCAGATTTTCCATATTTTACCGCCTGCATTCACAAAGATTTAATATTTTTTTTGTTGCCATTTTGTAACTTTTTGTTTATAATGTTTCCGTGAAGTAAAAAAAGGCCGAATGACGACGCCTGTCAAAGGGCATCGTGTGTGCATACATCGAGGTATTATCCCATGATCAGAATGACAAATGTTGAAAAAACATACGAAAATGGCACCCATGCGTTAAATGGCATTTCTTTTGAGATTCAGGACGGGGAATTCGTGTTCCTGGTGGGCCCCTCCGGCAGCGGAAAGTCCACCATCATCAAGCTGCTGACCGGCGAGCTGGTGCCCTCCCGGGGCCGGGTGATGATCAACGGCTTCTCCATGAGCAACATCACCCGGCGTCAGATTCCCCTGATGCGCCGCACCGTGGGGGTGATCTTCCAGGATTTCCGCCTGATCGGCAACAAAACCGTGTACGACAATCTGAGCCTGGCCATGCGGGCGGTGGGGGCCTCCGCCAGGGAGATCAAAAGCCGCATCCCCTATGTACTGGGCCTGGTGGGGCTGGACGGCAAGGGCCGCCGGTTCCCTGATGAGCTGTCCGGCGGCGAGCAGCAGAGAGTGGCCATCGCCCGGGCCCTGGTGAACAATCCCAGCACCATCGTGGCCGACGAGCCCACCGGCAACCTGGACCCCGCCCGCTCCCTGGAGATCATGACCCTGCTGGAGCGCATCAACGCCCTGGGCACCACCGTGGTGGTGGTGACCCACGAAAAGAGCCTGGTGAATCATTTTGACAAGCGGGTCATTATGATCGACCACGGCGTGGTAGCCGCCACCGGCGTGGGCAGATACGAGGTGGCCGCCCATGCGTAATTTCCGTTATTTCTTCCGGGAGGGCGTGGGCAATATGCTGTCCCACGGATTCATGTCCTTTGCCGCCATCGGCGTCACCGTGGCGTGCCTGCTGATTATGGGCACCTTCTCGCTGGTGGCCTACAACGCCAACATCAACCTGCAGGACCTGCAGAAGGAGAACGCCGTGGTGGCCTTCGTGGACGAGAGCCTCACGGATGAGGAGGCCCAGGGCCTCCAGTCCCAACTGTCGGGCATCTCCGGCGTGGCGGACTGCACCTTCGTCTCCCGGCAGGAGGCCCGGGACGAATATGTGGACCAGTATAACGAGGACGACCTGTACAGCGACCTGGACCCCACCATCTTCCGCCACCGCTATGTGATGCACCTGACGGACCTGAAGCTCATGGACCAGGTGGTGCAGAGCCTGGAGAGCGTGGAGGGCATCGCCAAGGTCCGGGCGGACCAGGACATCTCCAACGGCTTCATCACCGTCCGCAACATCGCGGGGGTCATCAGCATCGCCCTGATCGCCATTCTGCTGATCATCTCCGTGTTCATCATTTCCAACACCATCAAGCTCACCACCTTTGACCGGCGGGACGAGATCGCCATCATGAAAATGGTGGGGGCTACCGATGGCTTCATCCGCTGGCCCTTCGTATACGAGGGACTGCTGCTGGGACTCATCGGCGCGGCGGTGGCCTTCGGGCTCCAGTGGCTGCTGTATGCCGCCGTATCCCAGGGCATCGCCAATTCCGACACCATGCAGCTGCTGCGGGTGGTGGACTTCCGTCAGATCTGGGCCCCGGTGGCGGCGGTATTCGCCGGCGTGGGCATCCTGGTGGGCGTGGGCGGCAGCCTGACCGCCATCCGAAAATTCCTGCGGGTATAAAAAGAGAGGAGACCGTCATGAAATCCAAACTGAAACAACTGACTGCCCTGGTGTGCGCCGCAGCCATGATGGCCGCCCTGTGTCTGGCCCTGCGGCCGGTGGACACGGCCTACGGCGCCAGTCTCAATGACCAGCTGGCCGAGACCCGGGCCAAAAAGCAGGAGATCCAGCAGCAGCTGGACCAGATCAAGTCCGACAAGGCCAAGGCCCTGGAGCAGAAGGAGCTGCTGGACCAGCAGGCCGCCGTCATCGCTCAGCAGATCGACCTGCTGGAGCTGCAAATCAAGGACACCCAGGACCGCATCACCGAAAACGAGGCACAGGAGGAGCAGCAGTATCAGCTGTTCTGCCGCCAGGTGCGGCAGGAGGAGGAGCGGGGCGCCGTTTCCTACTGGTCCGTGCTGTTCAAGGCCACCGGCTTTGCCGACCTGCTCAGCCGCATGGACTTCATCAACGAGATCGTGGAGCACGATCAGAGCGTCATCGACCAGCTGCGCACCCTGCGGGAGCAGCTGGCCCAGGATAAGGCGGACCTGGAGCAGCAGCAGGCGGAGCTTACCGCCAGCAAGACGGAGCTGGACGCCCAGGTGGCCGAGGCTACCCGGGTGTTTGAGGAGTATGCCGCCAGCGAGGCAGGCCAGCAGGCCCTGCTGAACCAGCAGGCCGCCCGGGAGAAGGAGCTTCAGGAGGAGATCCGCAAGTCCGAGGAAGCCAACCGCAACAACCAGACCGCCGTGGGCGGCTTCATCTGGCCCACCGCCTGCAGGCTGATCACCGGCGGCTACGGCGGCCGCGACGCGCCGTGCCCCGGCGCCAGCACCTATCATCTGGGTGTGGACATCGGCGCCTCCTGGGGCTCCGACATTTACGCCACCAAGGCAGGCACCGTGAAGGTGGCCAACGAGGGCTGGAACTATGGCCTGGGCTATTGCGTGAAGATTCAGCATGACGACGGCACCAGCACAGTGTACGGCCACATGAGCCGGGTCATCGCCGTGACAGGCCAGCGGGTGGCCCAGGGTCAGGTCATCGGAAAGATAGGCTCCACCGGCGTTTCCACCGGCCCCCACCTGCACTATGAGATCCGCATCGGCGGCGTCAACGGTACCGCCGTGAACCCCCTGCCGTATCTGCCCGGCTACGTCCGCTACGGCTGGTAAAATTCCGTATATTTTCCCCTCCTGCCTTATAAAATAAGGCGGGAGGGGATTTTTATGCGAAAAAAGCCTCGCAGAGTTCGCGGCCCGCAGGCCGCGAATCAAGTCAAATCCATTTTTCGCGGCGGCGCCCCCCAAGGGGACTTCCGTTGGGCGTGTACGTCGCGAAAAATACTTTGCGCGGAGAGAGTGTGCCCGAATGGACTTAAAAGACCATTCGGGCGCGCGGTTCGGAGCGAATGACTTTTTGTTCCAAAAGAGCATTGCTCTTTTGGAACAGGATTAAGGCGGGAGGGGATTTTTTCATGCTGGGATATGTGCATCTGACCGCCGGACGCCCGGTGCTGGAGCGCCGCGCCGCCGCCGGTATGACCTACTGGGCCCTGGAGGGGGACCTGGACGGGGGCCTGTTTCCCGGGCGGCGTCTGCGGCGGTGGATCGGGCGGCTGGAGCGCTGCGGGGTGTCCCACGCCGCCCTGCCGCCGGGCCGGGAGGGGGACTTTGCCCCTCTGCGTCCGGTTCTGCCGGACGGACTGCGGCTGGCCCTGCTGCCGCAGCTGCTGGACGCCCTGGCCCCCGCCGGGGACACGGCCCTGCTTCTGGCGGACTGCGCCGACAGCCGGACACTGTGCGCCGCCCGGGTGCTGGCGGAGCGGTTCCGGCACCTACGGCTTTCCGTGGGGCCGGGACAGGAGGCCCTGGAGCGGCAGCTGCTGCGGCAGCTGGGACTTACCACCGGCGGCGGCCCCGCCGCCGTCACCGTGACCTTCGGCCCGCCGCCCCGGGAGGGCCTGCCCCTGTACCTGACCCCCGATTGCGCCCTGCGCCAGGAGGTACGGTACGCCTGGCCGGACCCGTCCAAGGCCCCGCCGCCGGAGGGGCTTCTGTCCCTGCTGCACCGGGCCTGCCGCCTGCCGAAGATCTGCGTCAAATCCGTGGAAACCCTTGACATCGGCCCATAAAATAACTATAATGCAATGTGACGTATTATGGGTATCTGTCAAAGAAGCCTCGCAGAGTTTGCCGCCCGCAGGCGGCAAATAAAATGGAATCATTTTTTGCCGGGGCGTGTACCTGGCAAAAAATACTTCTCAGTCTGCAAGTGTGGAATTTGTTCGCTTTCAGCGAGCAAATTATGCGCGCGGCAGACTGCAAGCCTTTTGTCAAAAAAGGGCTTTGCTCTTTTTTGACAGTTTCATATTATGGGTATCTCACGTCCGCCCCGGCGGATATTTGAAAGGAATGGATCATATGGCAACCGTAAAAGAATTCAGAATGAGCCAGGAGCGCTATGACGAGCTCAAAAAAGAACTGGACTACAGCAAAACCACTCGCGCCGACGAGATCGCCGAGCTGATCAAAGAGGCCCGTGGCTTCGGCGACCTGTCCGAAAACAGCGAGTATGACGAGGCGAAAAACGAGCAGGGCAAGCTCTATTCCCGCATTGCCGAGCTGGAGGAGATTCTGCTCCACGCCGTCATTGTGGACGAGTCCGAGATGGACTCCGACAAAATCTCCATCGGCTGCCGTGTGGTGGTCACCAATCTGGATAACGGCAAACAGCTGCCGGAATACACCATCGTGGGCTCCCAGGAGGCCAACGTCATGGAGCGCAAGGTGTCCGAGGATTCCCCCTTCGGCAAGGCCCTGATGGGCACCAAGGCCGGTGACGAGATCACCGTGGAAGCCCCCCGGGGCGTCATCCGCTACCGTGTGGACACCATCGAACGATAACAAGAGAGGAGAACTGCACCATGGCAGAACAGAATACACAGCAGGACCTGCGGGAAATTCTCCAGATCCGCCGGGACAAGCTCAAGGCCCTGCAGGACGCGGGGATGAACCCCTTTGAGATCACCCGCTACGACGTGACCCACCACGCCCAGGAGGTCAAGGACAACTTCGACGCCCTGGAGGGGCAGACCGTGTCCCTGGGCGGCCGCCTGATGTCCAAGCGCGGCATGGGCAAGGTGTCCTTCTGCGACCTGCAGGACAAGTCCGGCCGCATCCAGATCTACGCCCGGAAGGACGAGATGGACGAGGAGGCCTATAACCGCTTCAAGAAGTACGACATCGGCGACATTGTGGGGGTCAGGGGTGAGGTGTTCCGCACCCAGAAGGGCGAGATGAGCATCCGCGCCCACGAGATCACCCTGCTGTCCAAGTCCCTCCAGCCCCTGCCCGAGAAGTTCCACGGCCTCACCGACAAGGAGCTGCGCTATCGCCAGCGGTATGTGGACCTGATCATGAACCCCGAATCCAAGCGGAATTTTGAGATCCGCAGCAAGTTTGTGGCCTTCCTGCGCCGTTATCTGGATAACCTGGGCTTTATGGAGGTGGAGACCCCCGTGCTCAGCCCCATCGCCGGCGGCGCCAACGCCCGGCCCTTCATCACCCACCACAACACCCTGGATATTGATATGTATATGCGCATCGCCACGGAGCTGCACCTGAAGCGGCTGATCGTGGGCGGCATGGAGCGCGTATATGAGGTGGGCCGCATCTTCCGCAACGAGGGCATGGACACCAAGCACAACCCCGAGTTCACCACCTGCGAGCTGTACCAGGCCTTCACCAATCTGGACGGCATGATGGACATTCTGGAGGGCATCCTCACGGGAGCCGCCAAGGAGATCCTGGGCACCTATCAGGTCACCTGGATGGGCCACGACATCGACCTGACCCCCAGCTGGCAGCGCGTCACCATGGCCGACGCCGTGAAGAACGTCACCGGGGCCGACTTTATGGCCTGCATCGGCGACGCCGACCGGGGCGTGGAGCTGGCCCGCAGCGTGGGCGTGGATATGGACGGCGTGCCCCACACCTGGGGCAACGCCCTGTATGAGACCTTCGACCAGAAGGTGGAGGAGACCCTGATCCAGCCCACCTTCATCACCATGTACCCCGTGGAGGTCAGCCCCCTGGCCAAGCGCAGCCCCGCCCAGCCGGAGCTTACCGAGCGATATGAGATGTTCATCTGCGGCTGCGAGATGGGCAACGCCTTCTCCGAGCTCAACGACCCCATCGACCAGTATCAGCGCTTCAAGGCCCAGGCCGAAAAGCGCGCCAACGGCGACGACGAGGCCGACATGATGGATGAGGATTTCGTTCTCGCCCTGGAATACGGCATGCCTCCCACCGGCGGTCTGGGCTTCGGCATCGACCGCTGCGCCATGATGCTCTGCGGCACCGACTCCATCCGGGACGTGATCCTGTTCCCCACCATGAAGCCGCTGGACGCCGACAAGAAGCCCGTAAAGCCCGCCGAGGCCGCTCCCACCGCCCCTGTCGTGGAGGAGAAGATCGACTTCTCCAACGTGCAGATCGAACCGCTGTTCACCGACCTGGTGGATTTCGACACCTTCAGCAAGTCCGATTTCCGGGCCGTGAAGGTCAAGGAATGCGAGGCCGTGAAGAAGTCCAAGAAGCTCCTGAAGTTCGTTCTGGACGACGGCACCGGCACGGACCGGGTGATCCTCTCCGGCATCCACGAGTATTATGAGCCGGAGGAGCTGGTGGGCAAGACCTGCATCGCCATCACGAACCTCCCGCCCCGGCCCATGATGGGCATCGAGTCCTGCGGTATGCTCATCTCCGCCGTGCACCAGGAAAACGGCCAGGAGAAGCTCCACCTGCTGATGGTGGACGGCCACATCCCCGCCGGAGCCAAGCTCTATTGATAACCCCTGAAGCCCTCCGGCGAAAGCCGGAGGGCTTATATGAGAGAAGAAAGATGAAAATGGAGAGAGAACACACGAAAGTACTTGATTTTGAAGCCGTCCGGGCCATTGCAGCCGAGACTCCGGACAGCGAGCTCATCCGCTGAGTGGACGAGGCCCTGCGGGAAAAGTCCGGCTACACCCTGCCCCCCAAAATCCACATCTCCCAGCAGGACGGCGACTATTACAACGTCATGCCCTGCATCTATAAGCGGGGCAACCTGGCCATGGTGAAGATGATCGGCCGCCACGGCCACGAAAACCACATCATGGACCTGTTCCGTCAGGACCCGGACGTGCATTTCGTCCTGTGCGACACCTATGAGGAGGTCATCGGCGGCTCCGACCTGGTGATCTCCGCCATTACCAAGGCCACGGAGAACTTCGTCACCGATGAATACTTCAAGGAGGGCTGCACCGTCATCCCCATCTGCACCATGGGCTTCCAGAACTGCGACCTGTTCTTCGACCGGGTGTTCACCGATGAGATCGAGCAGATCCGGGGCTTCAAGTATTTCGACCACTTCGCCCCCGTCACCACCAACGTCACCGACGTGCTCAACGGCGTCGCCCCCGGCCGCACGGACAACGTCCAGCGCATCCTGGTGTATAACTACGGCATCGCCATCCATGATCTGGTCTTTGCCGCCAACCTCCTGGCCCGGGACGAAACCCCCGACACACCGTACCGCTGCTGCCGGGAAAAGTATTTTATCCGATGCTTTTGACGCACTATATTGTGTGAAAGCGCTATAAAAAGGCTGCGGCGAAATGCTCTCTGCTGGTAAGACAGTAAAATCAGATTTCTTGAAACAGGCATGATTTCGGTCATGCCTGTTCCGCTTTTAGCAGCTGGTCCAAGGGGATGCAGCCTACAAGGTCATGTTCGATATGTACCCTCTGCCTGCTGCTCCTGTTCATGGATTCGCTGTTGCAGACCCTTGCCCCGCCGCCGGTGTCAAGGTTTACAAAGTCGTTTTTTTCTGCTACAATAGAGGCCGTAATCCCATACCAAATGGCAATTCATCCGAAAGGAGATCATTTTATTATGAACAACGAACTCAAGCCCATTCTGGCCCGGGTGGACCACACCCTGCTGTCCCAGACGGCTACCTGGGACCAGATCCGGGCCATCTGCGACGACGGCGTGAAGTACGGCTGCGCCAGCGTGTGCATCCCCGCCTCCTATGTGAAGCAGGCGGCGGAGTATGTGGCGGGCCAGATCGCCGTGTGCACCGTCATCGGCTTCCCCAATGGCTACGACACCACCGCCTCCAAGTGCTTCCAGGCCACCGACGCCGTGAACAACGGCGCAACGGAGATCGACATGGTCATCAACCTCGGCTGGGTGAAGGACGGCCTGTATGACCGGGTGCTGGAGGAGATCCGCGCCGTGAAGGACGCCTGCCAGGGACGGCTCCTGAAGGTCATCATCGAGACCTGCCTGCTCACCGACGCCGAAAAGGTGGAGATGTGCCGGGTGGTGTCCCAGTCCGGCGCGGACTATATCAAGACCTCCACCGGCTTCGGCGGCGGCGGAGCCACCCGGGAGGACGTGGCCCTGTTCAAGGCCCATGTGGCCCCCCATGTGAAGATCAAGGCCGCCGGCGGCATCGCCAACCTGGACGACGCCCGGGACTTCATCGCCCTGGGGGCCGACCGCCTGGGCACCAGCCGCATCGTCAAGGCCGTGAAGGCCCTGGAGCAGGAATAAACACAATTAAACACAATACAAGGAGGAACTCAGCCATGTCTACCCCCCACAACAGCGCCGCCCCCGGTGCCTTCGCCAAAACCGTTCTGATGCCCGGCGATCCCCTGCGCTCCCAGTTCATCGCCGAAACCTTCCTGGAAAACCCCGTGCTGGTGAACAACGTCCGGGGCGTTCAGGGCTACACCGGTGCCTACAAGGGCGTGCCCGTGTCCGTGATGGCCTCCGGCATGGGAATGCCCTCCATCGGCATTTACTCCCACGAGCTGTACACCCAGTACGGCGTGGAGAACATCATCCGCGTGGGCTCCGCCGGGGCCATGCGGGCGGACCTGGAGCTGGGCAGCGTGGTGGCCGGTCAGGGCGCCTGCACCAACTCCAGCTTCGCCGACCAGTATGAGCTGGGGGTCCACTATGCCCCCATTGCCGACTTCGACCTGCTGATGGCCGCCGTGGAGTCCGCCCGGGAGCTGGGCGTGAAGATGCCCGTGGGCAATCTGTACTCCTCCGACACCTTCTATGACGCCGCCGGCCGCAACGACCGCATGAAGAAGATGGGCGTCATGGCCGTGGAGATGGAGGCCGCCGCCCTGTACTGCACCGCCGCCTTCCTGGGCAAGCGGGCCCTGGCCATCTGCTCCATCAGCGACAACCTGGTGCTGGGCACCGAGCTGACCCCCCAGGAGCGGCAGACCACCTTCACCAACATGATGAAGATCGGCCTGGAGGCCGCCGTGAAGATGGCCCAGCGGGGTTAAGTCCGGCGAAAGTCAGAAATTAGCACAAAAAAGGTTGCACTTTTCACCCCACCCTGCTATAATGTGCTTATAAAGGGCGTTTCGCGCCCAAAATTAAAAAGGAAGGTAGATTCACCATGAAAAAGTTTCTGGCAATGCTCCTTGCTGTGGTCATGGTTCTGTCTATGGCAGCCTGCTCCAAGCAGCCCGCCAAGGACCCCAACAAGGGCAACGATGATCCCAACAAGACCGTGACCATCACCAATCCCGATCAGATCAACGACGAGATGACCTCCGAGGATGGCAAGTACGAGATCGCTTTCATCACCGACGTGGGCCAGCTGAAGGATAAGTCCTTCAACCAGGGCACCTATGACGGCGTGAAGCTGTACGCTGCCAACAACAAGCTGTCCTATAAGTATTATCAGCCCGCCAACAAGGACCAGGCCACCGATGATGACCGTTACGAGGCCATGAAGGCCGCCGTGGAGAACGGCGCCAAGGTGGTTGTCTGCGCCGGCTTCATGCAGGAAGGCGCTCTGCGCATGGCCGCCAAGGAATTCCCCAATGTCTCCTTCGTGTTCGTTGATGGTTATCCCATCACCGAGGAAGCCGGCGTTGACGGCTCCCCCGTTCTGAAGAACGTTGCCGGTATCGCCTTCAAGGAAGAGCAGTGCGGCTATCTGGCCGGTTACGCTGTCGTCAAGGAAGGCTTCACCAAGCTGGGCTTCACCGGCGGTGGCGGCGGCACCAACCCCGCCTGCTGCCGTTACGGCTATGGCTTCGTGCAGGGCGCTGACGCCGCTGCCAAGGAGCTGGGCGTGAAGGTCGATATGAACTATTCCTGGCAGTATGGCGCCAGCTTCTCCGCTTCCCCCGAGCTGCAGACCATGGTTTCCGGCTGGTACGAGGCCGGCACTGAGGTCGTGTTCGCCTGCGGCGGCTCCATGTTCGCCTCCGTGGCCGCTGCTGCCGGCGCTGCCGACGGTAAGGTCGTGGGCGTGGACGTTGACCAGTCCCCCGAGTCCGACACCGTCATCACCTCCGCTATGAAGGGCCTGGCCGACTCCGTGCAGTGGGCTCTGGGCAAGTTCTACAGCAACGAGTTTGCCTCCATCGGCGGTGTGGGCACCTCCCTGGGCGCCAACGAGAACGCTGTGGGTCTGCCCACCGCTACCTGGTCCCTGACCAAGTGGACTGTTGACGAGTACAACACCATGCTGAAGGATATCGTTGACGGCAAGATCACCATCGACAGCGATTACAACAACCTGAAGTCCACCGACAACGTCACCCTGAACATCATCTGATCGTTCCGTCCGGACGTATAGCCAAAAAGGTTACATAAAATCCCGGGAGCGCTTCAGCGCTCCCGGGATTTTTTCGCCTTCTCCCCCACGCTCACGCCTTGGGCTGCTGCTGGGTGATGCAGTGGATGTTGCCGCCGCCGAAGGCCACCTCCCGGGTCTGGACCCCCACGATCTGCCGGTCCGGGAACATCTGCTGCAATTGCTGAATAGCCAGCTGGTCGTTTTCATCGCCGTACTGGGGGGCGATAACGGCCCCGTTGACGATGAGGAAATTCATATACGAGGCGATGCTGACCTCGCCGTTTTCCCGGGGTACGGTACCCTCCACGGCGTCGATGGTCTCCGCCCCCTCCAGACAGCAGGGCTTTTTGGTCAGGCACAGCTTGTGCACCGTCAGCCGCCGGCCCTTGGCGTCGGTGGCCTGGCTCAGGGTGCGGAAGGCGTCCTGGGCCGCCTGATAAAAGGGGTTCTCCGGGTCCTCGGTCCAGATGCAGGCCACCTCCCCCGGGGCCACGAAGCAGGCCACGTCGTCAATATGGCCGTTGGTCTCATCGGGGTCGATGCCGTCCCGCAGCCAGATGACCTTTTCGCACCCCAGATAGTCGCAGAGCTTTTCCTCGATATCCCGGCGGCTCAGCTCCGGGTTCCGGCCCGGGGACAGCAGGCACATCTCCGTGGTCAGCACCGTGCCCTGGCCGTCCACATGGATGGACCCGCCCTCCAGCACGAAGCCGTCGGTGCGGTAGCTGTCCACTCCCTCCAGCTCGCAGATTTTCCGGGCCACCAGGTCGTCCTGGTCCCAGGGGAAGTACAGCCCGTCATGCAGGCCGCCCCAGGCGTTGAAGGTCCAGTCCACCGCCCGCAGACCGCCCTGGTCGTTTTTCACAAAGGTGGGGCCGCAGTCCCGGACCCAGGCGTCGTTGCTGGTCATCTCCACCACCCGCACGTCCTCCGGCAGCCGGGCCCGGGCGTTCTGAAACTGGTCGGGATTCACGCACACCGTCACCGGCTCGAACCGGGCGATGGCCCGGGCTACGTCAATGAATGCCTGCTGGGCGGGCTTGGCCCCGCCCCGCCAGTTGTCGGGCCGCTGGGGCCACAGCATCCACACGCCGGTCTGCTCCTCAAATTCCCCGGGCATGCGATACCCGTCCTGCCGGGGGGTGGTTCCCACAATACGTTTTGCCATAGTCGTTATCCTCCTGATCTGGGTTGATGGTGCCGCCGGACGGCGATGAGCAGCTCGCCCAGCAGCACGCTGATGACAGAGCCCACGGTAATGGGCAAGATGGTGGCCAGAGTCTCCCGGTCCGTGGACAGAGGCACGGCGGTGAACAGAATGGACAGGCCGATGAGCACCATGGGCACATAGGCCAGCACCCGCAGCATTCCCGGGCCTCCCGGCACCCGGAAGGGCCGCTCCGCCTGCGGATACTTCCGCCGCAGGGCCAGAAACGCCGGAAACACCGGCATATAGCTCAGCAGCAGCATCACCAGGTTCAGGGCGAAGAAGCTCCAGAACAGGGAGGAATCCGGGCTTACCGCCTGGATGGCAGCTCCCAGCAGGCACACCGCCGAGGCTACGATCCCGCTGACCAGGGCCGAGCCCACAGGCATGTCGTTGTCCTTCCGCCGCCGGGCAAACACGGCGGGCATGTCCCCCCGTTCGGCGGCGTAGGCGGCGGTGGAGTTGACCCCCATGGACCAGGAGATCATGTTGCCGAACAGCGTCACCAGAAACAGCAGGGCCACAATGCCCACCAACACCCCGCCGGTGCGGCCGGTCATCAGGGATACGGCGTCGATGAGGCCGGAGTCCACGCTGATGTCCCGGGTGGGGACGGCGGCCCCGATGCCGAAGGCGGAGAACAGATAGATGGCGGCGATCACCACGCCGCCGGTGACGATGGCCTGGGGGATCTGCCGCCGGGGGTCCGCCATGCTTCCGGCATAGGTGCACACCACCTCAAAGCCCAGGAAGTTGAAGATGATGACGGAGATATACGACAGGCTGTCCAGGTCGAAGGAGGGCAGGAAGGTCCCGGCGGACATATCGTTGACAAAGCCGTTCCGGGCCACATACACGATGCCCAGCACCCCCACCGTCACCGCCAGCAGAATCTTGATGGCGGCGCTGAGGTTCAGAATGACGATGCTGTCGCACACCGGATAAAAGGCCACCACCGTGACGATCCAGATAAACGCCAGCTGGATCACCAGGGACCACACCGGCCCCGGCTGCCAACCGAACACATACCCCAGCAGCTCCGGACACATGACCGCCAGAGACGCCATCCACAGGGGGAAGTTGATCCAGTAGTACCACGAGGCCCGGGCGCCCCAGCGGGAGTCGGGCCAGGCGGTGTGGATCCAGTCGTACAGGCCGCCGTCCCCGGGAAAGGCGGTGCCCAGCTCCGAGGAGATCAGCCCATAGGGCAGCAGAAACGCCAGGATCATGAACAGCCACCAGAAATACTGGCTGTTGCCGATGGAGGCCACCGGGGCGGCAGCCTCCGCCACGAACACCACGCAGATGACGGACAGCACCACGTCCGCCAGGCGGAATTTGCGCTTCTCCATGTCAGCTCAGGCCCCGGTCCGCCATAAAGCGCTCCAGCTGCTCCCGGGCGGCGGCCTCCTCCAGCTCGGTGTGCTGCGGGCGGCAGCGGGTGAAATAGACCAGCAGGCCCCGCATGGCCGTCAGCCGGTTTCCGGCCTGCTCCCAGCACAGGGAGGCGGCGGAGTCCGCCACCTCGTCGGTGACGTCCTCGCCCCGGGTGGCGGGCAGGCAGTGGAGGAACTTGCAGCCGATGGCCCCCAGGCTCATCAGCTCCCGGTTCACCTGATAGTCGTGGAACACCTCCACCCGCTGCTCCTTGGGCATCTCGTTTTCGTACAGGCCGTACCACACGTCGGTGTAGAGGAAGTCCGCGTCCCGGACGGCGCTGCGGTCGTCGGTGACCAGGAAGCTGCCGCCGCTTTCCCGGCAGTTTCGCTCCATGATGGCCTGGTGGCCGTCGGTCAGCTGATGGCCCTTGGGGCCGTAGTGGACGAATTTCATGCCCAGATGGGTGGTGATGAAGCCCAGGGAGGCGCACACCTGGGTGCCGTCGCCTACGAACACCACCTTGCAGTCCGACAGCTTCTTCCCCCGGGGCAGGTGCTCGGCCATGGTGCACAGGTCGCCGATCTCCTGAGTGGGGTGGTTGTAGTCGGACATACCGTTGAGCACCGGGATGGAGCAGGCCCGGGCCAGGTCCACAATGGTGCGGTGCTGGATGACCCGGGCCATCACCACGTCCACCAGATAGCTCAGCACCCGGCCGGTATCCTCGATGGTCTCGTGTCCCCCCAGCTGGATCATGCCGGGGCCCAGATACTGGGCGTGGCCCCCCAGCTGGCTCATGGCCGTTTCAAAGGACACCCGCGTCCGGGTGGAGGACTGCTGAAAGATCATGCCCAGGTTCATGTGCCGCAGCAGCGGCGGGTAATAGCCGCCCCGGATGGCGTCCTTGATGGACAGGCTCAGCTGGATCATGTCCAGCAGCTCCCGGGCCGAAAAGTCGTTGGTGTCGATAAAATCCTTGACCATGTGGTTTCCCTCCTGCAAGAAATCGTTGGAAATTTTTGCGTTCGGCCATAGTATGCGCCGGGAGGGAACGCGATATGCAAAGGTTTTTCGACAGTCTCAAAAAAGGCTTTTTAACAATCGGCGCGCTATTTTTCGCTGGATATAAACCCGGAAAAACCCGCCTTTTTCAGCCTTTCCAGCATTTTTTCGGCGTTGTCCCGGTTGGCGAAGGCCCCCACCTGCACCCGGAACAGGCCGTCTCCCTTGGGCTGGGGCGCGGGCTTTTCCGCCTGGGCCGGAGCATAGGCCACCCCCAGATACTGGCAGAGGCCCCGGGCGATGGCCTCGCCGATTTCATCGGTGTGCTGGATGATCCACCGGGCCGTTTCCGGATTGTCGTGAAATTCGCACTCCACATAGGCGGTGGGAGCCGCCGGGGTCCGCACCTCATACAGCCGGGAATTGGCCTGGATATTCTCCGAGGTCCCCGGGGTCAGCGGCGCCAGGGCGCCGAAGACCGCCCGGCAGGCGTCGTACCCCTTTCCGGGCACGGCAAAGCAGAACAGCCGGGTGCCGGTGACCTTTCCGTTGAAGGCATTGGTGTGGACGCAATTGTGGATGTCCGCCCCAAAAGCGTTGGATTCAGCGCATCTTTGGGCCATGCTGGTTCCAAATTTTGCCAGCTGCACCTCCACGCCGCAGCGGCGCAGGGCGGCGGCCTCCGCCTCGGCGATCCTCTGGCACTGGACATGCTCATTGGTATTGCCCCAGGCGTATTTGTTTTCCACCTGGTCGCTGGGACTGATATAAACTCGTTTGGCCATTTTGGTTCCCCCTCCCCTTTCATGCTATGCGGCGCTTTGGATTTTGCCAGCAAAAATACCGGAACCGGCAAAATTCCTGCCGGTTCCGGTATTTTTGGCTCCATTTTATGTCTGGTCGCAGGTGATGTCCACGGCCGTGGGCGGGGTATCCGCCAGGACTGTGTAGGCGGCAGATCGGCGAATGCGGTCGAAAACATTCTCTCTTTCGTCCAACTCGTCGCTGCACAGCTCGTCCTCAAGCTGGAGACGGCCCTTCACGTCCGGAAATCCGATATCCAGCAGGATCTCCACCGATCCGCCTTCCCCGTCCGGGAACTGGCGGGTCAGAGCGAAGTGGATCCACTCCGGTTCTTCGCCGAAGGGGTCGGTTATACAGGTGATCAAATCGTCCTGAATTTCCACATTTTCCACGGGAATCCGGCACATTTCCTCAAAATAAGTAAGAATTTCCGGAAGAGCGGCGGTATCGGGGATTTTTTCCCGCAGGGAGGCCGCCAGCCGGCGGCCCAGGAGGACGGCCGGGTTATTCGTGGGAGGTTCTGCGCGTTTTTGTTTGGATTTCTTCTGCTTTTTCTGAAAAATACGGTCAAAAATGCTCATTTTTGTCTCTCACTTTCTGTTGCTTCTTCTATATTTTCCCAGCAGAGGGCGGCGGCGTAGCCTGCCGGGGCCGGGAGCAGGGAGAAGGAATAGCCGGGGACGGAGCAAATGATGGATGAACCGCTCAAATCGAAGTGAACGTGCCGGATTTGGCCCAAAACGCCCCCACGGCACTTGATTAGCGCCTCTTTCAGGGTCCAGAGCCGGAAGAAATCCGCGTCACATCGTACAGATTCCCGTTCCCGTAGCGATAAAATACCCATCAGCCGGGGCGGAACCGGACGGATCTTCTCCACATCGATGCCCACGGGAACCTCCGACACGGCACAGGCCACCAGGCCGTGGCTGTGGCTGATGTTGAAATAACAGTCACTTGCCATTGGTTTACCGTTATTTCCGATAAAAACTGTCCCGGGACAGGGCGGGATGTCCCGCTTTTGGGGGTTTTTGTCCCGGGACAAAGCCAGCATCTCCCGGGACAGGGCATGCCCCGTCTCATGGTCGTCGCCATGGGACCACACAAAGCGCCACTCCGTCATCCGAACAGGGTGATCTGGCTGGTGTCCGCCATGCCGGCGAAGGCGCCCAGGGCTTTCAGCTGCTCGATGTGGGTTTTGGACAGCTTGCTGCAGCAGGTGGAAAATTCTTCCACAGAGATGAAGGTCTTGCCCTTCCGCTTTTCCACGGTGTCCTGGGCGGCGGTCTCCCCCAGGCCCCGGACGGAGATGAAGGGGGGCAGCAGGCCGTTCTCCGTGATCCGGAAGGCGGTGGCCTGGGACTCGTAGATGTTGATGGTGTCGAAGTGGAAGCCCCGGAGATAGAACTCGTAGCACACCTCCAGGGTGACCATCAGGTTCTGCTCCACGGCGGTGGCGTCCTTGTTGTTTTCGATTTCGCGGATCTTCCGCTTGACGGCGTCGATGCCGGCACAGCAGTATTCCGCGTCAAAGGCCTTGGCCCGGACGGTGAAGAAGGTGGCGTAAAACGCCAGGGGGCGGTGGACCTTGAACCAGGCGATGCGGAAGGCCATCATCACATAGGCCACGGCGTGGGCCTTGGGGAACAGATAGCCGATCTTGGCCAGGGACTCAATGTACCACTCCGGCACCTGGTGGGCCCGCATGGTGTCCTCCCACCCGTCCTGGAAGCCGCCCTTTTTCACCTTGCCCTTTCGGACGGCCTCCATGATCTTGAAGCTCATCTTGGGGTCCAGACCCATGTGGATCAGGTAGAGCATGATGTCGTCCCGGCAGCCCACGGTCTCCAGAACGGAGGCGGTGCCGCTGACGATCAGGTCCCGGGCGTTACCCAGCCACACGTCGGTGCCGTGGGAGAAGCCGGACAGGCGCACCAGGGTGTTGAAGTCCTTGGGCTGGGTATCCACCAGCATGCCCCGGGTGAATCGGGTGTTGAACTCCGGAATGGCCACGGCCCCGGTGGGGCCTAACAGCTCGTCGTTTTCAAAGCCCAGGACCTTGGAGGAGGTGAAGATGCTCATGGTGTCCGGGTCGTCCAGGGGGATGGCCCGGGCGTTGACCCCGGTGAGGTCCTCCAGCATCCGGATCATGGTGGGGTCATCGTGGCCCAGCATGTCCAGCTTCAGCAGGTTATCCTCCATGCAGTGGTATTCAAAATGGGTGGTGATGGTGTCGGCGTCCTCGGCGTCGGCGGGGTGCTGGACGGCGGTGAAATCCTCCACGTCCATGTCGTCGGGGACCACCACCAGGCCGCCGGGGTGCTGGCCGGTGGTGCGGCGGACGCCTACGCAGCCCTGGGTCAGGCGGTTTACCTCGGCATTGCCGGCGGTGAGGCCCCGCTCATCCAGGTATTTGCGGACGAAGCCGAAGGCGGTTTTCTCCGCCAGGGTACCGATGGTGCCGGCCCGGAACACCTGGGTCTGGCCGAACATCTCGATGGCGTGGCGGTGGGCCCGGGCCTGGTACTCGCCGGAGAAGTTCAGGTCGATATCCGGCACCTTGCCGCCGCCGTAGCCCAGGAACGTCTCAAAGGGGATGTCGAAGCCGTCCTTGACATATTTTGTGCCGCACTCCGGGCAGTCCTTGTCGGGCATATCCGCACCGCAGCCGTAGCTGCCGTCGGTGATAAATTCCACATGGCGGCATTGGGGGCAGCGGTAGTGGGGAGGCAGGGAGTTTACTTCGGTGATGCCGGACATATAGGCCACCAGAGAGGAGCCAACGGAGCCACGGGAGCCCACCAGATAGCCGTTTTCCAGACTGCGCTGCACCAGCTTCTGGGCGGACATATACACCACGTCATACTTCCCCAGGATGCTGCCCAGCTCCACGTTCAGCCGGTCCACCACCAGCTGGGGAGGCTGGTCGCCGTACAGGGCGTGGCACTTGTCCCAGACCAGGCGGTTCAGGTCCTCCTGGGAGTTTTCCAGCCGGGGCGGGAACAGCTGGCCCGGAGGCAGCAGCTCGATCTCCTCCACCAGGTCGGCGATGTGGCGGGGGTTGTCGATGACCACCTGATGGGCCAGCTCCTCCCCCAGATAGGAAAATTCCTCCAGCATCTCGGTGGTGGTCTTGAAGTAGATGGGCAGAGGCGCGTCGGCATCGGGGAACTTCTTGCTGGCCAGGAGGATATGGCGGTAAGCCTCGTCCTCCGGCTCCTGGAAGTGGACGTCGCCGGTGGCGCAGACGGGCTTGTTCAGCTCCCGGCCCAGGCGGACGATGGTGCGGTTGAACTCCCGCAGCTCCTCCTCCGACTGGACATCGCCGTTGCGGAGCATGAACATATTGTTGCAGATGGGCTGAATTTCCAGATAGTCGTAAAACGATGCGATGCGCCTGAGCTCGGCCCAGTCCTTGTGGTCCTTCACCGCCTGGAACAGCTCCCCGGCCTCGCAGGCGGAGCCGACGATGAGGCCCTCCCGGTGGGCCATCAGCTCGGTTTTGGGGATGATGGGCACCCGCTTGAAGTATTGCAGGTTGGAGGCGGAGATCAGCTGGTACAGGTGCTTGAGGCCCATTTTGTTCTTGGCCAGCAGGATGATGTGCTTGGGGAAGCGGCTGGACTTGCTGCCCCGGGGCCGCAGCTTCAGCATCTGGGGGTTGATGTCCTGGAGACGGCGGATGCCCAGCTCCTTTTCCATCTTCTGGAAAAACGGGATCAGCATATAGGCCACCATGGCCGCATCGTCGGAGGCCCGGTGGTGGTTGAAGGCGGGCAGGTCCAGATACTCGGCCACAATGTCCAGCTTGAACTTGTGCAGCTCCGGCAGGAGATTCTGGGCCAGGATCAGGGAGTCCACATAGGTGGGGTCAAAGGGGATGCCCTCCCGGCGGCAGCCGGCCCGGATGAAGCTGATGTCAAATTCGGCGTTGTGGGCCGCCAGGGGACGGCCGCCCACAAAGTCCAGAAAGGCCGTCAGGGCCTCCTTGGGGGACGGGGCGCCGGAAAGCATGGCGTCGGTGATGCCGGTGAGGCCGATGATCTCCGGCGTCAGGCGGCGGCCGGGGTTCACGAAGGTCTGGAACCGGTCGGTGACCTGGCCGTCCCTCAGCACCACGGCGCCGATCTCGGTGATGGCCTCCCGGTCCACCTTCAGGCCGGTGGTCTCGATATCGAAGCAGACGATCTCGTCGGAGAAGTCCTGGTCCTGGGGGCCGTGGACGGCGATGCGGTCGTCCAGGTTATTGACAAAGTAGCCCTCCACGCCGTAGAGGATCTTGATCTTGCCCTTGGCGGTGTGCCAGGCGTCGGGGAAGGACTGGGCCACGCCGTGGTCGGTGATGGCGATGGCCGGGTGGCCCCAGGCGATGGCCTGCTTGATGACGGAGGCGGTGTCCGTCAGGGCGTCCATGTTGGACATCTTGGTGTGGAGGTGCAGCTCCACCCGCTTCTCCGGGGCGGTGTCCTCCCGGGGCTTGTGGGGGATCTTCATGATGTGGAAGGGGCGCAGCTGAATGTCCTTGCCGTCCCGGCTCAGCTCCACATTGCCCTGGACCCGGAGCCACATGCCTGGGGACACGGCGTTCTGCATGGACTGGGCCTCCTTGCCCTCCATGTACTTGGTGACGGTGACGGAATTCCGGTAGTCCGTCATGTCGAAGGTCAGCCGCCAGACGCCGGGCTTGCGGGTCTCGTAGCACTCGGCGGCAAAGACCTTGCCCTCCACCACCACGGCGCCCATCTTGGGGTTCAGACCGTCGATGGAGACGGGCTTGCCCTTGATCTCCCGGCCCATGAGGATGTCGGACTTGTCCTCCGCGGGCTTGGGGGTGCGGAAGTGGAGCCGCAGCTGGCGCAGCTGATACTGGTCCATCAGCAGCTGGCGCAGGGCGGTGACGGCGGCCTCCGGCAGGGGGGCGGAGGCGGTGAGCTCCAGCTCCATGGTGCGCTCCGCCCGGTCCATGCTGCCGCCCACCACACAGGCGTCGTGGAGCAGCAGGCCCAGGTCACGGGGCGGCACAAAGCTCTCGAAAAAGGTGAAAAACGGTATTTTATCGCACATACGGGGCCCTCCCTTACAGCTTGTCGATCTCGTCCATCAGGGCGTCCACCAGCTTGTCCTGGGGGACCTTGCGCAGAATTTCGCCATGGCGGAACAGCAGGCCCTCGCCGTCGCCGCCGGCAATGCCCACATCGGCGGCCCGGGCCTCGCCGGGGCCGTTGACCACGCAGCCCATGACGGCCACGGTGATGGGCTTGGTGCAGCCCTGGAGGCGGCGTTCCACCTCCCGAGCGATGGGGATCATGTCGTATTTGGTGCGGCCGCAGGTGGGACAGGAGATCAGATTGGGCCCCGTCTGCCGCAGGCCGGCGGCAGAGAGAATATCCAGGGCGGCCCGGACCTCCTCCTCCGGGTCCGCCGTCAGGCTGACCCGGAGGGTGTCGCCGATGCCCTGGCACAGCAGGCCGCCGATGCCGATGGCGGATTTCAGCACCCCCAGGCGGGGCGTGCCGGCCTCGGTGACTCCCAGGTGCAGAGGATAGGGCGTCTGCTCGTGGAGCATGCGGTAGGCCTCCATGTTCACCGGTACCCGGGAGCATTTGACGGAGATGCAGATATCGTCGAAGCCGCAGTCGTTCAGCAGGCGGACGTGGCCCAGGGCGCTGTCCACCAGGGCCTGGGCGGTAACGCCGCCGTATTTTTGCAGCAGCTCCCGCTCCAGGGAGCCGCCGTTGACGCCGATGCGGATGGGGATGCCCCGGTCCCGGCAGGCGTCGGCCACGGCCCGGACCTTTTCCGCAGAGCCGATGTTGCCGGGGTTGATGCGGATCTTGTCCACCCCCTGGCGGACGCACTCCAGGGCCAGGCGGTAGTCAAAGTGGATATCCGCCACCAGGGGGATGTGGATGCGGCGGCGGATGGGGCCGATGGCCCGGGCGGCGTCCATATCCGGCACCGCCACCCGGATGATCTGGCACCCGGCCCCCTCCAGACGGAGGATCTGGGACACGGTGCGCTCCACGTCCTGGGTGGGGGTATTGCACATGGACTGGATGCTGACCGGCGCGCCGCCGCCCACGGCCACGGCGCCCACATGGATCTGTTTGCTCATGGTGTTATCCTCCTGTAATTGTGTGATAAATGGCATAATTTGCCTCAAAAGGGCGGCGCCCTTTTGAGGCAAAGGGGATTCAGTGGAACAGCTTCAGAACGTCCTGGAAGGTGATGACCAGCATCAGGCCCATCAGCAGGATGAAGCCGGCCAGGTGGACGTAATTTTCAAATTTGGCGGGGATCTGCTTGCGGATGGTGAGCATACACAGGGCGTTGACCACCAGGAAGAAGATCTTGCCGCCGTCCAGGGCGGGCAGGGGCAGCAGGTTCATCACCGCCAGGTTCACGGCGATCAGGGCCGCCAGATACGCAATGTTGGCGGCGGCGGCCGCGGCGCTTTCGGACTGCTCGCCCACGGTGGTGATGGTGGAGACGATGCCCACGGGGCCGCTCATATCGGAAAAGCCCGCCTCGCCGGTGATGAGCATCTGGAGGCTCAGGCGCACCAGGCGGACAAAGTCCACCGCCTGGTTCCAACAGTATTTCAGCCGCCCGCCGAAGGTCAGCTCCTCCGCCCCGAAATACAGGCCGAAGCCGGTGAACTTTTCGCCGGACTGATCCAGATACTCGCCCCGCTCCATGTGGAAATTCTCCAGACGGAGCTTCTGGCCGTCCCGGCGGAGGACCAGGTCAAAATCCCCGGTTTTATTGCGGCCCAGCAGCAGGGACACGTCGCTGAAGGTGTAGATGCGCTCCCCGTCGATGGACAGGATGCGGTCCCCCTCCCGGAGGCCGGCGGCGGATTCCAGGGGGCAGCCCTCGGCAAAGCCCCGGATCACCGGGACGTTGACGGCCTTGACCCCGGCATACAGCACCAGGATGATGATAAGCCCCGCCAGGAAGTTCATCAGGGCCCCGGCGGCGAAGATCAGCAGCTTCTGCCAGAAGCCCTGGTTATTCAGGGCGGCGGGGTCGCTGGAGTCCTCCTCCTCGCCCTCCATGGCGCAGAAGCCGCCGATGGGCAGCAGGCGCAGGGAATACTGGGTGTCGCCCTTGGTTTTTTTCAGCAGGGCGGGGCCCATGCCGATGGAAAATTCGTTGACCCGCACGCCGCAGGCCTTGGCCGCCAGGAAGTGGCCCAGCTCGTGGACGGCGATGAGCACGCCGAATATCAGGATCGCTGCGATAATATAGATCATACCATGTCTCCTACCGTTTGCAGTACAGCGGCTCGCGCCTGTCTGTCTGCTTCCAGTATATCCGGAAGGTCCGGGGCATATTTCACCTGCACCCGGTCAAGAGCGGACTCCACCAGGCGGGGAATGTCGTTGAAGCCGATGCGCTCCTGCAGGAACAGGGCCACCGCCGTCTCGTTGGCGCCGTTCATGATGGCGCAGGCGGTGCCGCCGGTCCGGGCGCACTGGCGGGCGATGCGCAGGCAGGGGAAGGCGTCCATGTCCGGGGCCCGGAACGTCAGGTCCCCGCAGGTCAGCAGGTCCAGGGGCCGGTCCGGGCTGGGGGCCCGGTGAGGCCAGGTGAAGGCATAGCGGATGGGGAGCTTCATATCCGGGGTGCCCAGCTGGGCGATCATGGCCCCGTCCCGGTACTCCACCAGGGAGTGGACGATGCTCTGGCGGTGGATCACCACGTCCACCTGCTCCACCGGCAGACGGTACAGCCGCATAGCCTCGATGACCTCCAGCCCCTTGTTCATCAGGGTAGCAGAGTCGATGGTGATTTTTGCACCCATGGTCCAGTTGGGATGCTTCAGGGCATCGGCGGGGGTAACCCCCTCCAGGTCCCGGAAGCTGCGGCCGAAGAAGGGGCCGCCGGAGCAGGTCAGCAGCAGCCGCCGGACCTCATTGCGGTCCCGGCAGCCCTGGAGACTCTGGAAAATGGCGCTGTGCTCGGAGTCCACGGGGACGATGTCCGCCCCCCAGCGCTCCGCCTGGGCCATGACCAGCTCCCCGGCGCAGACCAGGGTCTCCTTATTGGCCAGGGCGATGCGCTTTTTCCGGCGGATGGCGGCCAGTGTGGGCTCCAGGCCCACGCTGCCCATAACGGCGGTGACCACGGTGTCGGCCTGGGGCAGCTGCGCCGCCAGCAGCAGGCCCTCCGGCCCCGCCTCCACCCGGATGTCCGTGTCCGACAGCCGCAGGCGCAGCTCCCGGGCGGCGTCCCGGTCGTACAGCACCGCCAGGGCAGGGTGAAACTCCCGGGCCTGCTGCTCCAGCAGGTCCACCTGGCGGTTGGCGGTCAGGGCCGCCACGGAAAGGCCCAGCTCCCGGGCCACCTGCAGGGTCTGGCGGCCGATGGAGCCGGTGGAGCCCAGCAGGGAAATGGTTTTTGTCATGTTGCGATTCTCCTTATGCCGTTTACGCCGTTTACGCCGCCAACGCCCGCAGCAGGGCGCACAGCACCGGGGCGGCAAAAAGCACGCTGTCGAACCGGTCCAGCACGCCGCCGTGACCCGGCAGCAGACGGCCATAGTCCTTGATGCCATACTGGCGCTTCACGGCGGAGAAGCTCAGGTCTCCCAGCTCCCCCAACAGCGCCCCCAGCAGGCCCAGGGCCACGCACAGGGGCAGGCCCAGGTTCACGCCGGTGATGGCCCGGTACACCAGGCAGAAAATGGCCATACCGGCCATGCCGCCCACCAGGCCGCCTGCCGCGCCCTCCACGGTTTTGTGGGGGCTGACCAGGGGGGCCAGCTTATGACGGCCCAGGGCCATGCCGGTGAACAGGGCCAGGGCATCGCTGCAGAAGGCCGCCACCAAGGGCGTCAGCACCAGGAGATACCCCCCCTCCAGCATCCGCAGGCCGTACAGCCCCGAGAAGGCCCAGGGGATGGCGAAGCCCGCCGCGGCCATGGCGCAGATGTCGGTAAAGGTCAGGGCCTGAGGCTTTCCATAGGTCAGCACCCCGGAAAGGGGCAGGGTCAAAGCCGCCGCCAGCAGCAGCCACTCCAGGCCCGGCCAGGAAAATACCTGCCGCCCCAGCAGCAGCACGGCGCACAGGGCGGGCAGCACCGTCCAGCGGCGGGCCTTGTCCGGGCCGCACACCGCCGTCAGCAGCTCGTGGGCGGCGATGACGGACAGGGCCGCCAGCAGCAGGGCCGTGGCCCAGGCGGGAGCGACGCACAGCACAGCCAGCAGGGCGGGAATCCCCACCACAGCCACCAATATCCTCTGTTTCATGTTTGTATCCTCTCTATTTCACGCCGCCGAACCGCCGGTCGCGGCTCTGGTAGGCGATGATGGCTTTGTCCAGGGCCCGGCTATCGAAGTCCGGCCACAGGGTGTCGCAGAAGTAAAACTCCGAATAGGCGCACTGCCACAGCAGGAAGCCCGACAGGCGCTCCTCGCCGCTGGTACGGATGATGAGCTCCGGGTCCGGAATCCCGGCGGAGTAGAGATAGTCGGAGAAGCCCGCCTCGGTGAGGCTGTCCGGGTCAGCGGTACCGTCGGCGCAGTCCCGGGCGAATCGGCGGGCGGCATGGAGAATCTCCTCCCGGCCGCCGTAGTTCAGGCAGACGTTGGCCTGAAAGCCGTGGATATGGCTGGAAATTTCATTGGTGCGGTCCACCAGGGCCTGCAGCTCCGGCGAAATGGCGGACAGGTCCCCCAGAAAGCGCAGACGGATCTGATCCCGCTCCATGGAGTCGATGGCCTCCAGCATATATTGCTTCAGAAGGCCCATGATGACCCCCACCTCGTCGGCGGGACGCTTCCAGTTTTCCGTGGAGAAGGCGTACACCGTCAGGTATTCCACCCCCAGGTCCTTGCAGTAGGTAGCGATTTTGCGGAAGGTCTCGGCCCCTACTTTATGTCCGGCAGTGCGAGGCAGGCCGCGCTGCTTCGCCCAACGACCGTTGCCGTCCATAATAATAGCGATGTGGCGGGGCAGGCGGCTCTTGTCCACCTGCCCCGCCCCGTGATGATGAATTTTCTTGGAAAACAGGCCCATCAGACGGACAGGAGCTCCTTTTCCTTGTTTTCCAGGAGCTTGTCCAGTTCCTTGCAGCTGTCGTCGGTCAGCTTCTGCAGGTCCTTTTCCGCCATCTTCAGCTCGTCCTCGGTGATCTCGGAGGCCTTCTGCTGCTTCTTGAAATTCTCCATGGCATCGCGGCGGATGTTGCGCACGGCCACCTTGCCGCCCTCGGTATACTTGCGGATCTGCTTGACCAGGTCCTTGCGGCGCTCCTCGGTCAGCTGGGGGAAGCTCAGGCGGATGGCCTTGCCGTCGTTCTGGGGGTTGATGCCCAGGTCAGACTCCAGAATGGCCTTTTCGATGGCCTTCAGGGCAGAAGCGTCCCAGGGGGTGATGACCAGGCTGCGGGGATCGGGAGAGGCCACGGATGCGATCTGCTGGATGGGGGTGGGGGTGCCGTAATAGTCCACATGGATGCGGTTGAGCACGGAGGCGTTGGCACGGCCTGCGCGGACGGCGGCAAAGTCGTTGGCAACGGATTCGATGCTCTTCTTCATTTTTTCCTCGTAAATCTTGTACTCGTCTTTCAGCATGGGTTATGCCTCCTTCACAATTGTTCCGATTTTTTCGCCGCGCAGGGCGCGGACGATGTTGTAGGGGTCCTTCAGGGCGAACACCAGCACGGGAATGTGGTTGTCCATGGACAGGCTGGTGGCGGTGGAGTCCATGACGGCCAGGTGCCGCTTGAGCACCTCGTCATAGGTGATGGCGTCGAACTTCACGGCGTTGGCGTTGGTGGCGGGGTCGCAGTCGTACACGCCGTCGATGTTCTTGGCCAGCAGGATCACATCGGCGCCGATCTCGGCGGCCCGAAGCACGGCGGCGGTATCCGTGGAGAAGAAGGGGCAGCCCACGCCGCAGCCGAAGATCACCACCCGGCCCTTTTCCAGATGGCGCACGGCACGGGCCCGGATGTAGGGCTCCGCCACCGCTTTGATCTCCAGCGCCGTCTGGACCCGGACGTCCACGCCCTTCTGCTCCAGCACGTCGGCCATGGCCATGCAGTTCATGGCGGTGGCCAGCATGCCCATATGGTCGGCACGGGTGCGCTCAATGTGGCCCTCGCCGTTTTTGACGCCGCGCCAGAAGTTGCCGCCGCCGATGACCACGCCCACCTGGACGCCCATGGCCACGCACTCCTTGATGACGTCGGCCACCCGGCCCATGACCTGGAAATCCAGGCCGAAGTGCTTGTCGCCGGCCAGAGCCTCGCCGCTGATCTTCAGCAGCACCCGTTTGTACTTCGGTTCGTCCATTGACTGAATCCTCCCTATTCATACTTGGTTGTATTTTACCTTATTTTTCTGGTTTTGCATAGGGGGTAAACGCAACTTTTTGCCAGGTTGTTTTTTTCCGTCGAAGGGTATATAATATGGGATATTGCACCATGGAGGGGGACGAGATATGGAGCTGCGGCATGTATACGGAAGGACCTATGCCGCCGTGGGGGCCACGGCGCTGATGCCGGTATATAAGCTGACGGACACGGACATCGTGCTGATGGACACGGGATACGCCAAGCTGGACCGCAGCGCCCTGACGAACCTCATAGAGGACAACGGGTTCCGGCTGCGGGGGATCATCTGCTCCCACGCGCACTTTGACCACACGGGAAACGTCCGGTACTTGCAGCAGCGGTACGGCTGCCAGGCGGCGGCCCAGATCATCGAGGCGGGCATCTCCGTGAATCCCGATGCGTACCGGGCCAACTATGTGGCCCTGACCTACGGCAAAAGCCGGGAATATCTGCTGGAGGAGTGCTTTCCGGCGGACGTGATCATCCCCGCCGATGCGGAGCATCTGGACTTCTGCGGGGCCAGGTTTGGCATTTTACAGCTGCCGGGCCACTCCGCCGGGCACATCGGCGTCGTCACCCCGGACGGGGTTGCCTATCTGGGGGACTGCCTCATTGACGAGAAGCAGATCGCCGCCGCCAAGCTCCCCACCAGCATGTTCATTGCCCGGGACCTGGAGAGCAAGGAGAGCCTGCGGGCGCTGCGGTGCCCGGCGTACATCATCGCCCACAAGCAGGTGCTGACGGACATCGGCCCCCTGATTGACCGGAACATCGACTTTATCCACGCCAAGGGCCGGGAGCTTCTGGAGGACCTGGAGGACGGCATGTCCTTTGACCAGTGGATCTACGCCTTCTGCCAGCGGGAGAACGTCCGCACCCGGAACGAGTTCAAGTTCAGCATCGTGGAGCGGAATTTTGCCAACTTCGTGGACTGGCTGACGGACGAGGGAAAGGTGGAGGTGCGGCGGGAATTCTGCGCCAAGCACTATTTTCACCGGGACAAGTAAAATGATTGTAAAATAATACGTTGCATATGTTGCGAAAACGGTCTATAATGGACAGATACCCCGCAAGTATAATGAAAATTTGAGGTATTTGAGGATGAACATTGGAGAAAAGCTGAACATGACCATGCTCTGCGACTTTTACGAGCTGACCATGGGCAACGGGTACTTTGAAAACGGCTTCAAGGACAAGATCACGTATTTTGACGTGTTCTTCCGCCGGGTGCCGGATAAGGGCGGCTTCGCCATTGCCGCCGGTCTGGAACAGCTGATCCGTTACATCGAGGACCTGCACTTCACCCCGGAGGACATTGCGTATCTCCGGGGACGGAACCTGTTCTGCGAGGAATTTCTGGAGTATCTGGCGAACTTCCGGTTCACCGGCGACATTTACGCCGTGCCGGAGGGAACCCCGGTGTTCCCCAAGGAGCCGCTGGTGGTAGTCCGGGCCCCGGCCATCGAGGCCCAGCTCATTGAGACCTTCACCCTGCTGACCGTGAACCACCAGAGCCTCATTGCCACTAAAGCCAACCGCATCACCCGGGCCGCCAGAGGCCGGACAGTGCTGGAATTCGGCTCCCGCCGGGCCCAGGGCTCCGACGCCGCCATCACCGGCGCGCGGGCGGCCTATATCGGCGGCTGTGCCGGAACCGCCTGCACCATCTCCGACCAGCTGTACGGCGTGCCCGCCGGAGGCACCATGGCCCATGCCTGGGTGCAGATGTTCGACTCGGAGTATGATGCCTTCAAGACGTACTGCGAAATTTATCCCACCAACGCCACGCTGCTGGTGGACACCTACAACACCCTGAAATCCGGCATTCCCAATGCCATCCGGGCCTTCAACGAGGTGCTCAAGCCCAAGGGCATCACCAAGTGCGGCATCCGGCTGGACTCCGGCGACATGGCCTACCTGACCCGGAAGGCCCGGAAGATGCTGGACGACGCCGGGTGGACCGAGTGCAAGATCAGCGTGTCCAACTCCCTGGACGAGTATCTGATTCAGGACCTGTTTATGCAGGGGGCACAGATCGACATGTTCGGCGTGGGCGAGCGGATGATCACCGCCCGCTCCGAGCCGGTGTTCGGCGGCGTATACAAGCTGGCGGCGGTGGAGGACGATGAAGGAAACATCATCCCCAAGATCAAGGTCAGCGAAAACGTGGAGAAGATCACCATTCCCCATTTCAAGAAGGTGTACCGCTTCTATGGCCGGGACACCGGCAAGGCCATCGCCGACCTGATCACCCTCCACGACGAGCAGGTGGACGACACCCAGGACCTGGAGATTTTCGACCCCATGGCCACCTGGAAGAAGAAAACCGTGTACAATTTCACCGCCCGGGAGCTGCTGGTGCCGGTGTTCCTGAAGGGCAAGCGGGTGTATGACAGCCCCACCCTGCCGGAGATCCAGGCCTATTGCCGCCAGCAGGTGGACACCCTGTGGGACGAGGTGAAGCGCTTCGACAACCCCCACAAGTATGTGGTGGACCTGTCCCGGAAGCTGTGGGACATCCAGCAGGAGCTTCTGCGTTCGTCCCAGCGGTGACGGAGGATAAGGGCGGACAGAGTCGTCCGCCCCTACAGGCCCTCTCAGTCGGCTGCGCCGACAGCTCTCCCAGAGGGAGAGCCAAGGCTGTAGAGCTCGCTGCCCTCAGCGGGCCGCAAAACAGACACCCTTAGATACCCATACACCGCCGATGGACGGCGGGGACAGTGGGAAAGGAGGAAGGATTTCCGGTGAAGAAACCACATGTGCAGCAAAAGACAGAGCGGCGCATATCGGCGGCCCTGCGGCTGGTGCTGGTGGCGGTGCTGTTGCTGGCCCAGATCGCGCTGGTGCTGGTGCTCAATGACCTGCTGCGGCAGAGAATGGCCATCGCCTATACCCTGCTGGAGCTGGTGGCCCTGGCCTACGTCTTTCGCATCAACAGCCGCCCTGGCGGCGGCTCATACAAGCTGGGCTGGACCCTGCTGATCCTGACGGTGCCGGTGGTGGGCCTGATCCTGTACTGGCTGTGGAACGGAGATCATCCCCAGAAGCGGCTGGACCTGAAAAAACTGCCCCGGCCCCGGGAGTCCGACGCCCGGCAGGAGCACAGCCGCCTGCAGGTGGAGCACCTGCGGCGGGAGCACCCGGAATGGGGCCGCCTGGCGGCGTATCTGGACCGGCAGGGCTTCCCCCTGTACACCGGCACCGGGGCCGTGTATCTGTCCACCGGCGAGGCGTATCTGGAGGATCTGCTGGCGCGCATGGAGCAGGCGGAGCACTTCATTTTCATGGAGTTTTACATCATGGCCGAGGGGCAGCTGTGGGACCGGCTGATGGATATTTTCCGGCGGAAGGCCGGACAGGGCGTGGAGATCAAGGTGCTGTTCGACGACTTCGGCAGCATGATGCGCATGCCCGAGGAGGCCGTGGAGGAGCTGCGGCGCATAGGGGCGGAAGTGCTGATCTTCAACCCGGTGCACCACTACGTCAACCGCCTGTACTTCAACTATCGGGACCACCGGAAGATCGCCTGCATCGACGGGGACACCGCCTATACCGGCGGAGCCAACATCGCCGACGAATACGCCAACCTGATGGAGCGGTTCGGCTATTGGAAGGACGACGGCATCCGGCTGGAGGGCCAGGGGGCCTGGACCCTGACCCGGGAGTTCATCTATATGTGGGAGCGCATGGGCGGCGCCATGCACCAGGAGCACGACTATTACCGGCCCCACGGCGACGCCCCGGGCCAGGGCTTTGTGCAGCCCTTTGTGGACGGACCGGACAGCAACCCGGTGTCCTCCGCCGAGGACGCGTTTTTGCAGCTGATCGGCGGGGCCAAGCACATGGTGTATATCACCTCCCCCTATCTGGCCATTGACGAGTCCATGGAGAAGGCCCTGTGCATGGCCGCCGGCAGCGGAGTGGACGTGCGGCTGATGATGCCGGGGATCCCGGACCACAAATTCGCCTTTATGGTGGCGGAGAGCTATTTCGGGGAGCTGCTGGACCACGGGGTGAAGATCTATCGCTTCACGCCGGGGCTGCTGCACGGGAAAACCGTTCTGGCGGACCGGGAGGCGGCCTTTGTGGGGTCCGTGAACATGGACTACCGCAGCTTCCAGCTGCACTTCGAGTGCGGCACCCTGCTGTACGGCGCGCCGGCCCTGGAGACCCTGCTGGAGGACATGGACGGCATTATGGAAAAGTCCTGGCAGGTGACCCGGTCCGACTGGGAGCACCGCCCCCTGCTGCACCGGGTGCTGGGGGGCCTGCTGCGGCCCTTCGCCATGTGGATGTAATTCTTTCGAAAAAGCGGCAGGCCGCTTTTTTCGAGAAGGCTGCACTGCGCTTCGTGCCTCACGGGCCGCCGCAGTCGTCCCCTTCGACACGCGCTCCGTGTAAAGTGTTTTTTGCGGCGTACACGCCGCCGCAAAAAACGGATTGCATTTGATTTGCCGCCTGCGGGCGGCAAACGCTGCGAGGCTTTTACAACAGACTCAAAAGAGACCGTATTCTTCCGAATACGGTCTCTTTTTATGCTTTATGGCTCCAGCCTGTGCAGGAGGCGGTCGGTGAGGGACACGGTCAGGGCGGCGGCAGCGGCCAGGGCCACCGTCACCGCTCCGCCGCACCACAGCACCGCCCGGTAGGCAAACCGGCGCATTACCGCTCCCCTCCCCCGCTGACGATGTGGTAATAGGCGTTGGAGGTGATCCGGTACACCAGGGTGTACAGCGCCGCAAAGGCCAGGAAGCTGGCAGCGGTGGTGCCCACCAGCAGGCGGGTGTTCCAGAGGTTGAACAGAAGCAGCAGCTTGTGCACAAAGGGGAAGGCGAAGGCCAGGTGCAGTCCCGCCAGCAGCAGCGGCAGGAAGAACACCAGCAGCAGCTGGCTGTTGATGCTGGAGCGGATGTCCCGGCGGGTCATGCCCACCTTCTGCATGATGTCGAAGCGGGCCTGGTCCTCGTAGCCCTCGGAGATCTGCTTGTAATAGATGATGAGCACCGCGGCCAGAGAGAAGCCCACGCTCAGCAGGATGCCCAGGAAGAACAAGCTTCCGTAGGACCCGTAGAAATCGCCGCGATTCTCCGCCAGGGACTCCACGCCCAGCACGCCGTTTTCCATCAGGCCGCCGTCCTGGGCCATGCGGCGGATGGCCTCGGCCACGGGGTCCGCGGCGTCGGGAAGCTGGCGGTCCAGGTCAAAGCCATAGTACCAGGTGCGGGACACGCCCATATTGGCCCGGTTCATCACCTGCTCCAGGGCGTCTGCGGCGGAGAGGTCCGGAACGATGAGCCACAGCTGGGTGACGACGCTGGCGGAGTCGCTGCCGGAAGGAGAAAAGTTATCCAGCAGGCCCGCCACCTGCCAGGTGGGGCCGTTCTGAAGGGTCAGGGAGGTCCCCTGATAGCCGGTCCGGCTGCGGCAGACGTACACCTGCCCCTGGGACAGGGTCAGGTCCGTGCCCATGGCGGCGTTGTAATCCGCCAGGGGGATCAGGGTCACATCCACGGGATTGCCGAAGCCCTCATTCGGGGAGAGCACCCCGTCCCGGAGGGTCATCACCGAGGACACGGAGCGGTACTCCCGGACGTTGGCGGCGGACATACCGCTGCGGCGGACGGCGTCCGCCACGGCGGTGCGCAGAGACGTCAGGTCCCCGGACTGGCTGGCCCGGTCCGGGAAGTAGGCGGTGATGTTTTCATCCCGGGGATAGCGGGTATGCAGGGAGTCCTCCGCGCCGAAATACAGGCAGGTGGTGGAGGAGAGCATCACCAGCACCATGGTGCCCAGGATGCAGATGGAGGCCAGGCCCGCGCCGTTGCGCCTCATGCGGTATACCAGGGAGGAAACGGACACGAAGTGCCGCTTCTGATAGTAAAACCGGGGGTTCTTCTGCAGCAGGCGGCACAGGGCCACGGAGCCGGAGATGAACAGCAGATAGGTGGCGGCGATGACCATCAGCACGGCGGCGAAGAACCAGGTCAGGGCCGCCAGCGGCTCCCGGATGGTGACGGCCAGGTAATAGGCCCCGGCCAGCAGCAGGATGCCCAGCACCGCCAGGGCCCAGTTGGCCCGGGGCGGCTTCTCCCCCTCCGCCTGGCTGCGCATCAGCTGCACGGCGGTGGAGCGGCCCACCCGCACCAGAGAGGAGATCAGGATCAGCAGGAAAATGCCGGCGTAAAGCCCCAGGGTCAGGAGCAACCCCCCGGCGGACACCCAGTACACCATGTCCGTTGCCGCGCCCACCATCCGCAGCAGGCCCAGCTCCGCCAGCTTGCTCAGCAGGATGCCCAGGGCCAGGCCCCCGGCCAGGGAGATGCCGCCGGAGAGCAGGGTCTCCCAGCAAAGAATGCGGGAAATATCCCCCTTGCCCATGCCCAGGACGTTATACAGGGCAAACTCCCGGTTCCAGCGGCGGATCAGGAAGGAATGGGTGTAAAACAGCAGCAGCAGAGAAAACACCCACAGCACAAAGCTGCCCAGATTCAGGATCACCTGCACGGAGCCGCTGCCGGGCAGCGTTCCCTCCGGCAGCCGGGACAGGGCCACAAGAATGTAGAAAAACGACACGGCGCCTACGCCGGTCAGCAGATACGGCACATAGAGGCGGCTGTTTTTCCGGATGCCGTCCCAGGCCAGATGGCGGTACAGCTTCATGCCCGGTCACCGCCTGCCTGGAGCATGGTCAGGGTGTCCGCGATCTTCTGATACAGCTGCTCGTCGGTACACTGGCCGCGGTACAGCTGGTGGAACACCTGGCCGTCCTTGATGAACAGCACCCGCCCGGCGTGGCTGGCGGCCTTGACGGAGTGGGTGACCATGAGGATGGTCTGACCCTGGCGGTTGATCTGGGCGAACAGGTCCAGCAGCTCGTCGGTGGAGCGGCTGTCCAGAGCGCCGGTGGGCTCATCAGCCAGGATCAGCCGGGGATGGGTGATCAGCGCCCGGGCCACGGCGGCCCGCTGCTTCTGGCCGCCGGACACCTCATAGGGATACTTGTCCAGCAGCTCCAGGATGCCCAGCTGGCGGGCGATGGGGTCCAGCCGGGCCTTCAGCTCCCGATAGGGCCGGCCGGCCAGCACCAGGGGCAGGTAGATGTTGTCCCGCAGGGTGAAGGTGTCCAGCAGGTTGAACTCCTGGAACACGAAGCCCAGGTTGTCCCGGCGGAAGGCCGCGGCGTCGGACTCCCGGACGGCGGACATGTCCCGCCCGTCCAGCTCCACCCGGCCGGCGGTGGGCTTATCCAGCGCCGCCAGAATATTCAGCAGGGTGGTCTTGCCGGAGCCGGACTCGCCCATAATGGCCACATATTCCCCCTCCTCCACGGAGAAGTCCACCTGCCGCAGGGCCGTGACCTGGCTGCCGCCGAAGCGGGTGGTATAGACCTTTTTCAGGCCCGTTACATTCAGAATCTGCATATCCATGCCTCCTTTACGGGGCCTATTATAGCAGGCCGGGGAAATGCGCCGCCATCGAATGGGCTTACATTTCCCCGGTCTGAGCTTACATTTTTGTCACTCGTGGGTGCGGACGTTGATAAATTCCGCACGGAGCTTGGAATAGAGGATGGTCTGGCTGCTGTACAGGCCGCAGTAGCCGGAGAGGAGATAGCTCAGGGCGCAGGCCACGGCAAAATACGGCGCACCGGCGGAGCCGAACAGCTCCACGCTGAGCAGCACCGAGGCCACCGGGCAGTTCACCGCCCCGCAGAACACCGCCACCAGGCCGATGGCCCCGCCGAACCCGGCGGGCAGGCCCAGCAGGCCCCCCATGAAGCAGCCGAAGGCGGCCCCCACGAAGAACGACGGCACCACCTCGCCGCCCTTGAAGCCGCAGCCGATGGTGACGGCGGTGAACAGGATCTTCAGCAGCCACGCCCAGCCGTCGGCCTCCCCCGCCAGGGCCCGGGTGATCACGTCCATGCCCGCGCCGTTGTAGTCGCCGTTTGTCAGAAGGCTCATGCCGATCAGCAGAACGGAGCCTGCCAGCACCCGGACCCAGGGGCTTCTGAACCCCCGGTCCAGCAGGCGCTCCGTCCAGTGAAGCCCCTTGCAGAACAGGATGCTGACCACGGCGCACAGAATGGCCAGGGCCACCACCGGCACCATGGTCTCCAGCGTCACAGGGGGCATGGCCACCGCGAACCGGGTGGGCTCCACCCCCATCAGGGTGGACACGCCGAAGGCCGCCATGGCGGCGGTGATGCAGGGCACCAGGCCCGCGTAATACAAAACCCCCACGCTGATGACCTCCAGGGCGAACACCGTGGCGGTCAGGGGGGTGCCGAACAGGGCGGAGAACACCCCGCTCATGCCGCACAAGGTGGCAAGGGGCAGGTCCTTCTCCCCCAGGTGCAGCAGCTTCCCGGCCTCGTAGCCCAGGCCGCCGCCGATCTGCAGGGCCGCGCCCTCCCGGCCGGCGCTGCCGCCGCACAGGTGGGTGATGACCGTGGACACAAAGATCACCGGCACCAGGAGAATGGGCACGCTTTCGCCGAAATGCACGGACTCGATGATGGCGTTGGTGCCCTTCCCCTCCAGATGGCAGAGCTTATACAGCCCCACGATGGCAAGGCCCCCCACCGGCAGCAGGTACAGGATCCAGGGGTGGGCCCCCCGGATGGCCGTGGCGTAATTGACGCCGATATGAAACAGGGAGCCGATCACGCCGCCGGCCACACCGATGATGCCGCCCAGCAGCACCCATTTTCCCAGCGCCGCCGGGTATGCTCCCATATGCATTATGGTCTTTTTCCACTTATCCACCGCTTGCCGCCGTCCTTTCCGCCCGTTCCCCCAAAAAATCTTCTTTCTTTTATAGCCAGCTTTTTTCGACAGTCTCTTTATAGCATCTTTACGGTTTGGTGTCAATCCGGCACATCAGCCATTCCCTGTTTCCGCAAAAACAGGGGCCTGCCTCCCGAAAAGCAAAGCCCCCGTCCTGTTTCATTTTGCTTCAGCTGCCCAGATGAAGCACCTGGAGAAGCAGAAGCCAGCTGAGCCCATAGTAGGTGACCACAGCCACCAGATCGTTCACGGTGGTGATCAGCGGCCCGGAGGCCACGGCAGGGTCCACCCCGATTCGCCTGAAAAACATGGGAATCAGCGTTCCCACGGCGCTGGAGATAAACATGGCCAGCAGAAGCGCCGCACCGATGCACACCGAAACCGCAAACGCATATTGGGCGGGATATCCCTTGCCCAGCATGATGTAAGCGCCCACAAACAGCACGGAAAGGCTGCCCAGAATCAGCCCGCTGAACAGCCCCACCCGCATCTCCTTGCAGACGAGGCCCAGCTTTTTCCGGGCGGTGATCTCCTTGTCCATCAGCACACGGATGGTGACAGCCAGCGACTGCGTTCCCACATTTCCCGCCATATCCAGGATCAGCGACTGGAACGCCATAATGATCGTCAGCCGGGACACGACCTTCTCGAATGCGCCCACAACGCCTGAAACAACCATTCCCAGCACCAGCAGCACCAGCAGCCAGGGCATCCGCTTTTTCAGGCTTGCCCGCAGCGGCTCGTGCAGATCCTCCTCCGCGGAAAGGCCGCCCAGCTTCGCATAGTCGTCGCTCATCTCGTCGTCCACCGCTTCCACCAGGTCCTTCAGGGTGATGACGCCGAGAATGCAGTTGGAGGCATCCAGCACGGGAATGGCGCTTTCCGAGTAGCTTTTCAGCCGCTCGATACAGTCCTCCGTGCGCTCGCTGCAGTAGACATACGGGAATCTGTGCTGGATAAGGGGCGCGATAGCCGCGTTCTTTTCCGCAATAAGCAGAGCGCGCAGCTCCACCGTGCCGCAGAAAAAGCCGTTTTCCGCCGTCACAAAGAGCATTTGGATATTATCGTTTTCCTTCGCCTGGTCCATAAGCGCCCGGGTGGCCTGGCCCACCGTCATTTCCGAATCCAGCGAAATGAAATTGGCGCTCATTCTGCTGCCGATCTCGTCCTCGTCAAACGACACCAGCAGCTCAATCTTTTTCCGCAGCGCTCCGTTGAGCAGCCCGATCATCGCTGACCTGTCGCTGCCGGGCAGTTCCCGCAGAATGTCCGCCGCAGCATCCGGGTCAATCTTTTCCAGAATGAAAACAGCTCTTGCCGTGTCGATGTCCTTCAGGAAGGCGGCCGCCTCCTGGGGCTCGACATACTTGAAAATACCGGCCAGCTTGTCCGGCTCAATGGAGCGGATCAGCCGCATCCTCCCAAGCCGGTCCAGCTGCTCCATGGACTTGGCAATATCGCTGTTATGATAGTTCTCCAGCTGCTCCTGGATCATCTTCGGCGACAGGTCATCCCTTATCAGCGCCGCGATCTCATCCGCGCAGCCTCCGCTTTTGAGGTTCTTGTCTTCGTTGAACATTGCCATGGTATTACCGCCTTTCAATTAAAATCGCATCGTGTTCCTAATTGAAAGTGAAGCCGGGCAATGTGCTGTCATATCCGGCCTTTATTTACCTGTACGAGCCGACGCAAAGCAAGCGCCGGACACAGCGGCACATTGAATACTTCGCCCGTAACTGTCACCTAAGCTCACTTTGCTCACCTCTTTCTGGAATAAAAGTCGATTGCTTTGTCATGATACCACTGTCGCGCGGTCCTGTCAACCCGGAACCGGACGCTGCCGCCTCTCCCCTTTCTCTCGTTTTTTCTGAGAAGCTGAAAAATTTTCAGGGAAGCTGATTTTCTATGATTTTCCCTGTTGATTCCGGAGAACATTTGCCGTATACTATGAGATGGAAGCAAAAAGATCCCAAGTGCTATCACCTATTACAACAATCAGGAGGAAAAGCAAGATGAAATACGGTCGTACTTTCAATTTCTCCGCAGGTCCTGCCATGATGCCGGAGCCTGTTCTGGAGGAGATCCGCGACGAGATGATGAACTATCGGGGCAGCGGCATGTGCGTCATGGAGATGAGCCACCGCTCCAAGGTGTTCCAGCAGATCGCCGACGAGGCCCAGGCCGACCTGCGCAAGCTGATGAACATCCCCGATAACTACAAGGTCCTGTTTATCCAGGGCGGCGGCACCCTGCAGTTCGCCATGGTGGCCATGAACCTGATGAAGAACGGCAAGGCCTGCTATGTGGAGACCGGCGCGTGGTCCAAGAAGGCCATTGCCGAGGCCAAGAAGTATGGCGAGGTGCAGGTGGTTGCCTCCTCCGCCGACAAGAACTTCTCCTACATCCCCGACTGCTCCGACCTGGACATTCCCGAGGATGCCGACTATGTCTACATCTGCGAGAACGAGACCATCAACGGCACCACCTGGAATAAGCTGCCCAACACCAAGGGTCACATTCTGGTGTCCGACCAGTCCTCCATGTTCCTGTCCCGCCCCTGCAACGTGGCCGATTACGGCCTGATCTGGGCCGGTGTGCAGAAGAACGTGGGCCCCGCCGGTATGGCCGTGGTCATCATCCGGGAGGATCTGATCCGGGACGACCTGGATCCCAAGACCCCCATCTATATGAAGTATAAGACCCATGCCGACAACGACAGCATGTACAACACCCCCAACTGCTGGGCCATCTACTGCTGCGGCAAGGTGTTCAAGTATCTGCTGAGCATCGGCGGCCTGGAGGAGATGGAGAAGCGCAACATCGCCAAGGCCAAGGTCATCTATGACTTCCTGGATTCCTCCAAGCTGTTCAAGGGCGCCGTGGTGCCCCAGGACCGCAGCCTGATGAACATCCCCTTCGTCACCGGCGACAAGGAGCTGGACGCCGCCGTGGTGGCCGCCTCCAAGGAGGCCGGGTTCGACAACCTGAAGGGCCACAAGTCCGTGGGCGGTCTGCGGGCCTCCGTGTACAACGCCATGCCCATCGAGGGCACACAGGCCCTGGTGGACTTTTTGACCAAGTTCGAGGCCGAGCACAAGTAAAAGACGCAAAACGGGGGACGGCGTCCCCCTGCCCCCTATATCCGACAACATTTCGTATTATGGAAGGAGATTATTACGATGCGTATTCTGGTTACTGACGGTATGGACAAGACCGCTATGGCGCAGCTGCGGGAGCGGGGCCACGAGGTAGTGGAGCAGTTCTATGAGCCCGATCAGCTGGGCGAGGCCCTGCGCGGGTTTGACGTGGCCGTGGTCCGCTCCAAGACCAAGGTCCGCAAGGAGCACATTGATGCGGCCAAGGGCGGCAAGCTGAAGATGATCATCCGCGGCGGCGTGGGTGTGGACAACATCGACGTGAAGTATGCCGAGGAGAACGGCATCACCGTGAAGAACACCCCCCGCGCTTCCTCCCAGTCCGTGGCCGAGCTGGCCATGGGCCATATGTTCGCCTGCGCCCGGTATCTGTCCATCGCCGGTCACACCATGCGCGAGGGCAAGTGGGAGAAGAAGGCCTATGGCAAGGGCATTGAGCTGCAGGGCAAGACCCTGGGCATCGTGGGCTTCGGCCGCATCGGCCAGCACCTGGGCGTGATGGCCAAGGCCATCGGCATGAAGGTCATCGCCTTTGATATCTATCAGGTGCCCGTGATCTCCGAGCAACTGGGCATCCCCTATGTGGAGATGGATGAGCTGCTGGCCCAGTCCGACTTCATCTCTGTCCACGCTCCCGCTGTGGACGGCGGCGCTCTGATCTCCGCCGAGAACATCGCCAAGATGAAGGACGGCGTGGTGGTCATCAACACCTCCCGCGGCACCAACGTGGACGAGGCCGCCCTGCTGGCCGCTCTGGAGTCCGGCAAGGTCCGCGCCGCCGGTCTGGACGTGTACGCCGACGAGCCCGCCAGCAACGTGGCTCTGTACAGCCATCCCATGGTATCCTGCACCCCGCACATCGGCGCCGCCACCGTGGAGGCTCAGAAGCGCATCGGCCAGGAGATCGTGGAGATCATCGCCGCTATGTAACCTGCCTCGGCGGCGCCGTCCCCCGGCCCCTGCTTCCTGCCCAGTGCTTCTCCTCGCGGCATAGCCGCTGTGGTCGGAGCTAAAAATATGCCGCCGGCATATTTTCTTCACGCTCCGACGCCCCACATCGGCGCCGCCACCGTGGAGGCTCAGAAGCGCATCGGCCAGGAGATCGTGGAGATCATCGCCGCTATGTAAGTTTTCCCAAGGAAAGCTTACCCATATCGAGTCCGGAACAGGGACGCCTTCGGGCGTCCCTGTTTTTCTGTAGGGCGGTGCTGTATTTTTGCAGAAAGCCTTGACAGGAGAGGTTGAATCTGTTAAACTTATTATAGGGTTTAACAGATTCAACCTGAGAGGAGGCGAAGTGCATGAGCGTACCCCAGATATTTGAAAGCGAATACCGGTTCTGCCTGATCCTGTGGGAGCACGAGCCAGTGAACAGCACCCGGCTGGTGCATCTGTGCCAGGAGCAGCTGGGCTGGTCCAAGGCCACCACCTATACCGTGATCCGGCGGCTGAGCCAGCGGGGCGTGGTGAAAAATGAAAACGCCGTGGTGACCAGTCTGGTCACGAAGGAGCAGGTGCAGCAGAGCCAGATCGACCAGCTGGTGGACAAGACCTTTGAGGGCTCCCTGCCCGCCTTTGTGGCGGCCTTTGCCCGGGGGCGGCGGCTTTCAGAAAAGGAGGTCCGGCAGCTGCAGCAGCTTATTGACGACAGCGGAAAGGAGAACTGACCATGGAACAGCTTTTTCTGACCATTCTGAACCGGGCGGTTACCGCCGGGTGGCTGGTGCTGCTGGTGATGGTGCTGCGGGTGGTGCTGAAAAAAGCGCCCCGGGCGGCGCACTATGGCCTGTGGGCCATTGTGGCGGTGCGGCTGCTGTGGCCGGGGGACCTGCTGCCCCGGGCCGGCGTCAGCCTGGTGCCCACCACGGAGCCTATCTCCGGAGACGTGCTGACGGCGGCGGGAACAGCGGTATCCGGCGGGCTTCCCGCCGTCGGCAGTCCCGCCGGTGCGGCGGCAGCGGAGACGGCGGCCCGGACGGGGCAGAGCCTGGGCCACATCGCCGCGGTGGTGTGGCTTGTGGGCATGGCGGCCATGGCGCTGTATCTGGCAGGCAGCTATGTGCGGCTGCGGGTGCGGCTGCGGACGGCGGTGCGGCTGGAGGACGGCGTGTGGGAAAGCGAACTGGCCCCGTCTCCCTTTGTGCTGGGGTTTATCCGGCCCCGCATCTATCTGCCCTTCGGCCTGGACCGGGGAAGCCGGGACTATGTGCTGGCCCATGAGCGGACCCACATCCGGCACCGGGACCACTGGGTGAAGCCCCTGGCGTTTCTGCTGCTGGCGGTGTACTGGTTCAACCCCCTGCTGTGGGCGGCGTATATCCTGCTGTGCCGGGATATGGAATACGCCTGTGACGAGGCGGTGCTGCGGGACCTGGAGGAGCCGGACAAGCGGGCGTATTCCCAGGCGCTTCTGAATTGCGCCGGACCCCGGCGGGCGGTGACGGCGTGTCCGGTGGCCTTCGGCGAGATCTGCGTCAAGGGGCGCATCCGCCGGGCTCTGCGGTATAAAAAGCCTGCCGTGTGGGTGACGGCGGCTGCTGTGGTGGTGTGCGCTGCGGCGGCGGTCTGCCTGCTGACCAACCCCAGGGACCGGACTCCCTATGGGTGGGCCAGCCGGGTGACGGCTGGGGGGCTGAACGTGACGTATCTGCGGGAAGGGAACTCTGCCCGGACACCGGCCGGAATGCCGGGGCTGACCTCCCGGCTGGCGGAGCAGCTCAACGGGCTGACGGAGGAGGACTTCCCTCTGCTGGAGAACTACGCATACAATATCTTTGACCAGGGGAGGGAGCCCTTCCGCCTGCAAATGGGGCGGACTGCCGGAAAGCGGGAGCTTCTGTACGGCGGCGACAGCGGATATCCGCTGATGCTGCTGTACCGGGGGAAGCTCTACGGCGTGAACAGCGAGGAGCTGCTGCAGACCATTCTGGAGTATACCCGGGGCGTGCAGGCGGTCCCGGCAGGGACGGAGCTGGCCCTGCGGATGGGGCTGCCCGGAGTGTACCGGATGATGACAAAGGAGAGCGCCGACGGGCCGGATGTGATACAGGGAGATGACTTTTCCTGGACCCCGGCGGCGTGGCAGGGCGGCATGGCATATGTGGACCTGATGCGGACGGAGGGGGATGCTTCCGGCTCCGTGGGCCGCATCTGGTGCGCCAGGGCCCGGTGGGGCGGCCAGGAGCGCTGGCTGGTATACGCCCGGGACGGGCAGATCGCCCTGCGGCCCACGGAAAGCGGCTCCACGAGACTGAGCATCGTCGGGCGGGGACTGGCATTCCCGGAGGACGGGACGTATCTGACGGCGGAGTGCGTGTATCAGACGCCGGAGATGCCCAGCCCGTCTCCCCTGTCGGCAGAGCTGCTGCAATTCCGGGATGAAGCCGTGAAATACTGGGCCCGGTATCAGGAGAACGCCGACGGGCAGCTGACCACCGCACTGGACCCGGAGAAGTACAGTCAGTATCCCATCCAGGGCGGTCAGAGCGTCAGCCTGGAGGAATGGGACAGCCGGTTCCCGGAGGGGCTTGGCCCGGACATCAGCGGGTACCAGGAGCGGTGGCTGTTCCAGCTGGAGGACGGCCGTCAGCTGCTGCGGCTGGATGATCAGCTGTATTTGCTGCAATATCACCAGGCTGACGGGGAAGTTTTCGAGATGCTGCGGCTGCGGCCGGTGCCGCTGGAGCCGGAGCGGGTGCTGGAGCTGGACCGTCTGCTGCTCAGCGTCAGCGGAGACGACAGCGTGGCGGCGATCAGCTTTTCCGGGGCCGTGGAGGCCGCTATGCGGCAGCTGCCGGATTACCGGCGGCTGCTGGACGGCGGGGCGGACACCCTGCGGTACTGCTTCACCATGCTGGAGTGCCGGTATAACGGCGGGTATGGGATGCAGGCAGCCATGATGGCGGTGTGCCGGGATATTCTGGTGGACATGGGCGAGGATCCCGGCGATGACGGGTATGACGTGCAGACCTGGTATGACGAGCTGAAGGCCCGAGCCTTTTCCGTGTCGGAGGACCTGGCGCACCATCCGGGGTATGCTGTGCTGCTGGGGCTGGGGGTGTCCCGGCCCGACGGAACGGCGGCGATAACCTATGTGGACATGGACGGCGACGGACTGGCGGAGCGCCTTACGGCAGAGAACGGAGGACTCCGGGTGCTGCGGTATGACGGCACGGAGGTGTGGTCCTCCGGCCCAGTGGGACAGAACGGGGATGAGGCCCTGTTCCTGCACCGGAACGGCGGGCAGTGGGAGCTGCTGCGCTATGGCCGGACGGCGGAGAAGCAGCTCTATGAGCTGCTGAGCCTGACCGGCGGCCGGGAGCGGCTGGTGCGGTCCCGGCATCTGGCCCACGGCGCGGCGGCAGAGAGCGTCCGGGTCTTTGCGGAGGATTTCCATACCCTGCTCTATGGCGTGGATGAGGCGGGGCTCTCCGACGGGTGCGAGATGCTGCTGCTGTCCGTCAGGAACGGCGAGACCCGGGTGGGTCCGGCATACGATTTCAGTGGCTGGACCACGGAGGAGACAGGATGAAAACGGAGGAATACGCCATCCTGCGGGGGCAGGCCCGGATAGCGGCGGCGGACTTTGTGCAGCGGTATGTGGACCTGAAGGACCCTGCCGCCGGGTGCCGCCCCTGCCCGGACTATGGGCGGTACTGGACGTGCCCACCCTATGACGTTCCGGCGGCGGACTACTGGGGGCGGTATAGGACGGTGCTGCTGCGGGGGATGCAGTTCCACTTCACCCCGGCCATGCTGGAGCGGCGGTTTGACCCGGAGGAGCTGGCGGAATATACCCGGCGGCTGACGGCGGAGCAGGCCCGGCAGATGGACCGGGCCCTGCGGCGGCAGTACCCCGGGGCGGCGGTGCTGACCACCGGAGGGTGCACCCTGTGTGAGGAATGCACCCGGCCCATGGGGCGGCCCTGCCGCCATCCGCAGGCGGTGGGGTACAGCCTGGAGTCCCTGGGCTGCGACGTGGGCGCCGCCGCCCGGGGGGAGCTGGGCTGGGAGCTGCTGTGGCCCCGGCGGGACCGGCTGCCCCGATATCTGACGCTGCTGTGCGCCGTGCTGCGGTGACATACAAAATTTTTGCAAATTTTTCAAAATTCGGGTTGATTTTTCAGTATTGTATGTGTATAATGAATTTATATTCAGAGTCACCTCCGAGACTCCTGAATCGAAGCAGGACCGCCAGGCGGTCTGCCTGACTTCGCTGATTTCCCCCTTCCCCCCCTATAGCAAAAGCGCCGGTATCGTGCGATACCGGCGCTTTTGCCCGTATTTGCTGCCTTCCGGTCAGGAAAGCTCCTCCTGGCCGGTGCACAGCTGGTAATACTTGCCCTTCTGGGCCATCAGGGCGGCGTGGTCGCCCCGCTCGATGATCCGGCCCTGCTCCAGCACCAGAATGGCCTGGGCATTGCGGACGGTGGAGAGCCGGTGGGCGATGACGAACACCGTGCGCCCGGCCATCAGGGAGTCCATGCCCTTTTCGATGAGCTTTTCGGTGCGGGTGTCGATGGAGGAGGTGGCCTCGTCCAGGATCAGCACCGGGGGATCCGACACGGCGGCCCGGGCAATGGCCAGCAGCTGGCGCTCGCCCTGGCTGAGACTGCCGCCGTCTCCGGTGATGACGGTGTCGTACCCCTGGGGCAGGTGGCGGATGAAGGTGTCGGCATTGGCCAGCCTGGCCGCCGCCCGGACCTCCTCATCCGTGGCGTCCAGCTTCCCGTAGCGGATGTTGTCGGCGATGGTGCCGGTGAACAGATGGGTGTCCTGCAAAACAATGCCCAGAGAGCGGCGCAGGGAGTCCTTCCGGATATCCCGCACGTCGATGCCGTCATAGGTGATGACGCCGGACTGAATGTCGTAAAACCGGTTGATCAGGTTGGTGATGGTGGTCTTTCCTGCGCCGGTGGAGCCCACAAAGGCGATCTTCTGGCCGGGCTCTGCGAACAGGGACACATCGTGGAGCACGGTTTTCTCCGGGTCATAGCCGAAGTCCACGTGCTCAAACCGCACGTCGCCCCGTAGCTCCGTCAGGGAGCCGTCGGACTTTTTCCAGGCCCAGTGGCCGGTGCGGCGGTCGGTCTCCGTCAGGGTGTCGCCGTCCTTCAGCACCCGGACCAGGGTGGCGGTGCCGTCGTCGGTCTCGGGGTCGGCGTCCATCACGGCAAAAATGCGCTCCGCGCCGGCCACCGCCGCCAGAAGGGTATTCACCTGCTGGCTGATCTGGCTCACCGGCTGGGACACCTGCTTGACGTACAGCAGATACGCGCCCAGAGAGCCGATATCGAACACGCCGGAGATGGACAGCAGGCCGCCCACACAGCAGGTGACGGCATAGTTGATGCGGGAGAGGTTTCCCATGGCGGGCATCATGGCCCCGGCGTAGGTCTGGGCCATGGCGGCGGCGTCCCGATAGGCGCTGTTGCGGGCGGAGAACTCGTCCAGGGTCTTTTGCTCATGGTGAAAGACCTTGATGACCTTCTGACCCTCGATCATCTCCTCAATGTAGCCGTTGAGACTGCCCAGGGCCGCCTGCTGCTGCTGGAAGCTGGTGCGGCTGCGGCCGCCCACGCCCTTCACCACCAGGAGCATCAGCCCCAGGAACACGAAGGTGATCAGCGTCAGCGCCCAGTTCAGATACACCAGCATCACCACCGTGCACACGAAGGTCAGCAGGTTGGACACCACGCTGGCGAAGCTGTTGCTGATCATGTCGGACACGGTGTCCATATCGTTGGTGAAGCGGCTCATCAGGTCGCCGGACTGGTGGGTGTCGAAATACCGCAGGGGCAGGGACTGGAGCTTGTTGAACAGGTCCTGCCGCAGGGTAGCCACCGTCCGCTGGGAGATGCGCACCATGATCCGGGAATAGGCATAGGAGCACCCGGCGGACACCAGGAACACGCCGCCCATGGCCACCAGCATCCAGAACAGGCCCTTGAAGTCCCCGGCCACAATGTGGTTCAGGGCGGGCTTGAGGAAGTAGCTGCTGGCCACGGAGCCCACGGAGCTGAGCACCAGGCACACCGCCACCACGATCAGCGCCGCCTTATAGCGGCCGATATAGGCCAGGAGCTTCCCCACCGTGCCCCGGAGATCCTGGGGCCGCTGATAGCCGTGGCCCCGGCCGGGACCGTGACCCGGACCGCCGGACCGCGCTTGATTCTTGTTTTCAGCCATCAATGGTCGCTCCTTCCTGCTGGGATTTGTAAACCTCCTGATAGATGCGGTTGGAGGCCATCAGCTGGTCATGGGTACCTGCGCCGGAGATCTTGCCGTCGTCCAGCACCACGATCAGGTCGGCGTCCATGACGGAGGAAATGCGCTGGGCGATGATGAGCTTGGTGGACCCGGGCAGGGCCTGGCGCAGGGCGGACCGGATCTTTGCGTCGGTGGCGGTGTCCACGGCGGAGGTGGAGTCGTCCAGAATCAGCACCCGGGGCCGCCGGAGAATGGCCCGGGCGATGCACAGGCGCTGCTTCTGACCGCCGGAGACGTTGGCACCTCCCTGCTCAATGTGGGTGTCGTAGCCGTCGGGCATCCGGGAGATGAACTCGTCGGCGCAGGCCATGCGGCAGGCCTCCTCCATCTCGGCGTCGGTGGCGTCCTCCCGGCCCCAGCGGAGGTTTTCCCGGATGGTGCCGGAGAACAGGGTGTTCTTTTGCAGCACCATGGCGCAGCCCTGGCGCAGGGCCTCCATGGTGTATTCCCGGACGTCGTGGCCGCCTACGGACACGGCGCCCTCCGTGGCCTCGTACAACCGGGGAATCAGACTCACCAGGGTGCTCTTGGCGCTGCCGGTGCCGCCCAGGATGCCCACGGTCATGCCGCTTTCAATGTGCAGGCAGATATCGTCCAGGTTCCAGGAGCCGCTGTCCTTGTGATACTTGAAATAAACGTGGTCAAAGTCCACTTCGCCGTTTTCAACGGTCAGGGCCGTGTCGGCGGCGGAGTCGGTGATCTCGGGCTGCTCCTCCAGCACCTCCACAATGCGCTTGCCGCAGGCGATGGACCGGGTCAGCACCATCATCACCATGGCCACCATCATCAGGGACATGAGGATTTCGGAGGCGTAGGTGAAGAAGGCGATCAGGTCGCCGGACAGCATGGTGCCGCCTGCCACATAGTGGCCGCCCAGCCACATGATGGCCATGATGGTGCCGCCCATAATGAGGGTCACCAGGGGGACAAACAGCACCACGAAGCTGTAAGCCCGCTCCGCCGTATTCCGGAGGGTGTCGCTGCGCTGGGCAAACTTCTCCTGCTCCCGGTCCTCCCGGACGAAGGACTTTACCACCCGGATGGCGTTGAGGTTCTCCTGCACCACCAGGTTCAGGTCGTCGGTGGACTTTTGCAGGGCGGTAAAAAACGGCCCCACATAGCGGATGACGATGGCCACTAAAAGCAGCAGCAGCGGCAGCACCACCAGGAATACCTGGCTCAGCTGCAGGCTGATGGTCAGGGCCATGACCAGGGCGGTGATCAGCATCACCGGAGCCCGGACCAGCATCCGCATGCCCATCATCAGGGTCATCTGCACCGACGAAACGTCGTTTGTGAGCCGGGTGATCAGGGACGCGGTGGAAAACCGCTCGATGTTGGCAAAGGAGAACCTCTGCACCTGGGCATATTCCGCGGCCCGGACGTTGGCGCCGAAGCCCATACCGGCCTTGGCCGCCAGAGCCGCCGCGCCCACGCCCATCACCAGGGACACCAGGGCCATGAGGATCATTTTCAGGCCCATGGCCAGAATATACGCCTTGTCGCCGTTGGCAATGCCCACGTCCACGATCTGGCTCATGGCCTTGGGCAGCAGCAGCTCCAGCACGGCCTCGCCTGCCGAACACAGCACGCCCAGGAATATCCAGACGCGATACCCCTTGGTATAGGGGGCTAATTTCCGAATCATGCGTTGTCCTCCTCCGATGTCAGATTGTCCGCCGCCCGCAGCAGAAGCCGGCGCAGGGTCTCCGTCTCCTGGGGGTCCATGCCCCGGTGGATCAGGTCCTCGATCTGCCGGGTGATGGACTCGAAGTCGTCATAAAACTGCTGTCCGGCCTCCGTCAGCCGCAGGATGCGGCACCGGCCGTCCTTTTCCCCCGGGGACCGGGTCAGCATCCCCTTTTCCACCAGCCGGTCCACGATGCCGTTGACGGTGGAGGGCTTCACAGCCAGATGCTGCTGCAGCTGTTTCTGGGTCACGGGGCCCGGCTGCCGGTGCAGATACGTCAGCGACCGGCACTGGATGGGCGTGACCCCATAGCACCGCAGCTTCTGCTCCATCCGCTGATAGACCCGGTGGTTGCAGTACCCCAGCAGGGGGCCGATCAGCTCGGGTTTATTCATGCAGCTCATAATAGTCTGCTCCTTTCCTGAGATTTTAATGTTTAGCACCCTAAATGTTAGCAGGCTAAATATTACCACCATTGCGCCCCGCCGTCAATAGGCAGAGTGCCGGTTTCCTGTGAACGTTCTGTAAACGATGGTGGGGAGCTATTGACTTTTCTCCGCCGGGACGGTAAGATAAGCCCGTAATCCAAAAGCTGTTATCATTGTTATTCTCTCTCCTTTTACCACAAAACAGACCGCCGGTCCCCTCTTTCCCGGGACCGGCGGTCTGTTTTTGCTTGACAATCGTCCGAAATCGTACTATAGTATCCGGGTACGATTTCGGACCAAGGAGGGCGGCCCTATGGCATACACATCCCGGGATATGCGCCGGTTTAACCATCTTTTGCAGGAGACAGACGCGGTTTATCATGAAATGGCCCAGTACTGGGGCCTTTCAGACAGTGTGATGGGGGTGCTGTATACCCTGTGCGACGCCGGAGGCCGGTGCCGCCTGCGGGACATCTGCTATTGGAGCGGCATGACCAAGCAGACCGTCAACTCCGCCCTGCGGCGGATGGAGGGGGAGGGCCTGATCTATCTGGAGGCCGCCGGACGGGGCAAGGACGTGTGCCTGACGGAGGCGGGAGAGGGACTGGCCTGCCGGACCGCCCGGCGGGTGATCCAGGCGGAAAACCAGGTGTTCGCCGCCTGGCCCCAGGAGGACGTGGAGCAATATCTGGCGCTGACCCGGCGCTTTCAGGAGGCCCTGGCCCAGAAGGCCCGGGAGATCAAGGAGGAATCATGAGCAAAACACCCATCCAGCTTTCGGATCATTTCACCTGCCGCAAGCTGATCCGGTTTACCCTGCCGTCCATCACCATGATGATCTTCACCGCCATTTACGGCGTGGTAGACGGCTTCTTCGTGTCCAACTACGCAGGCAAGACCCCCTTTGCGGCGGTGAATCTCATCATCCCGGTGCTGCTGATCCTGGGAAGCGTGGGCTTCATGTTCGGCACCGGCGGCGGCGCCCTGATCGCCAAGACCATGGGCCAGGGGGACCGCCAGCGGGCCAACAACATCTTCTCCATGATCGTGTACGCCTCGGCGGCCTGCGGCGTGGTGCTGGCGGGCCTGGGCTTTCTGATCCTGCGCCCGGCGGCGGTGCTGATGGGGGCGGAGGGGGAGCTGCTGGAGCAGGCCCTGATCTATGGCCGCATCAACCTCATCGCCCTGCCCTTTTATGTGCTGCAATATGAGTTCCAGTGCCTGTTTGCCACGGCGGAAAAGCCCCGGCTGGGCCTGTTCGTCACCGTGGCGGCGGGGGTTGCCAACATGGTGCTGGACGCCCTGTTTGTGGGGGTGTTCTCCTGGGGCGCGGCCGGTGCGGCGGCGGCCACGGCCATCAGCCAGTGCATTGGCGGCGTGGTGCCGCTGATCTACTTCGCCCGCCCCAACAGCAGCCTACTGCGGCTGGGAAAGTGCCGCCTGGATCTGCGTGCCCTGGGAAAAACCTGCTCCAACGGCTCCTCGGAGTTTATGAGCAACGTGTCCATGTCCCTGGTGAGCATGCTGTATAACGTCCAGCTGATGAAGTACGCCGGGGAGGACGGCATCTCGGCCTACGGCGTGCTGATGTATGTGAGCATGGTGTTCCAGGCCATCTTCGTGGGCTATTCCGTGGGCGTGGCCCCCATTGAGTCCTATCACCTGGGGGCGGAGAACCGCCGGGAGCTGCGGGGCCTGCTACGGCGCAGCCTGGGCCTGCTGGCCGTGTGCGCGGTGTGCATGCTGGCGGCGGGGCAGATTCTGGCCGCGCCGCTGTCCCGGCTCTATGTGGGGTATGACCCAGGCCTGTTCGAGATGACGTCCCACGCCTTCGGTATCTTCTCCTTCTCGTTCCTGTTCTCGGGCTTCGCCATCTATGGCTCGTCCTTCTTCACGGCCCTGAACGACGGGCTGACCTCTGCCATCATCGCCTTTCTGCGGACGCTGGTGTTCCAGGTGGGAGCGGTGCTGACCTTCCCGCTTCTGTGGAAGCTGGACGGCATCTGGCTTTCCATCGTGGCGGCGGAGGTCATGGCCGTGATCACCACGGCGATTTTCCTGGTGGTGGGGCGCATGCGGTACGGGTATTGAAGCTCCATCAGAAAAAAATCCAAAAAATTTCAAAAAAATGCTTGCAATCCCCGGATGAATGTGGTATATTAATTAAGCTGGCGTGAGTGATTCAGCCAGCTATCCGGGTGTGGCGAAGTTTGGTATCGCGCTTGAATGGGGTTCAAGAGGCCTTGAGTTCGAATCTCAACACTCGGACCACGAAGAAGTCCTGAAACCGTAAGGTTTCGGGACTTCTTTTTTGCTTTCGCAGGGACCTTACCCGGCGGGTTTCTAACACTTTTCTAACACGTGATTCTTGATTAAAAAAATGGAATCAGGGATCCCGTGCGCTGCGCCAACGCACAGCGTGCGAAAACACGCTGTGCCGACTCATGCAAAACCGGCCGCCCCATGGCGCAAAAAAAATTGGACACCAATCTGATACCCATCGTATCAAAATTGGTGTCCGATTTGGTGCGCGAGGCGATACAGAACTTTTTGAAAAACACAGTAATATCAACGGTTTTTGGCTTTCGGACAACAAAATTTCTTGCTTGCAACTTCATATTCAGCCCTCAAATTTAAGGCGATTGTTGAAAAACAGTCGCCTTTTTCTATACCCAAGTGAACCCCATCAAAGGTGTTGAGATTAGGGTGGAAAAACCGCTGTTTTATCCGCTGTGGTTTGCGTTCCAAAGCGGGCGTGAGTGTTTTCCCATGCGGTAGGCTGCGGAGGCATACAGGCGGAGAAAACGCCGAAAATCAACACTTATCAAAATCAGAGGAAGGAGGTGCGGAAGTGGCTGTATTCCGTATTGAAAAGACCAGAGATTACACGGTCATGTCAAACCATCATTTGAAGGATCGGACGCTGACGCTGAAATCCAAGGGGCTGTTGTCTATGATGCTGTCGCTCCCCGATGAGTGGAATTACACCACCAGAGGTCTTGCGGCGATCTGTCGGGAGGGTGTGGACAGCATCGGCGCGGCTTTGAAGGAATTAGAAACCCACGGGTATATCCGGCGCACGCAGCTTCGGGATGAAAAGGGTAAAATCACAGATACCGAGTATGTCATTTACGAAACGCCCCAATGTGAGCCGCAGTCAAGCCCAGGTACGCCCTCGCCGGATACGGCAAAGCCATATACGGAAAACCCGGATATGGGTATCCCGGATACGGCAAAACCGTGTACGGAAAACCCCGCACAATTAAATACGAATCAAGAAAAAGTAGATTTATCAAATACGCATAAATCAAATCTTATCCTATCAAGTCCCCCAACCCCCATGGAGCGGATCGGACAGGATGGGATGCGAAAGCGAGAAAGCTATCGGGCATTGATCTTGGAGAATATCGAATACGACATTCTCTCTCAGAACGCACAGCTTGATAAAGATCGGCTGGACGAACTGGTGGAACTCATGGTGGATACCGTCTGCTCCAACCGCGAGATGATCCGTGTCGCCGGGGACGACTACCCTGCGGAGGTCGTCCGGTCACGGTTCCTGAAGCTGAACGCCTCGCACATCGAGTATGTCCTTGACCGGATGCGGGAGAACACCACCTATGTCCGCAACATCAAGAAATATCTGTTAGCGGCGCTGTATAACGCCCCGGTCACGATGGACAGCTATTACACATCCCTTGTCAGCCATGACTTGTACGGCAGCGGAGATTGGAGGTGAACGCCTTGCAGGAAGAAATCACGCAGAAAACTCTTGGGCTTTGTGTGGAGGCCAGCAAAATGACCGGTCAGCTTTTGCAGCAGGCCATGAAAAAGGTGCTGGAGGATATGGAAAAACACAAACGCAATCCACAGCTCCGGCACGGCAAGCAGACGCTCCGGCAGCTTATGAAGCACAACACCGGCGTTTCCAACATCGAGATCACGGATCAGAATATCCGGGCTTTTTCTTCCACGGCGAAGAAATATGGCCTGGATTTCGCTTTGAAGAAGGATACCTCCGGCGAGCATACCCGCTATCTGGTGTTCTTCAAGGGCCGGGATGCCGATGTGATTACAGCGGCCTTCCGGGAGTTTTCCGCTAAAAACCTGAGCCGCGAGAAAGCCCCTTCTATTCGCCGTAAGCTGGAAAAGGCGCAGGAGCAGTCCAAAACGCAGCGCAAGGAGCAGGAGCGCGGCGAAAAGGTCAAGACCAGAGAACGGAGCGTGGAGCGATGAAGGACAAACTCAAAAAATATCTTCTGCCAAACCTGCCGTATCTGTTCTTTGTGTATCTCTTTGATAAGCTCTGCCAGGCGGTGCGGCTGGCGCCGGGGCTTGACGTCTCGGAAAAGCTGCTGCATATCGGGCAGGGCTTTCAGACCGCCTTCGCCAGCTCCGCGCCCAGCTTTCATGTGTTGGATATCTGCGTCGGCATCTTCGGCGCGATCCTCGTCCGGCTGGCGGTGTATCTGAAAGCGAAAAGCGCGAAGAAATATCGCCGTGGCGTTGAGTACGGCAGTGCGAGATGGAGTGCATAATTTTAAGTGTAAATGACACATACATGGACGCACAGGAGGTTATGCACATGACTGATTATAGCAAAATTACAGCCCTTTACTCCCGCCTTTCCGTGGGCGACGAGGACAGGGACGGCGGCGAGAGCAACAGCATACAGAACCAAAAAATATTTTTGGAGAACTATGCCAGAGGGCAGCACCTAACCAATATCCGGCACTACATCGACGATGACGAAAGCGGCAGGTTTTTTGACCGTTCCGCCTACTCCCGCATGATGGACGATGTGGAAAACGGGAAAATCGGTGTCTGCATTATGAAAGACCTTACCCGCTGGGGGCGCGACTATCTCCAAGTCGGCAACGCGATGGAGATATTCAGACGGAACAATGTGCGCTTTATCGCGGTCAACAACGGCATTGACAGCGAGAAGCCCGATACATTGGAGTTTGCGCCCTTTATCAATATCATGTCGGAGTGGTACGCAAAGGACATCAGCAAGAAAGTGAAAACGGGCATTAAGACCAAAGGCATGAGTGGAAAGCCGATTGTCACCGAAGCCCCTTACGGCTATGTCAAAGACCCGGACAACAAGGATTTTTGGATAATCGACGAGGAAGCCGCCGAGGATGTCCGTTTGATTTTCCGTCTGTTTATCGGCGGGAAGAACCGCAACCAAATCGCCGTATATCTGACACAGGAGCAAATCCCAACCCCCACTTTCTACATGAAAGACCGAGGGCGGGGAACCTGTAAAAATAAGACGCTCAACGAGGATAGCCGCTGCAAGTGGAACAAAGCCACCTTGACCAATATCCTCACACGGCAGGAGTATTGCGGCGATGTAGTCAACTTCAAGACTACAAAGCATTTCCGGGATAAACATAACCACTATGTAGACCGGAGCCAGTGGCACATCACAGAAAATGTGCATGAGCCGATTATCAGCCGCAGCGATTTTGAAACCGTACAGCGGATTTTGGAAAACGCACCCGTCAGACGCCCCAACGGGGACGGGGAAATCCACCCTCTGTCCGGCTTGCTTTTCTGTAAGGACTGCGGCGCAAAAATGCACATTCGCATAGATTATCGGAACGGTGGCAAGCGCCATGTTGCCTATTGCAGCGAGTACCACAAGGGGAAAGCCAAGAACCCCAAATGCCATTCCCCGCACATCATGGACGCGGATTTGCTCATGCAGACCATCACGGAAGTGCTGAAGAAAATCGAGGACTATTCTATCAGCAACCGGGCGGAGTTTGAAGCCTTAGTGAAAAAGAACCTTGCCATGCAGCAGACCGACCAGACCAAAAAGCAGCAGAAGCGTATTCCGCAAATCACGACGCGCCTTGAACAGATCGACAAGGTTCTGAATAAGCTCTATGAGGACAACGCCCTCGGCGCGATCTCACAAGACCGTTATGAGCAGATGTCGCAGAAGTATTCAGAAGAATACTACGCGCTGAAAGCGGAGCTTGCCACGCTCCAAGAGCAGCTATCCGCTTACGAGAACGCGGGAGGACGGGCGCAGAAGTTTTTGAAGCTGACGGAACGCCATGCCGCCTTTACCGACCTTACACCCGCCATTCTCAACGAGTTTATCAGCAGGATTGAAGTGCATGAGCGCGACCAGAAAAGGGCGAGATACGCAATCCAGCACATCAGCATATATTTCAATTATATCGGCAAGTTTGAGAACGAAGTGACACAGCTTGCAGAGCCGACCGAGCAGGAAATCCGGCAAATGCGGGAGGAAATCGAAGAAGCCAAAAAGGAAAAGAGCCGCGCCTACCACCGGCAGTATTCAAGGGAGTACCGGGCGAGAAACCTTGAAAAGCAGCGGGAGTATGACCGTATCAAGGCGCGGGAATACCGGGCAAGGAGAAAGGCGCAGGCAGCCGCCGCACAGCCCACACAGTAAAACAGAATAACCGTCAACCAAGAGGGATTTTCCGAACTACGGGAAATCCCTCTTTTGCGCCCAAAGAAAGGAGCCGCCTATGGCAGAACAGACCCCCGACAGTATCATCACGACCCAGAGGAACGGGCAGACCATTGTTGCGGAGTTGTTTTTCAATCACAGCAGCACAGAAACATTCCGCGACAAGCTGCTCAAACTGGTACTTGCCGACAGCTCGCGTTTATCCGCGTCTGACGGTCAAGAGCCGGAAAAAACAGAAATCTTGCGATAACAGCCGCCCTGGCGAACCATTCCCCGTCCGGGCGGTTTCTATTTGAAAATCCTCATTTCCCCCAAGTCAAGAGCCGGGAAAAACACCCGAAAAATGCCCCTACTGCGTAACAGGGGCGCAGAAAGGAGAGTTTATGAGAACAGGGCTTACGAAGCAGGAAAAGACCACCGATATTTGGTTTGACGAGAAAGACCCGCTAATCCATATCCGCACCCACAACACCGACTTAAAGAAGCGGCTTGCCGCCTACGCCGGACAGCACCCTGACCAGTGCCGCCAGACCGACGCAGACCCGGACACGGGCTGCATGGAGTTTGAAATCCGCAAGGGGCGTTTCTCTTTCCGTCTGACCGCCCCATACAGCGAGGAACGGAGGAACGCCGCCAGCAAAGCGGCAAAGAAACATTCCGGCAACTTGACACACCCTATTCAAAAAGATGTGCTATAATTTTTTTGAAAAAGTTTCGGATTAGATGTAGTATTTGCCGCTGAAACCGTAGTACATAGGTGAAGCCCGAAAGGAGGCGGTGCGATTGATAGACGATGAAAAAATCATAGAAATGTTTTTCGAGCGTTCAGAACAGGGCATACGGGAATTGGACATAAAATACGGAAAAGTCTGCCACAATCTTTCCTACCATATCGTAGGGAGCAGACAAGACGCGGAGGAATGTGTAAACGACGCTTATTTAGGCGCATGGAACGCCATTCCCCCGGCACGACCTAACCCGCTGCTATCTTATCTTGTTAAAATCGTTCGGAACATTTCACTCAAAATCTATTGGAGAAAGGAAGCAGCCAAACGGAGCAGCCATTACACGATTGCTTTGGAAGAAATTGAAGCCTGTATATGACGATCTGGGCCGCTATTACATCGAAGAACTGGACGTTATGCAGGTGCCAGAGCATTTGCAGAATTACATCGACTATGAGGCCTACGGCCGGGACGTGGCGATAGATGAAAACGGCACCTTCACGGATCAGGGCTATGTTCGTGATACGGGCGACAGCTTCCATGAGTATTATGACGGCGAGCGCGGCAGCATCCCCGACGAGTACCGGGTGATGACCTCCCAGGACGATCTTCCCGAAGAAGAAAAATCCGAGTGGGCTATGGATATCGCCTTTGATATGGACGAGTTTTTCCGTCAGAAGGATCCGCAGTATGCGGCGGAGCACCCGGAGGCGCACGCCGCAAAGGAAGAACTTTACGAAAACCTGATGGCTGGGCGCATTTCCACTCTGGATGAAAAGCTGGCGGCGCTGGGTCAGACGCGAGAGGACTATCTTCCTTCGGAGATCGAAAAATTCAAGGGCGCCACGGGTTATGAGGAATTTCTCGACTTCAATCCTGCGGAGATCAAAGCGGCTTTGGATGACCCGACTAAATCCCGTGTGGATGAAATGCTGGCCGCTGCGGAAAGAGCGGAATGGGAGTACATGGCGGAGGCGGCTGCCTACCAGACTTACAGGCACCGGTAGTCTTATCAATGTAGGCGATACTGCTCTGCAAAATAGCGGCTTGACCCTCTATCTTCGTGAGTATTGTGGGAACGCATTAGACGCTTAGGTGTCCTTTTGGGGCTTTTATCATCACAAGGCATATTGACAGCCGCAATGAGTTTCTTAAACCCTGATTTGTTCATGGCAAATACCACACAGGAATTAACCGTGACAGTCAATGCAAATAGCGGAATTAAAATCTTGCCGTTGGTGGCAAGTGTTGTTATTACGCTGCTTTTTGCGGGCATTGCGGCTTTTCCCGCTGCTCGTTATGCTTCCTGCGTTTCCCCAACGGTGGCTATGTGCGGGCAGTCTGCAAAGGTGAAACGCCGCCGAAAGGTAAAAAAGATTAGAAATTTTGAGGCGTTTTACGCCCGCCTAAACTTGAAACGGAACCGGGGGCGTACATTCATTACCATTCTGTCTATGGTAATGAGTATCACGGTTTTTGTTGCATTGCAATCTTTCAGCGGGCTTATGGATACAAGCGTGACGCTTAAGGACAGTCATTTGGGTGATTATTCCATTACAAATGAAACAAGTGGTATTTCTGCCGCTTCGGTGGGTGAATTGCGCAAAAATGAAATGGTAGATACCCTGTCCACAACCATGTTGACGATCTATCAGCATAACGAAACCGGGACGCTACCCATTGATACTGATATTTCGTTACAGACTTGGGAAGTCCTGCATATCGTCGGGTTTGATAATGAACGCCTGATCTCTGAAATTTCTACATTGAGTGAGAATGACAAAGCGGATTTGCTGAATGGAACAGCATGCCTTGTGAAAAACCCTATTCCCTTTTGTAGGTTTGTCAAACATATTGGACAGCGAACTCATTAGGCGAGAGCCAGCGGAGGGGTCTCATGGGTAAGTTGT